>ERZ1370068.4342-contig-3419_pt1 | contig 39066 bp, 67 predicted proteins | sample MGYA00561227_ERZ1370068 | MGnify/ENA primary metagenome ERZ1370068 (study PRJEB38410, sample SAMEA6850437) | metagenome | study: Metagenomic assessment of the ecological functions of the soil: analysis of the soil microbiota associated with the...
GGGCAGCAGCCGGCTCTCACGTTCGATCTTGACGCCGGCCTTGTCGAGATCGGTGGCGATTCTGTCGATCATTCGCGCGCACCACCTTGTCGGTCGGCATCACGGGATCGGTATCGATCACCAGCACGCGAAAATCCTTCAGCGCGTGAGTGGCGCGGCGGCGGCAGTTCGAGCCTGTAGGCCTATGCCGGCCTCGAGCGGATCGGGCCCCGCGATCACGTCGAGCAGCAAGGAAAGGTCGGCGGCGCTGCGCGCCATCGGGCCGATCACCGCGAGGTCGCGGTCGAACGGTAGCGGCGGGAACGGCGGCGGCGTATGGCCGCGCACCGGCACCAGCGCTGTAGCTCGGCTTGTGCGCGTAGACGCCGCAATGGAACGCCGGCACCCGCAGCGAGCCGCCGATGTCGGAGCCGAGCGACGAGCGGCCCGTAGCCGGCGGCCAGCGCCGCCGACGATCCGCCGGAGGAGCCGCCCGGGGTGCGGCCGAGATCGTAGGGATTGTTGGTGGTGCCGTAGATCTCGTTGTAGCTCTGCCAGTCGCCGAGCCCGAGCGGCACGTTGGTCTTGCCGAGGATGACGCCGCCGGCGTCCTTGACGCGGCGAAATCGACAGCGCGTCTTCGGCCGGCGTACGAAATCCTTCTGCGGCGGGAATGCCCCATGTCGTCGGCAGTCCGGCGATGTTGTAGGATTCCTTCACCGTCATGGGCATGCCGAGCAGCGGCTCCGGTTTCGCCGCGCGCGAGCGCCGCGTCGGCGGCGCGGGCCGCCGCCAGGCCGCGCGTCGAAATCGCGCACGCAAATCGCATTGATCTTGCCGTCGTGGCGCTCGATGCGGCCGATCGCGTCCTGCGCCAGCTCGACCGCTGAGACTTTCTTCGCCGCCAGTGCCGCCGACAGTTCGGTGGCGGTTCTGAAACTCCATTGCGATTTGGCCAAGGCGTGCTCCTGATGATCATGATGGCGCGTGGATGATGCTTAGTTTGCGGGACGGCCGCAAGCATGATGCCCGCGCATCGGCGCATCATGCGACCGCCTTCGTAGGACCGATGTAGTTTTTGCACTTGACCGAAATTGCGATGGTACGGCTACGCCGCGCCGATCAAAATACCGACGCCGAGCACGATGACGCCGCCGAGCACGATCTGGAACACCGCCTGCAGGAACGGCGTGTCCATGTAGCGCGCGCGAATGAAGGCGATCGCCCACAATTCGAAGAACACGACGATGGCGGCGATCGCGGTCGCGATCCAGAACGCGTTCGGCCAGGAGTCCGGCACCAGATAGGGCAGTGGTGTGGCCGAGACCGCCGAGCGTCGTCATGACGCCGCAGGTCAGTCCGCGCAGCCACGGCGAACCGCGCCCGGTCAGCGAGCCGTCGTCGGACAGCGCCTCGGCAAAGCCCATGCTGATGCCGGCGCCGATCGAGGCGGCGAGGCCGACCAGGAACGTCTGCCAGTTCTGATGCGTGGCAAAGGCCGCGGCGAACAGCGGCGCCAGCGTCGAGACCGAGCCGTCCATCAATCCGGCAAGACCCGGCTGCACATATTGCAGCACGAACATGCGCCGCGCGCGTCTTGTCCTCCTCGGCGCGCACGTCGGGGCTGAGGATCTGGTCGGTCAGCTTCGACCGCGAGTTGCTCGTGGCCCTTTTCCGCCTCGGCGAGATCGCCGAGCAGCCGGCGCACGCCGACGTCCTCGGCCTGCTCGGCGGCCTTGACGTAGAAGCGCTCGGCCTCGAGCTCCATCGTCTCGACTTCCTTGCGGATGGTGTCGAGCGACAGGTTCTTGGTCAGCCAGATCGGGCGGCGCTCGCAGAAATCCCTTGACGTCCTCGCGGCGGATCGGCGGCAGATGCGCGCCGAAGCGCTGCTCGTACATTTCCAGCAGCATGTGGCGATGGCCGCGTTCCTCCTCGGCCATCTCCTCGAACACTTTCGCCGAATCCGGATAGCGCTCGGCGAGGTCTTCCGCGAAGGTCATGTAGATGCGGCTGTCTTCCTCTTCCGGAGGAGATCGCAACGGCCAGCACTTCGCGCTCGGTCAGATCGGCGAAATTCTTCACGGGCAGCGCCTTTTATCAATTTAGAATGGTTCTAAACTGTTATAGGAGGCCGCCGTTGCGGCCGGTCAATCGCTTCAGGCGGCCGTTGCGCTGGCCGTTCCGCAGGAACGCCAGCAGCAGCCGGCTGACCTCGGCGGGCTGCTCCTGCTGCACCCAATGCCCGGCGCCATCGACCAGATGGCAGCCGATCATGTTGCGTGCAGGCCTTCGACTGCATCGCCTCGAAGACGCCGGGGCGCTGATAGGTGCCCCAGTCCTGCTTGCCCGAGATGAAGGCGGAGGGCACGTCGATGGTGCGGCCCGACCAGGTCTGCAATTCCGGCAGTGAACGCGCCCGAAGTGCCGCAGCGATACCATTGCAGGCCGCCCTGAATCCGGTGCGGGCATATTCGGCGCTGTAGAAGGCAAGCTCGCTGTCGGGCAGCCATTGGTTGGCGGCGATCTCGGCGGCCGACGGCATTTCCTCCGCGACCGTCGCGGCCATGTCCTTGGCGAGATCCATCACGTAATAGGTCGGCAGTTTTGCCAGTTCGCCCGCCGGACCATGATTTCAGCGGATAGGGCTTGTTGTCTTTCCAGTCCGCGCTCTTGTGATGGTAGTAGGCGCGCAGGAAATCATGCACGCCCTGCGGCGCGCGGTGCATGTCGGCATTGGCCTCGCGCGTCGAGTAGTACCATTGGTAATGCTTTCGCGGCCGCGGCAGCGCGGCCAGCTCGCGATGCACGGGGTCTTCGGCTGCCGGCTTTGGCCGGCGCATCGGCGGTGTTGAAGGGCAGCGGCGGCGGACCGCGCGAACGGCGCGCTCATCATCACGACCGATCGAAACACGTCGGGCCGCATCAGCGCGCACCATGCGGCGACCGACGAGCCGAAATCATGCCCGATCACCGCATCGACGCTGGCGATAGCCGAACGCCGACACCAGCCCGAGCGCGTCGCGCACCAGATTGGTGAGCCGGAACGAGGCGAGGTCGCCGTCGTAATTCGCGTCCCATCCGGTGGTGCGGCCATAGCCGCGCTGGTCCGGCGCGATCACGTGATAGCCGGCGGCAGCCAGCGCCGGCATCACCTTGCGCCAGGAGAAGGCGAGTTCGGGAAAGCCGTGCAGCAGCAGCAGGCAGGGCCGGCCGTTGTGTCTCGAAGCCGGCTTCCAGCACATGCATGCGCAGGCCGTTGATGTTGTCGACGTAGCGGGAGCGGATGGTGGCGGGCAGCGGGATGTCGGGGAGATCGGCCATGATGTTTCTCGCGTCATGGCCGGGTCTTGTACCCGGCCATCCACGTCTTCCTTGTGCAGCGAAGAGACGTGGATGCCCGACAAGCCCGGCATGACGAAACATTGCGCATTCTCGTAGGGCGCGGCAAAGTGTATCGCCCACCATCGCGCGCACCGAACGGGTCGGGCACGGTGCATGTGCGCTCTGCCTACCGTGATCTGCGCAAGCTTCACTGCCGCCTTCGGCCAGTACCGGTCGCGCAGATGCCGCTTCACCAGCTTGCCGGTCGGCGTGCGCGGCAGCTCGGCCTCGAAGTCGATGCTCTTCGGGCATTTGATCGGCGACAGATGCTTGCGGCAGAACACGATCAGTTCGGCCTCGAGCTCCTTGCCGGCCTTCGCCATGTCGTGCGGCTGCACCACGGCCTTGACCTCTTCGCCCATCTCCTCGTTCGGCACGCCGAACACCGCGACGTCGGCGACGCCGGGATGGGTGATCAGCACGTCCTCGGTCTCCTGCGGATAGATGTTCACGCCGCCGGAGATGATCATGTAGCTCTTGCGGTCGGTGAGATAGAGAAAGCCTTCGTCGTCGAGATAGCCGACGTCGCCGAGCGTCGACCAGCCCTTGTCGTTGTAGGCCTTCTTCGTCTTCTCGGGATCGTTGTGATAGGTGAAGACGGGCGCGTCGGCGAAATAGACCGTGCCGATCTCGCCGGTCGGCGCTTCCGCGTCGTTCTCGTCGAGGATTTTGACCTTGCCGACCACGGCGCGGCCGACGGTGCCGCGATGGGTCAGCCATTGCTGCGAGGTCGAGACCGTGACGCCGTTGCCCTCGGAGCCGGCGTAATACTCGATCAGGATCGGTCCCCACCACTCGATCATCTTTGCCTTGACGTCGACCGGGCAGGGCGCGGCGGCATGGATCGCGCCTTTCAGCGAAGAGACGTCGTAGCGCGTGCGCACGTCGTCCGGCAGCTTCAGCATGCGCACGAACATGGTCGGCACCAGCTGCGACTGCGTGATCTTGTATTTCTCGACCAGCTTCAAGAATTCCTCGGCGTCGAAGATGCTCCATGATGATGGAGGTGCCGCCGAGCGTGATCGCCATCATGTTGAAGCGCAAGGGAGCCGCGTGATAGAGCGGCGCCGGCGACAGATAGATGCTGTCGGACGTTCATGCCGCACATGTCGGCGCAGAGGATCTTCAGGAACGCGTTGGGCACGTCGATCGGATTGCCCTCGAACTGCCTTCTTGATGCCCTTTGGCCGGCCGGTGGTGCCGGACGAATACAGCATGTCGTAGCCGGCGACCTCGTCCGCGATCGGCGTGGTCGGCTGCGCGATCGCTTCCTTGTCCCAGGAGCGGAAGCCGGGCTGCCGGCTCGTCGACCATGTAGAACAGCGGCTCGCCCGGTTCGCCCTTGACCAGGCCCTTGACCTGCTCGGCGCATTTCGGCGAGGTGATGAAGACTTTGGCGCCGCAATCCCTGACGATGTAGGCGATCTCGTCCTGCGGTCAGGTAGCGGCTGATCGCGGTGTAATAGAGCCCGCGCGCTGCGCCGCCCAGCAGATCTCCATGAACGCCAGGCGATTTTCCATCAGGAGCGCGATGTGATCGCCGGCCTTCAGGCCGAGCGAGCGGAACAGATGCGCGCCCTGGTTCGAGAGCTCGTCGAGCTCGCGATAGGTGATCGCCTTGCCGGTGCCGGCCATCTGGTAGGCGATCTTGTTCGGCTGGGTGCGGGCGTGGATGGAGGGGTGGGTCATGGACGTTTCCTCGGGTTCATTATTTGCGTCGTCCCGGCGAGCGGGACCCATAACCGCGAATTGCTGAAACGAGCTGGAGCCCCAGCTCGGCTACCACGCATTGGATGTGGTCCGACTCGCCGGGACGTACCGTTTTGTTGCTGCAGCGCTCTTACAGCCGCTCGACGATCGTCACATTCGCCATGCCGCCGCCTTCGCACATGGTCTGCAAGCCGTAGCGCTTGTTGCGCTGCTTGAGCGCGTTGACCAGCGTGGTCATCAGCTTGGTGCCGGAGCCGCCAAGCGGATGGCCGAGCGCGATGGCGCCGCCATTGACGTTGAGCCGTGCGGGATCGGCGCCGGTGGTCTTCAGCCACGCGGTCGGCACCGCGGCAAAGGCCTCGTTGACCTCGAACAGGTCGATGTCGTCGATCGACATGCCGGCCTTCTCCAGCGCGCGCTTGGTGGCGTGCAGCGGCGCGTCCAGCATGATCACGGGATCGCCGCCCATCATGGTCATGTGATGGATCCGCGCCAGCGGCTTCGACGCCGAGCGATTTCAGGCCCTTTCGTTGACGCACCATCACGCCGGAGGCGCCGTCGCAGATCTGGCTGGCGCTGGCCGCGGTGTGCTTGCCGTTCTCCGCGATCAGCTTGACGCCCTGATGCCGTCGAGGCTGGCGTCGAAGCGGATGCCTTCGTCGATGTGGTGGGTGTCGGTCGAGCCGTCGGCGCGGGTGATCTGCAGCGGAACGATTTCGTCCTTGAAGCTGCCGGCTTGCGTCGCCGCAATCGCGCGCTGATGGCTGTTGTAGGAGTACTCGTCGAGCTCGTCCTTGGAGAGGTCCGTACTTCTCCGCCATCATTTCCGCGCCGGTGAACTGGCTGAACACGATGTTCGGATACTTCTTCTCGATGCCCGGGCTCTTGTAGTGCCCAAAGCCGTTCTTGGCGGGCAGCTGCGAGGCGAGGCCCATCGGCACCCGCGTCATCGATTCCACGCCGGCCGCGATCACGATATCCATGGTGCCGGACATCACGGCCTGCGCCGCGAAATGCAGCGCCTGCTGCGACGAGCCGCACTGGCGGTCGATCGAGGTGGCCGGCACGCTCTCCGGCAGCTTCGAGGCCATGACGGCGTTGCGCGCGATGTTGTTGGACTGCTCGCCGGCCTGCATCACGCAGCCCATGATCACGTCCTCGATCTGGGCGCGGATCGGCGCCTGATGCGATCGATCAGCGAATCCAGCACGGAAGCGGCGAGATCCGCCGGATGCCAGCCGGCGAGACGTCCCCCTTGCGGCCGCCGGCGGTGCGTGCGGTGGCGACGATATAGGCCTCGGCCATGTCTGTTCTCCCTGATTGTTGTTGGATGGGTGTTTTGAAAGATGGGCCGGATTTAAGGGGCGCGATCGGATTTAGTCAATCAATCAATTAACTCTTGAGTGCGGCCGCGGCATGCGGGTTATGTGCGGCCCGGATTTCCGCGGCAGGCAGTCATGGGATCAGGCAGTTGAATACCAGCGTACCGACGAGGCTTCAGGGCGGCAAAAACACCACCGCCGAAAAGCTGCTCGTCGCGGCGAGCGAACTGATGATCGAGCGCTCCTCGATCGAGGTGTCGCTTGTCCGACATCGCGCAGAAGTCCGGCGTCAACGCCGCGCTGGTGAAATACCATTTCGGCAACAAGGACGGGCTGTTGCTGGCGCTGCTGGCGCGCGATGCCGCGACCGAGATGTCGCAGCTCGAATATCTGCTGGCGCAGCCGATCACGCCGACCGCGAAACTGCGCCTGCATATCGGCGGCATCATCCGCGCCTATCACCAGTTCCCTATATGAACCGGCTGATCCATTACCTGCTGCACGAGAGCAGCGCGGAAGCCGCCGACGAAGTCTCGAAATTCTTCGTCGCGCCGCTGCTGGATTTCCATCGCCGCCTGCTGGCCGAAGGCATCAAGTGCCGGCGAGTTCCGCAAGCATCGATCCGGTGCTGTTCTACACCAGCCTGATCGGCGCCTGCGATCACCTGTTCTTCGGCCGGCACGCGATGTCGCGCGCGACCGGCGTCGGTCCGGTCACCGACGAGGTCTGCCGCGACTACATCAAGCACATGGAAGCGCTGATCTGCGGCGGCATGCTGAACGACCGAACGGCGAATGGCTGACAACAGCCGCCGGCTAAGCGCCCCTGTTCGAAGTCCCGATTCGCGAGCTCGAGTCCAGAGAAGAAACGCCCAAGGAAAGGTTTGTAACGATGCAGTTGAAAGACGTTGCCGTACTCATCACCGGCGGTGGCTCCGGCCTCGGTGCCGCCACCGCGCGCGCCATGGCCGCGAAGGGCGCCAAGATCGGCGTGCTCGACCAGAACAAGGAAAATGCCGAGAAGGTCGCGGCCGAAGTGAAGGGCGTCGCCCTTCACGCCGACGTCACCGACGAGGAGCAGATCAAGGCCGCGATCGCCAAGGCCGAAGCCGCTCACGGCATCGCGCGCGTGCTGATGAACTGCGCCGGCATCGGCGGCTCGCAGCGCATCGTCGGCAAGGACGGCGTCTATCCGCTGGCCAAGTTCGTCCGCATCATCAACGTCAATCTGATCGGCACCTTCAACGTGCTGCGCCTGTTCGCCGAGCGCCTCGCCACCGCAGCCGCCGATCGGCGAAGAGCGCGGCGTCGCCATCAACACCGCCAGCGTCGCGGCCTATGAAGGCCAGATCGGCCAGATCGCCTATTCGGCCTCGAAGGGCGGCGTCGTCGGCCTGACGCTGCCGGCGGCGCGCGATCTCGCCAGCCTGAAGATCCGCGTCAACACCATTGCGCCCGGCCTGTTCCTGACGCCGCTGCTGATGGGATCTGAACGAGGAAGCCCGCAAGAGCCTCGGCGCCCAGGTGCCGCATCCGGCGCGCCTCGGCGATGCCCGCGAATACGGCGCATCTCGCGGTGCACATCGTCGAGAACCCGATGCTCAACGGCGAAACCATCCGCCTCGACGGCGCCATCCGCATGGCGCCGCGGTAACTACGCTCCTCGTCTCGCCCCATGCGGAGATCGTGGCGCGCAGAGCCGGCGGATCCAGACTCCGCGGCGGTTCTCTGCACAGCGGTCGTCAACCGCCGCGTGTACGACACGGCTGCTGGTGATGCGCTCTCCCACAGGCGAGAGGCGCCAGCACTGGCACGCGATCGTGATGCGCAGGAGCGCGTCGTGACTCAACCGCTGCTGATCGAACATGATGACGGGGTCGACCGGGTGACGCTCAATCGCCCGGACAGCCTCAACGCGCTCGATCCCGCGCTGATCGACGCGCTCAACGCCTATTTCGAAGGCCTGCAGCGCAACCGCGCCACCCGCGTGGTGGTGCTGAAGGGCGCCGGCGCGTCGTTCTGCGCCGGGCTCGACCTCAAGCACGCGATGAAGCGCGCGCGCCGGGCAGCAGGAGCCGCCCGGCGTGACCGAGTCGCTGGATCTGCAGCGCCGGATCGCCGACATCGTGATGCTGATGCGGCGCTGTCCGCAGCCGATCATCGCGCTGATCCAGGGCGCAGCGGCCGGCGGCGGCTTTGCGCTGGCGCTGCGCCGCCGACATCCGCATCGCCACCAAATCGGCGCGGATGAACTGCGCCTTCATCAAGCTCGGGCTCGGCGGCTGCGACATCGGCACCAGCTATTTCCTGCCGCGCGCTGGTCGGCGTGTCCGTTGCGTCCGAGTTGATCCTCACCGGCCGCTTCATCGGCGCCGAGCGTGCGCTCGCCGTCGGGCTCGTCTCCGAAGCTGGTGGAAGAGGGCGGCGCTCGATGCGGCCGCCGAGCCCTACGTCGATGCGATGCTGACGGCTTCGCCGGTGGGCCTGAGGCTGTCCAAGGAATGCCTCAACATGAGCGTCGACGCCGGCTCGATCGAAGCCGTGCATCGCGATGGAAGACCGCAACCAGGTGCTGTGCAGCCGCTCGGAAGATTTTGGCGAAGGCATCAGGGCCTTCCTCGAAAAGCGAAAGCCTGTCTATATCAGGCGCTGACAACAAGATCCGCAAAGGACAAGGAATTCCGGGAGACGCAATAATGAGTGGGAATGCAGCCGCGGTGCTGACCGAAGCCGGCCTTTCGCAAGATCGAATGGCTGGCGCGCGACATCGCGGTCGAGCGGCGGCCGGACGGCGTCGTCATTTTGAAGTCGCGCATTCCGCTGCAAGCTTATGAGACAGCACATTCCGGCCTCGCTGGCGAAATGGGCCGAGGAAGCGCCCGAGCGCATCTGGCTGGCGCAGCGCGGCGGCGCCGACCGGCAATGGCGCAAGGTGTCCTATGGCGAAGCCAAGCGCATCGTCGATGGACTGACGCAAGGGCTTGCTCGATCTCGGCGCTCGCGGAAGGCCGTCCCGTCGCGATCCTGTCGGGCAATTCGATCGAGCATGCGCTGATGACGCAGGCCGCGATGCAGGCGCGTCTTCCGGCGGCGCCGGTGTCGCCGGCCTATTCGCTGATGAGCCAGGATCACCTCAAGCTGAAATATCTGTTCGACCTGATCAAGCCGGCCGTGGTGATGGTGCAGGACGGCCCGACCTTCGAGAAGGCGCTGAAGGCGCTCGATCTCGAGCGGCGTCACCGTCGTTCATGTCGCGCGGCCGTGCGAGGGCATCAAGAGCGTTGCCTTTGCCGATCTCATGGCAACGCCGGTGACAGAAGACGTCGAGCAGTCGATCGCGAAGATCACGCCGGATACCGTCGGCAAACTGCTGTTCACCTCCGGCTCGACCGGCATGCCCAAGGCCGTCATCAACACGCAGCAGATGATGTGCGCCAATGCCGCGATGATGATGCAGGTGCGGCCGCGCGATCCGAACGGGCCGCTGTCGACTTATCTGGACTGGATGCCCTGGAATCACACCATGGGCGGCAACGCGTTGTTCAATCCGGTGCTGATCGAGGGCGGCACGCTCTATATCGACGACGGCCGTCCGATGCCCGGCCAGCTCGAGGAAACGTTGCAGAACCTGCGCGAGGTCTCGCCGACCTATTACGCCAACGTGCCGGCGGGCTACGCCGCGCTCGCGGCGGCGATGGAGAAAGACGATGCGCTATGCCGCAGCTTCTTCAGGAATCTCGGCCTGATGGCGCGCATGGCGGCGCGCGGCTGCCGGACGATCTCTACGATCGCATGCAGGCGCTGGCCGTGGCGACCACCGGGCGAGCGCATCGTGTTCTATACCGGCTGGGGCTCGACCGAGACCGCGCCGACCTCGACCGGCACCTATTGGGACACCGAGCGCGTCGGCCTGATCGGCGCTGCCGTTCCCCGGCGTCGAACTGAAGATGGTGCCGGTGCGGGTCGAAATACGAAGCTGCGGCTGCGCGGCGTCAACGTCACGCCGGGCTATTTCGGCCAGCCCGATCTCACGGAGAAGGTGTTCGACGAAGAAGGCTATTACTGCATCGGCGATGCCGGCGTGTTCGTCGATCGCCAGCGATCCCGTGCAGGGCATCATCTTCGCCGGCCGTGTGGTGGAGGACTTCAAGCTCACGACCGGCACCTTCGTGCATGTCGGCTCGCTCGCACCGATGCGATCGCCGCCGCCACCGCCGGTGGTGCATGACGCGCTGGTCGCGGGGCAGGATCGCCCGTTCATCGGGCTGCTGGCGTGGCCCAACCTGCACGCCTGCCGGCAGATGGTCGGCAATCCCGACGCGACCTATGAAGATGTCGTCAGGCATCCCGATGTGACCGCGCTGCCTGAAGCGGGGCTGCAGGCCCATAACGCATCGACCGACAGGCGGCAGCAGCATGCGGATCGCTCGCGCGATGCTGATGGTCGAGCCGCCGTCGATCGACGGCAACGAACTCACCGACAAGGGTTACATCAACCAGCGCGCCGGCCTCGAGCGCCGCGCCGGGCTGGTGAGCGGCTTTATGCCGATCATCCCGGCGAAGACGTCATCATCCTCAACTAAAACGAAGCAGCGGGTACAGCGCCATGAATTTCGATTTCTCCGACGAACAGAAGCAGATGCGCGACGAGGCGAGGAAGTTCCTTGCCGAAAAATGTCCGCCGAAGGCCGTGCGCGACGTGCCTCGACGGCAACGCGCCTACGATAAGGAGTTGTGGAAGGGCCTCGCCGAGATGGGTTTTCTCGGCGTCGCGATCCCTGAAAATTCGGCGGCGCAGGCGCGGGCCATCTCGAGCTTTGCGTGATCGCGGAGGAAATGGGCCGCGCGCTGGCGCCGGTGCCGTTCTCCTCGACGGTCTATCTCGCAGCCGAAGCGCTGCTGATTGCGGGCAGCGACGCGCAGAAGCAGAAGTGGCTGCCGAAGATCGCCTCGGGCGAAGCGCGATCGGCACGCTGGCGCTGTTCGGAGGCGCAGGGCAATCCGTCGCCGAAGGCGATCAAGCTCGCCGCGTCCGGCGGCACGCTCAACGGCGTCAAGAAGCCGGTGGCCGGATGGCGCGATCGCCGATTTCGCCGTGGTCGCCGCGCGCACCGGCTCGACCGGGCGCGATGCCGATATCTCGCTGTTCCTCGTCGACCTCAAGGCCGGCGGGGTCGAGGTCAAGGAACTGACCAACGTCGATCCGACGCGCGGCCAGGCCGAGCTCACCTTCAAGAACTGCAAGGCCGAGCCGCTCGGTGCCGCCGGCGACGGCTGGAGCATCCTTCACCAGGTGCTCGACCGCGCCGCGGTGCTGATGGCGTTCGAGCAGGTCGGCGGTGCCGACCGCGCGCTGGAAATGGGCCGCGACTACGCGCTCGACCGCATCGCCTTCGGCCGGCCCGATCGGCTCGTTCCAGGCGGTCAAGCACATGCTCGCCGACATGTACGTCTCGGCGACGCTGGCGCGCTCGAATTGCTACTACGGCGCCTGGGCGCTCTCGACCAATGCGTCGGAATTGCCGGAAGCTGCCGCCGCCGCGCGCATCAGCGCGACGCAGGCGTTCCAGCATTGCGCCAAGAACAACATCCAGGTCCATGGCGGCATGGGTTTCACCTGGGAGTTCGACTGCCACATGTACTACCGCCGCGCCAACGCCACGGCGCTCGACGCTCGGCAGCCTGTCCTATTGGGAAGACGCGCTGATCGACCGCATGCGCAAGAAGAATGCGGCGTAGAACTGGATGACGCAGGATGGGTGGAGCGCAGCGAAACCCATCGCCGGGCAACAAGATGGGATGGGGGCGCTGCGCTCACCACATCACCCATCGAAGCGAGGCGAGAAAACGCGGCCGAGGATTGAAAACATGAACTTCGATGACACCCCGCAGGAAGCCGCGTTCCGCGCCGAGGCGAAAGCCTGGATCGCGGCCAATGCGCCGAAGCAATATGAAGAGGAGCTGCGCAAGATCCTCGCTCGGCCGCACCGGCTCAAGGGCGCCAACGTCCTCGAGGTCGCAAAGGCGTGGCAGAAGAAGAAGGCCGATGCCGGCTGGGCCTGCCTGCACTGGCCGAAGGAATATGGCGGGCGCGGCTCCTCGCCGATCGAGCGGGTGATCTGGCAGCAGGAAGAGGGCCGCTTCGGCAAGCTCTCGTCGATGTTCATCATCGGCCACGGCATGTGCGGCCCGACCATGATGGCCTTCGCCGGCGAGGAGCAGAAACGCAAATACCTGCCGCCGCTCGCGTCGGGCGAAAAGATCTGGTGCCAGCTGTTCTCCGAGCCTGCCGGCGGCTCCGACGTCGCGGGCCTGCGCACGCGCGCCGAGAACAAGGGCGACGACTGGATCATCAACGGCCAGAAGATCTGGACCTCGGGCGCGCATTATTCCGACTACGGCATCCTGCTCGACCCGCACCGATCCGAACTGTGCCGAAGCACAAGGGACTCGACCATGTTCTTCCTGGACATGAAGAGCCCGGGCGTTGAGGTGCGGCCGATCAAGCAGGCGAGCGGGCAGTCGGACTTCAACGAGGTCTATTTCACCGACGTCCGAATTCCCGATCCGCAGCGGCTCGGCGCCGTCGGTGACGGCTGGAACGTCTCGCTGACCACGCTGATGAACGAGCGGATGTCGATCGGCGCCGGCGTCCCGACCGGCTTTCCGGAGCTGTTCGAGTTCTGCAACAGCCTGATGCTCGGACGACGGCCCCGCGATCGAGAACCGCAACGTTCGCTCAAAGCTGGCGAACTGGGCGGTGAAGGCGAGCGGGCTGCAAATACACCAGCATGCGCGCGATCTCGGCGCTGTCGAGGGGCGAGCGTCCGGGTCCGGAAAACTCGATCGGCAAGCTGGTCGCCGGATCGATGATCCAGGACGTCGCGACCTACGCGCTGGATCTGCAGGCGCCGGCCGGCATGCTGAGCGGACCGGAGGATGCGGAGGTCGCCGGAAATTCCAGGCGATGCTGCTGCGCGCGCCGGCACCCGCGCTCGAAGGCGGCACCGACGAGATCATGCGCAACATCATCGCCGAGCGCGTGCTGGGGCTGCCCGGCGATATCAGGGTCGACAAGGACGTGCCGTTCAACAAGATACCGACGAAAGCGCCGCGCGTAAACCGCGCCACGAAGAACAGGTAGAGGTTTCAGCCATGAATTTCGACTGACACCCTGCAGGAAGCCGAATTTCGCGCCACTGCCCGCAAATGGATGAATGCCAACGCGCCGAAGAAACTCGAGGCGGAACTGCTCGAAATCCTCGCTCGGCCGCATCAGGCTCGCCAAGCCGATGACATCGTCGAGGTCGGCAAGGCCTGGCAGAAGAAGAAGGCCGAAGGCGGCTGGGCATGCCTGCACTGGCCGAAGGCGAATATGGCGGCCGCGGCGCCACGCCGATCGAGAAGGTGATCTGGCAGCAGGAAGAGGGCGTCTCATGGCAAGCTGACGCAGCCGTTCCAGATCGGCGAAGGCATGTGCGGGCCGACCGTGATGGCCTGCGGCGACGAGGAGCCAAGCGGCGCTATCTGCCAAAACTCGTTCTGGCGAAGAAATCTGGTGCCAGCTGTTCTCCGGAGCCGGCCGGCGGCTCGGACGTCGCTGGCCTTCGCGACGCGCGCCGGAGAGAAGGGCGACAACTGGATCGTCAACGGCCATGAAGATCTGGACCTCGGCGCGCATTATTCCGACTTACGGCCTCCTGATCACGCGCGCACCGGATCCCGATGTGCCCAAGCACAAGGGGCTCTCACCATGTTCTTCCTCGACATGAAGAGCAAGCGGCGTCGAGGTGCAGGCCGATCAAGCAGGCCAACGGCATGCAGGAATTCAACGAGGTCTATTTCACCGACGTCGTGATTCCCGACAGCCAGCGTCTCGGGCGCAGTCGGCGACGGCTGGAACGTCGTCGCTGACCACACTGATGAACGAGCGCATGTCGATCGGCTCGCGGCTGGCGACCGGCTTCCCCGAGATCTTCGAGTTCTGCTCGAACCTGATGACGGATGACGGGCTCGCGATCGACGATCCGCGCGACGCGCTCGAAGCTCGCGCAGTGGGCAGTGAAGGCGAGCGGGCTGAAATATGCACGAGCTACCGCTCGATCTCCTCGCCTGCACGGTGCAGCGGCCCGGTCAGAGAATTCGATCGGCAAGCTGGTTCGTCCGGCATGATGTTGCAGGATATCGCGACTTACGCATGGATCTGCAGGGCGCGGCCGTGCGCTCACCGGCGAGGACGGAGGAAGAGCGCGCGGCCAGTTCCAGCAGATGCTGCTGTGCGTTCGCCGTCGATGCGCATCGCCGGCGGCACCGGACGAGATCCTGCGCAACATCATCGCCGAGCGCGTGCTCGGCCTGCCCGGCGACATCCGGGTCGACAAGGACCGTGCCGTTCAACAAGATCCCGACCAAGGGGCGATGACGATGGCCATGCGCAAGGCGCCGACATGCGCACACGCGACGCGAGGATCGCATCGGCGTGCCTGGCAGATTACCTGACGAACGCTACTCCGGTGCGCGCCTTCCTGCCGCGAGCCGGTGCCGCGCGAGACCATCGAGCACGTCCTCGCCACTGGCGCAGCGCACCGGCGTCATGGTGCAACAGCCAGCCCTGGCAGGTCGCGGATCGCGAGCGGCGAGGCCAAGGAGCGCTTCCGCAAGGCGATCTATGCCGAGGCGGCATCAGGCGCGCGAGGATGACCATGACTTCACGCCCGCCGCGCGAATATCGTCAGCGTCTATCTCGAGATCGCCGTCGCGAGAGTGGTTTCCAGCTCTACAACACGCTCGGCATCGCGCGCGGCGACAAGGCGGCCTATGCCAGAGCAGGCGCTGGAGAACTACAATTTCTTCGGCGCGCCGCATGTCGCGATCATTCACACGACGAGCCGCTCGGGCATTTACGGCGCGATCGATTGCGGCGCCTATGTCTGCAATTTCATGCTGGCCGGCCCAGGCGCTCGGTCTCGGCACCATTCCGCAGGCCAGCGCTGGCGCGGCATTCCGGGTTGCATTCCGCCGCCACTTCAAGCCTCGCCGACGACCGCCGCGTCGTCTGCGGCATCCCCGCGCCCGGCTATGCGGCACCGGCGCGCACAAGGTCAGCAGCTTCCGCACCTGCGCGCGAGCGTGGCCGATCACCGTGACGTTTGTGAACGAGTAGCACCAGCGACCAGAAACCCCGATCGCCTTGCGCGACCGGGGGTTTGCTGCAATCCGGATGAGGTTCGATCTGTGCAAATGTCGTGAGCGCAGACGTTGATCGTGCGCAGGCGCAGCGCCGTGGCCAGGTCGGAACCCATCACGCTTGTGCCGATAGCAAAGTTGCTGACGCCGGTGTCAAGACATAGAGGCCGCCGAAGCCGGAGGCCGTGGTGCCAGCCGTGGCCCCCGTAGCCGTGGAAGCTGCCATGGGCGGAAAGCCGAGCCGGGCGCCAGCGCGGCGGCTACCCCGAGCGGAAGCCGGCAGCGAACAGTCCGAAGCGTAATCTTGCGAGAAGCATTGTCATTCTCCAGTCGAGCTGGCGCGCATAGGCCGTTGTTGTGTCCCCGCCCATCCAGTCGAAGCGCCGTCGGCTTGCGTCTCGGCTGCCGGCCTGGGAAGGAATCTTTGGTTTCAGGAATGTTTCGTCGGCGCGCAGACAGTTCACGCCAGCCGTCATGCCCGGGCTTGACCGGAGGCCTGACTCCGGCCGCGACGAAGAGCGAACGGGCTTCTCGTGGCTGCTTCTGCCCGGCAGCTCCAGATCGGAAACTTCTGGCGGACGCTTTTTCCGGCGAATGCCTTGATGCGCCTTCCTTGATCTCGGCGCTGTATGCGCAATGCTTTCGCGCGGTGGCGGAGAGATCAGCCTGGCTTCTTCATCGGACTTGCCGCGGGCGATCCTTGTTGACGGCGCGTTTCATGCCGCGCGCATGGCGATCGGCGCATTGCCGGCGAGGATGGCGGCGAGCCTGTCGGAACTTCTTCGTCCAGCGATTCCTCCGGCACCATCGCGGGTGAGATAGCCGATCTGCAGCATTTCCGGCGCGCTGATCTTCTGCGCCGTCAGAACGGTTTCGGCGTTATCGGTGCCGAGCCGCGAGACAAGCGCGCGATCCCGCTCTTGTAATAATGCAGGCCGAGCCGCCGCCGCCGAGTGAACATCTCGGCGGTGTCGACGCCGATCCGGAAATCGCAGGCCAGTGCCAAATCGGTCGCGCCAGCCGTAGGAGCGCCGCCATTGAGCCGGCAGATCGTCCGGCACCCCGAGGTCCTCCAGCCGGTCGACGACCACCCTCGAAGGCCGAGCCGGCGCTCGGCTGCTCATTCGCGCTGGTGGCGCGGTCGGCGACCGAGTTGAGGTCATAGCCGGCGCTGAAGGCGCGGCCGGTGCCGGTCAGCACCATCACTCCCGCACCGCCGGATCGGCTTCGATCCGGTCGAACAATTCTAGTAGGGCGGCGAGGTCTTCCGCTTGCAGTTCGGTTCAAATGTTTCGGCCGGTTCGCTGAATGGTGGCGCGGGCGCCACGGATTTCGAGCATGGGCGGGCTTGCGGTATCTGCCGCGTCGGACATGATTGTCTCCATCGTTTTCTATTTATTTTCGAGCTCACGCCGCCTGGCTTCGCATCGATGGTCTGGGCGGGATCCGGATGGCTCGATGGTCGCAAAGTGCCTCGCCCCGGGGAGGCCGTCAACGAGGGCCGGTAAACAGCGTTATCGCGCCCAGACGCTATCCCGCCCGGGGATTGGCCGAGGCCGCGCGGCGATGAATTTTGCCGGAGATTGGGTGAGGAATCCCGACAAAACTTCGCTATTTCCCCTATATCAAAGAAGTGCGCCAGTCGTGCCATGGCAGGCGCTGGAAGAGAAACTTCGCGACGATATTTAACTTCATAAATCGGTTGCGTTTCTATGGATACCTCACATCTCGCCGAGCACACGCAGGCACCGCCGGCAGCTTGTTTGCCTCGATCTTCGTGGTCGCCACGCTGTCGATGCGGACCATGATCCCTTTGCGCGTCTTCGGTATCCTCACCAACATCATTCTGATCGCGACCGCGATTCCGACCCACAATTACGCGACGCTGATCCTGCATTCCGTGGTTGCTGCCGCTCAGCGACCTACCGGCTGCACCAGATGCTGCAGCTGGTTCGCGACGTGAAGAAATCGGTCAACAGCGACCTCTCGATGGAATGGCTGAAGCCTTTCATGACCGAGCGCACAATGCGCCACCGGCGAGGTGCTGTTCTACAAGGACGAGAAGGCCGACGGACATGTTCTATATCGTGAGCGGCCGCTTCCGCCTGGTGGAATCCGGCATCGAAATGCCGGTCGGCGCCATCGTCGGGCGAACTCGGTATGCTGTCGCCGTCGAACGCGCGGACCCAGACGCTGGAATGCATCGAAGGCGGCGTCATCTCTCAGGTCAGCTATGACCAGGTGGAGCAGCTCTACGTGCAGAACCCGGCCTTCGGCTTCTACTTCCTTCGTCTCGCCAGCGCCCGGCTGTTTCAGAACATCGAGACGCTGGAGCAGCGGCTAGCCCGCCAAACGGCGGCGCCGGTCGCGGCCGAGCCGAAGCCGGCGTGAGCATCGAGGGCGCTGCAATGGCAGACGGCGGCCCGCTTTCTTCGTTCCGTTATCTGTTCGCCGATTTTCTCGGCGAGGAGGATGACGAGCCGCCATTTCTCCCCCGAGGGATTGCCTGAGACCGTCGCACCCGTGGTCAGCGATGCCATTCATCTTCTGATCGACTATCAGAGCCCGGGCTACGCGAGGCTCTATGTTGATCGTGTCAGGCGCTTCGTCGGCCGGCACGGCGTCGACGAGGCAATGCTCGCCGATATCGCGCGGCTGATGGCGATGCGCATGAGCTTACGAGGATCCGATCCGGATCGCGCAGCTGAAGCTTGCCGAGCTCGATGAAGGCGAGCGGCGGCCTGCCGATGAAATCCGTCGACGACGTCAGGAAATTTCGCCTCGACGAAATGGTTGGCGCGCTTCCGGCAGCGCCGTCGCGCGGACCCGTGCTCAATGCGTCTCGGCCGGATCGGCTGGCTGCGCAAGCGGGTCCCGATGAGATTTTCACACGAGAAGCCGCTGCAGCATTCGCCGTCTGAAGATGGAGGCGGCGCTGAGGCGATGGCGGCTGTTCTCGGTGCGCTATGCCACGGAACGGGTCTGGGTCGAACGCTGGCTGCACATGATCGACCGCGCGCTCTCACGCAGGCAGCCGCGGCGGCCTCGTCCGTCATCGAGACCGCGACCATGATGCCAGGGCTATGGCGACCCCTATCGTCAAGGCATGGCGGACTGGCACGCGATCGTTGACGGGCTGGCAAAGCCGACCTTCGACGGGGTGCTGGCCTTGCCCGGATCTGGCCGGCGCGATAATGGAAGCCCGCGCGCGCGGTTCTCGCCCGATCCTGCGCCAGGCAGCGCTGAAGCGCAAGATCGCGGAAATCAGGAGCGCGGCTGCCGGCCGGCGCGAGCGCGGCGCCCGGCTAGCGCGCGGTCTCGCGTTCCGGCAAACGCAGCTATTTTGCGGCCGCGACCACACTCGCCCGAACGCGCTTGGCCCGGCGTCGGTCAGTTCGATCAGCGTCGTCCTGCCGCCTTGCGCGCATTTGATGATCTGTTTGGCGATCCGCTTGCGCACCGGATGTTCCTCGCCGCATGGGACTTTGACATTCTCGGCGAAAGCGCAAACGCATTCTTGATCCAGGAACATTTCCGCGGCGCGGCGTAACCCTAACGCATTCGCGCCGCAGAGAGTGGCGGGCACTCCAATGATGGACCCAGGCGAGCACGTTTTCGTCAGGGCCATCGAGCCAGCAGGGAACACGCGATGGCACACTCCGGTCAGGGCATCGTCAGGGGACAAGAGGGGCGAAGAGCAGCCCGCCGAGCTAGCAGAGGGCGCAAACCGTGCACAAGACCGAGCCCGGGCATTCGGTTTCCGGGAAGCTACCCGCGATCCCAAGCTCAACGATTCCAGCAAGACGCCCGGCTCGGGCATGGCACCCGACGACAGCGGCGACCCGCCGACGGGATAGAAGGGGCAGCACAAAACGCCGGCCATCCCGATTAATGCGGGCGGGAGGCAAATTCCGGTGAGTCCGCTTGTTCGAAAACTCAGAACATTTTGCGATGCGGTCGCCGACCGATCAGGCGACCCTTGGCCTCACACACAAGACGGTCCCGACCAGCGGGCCGGAACCGTCTCATCAGATGCTTCCGACATGACAGGGGGAAGCAACGCCGGAAGCCACGAGGTGACCTCGGCGAAGGGATGGTTCCTATTTTTCGGAAGCCGGCGAATGCGGCGGCTAAGCCGCTGTGCGCGGTCTTGACGACCACCACCTGTCGTCGTGGGGCAGCGCCTTTCGCGGTGTCCCGGACGGGATCTCGGACAGTGTCCTGGGCGGGGTTTTGCGCGGCTTGCCGCTTCAGGTGGATCGCGCCGCATGCCGATCTCTGTCGCGCACGAATTCATAGCCCAGCTTGAAGGTATCGAGGCCGTCGCTGACTGATCGTGCCGTCGCGCAGGCCTGATCACCGCGCCGCGCAGAGTTCGATCTGAGCTCGTCCTGCAGCGCATCGAGCTGCGTCCAGCGTCTTGGCGTGCTCCACCCGCTCGCCGATATCCAGAATGGCGGTCGCCAGTTCACTGGCCTTCTCCGGCGCGACCCGGGTGATCTTGTGGTAGACGCCGGCAAAGATCGAACCGATGATACCGAGCGCCGCCACGCCGAGGTACATCAAGTCGCTGTAGCGATCCATGAACGACTTGGTGTCGTCGTTGATGTATTCCGCCGCGCCCTGATGGGCGACGATGAAGGCGTCCTTGTCGGTATCCGGCCGGTTCGATCTTGAAGCTGAAGCCGTCAGCCAGCGCCAGATCGGCCTTGTTCTCGTAGATGATGCGCGCGAGATCGCCGGCCGTCGTCGACGACATTTTGGACTGCGCGACCAGCAGCCACTGCAGCCCGATGGTGTCGACGTCTTCCTCTGGGACGGCCGGCGAGGAGGAAAGCATGCCCTTCGCCACCGTCTCTTCCGAGATAGCGGGATATTTTCTGGCGAGCGCCTTCGCCGCGATCGATCGCATTCAACGTGAAGCCGCCGCGCCCGGCGTATTGCTCGTAGGTCTTGCTCTTTGATGATCTTCGAGGCGTGCTCGATCGCGATGATGGCGCCAAAGCCGTGAAGCGAACAGCTTGTCGAGGCCGGCATTCGGTGGCGCCATCCGCACCCCGGGCGGCGCGTCGGGACTATCGGCGAGTTGGAGTGCCGTGCGGACGAAGCTGACGCTGTTTTCGCTGTCGGCGAGCACGACGACCTTCTTTTTCTTCAGATCGGCGACCCGACTTGATCTTCTTGCTGCCGGGGCTAAGCACCAACACCAGATCGTGATCGAGGATCGCGCAGCGCCCGCGCACGCGGCGGGACTCTGCGCATCGGTGCGCAGCACCGCGAGATTGGCCTCCCTGCGATCGAACAGCGCCAGAGCCTTGGCGTTGTCGGCGTTCGGCGCGATCTTGAGCCGCAGTCGCGAGGAGTTGTTCTTGAGCACCGCGGCAAGCCTGGCGGCAAAGCGCGCCTCCGGGCCGTTGACGTCGCCGACGGCAAACACCACCGTTTCGGAATTGCGCAGCCAGACCCGGCCGGCCCACACCGTCGCCGCGGTCAGGATCACTGTCAGGATGCAAAACAGGATGATCTGAGTGCGGTTATCCTCGACGACCCGCGAACGGCGGGGCGGCACTCTCCGCAGGTTGTGCAGAGGTTTCAGCGCTCATCGCTCATACCCGGTCGGGGGACATTTTGCCGCCTTGGCCGGCGCGCAGGCCGGCCGAAAAAGCATATTAACGGTTTCAACTACCCCCGGTTCTCGGTCAGGTTCGAACCGAGGCTCTATCCTTTTGTTTCAACCCGTTTTCTTCATGCGAGCGAAATCCGCCAGGAAACGCCATATAAAAGAAAGAAAATTTTGCCTATCGACCAATGATATCCGGCTCGGGCCGGATTGCAAAACCGCGCCCGCGGATAGCGTTAGCCTTTGGGATCTCCCGACGACGTCGCGGCAGTATCGCCGTTCGGTCACACCCTGCGATTTTCAGGCTACCCACAGGTGCATTCCGGCGCGGGAGATGTCATAAATGCGGCAAACGTTAGATTTGTCCCGGTTTGAAGAAGTTTGCGCTGACAGCCTGAAAGTCTTGCTCCAGCCACTCTACGTCAGTCCCAGCAAAGGGCGTCAGTTTTGTCGTTTCCGTCCATGTCGTCGTCGGTTTTGGTTGGCCCGTTGGTGGGATGGATGCTGCTTCTCACCGCGAAGCACATCATCGCCGATTTCATGCTGCAAAATTCCTGGATGGCGATCGGCAAGGACCAGAAGACCGGCTGGGCGCTGCCGCTGCTGGCGCACTGTCTGGTGCACCTTGCGGTGTCCATGGTTCTAATCCTCGACGGTCGCGCCGCGGTTCTGGTTCGTCGCCTTAATCGACTTTCGCCATCCACATCACGGTCGACCGCGCCAAGGGCATTCTGCGCATCGAGATCTCGGCGTGACGTTGGAGCAGGAGCATCCCTGGTTCTGGACGCTCGATCGGGGTCGATCAGGCGCTGCACCACCTCACGGGCTTCGGCCTGTCGATCTACATGGCCGCGAACTGATCGCGCCGGCCCCGCGGACAGGCACGCTAAGGCTGTGCTGCCAGACGTTTCGCTTCAGAGGTTGTCCAACCCAGCCCCTCGCGGAGGTCGGAAATGGTGAAGGCGGGCGACATTAGTTTGCGTGCCGGCCCGCCCGCGCGGCAAGGTTGGCTGAAATCGAAAAAGGCAGCCTGCCAATGACAGAACAGAAGCTGACGAAAAAGACCGTCGATGTGCTCGACGCCCGCATGGCTTACCACGAGCGCGGCGAGGGCGCTGCGGTCCTGTTGCTGCACGGCAACCCGACCTCGTCCTATCTCTGGCGCGACGTGCATTCCCCAGCTCGAAGGGCATGCGGCCGGCTGATCGTCCCCGACCTGATCGGCATGGGCGATTCCGCCAAACTGCCCAATCCGGACCGGACACGCTACCGCTTCGCCGACGCACCGAAAATATCTCTGGGCCTTCATCGATGCCGTCATCGGTCGCACGCAACCGATCGTGCTCGTGGTGCACGACTGGGGCTCGGCGCTGGGCTTCGACTGGGCCAACCATCACCGCGATCGCGTGCGCGGCATCGCCTATATGGAGGGATCGTCGCGGCCCATTGCCGGGTGGGAGGAGCTGGAGCGAGGCGGCGACGCCGGTCTTCCAGGGCTTTCGCTCCGACAAGGGCGAGGAGATGATCCTCGACCGCAACCTGTTCATCGAGCGCGTGCTGCCTGGCTCGATCCTGCGCAAGCTGACCGAAGCCGAGATGACCGAATACCGGCGGCCGTTTCTGCGAGCGCGAGGACCGCTGGCCGACGCTGACCTGGCCGCGCCAGATCCCGATCGCGGGCGAGCCCGCCGACGTCGTGCAGATCGCCACCGACTATTCGCGATGGATGGCGGAAAACGACATCCCGAAACTGTTCGTCAACGCCGAACCGGGCGCGATCCTGATCGGCGCCGTCAGGGACTTCTGCCGGACCTGGAAGAACCAGACCGAGGTGACGGTGCCGGGCTCGCACTTCATCCAGGGAGGATTCCGGGCCTGCGATCGGGCAGGCGATCGCGGCGTGGATGAACGCGCACGCGTTCTGACAGGCGATCTGAATCGCGTGGTGCTGATTCTGCCGGCCGTGGCAAGTGACCAGCGGCGGCAATGGCCGTGCGGCGTGGTTAACTCTTCGTTAGAGAATTGCACTCGCATCTTCCGCACGGAGGAGAGATGCAATGTTTTCAAGCCGCGACGCTTTCGAGAATGATTTCTGTCCGGTCGGGACGATCTGCTCGGCAAGATGTACCGCGCCAGCCCGGGCGGACTGCCGCTGCTGGTGGAGAGCGTCTCTTCCGACGTTCGCGCCATGCTGGCGCTGTTCTGCTATCGCCGCAGCCACCTGCACCCGCTGGCGGTCTCGATCGCCGCCAGCTGCACCGAGCGCGAATTGATCTCATTTCGGCGGTCGCGTCGGCTCGACGCTCTACGCGCTGTCCCGCGAACCGGCGGCGCGCTCGACCTCGTCAGCCTCCCACCGCAAGCCGATCACGCTTTCGACCAAGCCGCTCTCGACCTTCGCCCCGATCGTGGACGACTTCGATGATGAGGAAGCTGTCGAAGCGGTGACGGCGTAAGTTCTCCTCGTCGTCCCGGGCAAGCGAAGCGCTGATCCGGGACCCATACCCACAAATCGTCATTGTCTTCAAAGACGTCTTCTAGGGCGTGTACTCATAGTTGTGTTTGTTCGGCAATCGCTGGCTGATGTCCGCTTTGCCCCCCGTTAGTGACCAATAATAGCAGACCTCGCCTGAGGTCCGTTTCGTGCCGATTTTGTTGCAAAAGTCGGCTGTAACCGATGGGTGTCGTTCGGCCATTCGGGAAGGCCGACCGGCTTTGATCCGCCGGCCCTGACGCTCTCTACGCAACTCCTACGCTACGCAAATACACAGGGCATGAGCGGGTGGTGGTCGCGCAACCAGCGATGCGATCCGCCTCAGGTTCTGGGCGATGGCGGCCAGAACAAACTCATCCTGGGCGCCTCGTGGGCCGCGCAGTCGAAGCCGACCGAGCCGCAGGATGCGTTTCAAGTGTGCGAACCGCATCTCGATCTTCTTGCGCTCGCGCCGCGACTGCTCAAAGCTCTCGGTGCCTGCCAACGACCGGGCAACGTCTCGAGCATGCTCATGGATATCGCGCGGGATCTTGCGCGATGGCTCCTTTGGGCAGCACTGGGGTTTGAGCGGGCATACATCGCAGTCGAGCTTGCTCGCACGATACAGAAGCGTCTTGCCTTCGTGCACGGTGCCGCTCGTCCCGAGCCGCTTTCCACCCGGGCAATGGTAAACGTCATCGGTCGGGTCATATCGAAAGTCGCTGCGCGAGAACGTGCCGTCGTCCCGCCTCGACTTGTCGAACACAGGAATATGTGGCGCGATATCTTTCTCCTCGACCAGCCAGTTCAGCATCGGAGCTGCCCCGTAAGCGGTATCTCCGACAAGCCGCTCTGGCTTGAGGCCAAAGCGCTGCTCTGTTCGCTCGATCATGGTCTTCGCTGCGCCGACCTCGGCCTGGCGAATGGAGCGGGATGCCTCGACGTCAACGATGACGCCAAACTTCACGTCGATGAGATAATTGTCGGAGTAAGCAAAGAATGCCGGCCCCTTGTGAGCGCCGGTCCACTGGGCCGCGGGATCGGACGGCGAGACGAACTTAGGGACAACCTCGCTGGCGGCGCCCCACGCCGTGTCGTCGAGGGTTGCCAGATACTCTTTCACCGCGCGGCTTGACCTCGCCGGATCGCGATCCCTGCGCCAATCCTGGCCCGCGATCGAGCGCTGCTTGTTGGCATCTGCCGCAATCAGGCTCGCGTCTACCGCAAAACCTTCGCCACCAACCAGACCGGCCGCAATGCACGCCTCGACGACACGTTCGAATACGCGACGAAAGACATCTCCTCGCGGAAGCGCTCATTGCGGGCCCGCGAGAACGCCGAATGATCCGGGATAGCGTCCTCGATACCGAGCTTGCAGAACCAGCGATAGGCGAGGTTCACCTGCACTTCACGGCAGATCAATCGCTCGGAGCGGATCGCAAAGACATATCCCACGACCAGCATCCGGATCATCAGTTCCGGATCGATCGACGGGCGGCCCATGGACGAATAATGAGGTGCTAGTTCACCGCGAAGCCAGGACAGATCGAGAGCAGTGTCGATCTTCCGCACCAGATGATCTTCGGGGACCGCATCGCCAAGATGAAACTCGTAGAACAGTTGACCTTGGTCACTCTTCAAACGGCCCATCATGGATCGACCCCGCCGAGATCTGCGTCAACACAACGGAATCACGGTTTGCGGCCTGTCTCAACCGACTTTTGCAACAAAAATCTGCCAAGACCTGGACCGCTGCTCAATGCCCAAAACGTTTGCGGACCACACAATCACAGCAGGTTGGATCTTTTGAGGGCTCAATCGGCTAGCAAATTTCAATGCGAGCCCATCGACAGAGTTCATCGACATCGGGGAGCAAAACTTGAATTGTTACGGTACCACAGTCTCCGGGGTAGCGAAGGCCATGGCATTCGAACAGTTCTACCGCCCCTTTCCCTTAAGCTCCACTAGTCCGCGACTTCGGCCCGTGCAGCAGTGCCGAACCCGGGCCCAGGCCGTGGCACTCATCAGGATCGATCCGCCTTCCGCATGCGGAGGTGACACGGGCGGCGGTGTTGACAGTGTCTCCCCACAAATCGAACGAGTACTGGCGCCGGCCCATGATCCCAGCGACCACGGGGCCGCAATGGATCCCGATACGGACTGCCCAGGCCGGGCCTGAGCCTCTGCGAGGCGTCTCGATCATCGCCCTCGCACACGCACCGCGGCCAGCACGCCGTTCTCCATCGGATGAAGAAGCCCCGCAGTGGCAAGGAACGCATCTCCGATGGTCTTTATCTTCTCCATGGCACACGCATCAACGATGTCTTCGAACGCGTCGACAAGAGTGCGGAGCTCGGACACGACCTGTTTCCGCCGGATGGCAATCGCAGTACCGGGTGAATCCGACGATGTCGCTGAACAGTACCGTGACGTCACTCCAGGCGGCGGGGCTTGACCTCGTTATGGTCGCCTTTTAGCTCGGCCACGGCGCTCGGCGGCAGGATGGCTTGTAACCAATCCGTCGGCGCGGCGCCTCTCGCGCTGGATTTCTTCGCGGTAGTAGGCCTCCTGGTCACGCAGACGTTTCTTCTCAAGACAGGCGCCGACATCGTGCCGAGAATTACGGGATTGAAAGGCTTCAGAAGATAGTCGTCGGCGCCGAGTTCGATACCGCGGACCACGCTTTCAACTTCGTCGACTGCGGAAATCATGATAACACGGATCTCTCGCGATGCCGGGCACGCCTTGAGCTGCCGTAGCACCTGATGACCATTCATCCCTGGCATGATGACATCGAGGAGCATAGAGGTCCACGGGCCGCGTGGAAACCATCGCAATAGCCTCGACCCCGTCCTCAGCAGTCAGCACGGTCTCATAGCCTGGGCGCCGCAATCGATGCGTGAGCAGATAACGATTATCTTCGTTATCATCGACGACGAGAATCACGGGCGGCGGCTCATTCCATGTCTTCGACTTCGTCCTCAGCAGAACCTCGATCCGATTAATTAGGCGCGGAAAATCGACCGGTTTCGCAATGAAATCATTGCACCCCGCCGCGAGTGCTCGCTCGCGATCCTCCGGCATAGCATGGGCAGACAGTGCAATAATGGGGACAGCCGCAGTTTCCGGTGCTACGCGCAACTGCCGCGTAACTTCCCAACCGTCGATGACCGGTAGGCCGAGGTCCACCAGAATAAGGGCCGGCGCCCGACTCTTGGCTTGTGCCAAGCCTTCTGCGCCGTCGCGGGCGATAAGGACCTCGTAGCCTCTTTCGCTGCAATCGGCGCGACACCACGTAGATGTTGTCGTCGTTGTCCTCGATGTACAGGATCTTAACCATCGCGTTCGACCCGCCGCTGCATTCCGCTGATGGGAACGTTGTGCATGACGAAGTCACGGATTCTCGCCAGCAAGTGGTCGCGGTCGCAGAGCCGCTTTCGACACGAATTCCACAATTCCGCTGTTAAGCCGTCGGCGGTCCGCTTCGCTCAGGTCGGAGGTCGTCATCCGACGACCGGAATATTGCTGAATGCCGCATCACCTCGGAGCAGCTCCGGAGGAATTCGAACCCGTCCATCTCCGGCATCATGAGATCGAGCAGGATCAGACTCGGTCTGCTTTCCCCAAGTCGTTTGAATCCCTCTCGACCGTTCTCGGCTTCAATGATGCACCAGCCCTCGCCGGCGAGTGTCGACACCAACTGTCGCCGCGCACCCTCATCATCCTCGATGACAAGAATATCCCTTCGCGACGGACTTCCGCTCAAACGATGCAAGACCGCTCGGAGCCTTGTCCAGTCGATAGGCTTGTGATGTATTCGCGGCGCCAAGCGCATAGCCCTTGCTTCGCTCATCGACGATGGTCAGCATAATCACCGGAATCGACGCCAACTCGAGGTCGATTTGAGTTCTCGGAGCACACTCCAACCGTCGAGCTCAGGCATTAATACATCCAGAGTGATCAGCGCAGGGCGAACCTCGCGCGCGAGCTTGAGGCCTTCCGTCCTCCCTGCGCGGTCAAGATGTCAAAACCCTCTTGTGCTGAGGAAGCGACGCATGACATCCAGGGCATTGGGATCGTCATCGATGACTGAGCACGCGCGGCGAACTGCCGGTGACGAGGAATCAGCAGACTGCCCGGCGCCGCCACCGCCGGCATCTCGGCGCGCTGTGGTGCCCCTGAAGAGCTTGATCGGGCAAACGGACCCCGAAGACCGCGCCGTGACCCGGCGCGCTCTTTGACGGTGATTTCTCCGCCCATCGCTCGACATAGGTGCTGGCTGATTGCCAAACCCAGCCCGGTACCACCGTACTTGCGCGTCGTGGAGCTGTCGGCCTGAGAGAACTCCTGGAAGAGGCGACCAAGTTGTTCCTCTGTCATCCCGATGCCAGTGTCGGCCACAGTGAAGACCAACCGTTCGGCGGATCCGTCAGCTTCGCGCCGGGCTGTAAAGCGATATTCTCGCCCCTCTCCGTGAATTTGCACGCATTGCTGAGCAAATTCAGGAGCACTGTACGCACGCGGGTCAAGTCCGCCTTCCATCTACACCAATATCCGCGGGACAATCGATGATGAGTTGGTTGCTGTTCCTGTCAGCGATCGACTGGGTCGTCTTTGCGAGTTCGCCAACGAGTGTTACGACATCGGATCTCCTCTGGGTACAAATCGAGCTTTTGCCGGCCTCGATCTTGGACAAGTCGAGGATATCGTTGATCAACATGAGAAGATGTTTACCCGCCCGCACGATGCGCCCAACCGGCTCGGAAAACGTTCATCACGCTCTTCCTGCGCTTCCTCATGCGAGTATCTCGGCGATGCCAATGATGGCGTTAAGGGGCGTTCGAAGTTCGTGGCTCATATTCGCGAGAAACTGGCTCTTTGTTCGATTTGCCGCCTCGGCCTCCTTGCGGGCCTGCTCAAAGCTCGATCTGACGGCGCTTCCAGCTCGGTGATGTCGGTGTAAACGACGACCGTGCCGCCATCATGGGTCTTGCGCTGGGTAACTCGCACCCAGAGATCGTTCCGGTACGAATGCTCGGCGACGCTGTAAGGTGCAGAATGCTGCCTCAGGCGTTCCTCAATCCACTCCTCCGGGGTCCGCCCATTCAAATCGGGCACAGAGCGTGCAACTGCTGCCTCGAGGATCTCGCGAAAGCTTGTGCCGGGCTGGAAGAGGTCTGCCCGCTGAGGATAGATCTCGCGTACGCGTTCGTTGCACACCACGATGCGGTCGTCGGCATCGTAGAAGACGAAGCCATCCGAGATGGTTGCGATGTTGCAGCCGCGAGCGTCTTGCGCTCGTGCTCCGTTCGGCAGTCAGCCGGTCCCGCTCCGTGAGGGTGTCGCGGAATATCGCCAAGGTCCGCGCCATGGCACCAATCCGTCACTGCCGGCCGCGGAATGGGCACCGCAACGTTGCCGGACGCTGAGACCGTCGATCGCCACCACCAATCGCCGGAGCGGAATCGTGATCGAGCGCAGGACGACAAGCGTGAGGAGAACCCTGCGGTTACTGCCGCAAACACGATGCCTTGCGTGAACCGGGTCGCGGCGGCTACATCCTCAACTGCTCGGATCGCGGGCAGCGGCTGCCTCGCCGGGTCAATTCCGGTCACAGCCGACGCCGAGAGCTCGTCGACGACACCACTGTGCTGTCGTGCCTGGGCCAACAGCGAATTGCCGATGACTCGGCGATCAGCAGTATATTCCTCAACGGCGTCAGCCGCGAATTTCTGAACTGAGCAAGCTCCACACGAACGGTGGCAATGCGGTCGGGTTTCCGCGCCGCTAGCTGATCGAGATGACGCTCCATCCGGCTCCCGAGCTGCCGCCGCGTTCTTTCGGAAAGAATGAGCAAGCTAACGGCGAGGTCAGTCAGCCAATAGCGCAACTCGCCGAACGCCACGCGCGCGCCATTTGCCGATCTGATGACGCCCACCAAATCGGCCATTTCTGCCACCGCTGCCGCATTATTCGCCAGCTTGCGCGTGGTGCGACCGTTTGTCGCAACAAGGACGATTAGCAACGCGCTCCGACAGTAGGATTAGTCCGGGTCCGGATCGTCAACCGAGCCATCATCACGAACCTTGTATCTGCCGTGCCGGGCTGAGCGGTATAGAATGAGACTATGACGCCGCCTAGCTCATCCAATTTTGCGCCTCTTGGGATAGCCCGTCACGTCGACCTCGCCCTGTGCGCGAACCATGGCGGCATGCGAGAGACCGGATGCATCGTAGTGCATTGTGGCACCACGACTCGGAACGCGCCGGGCGCCCGGCCTTTTCGATTGGCAGCCGAATATGACTTGACCACGCGGCCAGCTTGGCGCGAGCAGTTGCCTGATTTGATGCCGACACATCGATCTCCCGCACGTCCGGACGCGCCTTTCGGTTGCGGATGCTGCGTTCAGCGGGCGGCCCCGTGACCTTCACTTCGGCCTCTTCCCTTTGCTCTGCGGGCAAAAGCCTCGTTGACGAGGCGCGCAAATACTTCTGCTGGCGAATGAAACCTTTGAACCCGCTCCCGTCAGCGTTGATCGACGCCCTGATTTGCATCCATCACCTCAACGATTGCGTCCATTTGGACGCTGAGCGAGTCGCCCAGTGCCGAGAGGCCGGATCGAGCATTGCCGGATCGACGCCCGTCGCTGTCCGGATAGATTTCGCGAGCCTGCTGGGAGCACCACGGCGCCGTCGAGTCCCTTGTCGCCGAGCTTCCGCGGTCGGCAGATCCGATCCTGCTCGGAGAGATGACGGTTTCACCTGCTTGGGCAGCAGCGTATGGGCCAGACTCTTGCCGATTAATAGGTCCTCCATCGAATGGGTCCGCGGAAAATCAACGATGCCGGGATTATACCCGCAAAGATGATGCCGAGTATCGCTCTAGGTATCATCCGCTAATTGCAGTCCGGTCGGGCCATCGCACGATCTTCACGGTCGGTTTGTCCTCTCGAAGGCGCTGACGTTCTTCAGCTAAAGGGACAAAGATTTGTGGTTCTGCGCGGAAAACTGAAGTTTACCGCGTGTAGATCCGCAACTGCACACCTCCTCTCCACCGGTCAGCACGGCGGGCTGGTGCCCCTCAATTGCAGCCGCCACCTTCGGGCCGGGGGTAAACGGGACTGAACCGCAACCGCACGCCGATAGCGTCAAAAACCGCGTTCGAGATTGCGGATGGCACGATGGTGGTTGCAGGCTTCGCCCGCTCGGGGCTTCTCGTGTCGGACGGTCGATGAGCTCGATGATACGACGTCCGGCACCTCAGGGAAGGTCAGGGATCGGGTAAGGTTGCCCAATGGGCCTGTCCGCCGCCGAGCGCGATCGAAGAAAGGTCTGCCTCCTTCAACGTGTGCGGCTGACGGTTCGGATGATGTTTTCCCTCGATCTGACTTCGTGACGCCGTCCAGGATCTGATGATCTGCCCGCAATCGTGGACGACGGAGGAAACGCTGCGCCCGGACTTCTCCGTCCACGCCGATCGACCTCGATCTCGGCCAGCGCACCGCCTACATAGGTGGGCGACGGCTCAATCACTTTGGCGTAGCTAGCGGGGCTTCCCGGTCCAGCCGTCGGCTTTATCGTTCGAAGGTCCGTGGCGAGGGTCGTGGCTGCCCACCGGGCGAGAACGGCCAGTGCTGCATGAAAGCTCCGCGCCGCGCGGGTCATTGAGCATGGCTGAGACGAAGCCCGCGAGTGGGCTCGGCGCCGACAAAGGATAGCAGCGAGCTCATCGACAAAAGCACTCTGCTGGCGAAGGTGTTCTGCAGGCGACTATCAGGCGACCGGATCGGGGATCGAGCGAAACGGCGCCTCGGCGAGGAGATGTGCCGCCGTCCCGGATGTTTTTTGGGAACGGCGTAGGGGATCGCCGAGGCATTGAGTCATAGCGATTGGGGTTGCTGAAGCGGTTCGGCTCCGTCACCATCAGGAAGCGGCAGACACGGCGGTGAGCGTGGCGGCGACGGAGCGGGACCGGTCGCGAGGCCGTGCCTGCAGGAACGACGCACTCCGAACCCTGCGCGAATAATCTTGCCTTCGCCGTCAACCCCGGCGCGGAGGTCGACCAGGGTCGGCGGACCCGCCAGGATCCCCAGCCGTGCTCGTCGGCGCTGCATCCACTTTGGACGCGCACGGGCGTCTCCGCCCACCGCGCGCGGGCAAGCGCTGGCGCGATCGCCGGCCGCGTCTTCGTGCCCGTTGCGGCCGTAACAGCCCGAACCCTTCTGGCTATGAAGGCAGCGCACATCGTCGAGTGAGCACATGCCATCATCGCCGCGAGCTGCTCGTCTGAGCGTGTGCGTCGCCCGCGAAGGCGCCCAGCACGTGAGTCCTGCCGTCGTTGATCTCGACGACGCGGCGCAAGATGGGCCGATCGAGCCGTGCGTGTGGATGGCGAAATCGTACGTCTGGTGAGATACCGTACGCGGCGCGTCGCTCAGCGCCTTGGCGCGCTGTCACCGGACGTTGGGGTGACCTCGTCGCCGTTGATACTTGAGTGGCGCGAACGTGCTCCCAGAGGTGCGCGCGCTCCGGCAGTCCGTCCATTCTGACCAGGTCGCCTTCGGCCTACGTGCAGCCTGGAATGGCGCGCCCCATTCGGTTGCTCGCGACGACGCTGGCGGAAGATTGCCCTCGCGCACAACCTGTCGGAGAACACTGGGTCAACGCGTTCACGGAGGATCTCGTCGACACTCTCCAGGTTCGAGCGCCGATCGCCAACGGGCGCGCGACGCGGCCATGCAGCATGCCGTGCTGCATACGCGAAATCGCTGCATGTAGCATGAAGCGGTCCGGTCGCCTTCTGAAGGAATATCGAGAGCGGGGGCACCCGACTTGCCGACAGTCGCGTAGGATCGCCGGGTCCTTCACGCAGGCGCGTCTTTACCGACCTTCAGCGAGAACGTCCTGCCGCCAACGAGCATCGGCATATGAAATCTCTTGTCGCTGCCCTTGATTGTGCCGTTCTCGATCCGCAGCTCCGGTCGCCGACACGCCGAGGTGCTGAGCGGCCATCTCAACGAGCGCCTTTCGCGCTGTCGCGCCGCCTTCCGGATCTGCATCCCGCCGTATCTGGATCGAGAGGCTGCCCCAGTGGAGGACCCTGGTCTGGCGTCAGCGCGGTGTCGCCTGCGAATGAGGTTTACCCGATCGAGCGGAACCTCGAGTTCTTCGGCCGCAATCTGCGTCAGGGCGGTGCACACCCGTTCCAGGATCGACTTTGCCGGAATAAACGATGATCCGTCCATCAGCATCGATTGACAGAAATCCGTCGACTTCATCGGGGGCGACAGTCTTCTTTCGGGCGCTATTCTGCGCCGATGCCGGGAGAACGCTTTATCAGCAAGCGTGAAGGCTGACGACGAGCGCGCCACCGGCTTTCAATGGACGTCGCGACGGGTGGAGACGAAATCCAGCATCGCTGACCCTGTCTCAGGCGCTCCGGGACGCCCGCTGCACCGCCCGAATGATGCGAAGATGCGTGCCGCAACGGCAGCAGAGTTGTCGGCGAGCGCCTTCTTAATCTGCGGAACGGTCGGATTCTGGGTTTTCGCAGAGGAGCGCGGTCGCCTCGTATGATCATGCCGTGAGACAGTAGCCGCACTGCGCTGCCTGTTCGTCGATGAAGGCTTGTTGAACAGCGCAGGCTGCTCCGGGCTACCAAGTCCCTCGAGCGTCACCACCTTCCGATCCACTGCCTTAGTGAGCTGGCGTCTCACACGAAAGCACCGGCTCACCATCTCAAAAGCACGGCACAGGTGCCCACTGGCCTAGTCCGCAGCCGAAGCGCGGCCCCTTCAGCTCAAGGTTGATCCCGTAGACGCATAGAGCAGCAGCATGCCGGGTCATCGACCATGACCGTGCTACCGCGCGGCCGTTTACATCCAGCGAGACAGACGTGGGCATGAATACCTCCACTATCCGTTTGTGCTTATTTAAAGTCGCTTATATACCCTTCGGCAGCCATTTTGAGTACCCAAGAGGACCCCTCGGCTGTTGTCCCATGTCCGAAATGGGGTCATTCTCGACTTGATGGCCTGCCCGGGTCATGTCCGTTTACCCCGGTGGTCTCAACCGGTCGCCGCAACACTTTATCTTAGAGGGAAAAGATGGAGTGTGGGATGGAACGGAGATTTCATAGAGGTTTTACTGCGGCAGAGAAGACGGAGTTATGGGATCGCTGGAAGCGTGGGGAGTCGCTGAAGGCGATTGGACGAGCTTTTGGTAAGCAGTCATCGTCGATCTATTTTCTGGTGGCTCCGCATGGTGGGATCTCGTCCTGCGGAGCGGCGTCGCTCCAGGTTGGCATTGACGCTTGCGGAACGCGAGGTGATTTCCAGAGGTGTTACGGCACATCGATCGGCCCGGTCGATCGCCAAACTGCTTGGCCGCTCACCCTCGACGGTGAGCCGGGAAATGAGTCGCAATGGCGGCTATGATCGCTACCGAGCGACACTTGCGGACGAGAATGCCTGGGCGCGATCTCGTCGTCCAAAATGTTGTAAGTTAGCGACCAATCCGCGGCTTCGGCAGGCGGTGGCAGGGAAGCTCAGATTGGATTGGTCACCCGAGCAGATAGCCGGTTGGCTGAAGAGAACGCATCCTGAAGACGAGTGTAATCAGGTGTCACACGAGACCATCTATCGCAGCCTGTTTGTCCAAGCGCGCGGCGTGCTCAAGAAAGAGCTGCTTAGCCATCTTCGATCGAAGCGCTCGATGCGTCGCTCCAGGCCGGTTGACCCGAATGGCGATAAACGGGGACATATCAAGGATATCGTCTCAATCCGTCAGCGACCGGCGGCGGTTGAAGATCGGGCGGTGCCTGGTCACTGGGAGGGCGATCTCCTGTCCGGGCCGAACAACACCTACATCGCGACCTTGGTCGAGCGTCATACCCGTTACGTGATGTTGGCCAAGGTGGCGAGGCAAGGACACCCAGACGGTTGTCACCGCGCTCATCAACCAGGCGAAGAAGCTACCAAAGGAGCTATATAAATCCCTGACCTGGGACCGGGGCAAGGAACTTACGGATCATCGTCGCTTTACGTTGGCGACCAACATCGACGTCTATTTTTGCGATCCGCAAAGCCCGTGGCAACGCGGGTCGAACGAGAATACCAATGGCCTGCTGAGACAGTACTTTCCTAAGGGCACCGACTTGTCGGTGCATTCGCAAGCCCATCTGAACAAAGTGGCTCGTCAGCTAAACGAACGACCACGTGAGACCTTGCAATTTGAAACACCAGCAGAGAGATTTAACGCCTGTGTTGCGTCGACCGGTTGAGCCGGCACCCCGGTAGCGGCAGGAAGAGCGGGCATCCCGGATCGGCAGCTTCATGCCACAACCTGAAATGCAAATACTTTCGCTGTCACAAAAGCTATTTCCAGCTAGACGCCATGGATATTCTCGCCAAGGAAGCGAACTCTGACTCCTGGATTGCGCCAGATTGTGCCCTTATCATTGGCCGGAGAAGGGAAACCATCTAAGGTCGTCGCGTCGCCGGTCCTGTAGATGGGAATGGTCAGAGAGCAATGAGCAAAACCATGAAAAGCGGAACAAAAGGCCTCCTGGTTGCAGTCGGCGTCAGCGCGGGCCTGTTCCTCAACGCCCAAGCAGCGACAGCGCAGCAGAGTTGGCCGCCACTTTCATCCGAGCAAATTGCCCAGATCGTGAGGAGCTCCGATCGCACTGCGGCAGATCGCGCCAATGATGAGCGCCGCAAGCCTGAGCAGATGCTGGGCTTCATCGGCATTCGTCCCGGTATCGTCGCGGTCGATCTCAGCGCGAGCGGTGGCTACACCACGGAATTGTTAGCCCGTGCGATCGGACCCTTGGGCAAGGTTTATGGTCAGAGCCGGCCGCGCGATCCCAACCGGGCACCCACACCCCCGGTAACGCCCGAGGGCAACAGCAACCCAGCCACCACGCCGAGTGCGGCGCCAGCAGCGCCGGCAAGCGCGCCACGACCATCCCCGGTCGCCCTCGCCGAACGCGAAAACAATCTCCGAAGCAATGGCGTCCAGGCCGCCCCGATCGTCGCGCTCTCCCGACCGTTCGAAGATCCCGTTCCGTCCGAGCTCGCGGTAGAAGGCGTCGATCTCGCGACCTTGATGTTCAACTATCACGACCTCGGACACCTCGGCGTGGATCGCGCGGCGATGAACAAAGCAGTCTTTGGCGCGCTCAAGTCGGGAGGCCTCTACGTTATAGCTGATCATTCGGGTCGGCCTGGTACCGGCATCTCCGAATCCGGTACCTTGCATCGCATCGAAGAGGCGTTTCTTCGGCAGGAAGTCGAAGCGGCGGGATTCAAGCTGATCGACGAAGGCAATTTCCTGCGCAACCCGAACGATCCCAGAGATAAGAATACGCCGGACCCGCCGCAACCGAAGGACGAATTCGTGCTCAAGTTCGTCAAGCCGTGAGCGGGGCATGTACGTGCAGGTCAACGCGTCATTTTGACCGTACGCCGATCCACTTCCGTTCCACCCCGGAAAGCAGACAATCCGAGAGCCGGTCGGCACTTCGCAAACTTGCCGAAGCGAATGTTCTGACCCAAGTAAAATCACGTGAGCGCAGTTCCGCCGAGCGGGCCGGGTCGTGTTTTCAGACGTTACGCACCGGCGCAAACGCGACTAATCAATCATATGCGCAGATTGACTCGTCAAACAGCAACTGTGGCTCTTAAGTCAAGTTTCGAAGCCCTCGATGAAGACCAACCGAAGGCGGCTCAGAGTAGCGCGCAGGCGTCGTTGCCGCCTGATCATGCCAGAGGCGCGCCAAGTCGCGGGTGGCGCGGAGTTCGGCGACCTATGGCTGCCTGCGTTTGAAGATGAAATCCTTCATAAGCGGACGGATCGATTCAGTTGACAGTCGAAACTGTATGAATCTCCTCGGATGGATCGGATCAAGCATCTAAAAGGCACAGTTGGTCGATTGGTGGGGTTTGCGCGATGACCGGACCCAGTTGCCTGCCAGCCGCTGCATAGGCGCAGCGGCGCGTACGCAGAATACCGTGACATGAACTGGACGCCGCGCGATCGTCATTCTGGCGCATGAGCGCGATGCCTGCCTCCGTGGCACCCTGCTGTACCATAGCCCAGCCGCGAAGAATCAGCCCATTCACGCGCCAGTAGCCCAGGCTGTGCCGATCGGCCAGCTCAATGATCGCTTCGGCATGAGCTTGCACGCCCGGGACATCGCCGAGCAGTTCGTCCAAACCGGCGCCGGCGAAATTGTGGACATGCGCTGTGAGGTTCGCCTGGTCCAACTCCGCGGCGCAGTGGAACGCCGCGGTGCTCGAACGACGCGCTTGCTCGGGAAAGCCCAGGATCCAGAGGACAGGCGCAAGATAGGTGAGGGCCGAAACTTTCGGGTCGTGAACGTAGTGCACCGGCTGCGATCGATGCTGACGCAGCGTCGTAGAGGCGCAGGATCGCCTCGAACTCGGACCGAGCCTCGGCAAACGCCCCGAAGTGCATGGCCGTGATCCCGGCCAAGCGGTGGCTGGCAAGGCGAACAAGCGGGCTTGGAAGGCGCTCCGCTACCTGCCGAGCCTCGTCGGTTAGTCGCCGCATCATGGAATAATCGCCGCGCACGAAGTAATAGACGAACTCACCGCTGAGGGTCGCGACGAGAGGCTCGGCCTCGCCGAGACGCTCGCAAAGCGCGCGTGCACGGCTGTAGGCGGCGCCTGTCTGTGGCGCGGAATAACCGTGTACGGCGATCATGGGCGTACCGATCGCGATCTGAAAAGCGAGCTCCTGCCGATCCCGCTCGAAACTTTCCGGTAGCGTGTTCAGCGCCTCTAACCCTCGGGTGAGATGCCGGATGGCTTCCAGATTGGCCGAACGTTGGGCGGCGCGTTCGCCGGCCTTCAGCCAATAGCCGACGGCACGTTCAATTTGGCAGGCCTCCGTAAAGTGGTGCGCCAGCAGTTCGGGCTCGCGCGCCACGCGGTCCGGGAAGCGCCCTCGACGGCTTCGGCGATGCGCGCATGCAATCGCTGTCGATCGCTGCGCAGCAGCGTGCTGTATGCGGCATCCTGCACCAGAGCGTGCTTGAAGCTGTAGACGGCCTCTGGTGGCGCCCGCGCTGGAACACCAGTTCAGAATGGACAAGCCGCGCCAATCTGTCTTGTATCTCGCCCTCGCTTGGGCCGGCGACGGCGGCGAGCAGTTCGTATGAAAACTCACGGCCAATGGCAGCTCCGATTTGCGCCATCTGTCTTGGGACCCAGCCCGAGCCGGTCGAGCCGAGCCATCAACGAGGCCTGTAGGGTTGCGGGCACGGCAAGCGCCGATCGCGAGGTTGCTGGCGCCTCGCGTCTTCGCCGCTTTCTCGACTCGCTTGGGCTTCTACGACAGCCTTCGTCAACTCCTCGATGAAAAGCGGCACGCCGTCGGTGCGCTTGATGATCTCTTCCATGGTATGCCCCGGGAGTGCCCTGCCGCCCGCGACCCGCTGCACCAGCGTCGCACCCTGACGCCGGTCGAGGCGGCTGAGGGTGAGCATCGTAACGTGCGACTGGCCGGTCCATGGCGACTGCAAACTCGGGCCGGAATGTAATCAGCAACAGCACAGGCAGGCCTGCTACCCGATCGACCACGCGATCGAGGAGCTCGCGTGAGCTGGGGTCGATCCAATGGACGTCCTCGTAGACCAAGAATACCGGCTGGTTCTGCGCCGAGGACGACGAGCTGGTGGAGCAGCAGCCTCGAATGTCTCCTCCTTCTTGCGCTGCGGATTTAGCTGGCTCGGAGCGTACAGATCGCCAGCGGGAATATGTAGCAACTCGGCGACGAGGGCAGACCCGCAATCGGCGACGATGTCGGCGCGAGCAGCGCCTCGAGTTTGTGCGAAGCTTCATCTCCGGTGTATCGCCCCGTTCGAAACCTGCGGCTCGTTCGAGTTGCACAATCGTCGGGTGCAGCGCGCTGTCCTGGTGATGCGCCGAGCAGGAAGTAGCGCAGCCGGATGTGCGGCTCATCCCGCAGCCGCTCCTGGAGGGCAGCGGTCAGGCGCGACTTGCCTATGCCCGGCTCGCCCGAGAGCAGGATCGACCTGTCCCTGCACCTGACTTTGCCTGTATCCAGCGCCGAGCCAGCAGCTCGATTTCGTCCTCGCGCCCAACAAGCCGGGTGAGAGCGGCAGCCGAATGTAGTGCTTCGAACCGGCTTTCGATCGCACTCTCGCCACGACACGCGCCACGCGCGCCACTGGCGCGACGAAGCCCTTCAGCTCCACTCGCCGAGTTCCTCGTACTCGAAGATCCCGCTTCGTCAGCTGCTGCGTGCATTCGCAGCGATCACGACGCTGCCCGGTTCCGCCAGAGTTTGCAGTCGCGCCGCGAGGTTCGGCGTCTCGCCCACGACACCGCGCTCTTGGGCTTCGCCG
>ERZ1370068.648-contig-10592_pt1 | contig 39056 bp, 74 predicted proteins | sample MGYA00561227_ERZ1370068 | MGnify/ENA primary metagenome ERZ1370068 (study PRJEB38410, sample SAMEA6850437) | metagenome | study: Metagenomic assessment of the ecological functions of the soil: analysis of the soil microbiota associated with the...
GGTAGCGCTTCGTTCAGTTACGTGGCCCACTCGTTTCGGCGCCGACGCGAACAGTACATTCTGCAGGCGAGAACGTGGCAGCGTCACGACGTGGGCACGACGCCTGGGTTCGACGGCAGCGTCGAGAAGGCCCTGCGGTCGATCAAGGCGCGCGTGTGTGTACATGCCGTCTGAAACCGATCTGTACTTTCCGATCACCGACGCGCGCTACGAACAGGCGCTCATTCCTCGAGTGACGTTCACGCCGATTCCGTCGTTGTGGGGCACACCGCCGGGGCGCGCGAGCAATCCGGCAGACCTGCGGTTCCTCAACGATCGCATCGCCGCGTTCTTGAGTCCGAAATAAGCTCGCATCGCACGCTCGAGAGAGGAGCCCACATGTCGCTTGGGGACAACAAAGCCCTGGTGCGGCGTGTTTTTACCTGGTGCCCGATAAGGCGCAATCTCGCCGCAATGGACGAGCTGGTTGGTGAGGACCCACCTCAATCACGGATCCTGCGCCGTTTCCTGGTTCACCGTCTGGTCTTGCGCGGGTCTGAAGCACGCGTTTGAACAATTCTCGCGGGCTGGCTACCGGGTCGCCACGTCATCGAAGATCAGATCGCAGAAGGCAACCTGGCGGTAGACTCGACTCCGCGGCGTCGGCAAACGCCACCGGGCTGAGATCTTCGAGATTCCGCCGACAGGCATCGCACCTCCGACGTGAGTTTAGCCATTGCGATCGTCACCGCATCGAGAACGGCCAGCTAGTCGAGCACTGGGCAGTGACGGACTCCGGGCCAGCTCTCCTGCAGCAGCTCGGGGTCATTAAGCTCCCAGCGCCACCGCAACGACGACTGACGCCGACCGCGATTCCAACTCCATCCCTTGGCAAAGCCGCTTGCGCAGGCCTGGTCTAAAGTGGGGCGACTGTTTCCTTCGGGGCCTCTCATGTGCAAAGTGGGACCATTTTGAGTGGGGCTGCCAACAGCGCGGTGAGTCCATGGATATGGAGATGATCGCAGATCAAATCAGCCGAGCCTTCGGGGCGAGTCCTGGCATGGGCCTTCGGTGCGCGAAGTGCTGGCGGGTGTTTCGGCGGAAGACGCCGCAGCTCATCCAATAGCCGGCGCTCACAGCATTTGGGAGATCGTCCTTCACCTGACCGGTGGATACAACCTTGGTCTTCGGCGGATTCTATGGAGAACGCGCGCAGCTCTCGCCGGAGGAAGAGTGGCCTCCAGTGGCGGAGTTTAGTTCGGAGGCCTGGCGCGAGAGCCAGCACACCTTGGATCAACTGAATCAGCAGCTCCAGAGCGCCGTGCGCGCCTTCCCCGCGGAGCGCCTTCTCGCAGGAGCTGGGTTCCGAGTACTCGGCGCATTCGTAGTTCTGCGGCACGCCTCAGCATCGACCTGTACCATGCGGGCCAGATCGTTCTTCTCAGAAGGCACTCTCGGCGTCGCGAGGGGCGAAGGGCGACGCGCCTTCGAGTAGTACGATTTCATTCCCGCTTGACGGATTTGCGCTACGCCTTTGCCTTCTGCCTTTTGTCCTTCCTCCATCGGGGCTTGCGCGGGCGACAGGTTTAGCGCACCATCCGGAGTCGATGACTCAGCAATGCCCCCATTGCGGTCTCCTGATCCATCGACGGCGCCCGCTGCGACTGTATGATTTCGCCTCAAGACGCTGAAATCGTCATGCACGCTCAGCCAATGTGTTCAGCAAACGCGGCGGCGAGGCCAAGTTGATCGCCGAGGAGTCACGCACCACTTCGAACGGGTATCATCCTGCTGGTTATTTCAGCGAGCGTCACCCTGGTGTCGCTTCTGGCGGGAGGCGGCGTCTATTTCTGGGGAGGGGCCACGCTAATCGGGGCGCTGCTGGTCAATCGGGGGCTGCAGGAACGACGACGGCGCACGCGCGATCCCGCGACGCGTTGATCTCCTGACGCGCCGATGACTGAACTAGAAGAATTGTGGAGTCGCAAAAGCGATGAACAGCTCTTCAGGCATTTGCTTTCCTCGAGGAGTAAGCGAAGAGGGTCAGGGTGTGATTCGCGCCGAATTCCTCGGAAGGCCTGGCGGAGCCGTGAAAGTCATCACCTTTCACGACGCGTCGGCTGTGGCGACCCTGTCCGCACGGCGTTTTGTCGGACTCGTCGCCGCGCGGTGGCTCTCTCATCGTCATCGCTTCTTGGCACCCGCTGTACACTGTGTGCCCGGTAGTGTCGGATCAATCCTCAAATCAATCGTGCTGGTGTTATGCATGGCTGTGTTCCTAGTGGCGTTGATTGCAGTTTTGATCACCGATTACCAACTGTTCCGACGACTCCAGGTTGAATCGCACCCAGCTTCCGCTCACCCAGGTATGTGTCTGTGCATGCCTCACGTTCCAGTCTGCTGATTCTGATCGGAATGAATTTGTTCCACTCGACGATGGGTAAAGACTATGGCGTGGAGTTGGCTTTACTCGAGCCAACAAAGCAGGGCTTGGCGCGACCAAGCAGTGCAGAAGCTGCGGTGGGCCCTTCCACGAGCAACATGTCACGACCAGGGCATAAAGATCAGCGGATGGCTGGCGCTCGTGGCGGTCGATCAGGTCGTGTCGGCTTTCAGATGCTCTTCCGCCATCGGCGACGCCTTCATGCTGTTGAAAGTGCGCGGGCGATAATCAACGATCCTCCTGCTTTGCGTATCATGTTCTCTGGGCACCACTCCTGGTCTTTGATTACTGGGCGGCGTGGCGTTCATTGCCTTGTCCATGCTACCGCGTTGGTGCTTTCTGTTTAGCCGACGGTCTCCGCGCTTTCCCAAACTCATGGTTGGCTACTACCTGGAGGCGCAAGCGTTTGTCTGTAAGACTATTTTTGTGGCTGGCATGATCCCGTTTGTTGACTCATAAACGGATACATAACCTGCGCGGGGTTTGGTCGATCAATGTAACAGCAGTTTGGTGCCTTTACAATATGCAGTCGGCGTGTTCGTAACCCGTTCGTGGGATGCTATGCCGATCGCGGCGGCGGCGCGCGGCATGGATTCCCGCAGCAACTACGGTTGAGCGCAGCTTGAACCGGATCCGTTAGCAGACTCATCATGGGTGGCACGAAGAAGGGCGATACATTGAAGAGTTCCGGTAGGAACGATGGTGACGGTTGCTGCGCGCGAGACCTTGAAGCGTTTCTCCTCGAGTGGAAATGATGCCTGTCCGTTGACGTCTGATCAGTTGCGTTTCGCAGGCGCAGTCGTCAAGGTTGCAAACGTCAGCTTCTATCACGGCGGCGATGAGTTGTACGAACTCGAGGAATTACTGGGACGTGGCACGAGGCGTGTCTCCTGCCGCGAGCTCAGGGCCAACTGTTTCATGAGCTTCTTCCCGGACGCGGGAACCGTGACGTGACCGCTGCAGGACCCCACGTGCGCGCGGTCGGGTGGCTGGATCCAGACCACCCATTTTCGGAGAGGTCGTCTGCCATCGGGGTTTCGTCGATGGCGGTTTCGTCGACGACTCGAGGAGTTTGCCATGGAGTGGCACAAGAGTGCCAAGCTGCTGGGAGTTTGACTACACCTCGGCGGTCACTCCTGCGAGTTCTGTGATGAGGCGGGCGGCATCGGCGGTTTTGGGTACCCAGGCGGAGAGGTTCTTTTTGTCGCTCAGAGCTGATTGCTCACTATGTCGCTGCTCATCGATATCTGCGCCAACAGAATTCGTCGGCCGTCTTGCAGTCACCAGCGTTCGGAAGCAGGCGATGCGAACGTCAGGTCGAACGGTTTCGGGGTTGCCGATTTCGCCGGAAGGCTGAACAACGGATCAACGAGTCTATGAAAGCGTGGCTTGCCCGGTTCAAGCGAGGCCGAGCGACACACTGAAACAGGAAACCTCGAAATGCCTCACATAAGCAGTGCTACGATCGGGGATTCCATTCTCGACAATGCCGCGTATACAAAGGGCGGCCCCGACGTGGTGTCACAGGTGCAATGACACTGCCGTCGAGTGGGGAGCCACGCTGCTGGCTGTCGATGGGTCGACGGATCACGATTCAGAGTCAACTCGCCCCGCCTGCCGAAGGACGCGACCACGAGCAATTGCTCAGCGTCGGTGGAAATGATGCGTTGATGCAAATGAGCATGCTGGAGTCTCAGTGTCGTCGATGGCGAAGTCGATCGAGACGTTGGCGGGCGTCGCGTCTGACGCTTCGAAGCGCGTTACCGTTTGGTTATTGCTGCCCGCCTGAACACCGGTCTGGCCCCCTGGCCGTCTGCACGATCTACAACGGCTGTTTCGAAGATCGCGCTTTTTCAGCGCATCGCTTCGACGACGCTGACGGTTGTTCAACGATGCGATCGCCCGGAGGCGGCGATCGAGCACGCTGCTTCCCGTGATCGACCTGCGCTCGGTGTGTGTCGACGTGCCGAAGGTGCCGCACCAACCCGATCGAACCATCGTCAGTAGGCGGGCGAGGATCGCCCGGGTCATCGTCGGACTCGTGACCGGAGCCGCCACCGCGCCCGCCACGCGTATCGTGGTCGCGCTGGCCTTTCTGCCTCCCATCGGGGGTTGCGCCGGAGCCAGGCCAGGCGCAATATGCGGAGTCGATGGCGTGGCCCTTCAAAAGGCGAACGACGTGGAAGGAACATTTCGATCAGGGAATGGTGGCCGGCGGCGCGGGCGACATTGAGGGCGCTTTGCCCCCATTTCCGCGAAGCCGTTCGCCTCGCTCCACTCAGAGCCATGCCCCACGCACTATGAACTTCCTGGCTACACCCGTTCCTCCTGGGGCAATTCAAAGCGGCCCTGCAGGAACTTCGGCGCACGAATGAACTCGCCGAGGGTTTCTTCCTGGTCCAGGCCAGAGATCTACATGTGTGAAGGCCGTTCTCGCCGGACTTGTGGACGACGGATTGCAAGCGAAGCGTTGTGGCGGCAGCTTCGCAGTTACTGACGGACACCGGCCAAAGCGCGGAAGCCAGGACGCTGTCTCGCTCAGTAGAGAACTTATCCGGCGTGCGCCCACATGTGCGCTTGGCCATTACCATTTACCGGAAAGCACTATTCGGTGAGGATTCGAAGGCGTCTGACGACGCGCTCCGGCATTGCCTGACGCTCTGCGCCCGACGATACCACCGCCATCGATGCGCTGAATCATATCGGGTCTCATAAGCGCGCCGCAGGTGACGTCGAAGACGCACGGGCGGTTTGGTCGGACGTCATAGGCAAGTTCAAGCAACAACCCGGGTGTGAAGGCTCGCAGAAGTATTCTTGCTCCAACCGTCGCCACCTCGTTAGGTTCCGCCGCAAACGGCTTGAGAGGCGTCGGGCACAGGAGAAGTTGCTGCCAGGTGGCACTCGTGATTGTCGGCGTCAGTGTGGTGATCGCAAACGCCACCGTGGAGATGCGCGTTTCCCTGGAGGGGTCGCGTCATGCGAGCGCGAGTGTCCGAACGGCTCGTATTACTTCGGATGGACAGATCAGCGCGCGGAGTTTGCGTTCATGGTTGAAGGCGCGGATGCCAGGGCTTTCACCCAGCGGCTGACCCGAAGTATGGCGAAATAACGTCAGTCCCCGAGTCCCAGATTCGCCTTCGGACGTAGCGATTATTGTCGCGCAGCAATTCAACAACCGGCAGCCATGCGACTGGCTTTCCGAAGTCGGTTGCCGGACCATTGCAGCGGCAGACGGTCGTCAGGTCGAAGCGACGATCGCCTGGCTTCCGGAGGGACCAATAGTCCGGCAATGGTCGCCGTTCCACCGGGATGGGAACCCGAAGCACTGCAGTTTCTGGACGAGGCTGACCTGCGGAATGACTATGAGTTCGTAGAGGCGAAGCGTGGCGAGGGCGGCGGGCTCGAGACCTACCGGCACCGCGAAACGGGACAACTGATTTGGCGTCGGCCGGCCGAACATTAGTTGACAGCGTCCAGCCTTCAGACACGATACGTGGAGCTGTGGAACGAGTTGAAGGAACTCGAGCAGCGGCCCCCGGGGCCGGGTCGTCAGCAGGCGCTCGAGTCCTGCGCTGAACGGACGCGGCGCAACTCACTCGTCGAAGACGGCCCGGCTCAGATGCCGGGCCGCGTCTTCTGCTGCAGGGCATCGCCGCGCGGTTGTTGGGGCAATGGGAATTGGCGGCCAAGTCCGCCTCGCGCCGGTTTTCCGTGTTGCGTCCCGGGTGATATCCCGATCGACGGGTGAGTTGCAGATCTGACGTGGGCCTGCAACGTGCTGGACCGGCTGGACGAGAAGCGGAGTCATCGGCTCCGACGGGCAGTCGCGCTCGATGCCCGGCAGTGCGCCGGCGCTGGGGAATCTGGCTTCGGTCCTGCTGCAACGCGTGACTCCGTTGAGGAGAGGCATTCACGACGGTCGAGCGGGCCCCGGAGACCGATCCAACCGACAGCATAGAATCAGGAGGATCGCCGTGGGCAACTGGGCGGCAGGGGCTCGTGATCGGTCATGGCTCCGAAAATTCCTGGGTTGGTAACGTGGCCACCATTGCGATCGGTGACGTGCACGGCAATCGCGCGGCCCTCGATGGTCCTCCTGGATCTGCCTGGAGGCGGAGTTAGATGCCCGGCGACACCCTCGTCTTTGCGGGCGGTCACATCGATCGCGGACCGGACTCGAAGGGCTGTATCGATCGCATCCTTCGGTTTCGATCGGGCAAAACCCCGGCCACCGTCGTCGCGCTCCTCGGCAATCACGAGGAGGCGCTGTTGCCGGACCTTCGAAGAACCCGCATCGCTATTCCCGGCTCACCGTCATGCAGGGACTCGCCACCGTCGGGAGTTATTCAGCCGGACGCGGCCGACGTCCTTGACCGCGCCCTGGAAGCGGCTGGACCGCGACGGTCCCTCGACCGGGTTGCCTTGCCGCACGAGATGTTCCTCGACGCGATGCCACCCAAGCACCTGGAGTTCTTCAAGGCTCTGAAGCCATTTTTGCAGGACCGCCGACGGCGTATGCGCCCATGCGGGAGTTGATCCCGGACAAGGCCCGATTGAGGGCGCCGTGACGCAACGGGCGCTGCTCTGGGGTGCCTCGACGTTTCTCACGGACTACGCCGGTCCCGACCTCGTGTCGTACGGGCATTGGGACAACTCGACGCGCTCGATGCACAGGGCTGGCCGGTGCCTGCCTTCGGGCCTGCCAGTATCGGCATCGACACGATCTCACACGGCGCACTCGACGGCCTTTCGATTGCCCGATCGACGCGTCTTTTCAATCCGGACCGCTTCACCTAGCCGGATTTTGCGAGAAGGCGCGCCTCGCATGAGAATCCACTGGCATCAGCAGATGTGCATGGCAGCCAGCCAGTCTACGAGTGGCTCCTGAACCTCGCTCGGGAACAAGAAGTCGACGCTATCGTCCTGGCAGGAGACCTGTTCGGCTGTCTGGACGGCTTCGACACGCCTGAAGATGCACAGCGGCACGAAGCGAGCTTGTTGACCGACGTGCTCGAGGGCACTGGCTTGCCAGTTCTCTACATCATGGGGAACGACGACCTCGTCGAGCTGAATCCCGGTCCCGGTCGGGTCCAATCGATCCACGGACGCGAAGCTGCGTTGTGGACGTTTTAGGTTCGTTGGTTATCAGTATTCCTGCCGTTCATGGGCGGCACGTTTGAGAAACCAGACGCCGACATCCGAATCGATCTCGCTGACCTGCCGGCCCGTCTCGGTCCAGAAACAGTATTTGTGTCGCACAGTCCGGCCTTGGGCATTCTGGATCCCGGGTTTGGCGACGTTCACATCGGGAGCAGCGCTCCTTGCGTGAGTTCCTGGACGCGAATCCGTGTCAGGGCGCACATTCATGGGCATAGTCATGCTGGCTTCGGCCGACAGGGCAACCACTTCAACGTGGCATCGGCAGCGCGGATGCGGAGCATGATTATCGACCTCGAGAAGACCGAAGTGAGTCAGCGGCGACCTTCCCGCGCGACGGTGTCGGCAGATCGCCGAGCAGAGTCGCATCACCATGCGCGCCGTGGTTAACAAATAAAGGCAGCCATAAGAGAATTGGGCTTGCTCTGGGCTGTTCCTCGGCTACTCTCGCCGAGCGCCTTCGGCGGCGGGTATCTGATCACCGTCCTTTCCTCCAACGCGCATGACCGATCCGTCGAGGCCGCGATGACCGGCTGCGCTCGTGCTCCGGCCGCTCGCCGCGGTGGTCGCGTTCGATCATCGGCGCGGTGCGTGCCGGGCCTGGAGCGGATGCGCGACACATGGCTTATCTTGCGCGCTTCCTGTTTGCTCTGTTCTTTGGTGGCATCGCCGCCTTTCCTGCTCTGGGCGACTCGCGAGGTGATCAGCGCGTCGACGCGTGTGGCTGGACGATGGGATCGTTGTCGATACGGTGAGATTGTCGGCTTTAAGGAGAAGCCCCGCGTGCGCACCCAGTCTGGCCGCGTCCCGGTTGCGCCTGTCGTTCGTCCGCCGGACCGCGGCGGATCGGCCGCAAGAGGCGAGGCAGTTTACGTCCAGCAGAAGCCACCTTCCTGAACCCGTTCAGGCTACGGTCAGCGGGTGAGCGTCCGATACATGGCCAACGATCCTGGTTCGGCGGGTTGGATTCGGTGGCGCGAGGCTGGTGGGCAAATCCCCGTGCTCGTGCGCGCTCGCGGCCGCGTGCCTCGGGCGTAGCGCGCTGATCCCCATCGTGGTGACGATACTGGAAGCGCGGCGTTAATCGCCAGGTGCTTCCTGATGTTCAGGAGTCGCTCAGCCAGCACGCGCAACGCGAGGGCTGTAAGCTTCAGCCGTGGCCTCGGGTTGACTGGCACCATAGCAAAGCACGCCCGCGAGGTCCGGGATCTCCGCGATCCAGCGGGCCATCTTGCTCACGATCGAACTGCCGATCTTGAAGGGGTCAGCAACGGTGCACTCCCAGCACCCGGGCGGCTGCCCAACAAAGCGAGTGACCGAGTTTTTGCCTTCTGCCTTTTGCCTTCTGCCTCATTGGGCAACCAAGGAGTGCGTGCGGATGGGTTTGAGACTCCCTCGCGTAATGACGCGCATGTCTTCCGCTGCTCGCGGTCTCCGTGCTCGCTGCGCCGCGTGCGGCCGGCCCAGAGCTGGCCGCACCACGCCGCCTCTGCCCGCCGGTGAATGGCGTGCGTTCGAGGGCACATGGACGGCGGCGGCACGCGCCGCACGTTAAACCTCCTGGTCGGATCAGCGAGCCGCCATTTTCGAGCTGACCCGGATTCATTGCTGCTCACCGGCGCCGAACGGCCCCCGCCGTCGGATTCAAGGCGCAGGCGATCGGTTTCTCCGACAGCCGCACCGGCATGCTGGGCCGCGCGGTCTCTGGACCGGCGAGCGACGGCGACATCGCCTACAGCGAACTGAAGGGCGAAGCGGTCGGAAGCGGGAACCATATCGCCGGGACATTCACGCGGCGCGGCACGCGGCCTACGCCGGCGTCACCGGCGACTACACCTTCCAATGGCGGTTACGTCGTCGATGCCGGAAGACGGTGCGGTGAGCGGCCGCGCTGTTGCGATCCGCGGCCGGGTGCGCATTGGTGAGGCGAAGCGGTGAGGAAGCAAGCCTTCGCATTGGCGCTCGCCGTCGGCAGCTGGTTCGCTCCGGTCCCCGAGGGACCTCACCAAAGAGGCCTGGCACCTGTTCGCCGTGTTCGCGCGCCGCGATCTTCTCGGTCATCGTCAACGCCTTCCCGCTGCTGACGGCGTCGCTGCTTGCGGTGGCCGTCGGTCGTGCTGACCGGCACCGTCGACCCGGCGAAGGCCTTCGCGCGGTTTCGCGAACTCGAGCGTGCTCGCTGGTCGTGGTCGCGTTCCTGGTCGCGCAATGCGGTGGTGAAGTCGGACTCGGACGCCGCATCAGCCTGCTCGTGGTGAGCATCTTCGGACGCTCGCACGCTCGGACTCGGCTACAGCATCTTCCTGACCGACGCCCTGATCGCGCCGGCGTTTCCGAGCAACACCGCGCGCGGCGGCGTGCTCTATCCGATCATCCTGTCACTCGCCCAGAGCGCGGGCTCCAAGCCGGACGATCCGGACAGGCGCCGCCTGGGCGGCTATCTCATGTTCTGCGGCATGGCGAGCCTGAGCGTCTCGTCGGCGCTCTGGCTCACGGCCACATCCGCCAACCCGATCGGCGTGCTCGCTGGCGGCGCAGTACGGCGTGAACGATCGGCTTCGGCACGTGGCTGCTGGCTGCGTCGGTGCCGGCGCTGACGACGATCCTGCTCTGCCGCTGATCGCTTCTGCAAGCTGTTTCCGCCAGGGGTGACGCGACACGCCCGATGCGCCGGCCGCCGCGCGCAGGAGCTGCAGAGCATGGGACCGCTGTCGCGCGACGAGATGGATCGTCGCCGTCGACGTTCGTGGTCATGGTGACCGGCTGGGTCATGGCGGACAAGCTGCAACCTCAACGTCACCGCGCGTCGCCTTCGCCGGCCTGGGCGTGCTGCTGGCGACCAACGTGCTCACGCTCGACGACATCGACGCTGCAGGGCGGCACGCTGGTCACCTTCCTCTGGCTCGCGGTGCTGTTCGCGCTGAGCGGCCAGCTGAACGAGCTCGGCTTCATGGGCTACGTCGGCGAGCGGCTCGACCGCGCTGCTCGGCGGCATCTGCGTGGCCGGTCGCCTACGTCGTGTTGCTGGTGCTCTACGTGCTGATGCACTACATGTTCGTGAGCCAGTCAGTCGCAGGTGCTGGCGCTGTTCGGCGTGTTCCTCGACGTCGGCGTGCGCACGCGGCGTGCCCGCCCCGCTGATGGCGTTCGCGCTGCTGTTCGCGAGCAGCTACTTCTCGACCATCACGCCACAGGGCGGCAGCCAGAACGTCATCTTCGTCGGCGAGCAACTACCTCACGCAGGGCGAGCTCTACCGGCTCGGCCTGCTCGACCACGGGGTTCTGTCTCCTCACGTTTCTGGTGCTGGGACACACCCTGGCTGTTCGTTGCCGGTTGACGTGAATGCGAACACGAATCGATCGGCGTGAGCTCCTGCATCAGGGCGACAGGCGCGGCCGCAGCGGCGCTCTGGCCCTGGCATGCCACGGCTCAAGCGACAAAGACACGGCTCGATTCTTCTCGGGACGGGCGGCGGACCGCGGCCACGAAAGGCGAGTTCCGCGTCGGCGCAGGTGATCGTGATCAACGGCACGCGTACGTGGTGGATTGCGGAAATGGCGTCGCTCGCCAGCTCGTATTCGCCAACGTGCCGCTGCCGGCGCTTCGCCACGTCTTCATCACGCACCACCACTCGGACCACAACGCTGATTACGGCAACCTGATCTGGCTGGCGTGGGCCGCCGGGCTGCGAACGAGAGTCGATACGTGGGGCCCGCCACCGCTTCGGAAGATGACGAGCCTGTTCTTCGAGATGAACGCGCCTGACATCAAGACTGCGCATCGCCGATGAGGGCCGGGTGCCGCTCGTTCCGCTGGTTCACGTCCACGAGCTGAATCCACGGCGGCGAAGTCATGCGGGACGAAAACGTCACGGTCACCGCGCGCTCGTGAACCATCCGCCCGTCATCGACCCCGCGTTCAGCCTACCGTTTCGATTGACGCGCGCGATCGATCCATCGTCATCTCGGGCGACACGCGCGCGATCGGACAACCTCGTCAAGCTCGCGCGGGGCGCCGACGTGCTCGTCCACACCGCGCGTCTACCTGCCGGCGCTCGATCGTCTGGTCGCGCGCGTGCCCAATGCCGCGTCGCTCAAGCAAAGCATCGTCGCCGGCCAGACATCGGCAGAGGACGCCGGGCGCGTCGCCGCCAGGCCGCGGGCGTCAAGACCTGAGTGCTTGTCGCGTCTCGGTTCCACCGGATGATCCGGATGTCACCGATCAGATGTGGATCGATGCCGCTCGCGTAGAATTTCGCAGGGCCGGTGATCGTCGGTAAGGATCTCATGGAGATTTAGAGCCTTCTGCCTTCTGCCTTCACCTGTTGCCTTTTGCCTTACACTCTCCCTCGCTACTGCCTCTTGGAGGTTTCAATGAAGCGAGTCACTGGCATTGGCGGCATCTTCTTCAAAGCCAAAGACGCTCCGGCACTACAGGCTTGGTACAAGCGGCACCTCGGAATCGATGTCCAAGAATGGGGTGGCACGGCTTTCACCTGGACCGACGGTGAAGGTAAGCCGGTTGCCGGAACAACCGCCTGGTCCATTGGTTCGGCGCAAGAGTGACCACTTTGCGCCCAGCACTGCAACTTTCATGGTCAATTACCGGGTGGAGGATCTCCACGCCCTGGTCAAAGTCTTGCGCGAAGAAGGCTGCAACGTTCTCGAGAAGATCGACGATTCCGAGTACGGGAAGTTTGCCTGGGTCATCGATCCAGAAGGAAACAAGGTAGAACTCTGGCAACCGCCTGCCGGCCAATGACCATGCCGCAGCGGCTGACTTGCATTATGTGTTTTGGAGGTGACGCATGACGGCAAACGCTGCTGTTGTTGGGTTGGCGCTGGTCTGTCTCGGAGTCAACGGGTCCGCGGTCAAGTGCGCCGAGGAGCCAGGCGCTGGATGCGCTCTGCTAGCAGATTCAGGTGCTCGCCGGCACCGCCAAAATCAGCGCGGAAAGGCCATCACCACTGACGCACTCTCGGTTCCCGCATGTGTCATTACGAATGGGGAACCGGCGGGAACGCAGACCGACGGTCATTTCTCAACATCAGCGTGAGTCCAATGTCCAAGGCCTTCCCCGGTACGGACGCGTCGCTCGTGCGACAGCTTCTGGCGAGGGTGAAGGCGGGCACGACCGACACCTCAGTGATCCCCGGCGTCGGCGACACACATCTACCAATCCGACGATCCGATCAAGATGAAGCATCACGGCGCTGGCGAGTGAAAGGGAACATGCTCATCGTCTCGTTTGAGTCCTCGAACGCACGCGCGAAGAAGGACCAGGTGATTGTATTGTTGAAGGCGGCGGCGGGGCGACTTTTAAGAGTGGACGGATCTGACTCGAACCAGCTCCGAGCCTCACAACGCGAGCAGCTGATCGTACTACGAAGCGGCTGGACCTCGACTTCGAGTCATGGAGTCCGGCGTTCAACATGCACTTCGGGTACTACCGGTTCGGTTTCAACCCGTTCCGCCGCATAAGTTCCCGTTCCGCTGATTTTAGTCCATGCATAGGTGGTTATCGTTCCATCTGCATCCGTTGACGCTCCGCCATCCAGGTTAGTCGAGTTCACCGGCAAGGTCAGTGTATATATTATTACCCGCATTGGCTGATGGTGGTTGGTTAGCTATCGCACTTACCACTATCGTCACGTTATCATCATCCGTAGCTCCATTGTTGTCAGTTACGGTCAATTGGAACACGTAGGTCCCTGCCTGCAGATTACTAAGTGTAGCATTGACCGTACCGGAATTAGCAATGCTAAATGTTCCTGTGCCACTCACTTTCGTCCATGCATAGCTCACTATTGATCCATCAGGGTCAAATGAAGCGCTCGCATTTAACGTGGTGCTGTTGGTCGGTAAATTGATCGATACATTGTTACCTGCATTGGCCACAGGAGTGCAGGTTGCCGGGCACTGACGCATTCACCGTTACAGTTATATCATCCGTTGCTGTAGCTCCGCTATTATCCGTCACTGTTAGTCTGAATGTATATACGCCAGCCTGCAGATTGCTTAATGTCGTTGCAGCTGCATTGGCATCGCTGAATGTATAGGTTCCCGTACCACCCGTTCTTGACCAGGCATAGCTCGCTATCGTTCCGTCAGGATCCGTTCCACTTCCGTTCAATGGCGTGCTGTTCGTTGGCAGTGTCAGTGTAATATTATTTCCAGCATCGGCTGTCGGTGGTTGGTTGGGCGCCGGATTCACTGTCACTATCACATCATCGGTTCCCGTTGCTCCATTATTATCCGTTACCGTTAACCTGAAGCGCATAAACCCCTGCCTGGAGATTAGTCACGGTCGGATTAGCAATACTGGCGTTACTAAGAGTATATGTTCCGGTGCCGCCGGTCCTCGTCCATGCATAGCCTGTGATCGTTCCGTCGGGATCAGAACCGCTTGCCGTTCAATGTCGTACTGTTCGTTGGCAGTGTCAGTGTAATATTATTACCCGCATTGGCTGGAGGGTGCTTGATTCGGTGCAGCATTGACCGTCACCGTTACATTATCTTTGCTGCGGTCGCTCCTGCTATTATCTGTTACTGTTAACCTGAAGGTATAAATCCCGGCTTGCAAATTAGTCACGTTCGTGCTTGATGCATTGGCATTACTAAAAGTATAGGTTCCGGTGCCACCGGTCCTCGTCCATGCGCGTAGCTTGGCTAGTCGTTCCATCAGGATCCGTTCCGGTTCCAACAAGCGTTGCAAAGTTGGTCGGCAATGTCAATACAATATCGCTTCCGGCATTGGCTGTCGGGAGCTGGATTTGGCGCAGCATTCACCGTCACTATAACATTATCTGTTGCCGTCGCTCCACTATTATCTGTTACCGTTAACCTGAAGGTATAAACCCCGGCTTGCAAATTAGTCACGTCCGTGCTGGCAGCATTGGCATTACTGAATGTATAGGTTCCGGTGCCACCGGTCCTTGTCCATGCATAACTCGCTATTGTGCCATCAGGATCCGTTCCGCCTCCAACAAGCGTTGCAAAGTTGGTCGGTAATGTTAATGTAATATCGCTTCCCGCATTGGCCGTCGGAGGCTGATTAAGTGGCCCATTCACTGTCATTTTACACTGTCCACGCCTGTTGCCCCGCGTTATCTGTTACCGTCAATTTAAACACATACACTCCCGCTACAAGGTTGCTTAATGCGGCTATCGGCAGGCTTGCCGATCCCAATGTAAAGGTCGCAGGACCGCTTACCTCGTCCAGGCATAACCCGCGATCGTTCCATCCGCGTCTGTTCCAGTTCCATTTAGTGAGGTAGTGCTGGAGCGGCAGTGTCAATGTAATATCACTACCCGCATTAGCTGTTGGAGGTTGATTAGTGGGAGGGAGTTGCTGATGAAGGCGTCACGTCATTGAATGTGACACCTCTCCCGATCTTAAGATTATCATAATAGATTACCCAGGTATCGCAAGGTGCACCACCGCTACAGTTACCCCAGCGGTTCATTCCAAATTTTAAATACCTGCCCGGTCCACTTGACCAGGGAATCACCAGGTCATTTTGTAAAACTCCATTCAACCAAAATTGGGTAACACCTGTAGTCCAGTTAACGTGAAGAACGACATCATGCCATACGTTGGCAACGATCTTGACATGCGTTCCACCATTCGGAGTAGTTCCTCCTTTAAAATAGTGGTCTGCGTTGTTTCATCCCCTTGCGGATTGATGGTAAGATCCCATTCACCGTTTGATCCCCTACAATCCAAAATGACAAAGATCCGCTGTTGTTATCAGGATGCCATTGTATATAATGGCCGCCGTACGAACCCGTCCAATTGCCCTGCGCATTAATCTGGCGTTTCAAAATAAACTGAAAAGCCATACCACATATCGCCGACATCACCGCCAGTATAGTTTGGAACTAATTCGATCTCCATCCTGAAGAAACTGGTGGGTGTGTTGGTTCGTACCTCTGCTCTAAATGAATAGAGTCCCCCCGTTAGGATGTGGCCCATTTGAGGAGTCGCTTGAGTGGCCGTGTATGGACAGGTGGGGACAATATTGTCCAGGGCTTTGAAACCCGGCCTGCCAGTTTGTGCCTTCAAAGCTTGATTGAAATAAAAAGTTGGCCAAAAACTGTTTGGCTAACGATTATGAAAAAGAAAATAGGGGTACGCGTAAAGAAATAACATAGGCTGTTTTGGTTTTCATAGATTTTTCATTTCAAATGAATATTGATACCAGGAATTAACCCGACAGCAGTCACAGCGCCTCAACACGCGGGAAAATTCTGTACGGATCGGGACAAAAATTATACCGCAGAAGTCTATTATTTCAATAAACAATCCACATTCACCTATGTTAATATCAAAATCGGGTAAAACTGATTGAAAATTAGTGGTGAAAAGACGAGGGGGAAGTACGTTAAAGAATTATTATGGCAAATACAATAAGAAGGAACGAGCAGTGTCATTTAATAGTAACCACTTATAGTCGAACATCCCGCCAGTATCGGCGGGATGTTGGTGGGTACAATCTTTGGTTTTCCGTCCATGGTAAAAATCTAGCTAGGCGGCCCTATCAACTGCATCCACCCTGGTTGCCGCAATTCAAGCATTTATAGCAAGTACCGCTACGCATCATGATATGTCCGCAAACGTTGCAGGCAGGCGCATCACTCGCGCATATTCTTGGCTACTGTATTTACTGAATCCATTCTCGTGTCTGTCTTACTATTCTGTGCTGTCCGTTGTGACTTTGGAGAGGAAGAGGCACTACCTCCTGATGAAGGAGTGATGCGAACACTCGATAATTCCTGGTTGGCATACTCCAGGTTTGAGGGGATATCGTCCCAATCGTCCGCACCTGAATTCATTACTTCCGGTTTGTCCACTACGTGCACGAGATCGGTACGGCCGAGATATTCATAACCCAATACGCGGAAAATAAAGTCTACGATTGAAGTAGTTGATTTGATATTGGGATGTTCTACAAAGCCTGAAGGATCAAACTTGGTGAAAGCAAATTTGTCGACAAACTCTTCTAACGGCACCCCATATTGCAATCCGATGGAAATAGCGATAGCAAAGCAGTTCGATCATGCTGCGCATCGTAGCTCCTTCCTTTGCCATATCGATAAATATCTCACCCAATGTGCCATCGCTGTATTCTCCTGTTCTGTAGGAAGATGGCTTGTCCATTGATCTTTGCTTTTTGAGTAAAGCCCCGTCGTTTGGCAGGAAGAGAGCGACGTTCAACAATACTGGCCAGTTTGCGTCTTCAAGTTTGGTGTCGGGTGAAGCCTGTACTCTTTTTGCACTTCTTCCAATAATTCATCAACAGTCAGTTTACCCAGATCAACAATATTGGATACGTTATTCGCTTGGCTGTACATTGACTGGTTCGTCCTCGCTCGATTGGCGGCTTCGGCTTGTCTGACTGTCTTCTTCGGATTTCTTTTTCTTATCAGATTTATTACTTAATGGTTGAGATAAGTTTAGAACCATCGCGATACAAGGCACAAGCTTTGAGACCGAGTTCCCAGCTCAGCATGTAAGAATCGGCTATTTCTTCGACGACAGCTTCATTTGGCAGGTTGATCGTTTTGGAAATAGCGCCACTGATAAAAGGTTGCGTGGCGCCCATCATGCGGATATGTCCATGCGCATGAATATAGCGCAGGCCTTTCTTTCCACATTTGTTGGCACAGTCAAAAACGGGCAGATGTTCTTCTTTCTAGCTAGGGAGCTCCTTCGAGCATCATCGTTCCGCAGACATAATCGTTGGCGGCCTCTATTTCGCCTTCGCTGAATCCTAAGGCTTCCAGCAGGCTCCATTCAAAATTATTATATTGCTTCAGGTGTAAATCCTAAGCGTTGCAGGCATTCTTCACCCAAAGTATATTTATTAAATACAAAAGCAATGTCAAAGGCAGAAGTAACAGCGGCATCCAATCTTTTAATTTCATCAGCAATAAACCCTTTTTCACTCAATGATTGATGATTGATAAAAGGCGCGCCCGGCAAATGAAGCCGCACCGACGGCATACTTTAATGATTGAGTCCGTTTCTTTTCACTGTATCCCAAATTCTTCATAGCAACAGGAACAGATTGATTAATGATCTTGAAATAGCCGCCACCGGATAGTTTTTAAATTTCACCAATGCAAAATCAGGTTCAACGCCAGTGGTATCGCAATCCATTACCAAACCGATGGTACCAGTTGGGAGCGATGACCGTTGCCTGTGCATTACGGTAACCATATTTCTCACCCAGCTCAACTGCTTCATCCCATGCTTTGCATGCAGCTTTCAACAAATAATCAGGGCAATGTTCTGCCTTGATACCCTGGGGTTTCAGACTTAAGTTCTTCATATTCATCGGCATCATAAGCAGCCAGGCGATGGTTGCGCATTACACGCATCATATGGTCTTTGTTCTCCTCATAGCGTGGGAAGGTTCCCAAGCACTTCGGCCATCTCAGCTGATGTTTTGTATGAAATACCGGTCATGATCGCCGTAAGATGCCCCTGCCACGGCCCTGGCTTCTTCACTATCATAAGGAATACCGCTTACCATTAATAATGTGCCGAGGTTATGCATAACCCAGCCCAAGGGTTCTGTATTCATAACTTAACTGAGCTACATCTTTGACGGAAACTGGGCCATCAACACTGAATATCTCCAATACAACTGTCCACAAACGGCAATTGTATTCATAGCCTTCTACGTCAAAAATATTTTTCTGAGCATCATAAAACTTCATCAGGTTTGATGAAGCGAGGTTACAGGCTGTGTTATCAAGAAACATGTATTCTGAGCAGGGATTGGAGGCCCTGATCTCACCACCTTCGGGGCAGGTATGCCATTCATTGATGGTAGTATTATACTGTGTACCCGGATCGGCACAACGCCAGGCAGCGTAGGAAATGGTGTTCCACAATTCCCTTGCAGGCACTTTTTTCATCACGCGCCCGTCCATACGACCTTTAATTCCCAATCATCTCCGTTCTTTAGTTTTTCAAAAAATGAATTGGGAATACGGACAGAGTTGTTTGAATTCTGACCGCTAACTGTTTTGTAAGCTTCTCCTTCATAGTCGCTGGCATAACCTGCGTCGATCAATGCGCCTCACTTTCTTTCTTCCTCAACCTTCCAGTTGATGAAATCAACTATCTCAGGGTGATCAAGATCCAGGCAAACCATTTTAGCGGCTCTTCTTGTAGTGCCACCGGATTTGATTGCACCTGCGGCCCGGTCCCCGATCTTTAAGAAGCTCATTAATCCGGATGAAGTGCCGCCTCCGCTTAATTTTTCTCCTTCGCCACGAAGGTTAGAGAAATTGGTACCCACGCCAGAACCATATTTGAATATCCTGGCCTCACGAACCCAAAGATCCATGATGCCCCCGTCATTCACCAGGTCATCGTTCACACTTAATATAAAGCAGGCATGTGGTTGGGGACGTTCGTATGCAGAGGTAGATTGTTTTAATTCTCCGTCAACGGGATCGACATAATAGTGGCCCTGCGGCTTTCCTTTGATGCCATAACTTTCATACAAGCCAGTATTGAACCACTGTGGTGAGTTGGGAACGCACATTTGATTCAAAATTGAGTACACCAGCTCATCATAGAAAACCTGGGCATCTTTTGCGGAGGCGAAGTAGCCATATTTTTCACCCCATACCTTCCAGCAATTGGCCAAGGCGATGCGCCACTTGTTTGGCAGAAGTCTCCCTTCCGAGGCTCCCATCCGGCTGAGGAACGCCGGCCTTACGAAAATATTTTTGGGCTAAAATATCGGTTGCTATTTGGCTCCATTGTTTGGGCACTTCGACATTGCTCATTTCAAACACCACCTCGCCAGTCGGGTTGCGGATAACGGAAGTACGGTAATCGTACTCAAACATATCATACACATTGATCCCTTCAGAAGTATAGCGGCGACGAAATTGCAAACCGCTTGTGGCGGGGTGTTCCATATTTAGCATAACTAAGAATTTAATGGGTCCTATTGGTCTCTGTTTGTCCAGATAGACTCTCAGGCGAGAGTCTGTTACGAAAGTATTTTTTGATTTCATTATTTCAAACTTTCCGTTTTTGCACATTTGTTGATAACACATGTTAATAATCCTGTACCCCTTGACCGTATTGACTCTCGTAACTTCTTCACAATTCAATATTACCCGTTCGAAAAATTTTTTTGGAAAAATTCATCACCATCTATTAGAAAAATTTTTGTATCAAAAGATCGCTCATCAAATGCAAACCCCGTAAGCTTCTGTAGTCATAAATCGCCTGAAACCACTGATTTTACTATAGTTTCAGCATTTCTACGCATTAAGAAGCTTTGCTGGTGGGGTAACACAGGTGTAACACAACGATAAAATTTGATAATACCGCGATTGCCGGTTTTTTTGTAGTCAGGTTGACAAGGCAGTTTCGCACAAAAACAATTTCTTCGCCCATCTTTTTATTTATTTGCAACAAAATTCACGCGACCATTCTTGCGAACAGTCCCTTCCCCGATTCAATAAAAGTTATTATAGATTCCTATCATTTTCATTACGTCAAAAGCGGTACAAGGCAAAAGAATATTGTGGGAAAAAATCTTACGCATCGGAATATTGGAACCCTTGGGAAACAACTAAAAATGAGTTTTTAATCTATAAGAATCATTTCTAACTCAAAAACTTTTCGCATTTTTGCATATAATAAGGTTCATACCGGATGAAGATGCACATTTACTCATCATTGGAAGAGAAGAAAAAGCTGGGAAAAAGTCCTTTGCCGTACTAATTGACCCTGATAAAGTCAATGATCTCTTATTGGATGAGCTAATTAAACTTTCTTTGGCCGCTAAAGTGGACTATTTTCTCGTCGGTGGCAGTCTTGTCATTTCGAATCATCTTGACCAATGTGTGCAACATATCAAACACAATTGTGACATTCCAGTCATCCTTTTTCCAGGCAGCCCCTCCCAAATCAGTAAATATGCCGATGCTTTTATTGTATCTCTCCCTTAATTTCAGGTCGCAACCCCTGAGTTGTTGATCGGTCAGCATGTGGTGTCGGCTCCTTTTGTAAAGCAAAGCGGCCTGGAGATCATGTCCACAGGATATATCGTAATTGATGGCGGAGCTCCAACCACCGTCTCCTATATCAGCAATGCTACCCCTGTTCCCTGGGACAAGAATGAAATCGCTATGTGCACGGCCATGGCGGGCGAAATGCTGGGCATGAGGTTAATCTATATGGACAGCGGTAGCGGCGCTAAAAGACCAGTCACCGAAAGCATGATTGAAACCGTATCCAAGTGCATCAGCTGTTCCCATGATCATCGGCGGCGGCATCATTCATCCCGAAAAGGCCTATCTCAATTGCAAAGCCGGCGCAGATGTCATCGTTGTCGGTAATGCCATCGAAAAAGACGCATCACTGATCAAAGAGATGAGTGATGCTGTGCATTCAGTAGCGATCAAAGTCTAGACTAAGAGATCAAAACGAGAAAGGGAGGTATTGCTTCATTTCTCCTTTAGCCTCTTAGCCAAACAAGCGCCCCGTTTCCCGGAACGCTCCCTATGTGACGAAAGGGTTGGATGCTCGATGTTGGAGGTTGATGTTGGATGCCCGAAGCTCAAAGCTCGAAACCCGAAACGCAAAGCTCGCAGCTCGGAGGCTCGAAGCTCGAAGCTCGAAGCTGAGCATCTTATCTCAATTCTTCCACCTTCACTCTCGCTGGTGAATCTTTTCCGCTCACAATCGTTCTTGAACTCAGGGCTATGGATTTTATGATCATGGCCATATTATCCATATCCAACGTTTCAATTTGATCGGATAGCTTATGATAATTGGGCTCACTCGTCCATTTTGGAAGTGGAGATAGTGTGTGCGGGTACACCGAGCCTGGCCAGCGTGGCATTATCAGAGCGGTAAAATAAATTTTGTGTGGTGTAAGGATCGGGATAGAATGTAAACCCGGTTCCTTCCAGGTTCTTTGCAGAATGGTTCCCATATCGGTTTTCTCATATCCCGTTATATAGGCAGAGTTCTTTCCCCATTTGCTTTCAGTCCCTATCATTTCAATGTTAAACATTGCTGTCACCTTATTTGGATCGAATTGTTGTGAAAAATATTGCGAACCAAAACCTCCTACTTCTTCAGCAGTAAATGCTACAAACACCAACGTCCTTTCATTTTGCTTCAACGCTTTGAAATATTTTGCAAGCATTATCACCGCCGTAGTTCCGGCTGCATCATCGTTGGCTCCATTATATATCGAATCATCGCCGACCGGCTTCGTCGTTACACCTAAATGATCGTAATGACCCGAAAAGATCACATACTCATCCTTTTTGATTTTCCCGGTATCACTCCTACCACGTTCGCCAGTTTTTGTTCAGCGATCTCATGTTTTGCCTCAACAGTAAATTGCTTCAGATCCGAAGATGAAAGGATGAATATCGTGCTCGTTGGAGCTTTGAACAATTGTCGTTTTAAACGGGTAAGTTGGCTGAAATTGGCCGCATAACTCGAATCAACGAGGACCAGCAAATTTTCCCTGCCCGTATCAGCTTGCGGGCCTCACTACCTAAGTTCCTGCCTGCACCAATCACTGTCTTTTTCATACCCCCGATCTCTCATTAATAGACAGCTCGGGCTGAGACGTAATGACGACCACATTTCTTTGGATCAAAATCTTTGCCATCAATCGTGCAGCTTAAACTTAAAAGCTTTGGAGTTACCATCGCAAATTCCTGGCGATAGCTATTACTTTGTTCCATGTCTGCAATCCAATTGACTTGAATTCAGCGGCGATAAAATCGGCGGCCTTGTCAATGTCGGGAGTAAAGACCCGACGGCCCTCGCATTGCGTCTGAAGACAAAGTTTTTTCTATGCGCTCAACTTCTTTGCTATTGATGATAGCATCTACTTTGGTTTGTGCAAATAAAAAGAGGTTATTGTTGTCAATAACCCCGTAAGAAAAATTCTATTCATTTTATACATTTCTGGTTGGCGGACAATTTATGTTTGGAAAAGCTGCTAGCTGTTAGCCTTTAGCTATTAGCTAAACTCATGGAACTCCCGGCTACCGGCTTACCGGCTCTCTAAAGGCTCATCATCTCTTTAAACTTCACCGTCTGCCTCCTGCTCACTTCAATCTTTTCACCGCCTTTGAGCTCAAGCAACAATCCGCCGTTGAAGTAAGGCTCTATTTTTTCAATCATTCGCAGGTTAACGATATGCTTGCGGTTGGCGCGGAAGAAGAATTTTTCATCCAATCTTTCTTCCAATGCATTCAGAGATTTTAAGATCAAAGGTTTATTGGGACCAAAGAAGACTTTGGCATAATTGCCTACACTTTCAAACAACCGGATATCGCTCAACTTTACAAACCAGCATCGCTCTCCATCCTTTACAAACACCTGGTCATTCTCATGCAGAATGCCGTTATTGTACATTCTTCTGCGTCTGGCTTAGACTTCTTTGGTCTCACCCAATTGCAATTTCTGGATGGCGTCGGCCAGGCGCTTGGGCTCAACCGGCTTCAGCAAGATAGTCCAATGCATTTACCTCAAATGCTTTCAAGGCAAACTCATCGTAAGCTGTATGTGAAGATTACATGAGGTGAACGTTTCCAGTTCAGACAGCATATCAAAACCGGTTTTGCCCGGCATTTGGATATCCAGGAAGATAAGATCGGGGTGCTGGCTTTCAATTTTGTAATTCCTTCCTCAGCATTAGCGGCTTCATCTATCACCTCTACCTCCGGAAAGTCCTGCAATAATTTTTTTAGTTCGGCCCTGGCCAATCTTTCATCATCAATAATAATTGCTCTCATGTGAATAGTTTTTAACGAAGATCATTTTCAAATGGTATAGATACTTTCGCTTCCACCAGGGTAGGAGTAGCCTGCCTGATTTCAGAATTTAGCCTTATTTCCGTACAATAAGACTGAGGCGGTCATTAGTGCTGGATAGACCGAATCCCAGCTCAAAGTTCCCATTGGGAGCAGATTGCGCTTCATTATTGATCTTCCCGTTCAGACGCCCGGTGTTCTGAACGGATAAGCTCATGGTAATGGTCCCTTTGAAATGCAGAAATTACCCTGCAACATTCCCCCATTGATCTGTTTGCTGATACCATGCTTAATGGCATTTTCTACGAGGGTTTGCAGCATCATTGGCGGCACTGGCTGATCCAGGGTATCTTCATCTGACCTGGTATTCGATCTTCAACCTGTCTTCAAACCGCATATTCTCCAAGTGCGAGATAATCCTTTACAATATATCAATTCTTTTTCGAACGTTACAGTTTCCGACTTTTTCGGCCTGCATACTGCTGCGAAGAATATTGCTAAGTTCGGTGATTGCCTTCCTGGCTCTCTCTGGATTTTCATCCACCAAAGCCCTGATGCTGTTCAGCGAATTGAAAATGAAATGAGGATTAATGTGAGCTCTTGATCGTCTTTAATTCCAGTTCCTTCACCAAGGATTCCAGTTGCAGTGTATCCATTTGTTGCTTACGGCTCTTCGCAACATAGTGGTACATAAAGTATATGCTTGTCCAGATAAAAAGATAGACAAAGGAATTAAAAGTATTAACCAGCAACAATCCAAATGAAGTGAAATTGTTGTTTTCAGCTTCCAGGTTAAAACGTATTGTAGGCCACCACTTCAATCAAAACCAATGATCGCCGAAATAGTGAATGTTAGTAAGACAAATCCGGGATCTGGCGGTTAAGGGGTTTGAGCAACAGGTTTGCGCGCGTGGGCGATCAAACGCATCATATGTGTGAAGAAAAGGCCAAGCACAATGAAGAGGCTGAGCCTGATCATGAACCGATCATTGTATTTACCAAAAGTAACGGCAAAGAATATATTGACAAGGGAGAAAAGCCCCCATCCGCAGGCCTGAATAGCCAATATCTTGAATTACCAAATCGCATAAGAGGCAAATCTAAATTATTCTGTTTCCCTGCTGCAATGTAAATATACCAGTGGACAATAAGTTCTACAAATGGGAGTTCTTATAACAATATTTCCAAAAGACACCGCCCATCCCGGTTTTAGCCAAACGGCGTTGTTAAAACCAGCCGAAAAAGCGTGGCAGAGGGGAAAATATTACTTTTGCACCGTAAAATTGTAACATGGAAATCATTCCGGGTCCGCTTCTGAAAACGATTGACTCCCTGCCGATCTTAAAAAACTGCCACGGGAAAACTCCACCAACTTTGTGATGAACTTCGCCAGTATATCATCGATGTGGTCAGCGTGCATGGCGGTCACTTCGGGGCCAGCCTCGGTGTGGTTGAATTAACGACAGCGCTCCATTACGTTTATAATACCCCTTATGATCAGCTAGTTTGGGACGTAGGCCACCAGGCTTATGGACATAAAATACTTACGGGTCGCCGGGACAACTTTATTACAAATAGAAAATATCACGGACTAAGTGGTTTCCCCAAAAGGGGCGAGAGCGAGTACGACAGCTTCGGCGTTGGTCACTCCTCGACTTCCATCTCAGCCGCCCTTGGCATGGCGATGGCTGCTAAATACAAAGAAGAATTGGATAGAAAGATCGTAGCCATTATCGGAGATGGCGCCATGACAGCCGGTCTTGCATTTGAGGCCATGAACCACGCGGGTGTGGCCGATACGGATATGTTGATAGTACTAAATGACAACTGTATGGGCATCGATCCAAACGTCGGCGCCCTGAAGGAATACCTCACCGATATTACTACATCGCCCACCTACAACAAGGTGAAAGACGATGTTTGGAAACTCCTCGGCAAAATTGCCTGTTGGAAAGAACTTTACCCGTGCCATGGGTCATAAACTCAGCGAAGGTTTGAAAGGAATGGTAAGCAGCAGCGCCAATCTATTTGAAGCATTGAAACTCCGGTATTTTGGTCCTATCGACGGTCATAATGTGGCAAAGTTGGTCGACACTTTAAAAGACCTTCGCGAGATCCCCGGGCCCAAGATTCTGCATGTAATAACCGTTAAGGGAAAAGGATATGCCCTGGCTGAAAAAGATCAAAACTAAATGGCATGCACCAGGATTGTTTGATAAACTTACCAGGGAAATTCACAAAAAGAAGTTTGAGACGCGCCTCAACCACCCAAATACCAGGATGTATTTGGTCACACGATCATAGAGCTGGCTGAACAAAATGAAAAAATATTCGGCATCACACCTGCCATGCCTTCGGGTTCATCATTAAAATTATATGATGGAGAAAATGCCCAATCGTGCATTTGATGTAGGCATTGCCGAGCAGCATGCTGTAACGCTAAGCCGCAGAGGATGGCCACGCAGGGAATGAATGGTGTTTTGCAATGTTTACTCATCTCTTTATGCAGAGGGCCTATGACCAGGTCAGTGCATGATGTGGCCATACAAAAATTGCCGGTGATATTTTGCCTGGACCGTGCGGGTCTCGTGGGCGATGATGGTCCCACGCATCATGGCGCTTATGACATAGCCTACATGCGTTGTGTGCCCAACATGATTGTGAGTGCCCCGATGAATGAAAGCCAACTGCGAAACCTGATGTACTACGGCGCCAATTGGAAACCACGACTTCACCGTTCGTCATTCGTTATCCAAGAGGGAAGGCGTTATGCCCGAATGGAGAACTCCATTTGAAGAAATCCCTATCGGCAAGGGAAGAAAGTTGAGAGACGGAAACGACATTGCCATTCTTTCGTTTGGCCACCCAGGAAATTTTGCAGCAGCAGCTATAAGAGAACTAAAGAATGACGGTTTGAATCCCGCTCATTATGATATGCGTTTTTGCCAAACCTCTCGATGAAGAACTATTGCATGGAGCGCTGAAAGAATTATGAAAAAGATCATTACAGTAGAAGATGGAACTGTTGAAGGTGGCTTCGGTAGTGCAGTACTCGAATTTATGGCGCAGCATGGTTATAAAAACGATATTAAGATATTAGGCATCCCTGACCTGATCGTTGAACACTGGTACGCCTAAAGAAGTACAGCATGAATGTGGTTACGATGCGACCTCCATTGCCGATGCAGTGAGAAAAATGATGAAGGATAAGATATCTGTTAACTCCCTGCTTCAATAAGGGTGAAACGATTCTTAAATACCACTGTCTTCGTAACAATTATGCTTTTTCCTGCACAGAAAAAAGAATTACTCCCGCAGCGAAACTGATGCAAAGGCAAAAACCGATAGCAGTGTTTATATTTCTGCCGGTAACTGGATTTAATTTTCGACGGACATTTGCCGATGCACAATCCATGAAAGATGATAAGGAGATCGGAACGGTATGAACGTCAGCAGGAGAAAAGCAATCCTGTTTTAGCTTCCTATACATATGATACTGCATTGCTCCGTCAATTGGAAAAATTTGGAATAGTAAAAATAAAGAGTTGCTTGAACATGCTTTCAAAAGATAAGGACCGCTGAATTTGATATCACTGATGTATCGGGTAAAAATTACATGTATCACTTAAATCAAGCGACTCTGGCGGGGCCGACACGCGGGTTATTGCTCCCGATTCCTGCCAGATATTTTTCTATCCTACTGACGAGACCGGTTATTTAGTAAAAGATCTTATCCCTGGGAAACCCCGAAATTCTTGTATTACATACCTATTATCTTATACTGTGGCTATAATTTTGATCTGTCGGTGTATGAAATTCTGTTATAAGTAAAACGGGCTGAGAAAACTTGAATCAATTCATCGTTTGATTAGTATTGTTCGGCGATGCTGATTGGAAGAAAGTAAATCAGGGCTAAAGCCCCGCAATCCATAAGTCTATATTAACCCCAGCCTTAAGGCTGGGGTTAAGTAGACAACAAACTGACCGGGCTTTAGCCCCACCTTTAATCTCGCGAAAAATTGTTGTGATAACTATTTCTCAAAAGACTCATCTCAATGAAAAGAAACAACGCTGTTTTTTAATTAGTCTCGTCTTTGCTGCTATTTCCTTCTCTCAATCCCAGCAATCAAAACAAAAAATAAACGGTTGGCAATTTGCTCGATGAACAAAGGGACGGGTACATGGGCATCAGTCTTCAAAAAGCCTATGATCTTCTCAAAGGAAGAAAAAGCACAACCGTTATCTGTAGCTGTCATCGACAGTGGTATTGATACGGCCCATGAGGACCTGCGTTCCATCCTATGGGAGAAATGAAAAGGAAATCAATGGCAATGGCATCGATGACGATCACAATGGATATGTAGATGATATTTATGGTTGGAATTTTTGTGGCAGCAAAAGCGGTGAAAATCTTGCGCGGAATAGCTATGAAGTAGCAAGGGTGTATCACGGCTGGAAAAAGGAATTTGAAGGCAAAAGTGAAAAAGACGTTCCCCAGGACAAGGCCTATCTCTACCAGCAATGGCTGAAGGCAGCGTATGTCATCAATAAGGACTACGAAGAGGCCCAGAAGGAACAGCCGACGGTGAATGAAGTCCTGAATGCAGCAGAAATGTCGTCGAAGGTGCTTTGTGAACGCTTACACAAGAATCAATTCAATGTGCGGGATGTTCAATCACTGCTCAAAGATGATAAAAAACAGGTGGCTGCTGCTTCGGCGTTCTGGGCAGATATGTTTTCAAGATCTGCTGACTCTACTATCACCGACGCATCCGTGATCCAGGACATCAAAACTTATGATGATCAGCTAACCGGAAAGATCGATCGAAAGACAAAGCAACCGGAAGATTGAGAGGTGAGATGACAAAGGATAATTATACCGACATCAATGATCGTTCCTATGGCAACAATAATCTGAAAGCCGGAAGTGGCAATCATGGTACCGTTGTCGCCGGCACCATTGGGGCCATCCCGAAGCAATGGAATTGGAATGGATGGAATTGCGGACAATGTTCGAATCATGAGCATTCGCGCAGTACCCGGCGGTGATGAGCATGACAAGGATGTCGCGCTTGCCATTCGCTATGCAGTAGACAATGGTGCCAAGATCATTAACATGAGCTTTGGCAAACCTGTATCGCCGTATAAGCAATTTGTGGATGATGCGATCCGTGTATGCCGGATCAAAAGGTGTTTTGTTGGTGCATGGTTCGAGGTAATGATGGAAAAGATATTACGAATGATCTTTTTATCCGAGTCCGGTTTTTCTTAATGGTGAGAAAGCCACAAACCTGATCACAGTGGGTGCAAGTGAGATCCAAGTACTGGCGGACTGGCTGCAACATTTTCCAACTATAGCAATAAATGGGTCGATATTTTTGCCCCTGGTGTTTATATCTATTCCACGGCGAGTAACAATAGTTATGAAGATGCGGATGGCACCAGCCTTTCTTGCCCGGTTGTAACCGGTGTCGCTGCACTGTTGAAATCGTATTTTCCGATCTTACTCCGGAACAAATCATTTCTATCATCACCACTTCAGGCGCACGAATAGATGAAGAAGTAATTGAGCCGGGAACAGAAGATCAAAAAGTGAAATTCTCTTCTCTCTCATCCAGCGGACGGATCATCAATGCGTATGAAGCGGTAAAGCTCGCGTTGCGAAACAACCGGGGCCGCTGATTATGAGTGCTTATATCCATCGGTAAGTCTCAGGGAAATTCTCAACAATCAATATTCAATTTTCAAGCGCTCCTGTCTTCGAAAATCGTCTCCTGGAACAGAACAGCTGAGTTGCCGACGAAGAAAATGCTCGTTTATCGAAGAAAGCCGTCCTTGAACATTGAAAATTGAACATTGAATATTGAACATTGAATATTGAACATTCTCTTCTCATATAACTTTTGTTCTATTGCCCGCTCATAAGGCAAAAGCTATTTTCGGTTTACACATTGGAGTGGTATCTCCGCCACATGTGCTAAAACCTCTGCTATGACTGTGTGGGCCACCAGCAATAAAAAATCGCTTCTTCTATTTTGGATTGCCGTACTGATGATGTCTAACTTCTCATCGTCACTTCGCGCAAAATGTCGGAATCGGCACCAAGTTCACCCCAGGCCAAATTAGATGTTAAAGAGGGAATGAGAATGGGCGGAACAAATAATTTTCTTTTTTATGATTCCCTCTCGGGAAAATTTTCGTGGAGCAACTCGGCATATCTGGGCCACAGGTCCGCAATACTTAATGAAGCATTCTGCTTCTTCAGAGGGTCTGTATTATAATAATGCACAGTTGGCATATCTTAATGATGCCGGCCTTCCCGTTTTTTCCGCTAACTGGGTACTGGCAATGGTTATTTCTATAATCATCTTGGCATCGGCACAACTACACCTCAGTTTCCTTTAAGTCTTCCGCCTATGGTGGGTGATAAAATCTCGTTGTACGGTGATGCAGGTCCGCATTATGGATTCGGTATTCAACCCTACCTGGATGCAAATTCATACCGACGATGCTCCTTCAGATATTGCATTCGGTTAGCGGCAGCAGCGCATCATTTACTGAAACAATGCGGATAAAGGGAATGGTAATGTAGGCATAGGCACTACAGCACCCTTGGCCAAACCACATGTTGCAGACCGGCGCTGTTGTATTCGCTGCGAATGGAGATATTACGCTGTTACACCCGGCGACCCACCGACCATTGGTGCAGGACGCAGAACAATGTGGTATCCTGACAAAGCCGCCCTTCCAGTGCCGGTTACACGAGGGTGGCATTGATTGGGATAAAACAATGTTGGCAACTATTCCGTTGCCGATGGGATCTTCAACACGGGCAGTGGGCATCGCCTCTGTTGCGCTAGGTAATGGCACGAGAACCGATGGCAATTATGCCCACCGCGCGATGAGGCGGCTTCACCTCGCGCAGGCGGGGATTATTCTGTTGCTTTGGGAAACTCTACCGATGCTGCTGGTGTCGGTTCTTTTGCTATGGGAAACTTTATGGCGCAAATAACTCTTACTCCGTTGCCTTCTGGAAGTAGTGAACGCAAATGGCCCTTATTCTTTTGCTGTCGGAAGTTTCGCGACAGCAGGTGGAAGATTACTCCGTCGCGATGGGAATCGAGGTAACTTCGCGAGTGGTCTCTCGTCTCTTGCAATGGGACAATTGACCAACGCCAGCGGCATTGGTTCCACGGCGCTGGGTTTAGGCACAACTGCCGGCGGCGCGGGTTCAACCACCACTGGATATCACACGGTAGCTAATGCTGTCGCTTCTGTTAGCATCGGCTATTTAAATGATGATACGAGATACTCCTGACCCTGGTTCCATGGCCTCTACCGATCGAATATTCCAAATTGGAAATGGTAGTGGCACAACAAGGAGCAATGCGCTCACCGTTTTGCGAAACGGCAATGTCGGCATCGGTACTCTCACTCCTTCCCAAAAATTACAAGTGTCCAGCAACATCTGCGCCACAGGTTCCATTGGCGCATGTTCCCGATATCCGCTATAAAAGAGATCTTTCAACAATCAGTAATTCTCTCTCTTCAGTCCTTTCATTGAGAACGGTATTTACTATTACTGGAAAAAAGATGAATTCCCTACGTGCAGTTCAATGATAAGCGCCAGATCGGCTTCTCTGCACAGGAAATAGAAAAATTGTTTCCGGAAATAGTGACGACAAGATGCCAATGGATACAAATCGGTTGACTATGGACGATTGACTCCTGTATTAGTGGAAGCAATCAAACAACAACAGGAACAGATCAATGACCTGAAAAGGAAATCGCAGAATTAAAAGAGTTGGTTAAAAATCATTTGATAAATAATCTTTTTATGAAAAAGATAATGATCATAACGGCACTGGTCACTAGCGGCGTCATTAATGCACAAACATTAAAAATAACCACCGGTGCCACCTTAAAGACAACGGGAGGCGCGATTATCACCGTTGAAAACCTGCACCGCGATAATGATGGTACAATCAACCAGGGCGCGCGGCGACGGCACTTTCCGCTTCTTCCGGCAACAGTAATGCCTAATCTATCGGGCACCTCCCATTCCAATATTTGATCACCTGGCAATGGCCAAGACCAATGCACAGTTATCACTGATGACAGATATTACGATCACGTCGGGTGTTGATTTCACGTCCGGATTGCTGGACCTGAATAATCATATTATTACGCTTCAACCCACTGCTTTACTTAATAGCGAATCAGAAAACGAGCCGGATACCACCGGCACTTTGGGGGATATATCGAGATCACCAACACATTGAATGCTCCTTCTTCTGTCAATCCCGGGAACCTGGGGGCAATCATCACTTCCTCTCAAAACCTTGGCAACACCATCATTCGTCGCGGGCATGTGCCCCAAACCGGCGCAATCTTGGTGATGGCAGCAGTATCCAGCGATATTACGATATACTTCCGTCAAACAACACTGCTCTAAAAATACAACACTTCGATTCAAATATTTTGACGCCGAACTTAACGGCTATGATGAAAATACAATGGCATTGTGGAAGAGCTCCGATATGATTAATTGGAGTAAACAGGGCTTCACTTTATCGAGATGCCACAAATAACTACGTTGAAAAAACAGGGATAGCAGATTTTCAAGATGGACCTTGTCTACTTCGTTCATGAGCAAATTGGTTGGTGGCACAAACCCGAAGACCTCCTCTTTCTCCCTCTGCCGCAAAAACAAATGAGCATTGGGCGGCTGGCGCTAATCCCGTAGCTACAACAGTCTGGATCACCATTACAGTCGATAAGGACACAAAAGCAACTACCCGCATATACGATAGCAAAGGGGATTTGATCAGCACAAGGCAAGACAATGTTGTCGCCGGAAAGAATCATTCTGACGATAGATGTAAGGGACCTGCCCGCAGGAAACTACTACATCATCGCTGAATGGGATAACGGCAAAGCAAGACCATCGGCTCGTTTTGTGAAATTATAATCGTGAAACAGGTTCTATCAATTCTTCAAATCATCATCATGAAAAAAATATTCCTTATTCTGTTCGTAGTGCTTCGAATGCTTCCATCGTCTTTTCCCAGAGAGTCGGCATCAACACCACTACTCCATTGCAAAACACTGGATGTAAGGGGTAGTGTTTTCATTTCAGCGATAACCGGGGCGATAGAGTCAGCAATCCATTAGGCAAGATTGCACGTGGCCGACAGCAGTGTTGTTTTTGCCGCTTCAGGACAAGCATTATTCACGCCGGGAAATGTTCCCCGTGAGCGGGATTGGAAGAAGAATGCTCTGGTATGCGGATAAGGCGGCCTTCAGAGTAGGCTTCTCCAATTCCCACCAATTGGGATAAAGACAGTATCGGCAATTATTCACTAGCTAGCGGAAACAACAGCAAAGCGAGTGGTCTTGTATCGACAGCTTTAGGCTCCTATACGATAGCGAGCGGAGCTTATTCGGTTGCAGGTGGTGACCAGGCAATCAGTTCCTGGTGACCGCGCAACTGCTTCGGCTTTGGACCTCTAGCCAGGCGGCTCCTGTATCGGTCGCTATGGGAGCAGTCACCCAGGCCACGGGACAATATTCAACCGCCATGGGTTTTGGTTCAATAGCCAGTGATTTTTACGCCACCGCCATGGGAAGTGAAACGGTCGCGAGCGGAACTGCATCCACTGCAGCGGGAAGTTATACGACTGCAAAAGCATTGGGTACATCCACAAGGGAGTATCAAATGACAACTCCGACAACCCATCTTCGTACTCACCCGCTGCGACAGATCGTATTTTTCAAATTGGCAATGGTGATGTTGCCGCATCCACGAGATCAAATGCTCTCACTGTATTAAGAAATGGAAATATGGGACTCGGCGTTCTTGCGCCTTCTCAAAAATTGCATGTCGGCTCAGGTGGGGGTCCGTTTTGAAGGACCTGCTTCATCGGGTGGAAACGTAGCCGCTTTAAGCTTGGGTGGCTTTGGTGATTTGCAAGTTGACGCTCCCGGATCGGTTGCCGGAAGATTTGTTGTAAAAGAAAATGGAAAAGTTGGTATCGGCAATGCTACGCCTGGTTTTCCCTTAAACTTTGCCGCAAGTCTCGGTGACAAGATCTCTTTGTGGGGAAATTCAGGGAGCTCATTATGGCTTCGGCATTCAAAGTAATCTTCTTTCAAATTCATACTGATATTTCATCTTCGGATATCGTCCTGGGTGTTGGTAGTAGCGCTTCATTTACCGAAAACATGAGGGTCAAGGGAAATGGAAATGTCGGCATTGGCACATCAACTCCTTCCCAAAAATTACAAGTTGCCGGAAATATATGCGCCACCGGAACGATTAAGCGCCTGTTCCGATATTCGCGACAAACAAAGTCTTACCCCCATCACCAACTCATTAACCTCTTTGCTTCTTCCTGAACGGCTTTTATTATTACTGGAAAACAGATGAGTTCCCTTCCATGCAATTTAGTCCTCAACGCCAGTTGGGCTTTTCTGCACAGGGAGGTTGAAAAATTATTTCCTGAAGTAGTGATGACAGATGCGGAATGGGTATAAGGCCATTGACTATGGAAAGATTAATGCCTGTGATGGTAGAAGCGATCAAGGAACAACAAGGAAATATCGATGCACAACAACAGCGGATCGATAACTTGGAAAAGCAGATCGCTGAGTTAAAATCAATGGTTAAAAAACTTTTGAATTAATGATCATTTTATGAAACGATTAATTTCTTTGTCTCTCGTTATTTTCATTATCACCCTGCATGCAGCTCCGCAAAACATAGGCTTCGGCACAACTAACCCAAAGGCAAGATTGCATGTTGCGGATAGCACGGTTAGTTTCCACTGCAACCAGCGATATTCCCGGCACAGCCGTGAAATACACCGGTCAATGGTGAAGGCAGAAGAATGATGGTGGTATTCTGACAAAGCAGCGTTCCGCGCAGGATATGTGCAGGCATCCGAATGGGATAAGGTCAACATCGGAAATTATTCTGCGGCCTTAGGATATGGGACAAAGGGCAAACAATGTCGCCAGCACGGGCGTTGGGCTTTCAAACTACGGCGAGCGGTGTTTTTCTACCGCTATCGGATACCAAACAGCAGCCAAGGCTCTAGGCTCTGTTGTTGTCGGTCATGGCACATGATATTAGTGACAACCCCGATCCAAATAATCCGCTACTGTCAGATCGCATTTTCCAGATAGGTAACGGTAACTTTTCCGGAGGCAAAGCAAATGCTGTAACAGTTTTGCGAAATGGCAACGTAGGGATCGGTCATTTAAGACCCAATTGCGCCACTCAGTTTCGCCAGCGCAGTAGGAGAAAAAATTACGTTGTATGGAGATGGCGCACCAAACTATGGAATGGGCGGTACAACCATACCTCATGCAATTTCATACTGATGGCAACGCAGCCGATATCGCTTTTGGATATGGAAGCAGTTCTTCTTTTAGTGAAAATCTCCGGATCAAAGGAACTGGCGAGCTGGTGTTTCCAGCAACGCTGGCAAAAAAGTCATTTTGTATCCAGGTGGCAGCGGCGATGCCAGTCTTGCAGTTTTTGGAAATGAATTCAAGATTGGCATCTGACTACAATGGTGCTGATATCACATTTGGTTATGACAACAGGACAACAGGTTTCACCGAAAAGTTTCGCATGAAGCGCAAACGGCGCCTTATCCGTTAATGGAAACATTGGTCAATCGCAACAACTATTGACATCAAATGGAGGAGGATCATCACCGGGCTGGAACTCACCCTTGGCGCAGTACTCCAAACGTATAAATCAGGGACGACACCACAACAATCCGATATTTTGGCTTATACAAAGTGCCACTCAACTCGAATATCCATTTGTGAGTTTTTGGCAAGTGGTGGCCCCAGCGCATAAATCAAGGTTAATCATTTCGGCCAACTTTGACGTTGACCCCGAATTTTGTCCTTCCGTCTGCCCGGACTTCGGAGGCGCCATTATTTGCAGGGTTTTCAACAATTCCACTTCGCAGGTGATAGATGAACTGGTATTAAAAGTCGCAGCTCGCGCCGGTAGTACCAGCAGCGCAACGATATCCAATTTCATGAGCGATGTTGATCCTGGCCTCTATACGATAAGGTTTTATGCTGTTCATTTTCACGATCCCACTTTCTGGTCGGGTCGCGTGACAGCGTTATTTTCTTCTGTGATCGCTTTTACCTACTGATTAAACTTAAGGAATGCGATGACGCAACATTCAAGACACAAAAACTCTACTATGAATAAAAGCATTATTATCGTTTATTTTCCTGTTATCAGAATATTATGGCATTGCTCAGAGTGTGGGCATAGGTACGATAAATCCAAGCAAGGTTGCATGTAGCAGACAGCTCAGTAGTTTTTCGGACCAGCCTGGTTTCACTTCCTTCCAATGATCCACCGATCAGCGGCCCGGGGCAAAGAATGATGTGGTATGCCGATAAAGCCGCCTTCAGGACGGGATATGTACAAAATACTGAATGGGATATAACTAATAATGTGGAGTCCGCATTCTTTTGCAGCAGGATTCACTGCAAAAAGGCAACTGGCACTTCCTCTTTTTCATTAGGTAATCCAAACTATAGCTGCTGCCAGGTATTCCACCGCTAGCGTTGGGCGTGTCAGACGGGTTGCCTCCGGCGGATATTCCACACACGGCAATTGGTGCGTTTTCATCCGCCCGGCGAGGGCTTGTAAGTTCTCCATTGGGATTAGCAACTATTGCCAAGGGCTATGGCTCGAATGATCGTTGGGTATGTGTATAATGATTCAATTTCTGCTAATCTAATGACTGTCCGACAGCTAGCACTCCTTTTTATTTATTGTGGGCAATCGGCAACAGCCCTACCGCAAGAACTCAACGCTATGACTGTTTTTAAAGAACGGGGATATGTTGGCATTGGAAAAACACCAGCCAGCAAGCTTCTGGATGGTGTAGGTGCCGGTATGGCTCGCTGCTGATGGACCCGACGCGCCTGGAAACGCGGTCTGGCACGGCCTAAGCGGCTATGGCGATCTCCTGGTGGATGCCTTTGGCAACTATTGGCGGAAGATTCCCGTGGTCGGCGTGAGACGGAAATGTCGGCATCGGCAACCCACCGCGCCTGGCCATCGCTTGAGTTTTGCGCCAACACTTGGCGATAAAGTGTGTATTCACTTTTGGGGAGACAACATAAATCATTACGGAATCGGAATACGAAAGTATTCTGTTACAGATCCAACAGCCGATCTTCCTGATCATCCAGATATTGCATTTGGATATGGTCTGGAGTGGCGCCTTGACCGAGACTGGCGCGCAGCAAAAGGAAACGGGGCAATTGCGGTCCAATGGGAATACGGGCCAGCCCGGACAAATATCTCGTCGAATGGCGGCAGCCAGCCGCTACGGAAGGAACGGTTCAAAATATTTTTCTTTGAACCGCCCACCGAGTGGTGTAGTCAACTTATAACAACTGCTCACGCAGGATATTGCCCCTATCGACGATCAGTAAAGTATTGCAGCTTGGCTTTTACCGCCACTCTCATTATAACAATTAATGTGGCCTTGTTTGTGAACAATGGAGCTACAAGTGATGCAGGAACCGGATTTTGGCTTTGGTCTCTCGGTCTTCCCAGCTACAGGGACCGAAGGCTATGCCTGCGTGGCGCCAAAAAAGCGGGGACTTATGTTTCAGCCACAGGCAAAACGATCGCACAGTTCATTCCCAATGTCGCGCCGGGAGCCTACTACACAATGGGTGCACGTGATCCGGAAATACGGCGCGGTGCGCTGCAGTTGGCAGCTACAGTAATGCGCAGGTGATCATCCAGGCAATCCCGCAACGATATCGGCGCAAAGGAATGAGCTCAATGAAAGTGTGAAAACTTAAAAAGCAAATAGTCATGATGAAAAGAACATCCTCCTTATCCATTCTGGTGCCCAATGGAAAAACTATCATATAACTGCTCAGAATATGTAGGCATTGGTACAATAAATCCAAAAGCCAGGCTGCATGTAGTCGATAGCACCGTTATTTTTCGGCAGCCGGCGACATACCTCTCGATGCGCGGAAATGCGCATCAATTCACTCGCACAAATGGCTTGAAAGAAATGATTGCTGGTATTCACGACAAAGCCTGCATTTCGTGCAGGGCATGTACCCTCCAGTGAATGGGATAAAGTCAATAGAGTGCTTGGCAAATTATTCAGCCGCATTCGGCTATGGTACGATGGCGAGCAATGCGCTGGCAGTACTGCACCGGGCTTTCGAGCAACAGCTGGGCGTGAGTATGTTCTACCGCCGCAGGATTTCAAACCGTGCAGTAAAGCACTTGGATCTTTTGTTATTGGTAATGATAATGACACCAACTGACAATCACTGATCCCGGATCAATCTCTTCCGTTGGACTCGCATTTTTTCAAATTCAGCAACGGAGATTTTCCAAGCAGTTCGCAGCAATGCACTGACCGTGCTGCGAAATGGAAGTAATGTCGGCATCCGGGATGGTATCCCCTTCTCAAAAATTACAAATTGGTTCTGGCACCGTGCGCATTGAAGGTCGCTTCTGCTGCCGGAGGAACTGCGCTAAGCATTGGTGGCTTTGGTGATGTGTTGGTGGATGCTCCGGGAATAGTCGCTGGCAGGTTTTTTCTCAGAGAAAATGGAAATGCCGGAATAAAAGCGGTAATCTTGGAATAAACAATAACACGCCAAATTTTCCAATTGAGTTTCGCCACCACTTCTCGCGCGATAAAATCTGCTTTTGGTGTCAGCGGTGCTCATTTACGGCCCTCGGCTATACAAGATAATCTGCTAACCAGTTCACGCGCGATGCTTCGAAGCACAGCAGATGTCGCTTTTTGGTTACGGCGCTTAGATTCTTCTTTCTCGAGAAGTTCCGCCTAAAGGAAACGGGGCTTTGTCAGCGAATGGTAATTCAGGGAGCCACGGGTCAGGTATTACAAAGTCAAATGGAAGTTCCGCGTCTCCTGCCTGGGTTACTCACAATAGTCATGTACCAACAATACGCCAGGTTTGCTCCGGGGTCCGGCACATCTAGTAACCAGTGATGGCGTTTGGACTCTTTTAACCGGGATGAGCAACTCGTTCAGTACCGCCGGCAATGCCAAAGTCCTTGTGCTATTCAATGTTGAAGCGTTCCCTGGCTTTGCGTAACCTGTGGCTCGACTACGTTCCATATTGGGGTCATTGTAGATGGCGTCTTAACGCTCAACACTACACAGCGACGCCGCTTACGGCTCCCGCTGTTGCTGTCGTCGGGCAGCTTCACTTGCCGCCAAGTTGGGCTCAGGCAGCCATTCTGACCCAAATCGAGGCAGAAAAATTTTGGCCCCTCAGCTTTTTTCTTTTTCACACAATATGATCTTGCAGATCATTCCCCAATAATGAATAGCATTTATCATTCAAATAATGAAGTCGGTAAATTTAAACATGCAAAGGAGATCTCCCTGTCTTATTGCATGTTTGCTTTTGCGTAAACTGCTTTTGCGCAGCAATATCCATTCGTGCGCTTGCGGCTCCCAAAGATGGATTAGTGAATAGCCGCGTCCGCAAAGCTTACCGCAGGATAGTAAGGGGCCGAATGTATTTCATGACCGCCTTCGGCGCGGCCTTAGCGTCTACGACGGTGCACGATTCAAAAAACTATACAACCCCAAA
>ERZ1370068.9817-contig-8567_pt1 | contig 39056 bp, 64 predicted proteins | sample MGYA00561227_ERZ1370068 | MGnify/ENA primary metagenome ERZ1370068 (study PRJEB38410, sample SAMEA6850437) | metagenome | study: Metagenomic assessment of the ecological functions of the soil: analysis of the soil microbiota associated with the...
AGGTTACGTATTGCCCTCCGTGGTGGAGATTTTCCTCAAAACCTGATGATATAGGGAAGTCGCGCCGCCACCGCGCGCACGTCGTCGAACCGATCCAGCAGCATCGCCGTCGGATTCCATTGGCCCGACACGAACCGCGTCTCGCAGCGCCGGCCGGCAGCGCGCCGCGCAGCGCAGCGACCCGGCGGTGAGGGCTCCCGACGCGACGTCGGCGGTGATGCATCACCCCGGGCGTCTCTTCGATGAGCGTCTGCAGCAGCGTCGATGGACTCGCGGTGCCGCCACGAAGCACGGCATCCCGATCATCGCCGCGTTCCGCTGGAAGATCTCCGAGAACGACTTCGCCGACGATCGCACGGATGCCGAACCGCGCCAGACCCTGCGGGGCGTGCTCCGCGCGACGATCCACAGCCGAAGTTGGCGTTGACGACGAGGATGCGACGCACCGCGGTAACGGCGGATCGTTGAAAGCGTGGCTGCGCCGGATTGGCCTCGCGATCGTCCTCGAAGACGTGACGCTCGAGCTCCCTTCGAACGACACCGACGACCAGGAACCGCGCCGGCATGATGCGGTCGGTGTCGATGTCGTTCGCCGCGCAGCGGGAGGCCGCGTCCCGCCACGCTCGTGATCTTCTACTGGACCTAAGTTGAGCGCTCATGCCGGCACCGCCTCGAGCATCGTGCGGACGTCCACCACTTCGCCGGCAATCGGCCGCCGCGGCGACCATCGCCGGGCTCATCAGGAGCGTGCGGCCGGTCGGACTGCCTTGCCGCCCCTTGAAGTTGCGGTTCGACGACGACGCGCAGATCTGCCGGCCCTCGAGCTTGTCGGGGTTCATCGCCGAGGCACATCGAGCAGCCGGCGCCGCGCCACTCGAAGCCGGCCTCGATGAACACCTGATCGCAGGCCGCGCGCCTCGGCCGCGCGGCTGACGCTCTGCGACCCGGGCACGACGAGCGCCTTGACGCGTGCGGCGACGCGCGATGCCCTGGACGATGCGCGGCCTCTTCGAGGTCGGACAGGCGGCCGTTCGTGCACGATCCGATGAAGGCGACGTCGATTTCGTGCCGCGTGACGCGCCCCCCGCCGTGAATCCCATGAACGCGAGCGCTTCGTCGTCGGCGTCGGCCGGCGATCGGCTCGCTGACGCCGACCGACTGGCCCGGATTGATGCCCCAGGTGACGGTCGGCTCGATCGCGGCGCGTCGAACGTCACGCGATCGTCGTAGCGCGCGTCGGGTCCGACGCGATCCGCCGCCACCAGGCGACCGCGCGATCGAACGCGCGCGCCCGCGGCGCGAACGGCCGGCCGCGCAGGTAGGCGAACGTCGTGTCGTCCGGGTTGACGTAGCCGACGCGCGCGCCGCCTTCGATCGACATGTTGCAGATCGGTCATCCGCTCGTCGATCGTCATGCGCGTCGATCGTCGTGCCGCCGCATCATGCAGCGTAGCCGACGCCGCCCTGACGCCGAGCCGGCGGATGATCGTCAGGATGACGTCCTTGGCGTAGACGCCGCGGCGCAGCCGCCCGTTGACGTCGATGCGCCGCACCTTCAGCGGATCGAGCGCCAGGCACTGCGACGCCAGCACGTCGCGCACCTGCGACGTGCCGATGCCGAACGCGATCGCGCCGAGCGCGCCGTGCGTGGACGTGTGGCTGTCGCCGCACGCGATCGTCATGCCCGGCTGCGTCAGCCCGAGCTCGGGGCCGATCACGTGGACGATGCCCTGGTTCGTCGCCGTCCGGCGTCCACAGCGGCGATGCCGAAGTCGCGGCAGTTGCGCTCGAGCGACGTCGTCATTTCCTCGGCCATCACGTCGAGGAACGGCCGCTGCTGCGCGCTGCGTCGGCACGATGTGATCGATCGTCGCGAAGGTGCGCTCCGGAAACGCGACGCGTCCAGCCCTGCTGCCGCAGCATGTCGAACGCCTGCGGCGCTCGTCACTTCGTGAACAAGGTGCAAGCCGACGAACAACTGCGTCTGGCCGCTCGGCAGCGTGCGGACGGCGTGCGCGTTCCAGACTTTGTGAAAAAGTGTCTCAGCCATGACAGAGCCTTTCGCAGGACTGCGCGCGTGCCCCGCCAGAATACATTGATGCTCCCTTTCGCGCGCTCGGGTCGCGCTGGTATCACTCACCGCGACGCGTGAGCGTCGGCCTCGCTGTCCACGGGCAGCAATCTCTGGCGACCGGCTTCACGCTCATCGAAAACCTCGGATTACCGGCCGTCGAGACCGGCGCGCTCGTCGGCGAGCCGCGTTCGTCGAATATCAGCGCCAGCCAGTCTCGAGGCGCGCTCGGCGCCGCGATGGCGGCCGACACCCGGGTGGGCGAGTCGTCTGGGCTCTTACGTGCGCGGTAAGGTGGATCGTCAAGCTCCGCGGCGATGTCGCGGCGACGTTCCAGGCCTCGTCGCTCCGCAGCGTGTCGCCGACGGCGGCGGTGTCGCAGCGTCCCGACTACGCGTGACTTCGACGATCGCCATCGATCCCGGTGAGGACGCCGAGGCGGTCGCCGCGCGCTGCGCGCGCGACGACGTCGAGTACGCGCAGGCGGCGTACGTAATGCACCCGATGCTCGTGCCCAACGATCAGCACTTCACAAGGAGCTGCAGTGGAATCTGCCGCTCATCGACATGGAGAAGGCGTGGGATATCCAGCCCAGGCCGGGCGAGTCGATTACCGTCGCGGTGATCGACACTGGCGTCGCGTTCATGAACGCGACCATCAGGACGAACATTCTCGGGTTCCGCTCCAACGGCGTGTTGTATCCGCCGATCCCCAACGCCACGATTCCGTATGCGGCGGCGACGCAGCTCGTCACCGATGGGCGTTTCGTCGCGCCGCACGACTTTCCTAACAACACGAGCACACCGCTCGACTTCGACGGGCACGGCACGCACGTCAGCGGAACCATCGGACAGCTGACCAACGACGGCATCGGCACGGCGGGCGTGGCGTTCAACGTCAAGCTGATGCCGCTGAAGGTGCTGTGCAGCGACTGGGACGTCCTGTTCGGGACGCCGGCGGCGCGCTGCAGCACCGACGACCAGGTGGCGCTGGCCATCCGCTACGCCGCGGACAACGGCGCCAAGATCATCAACATGAGCCTCGGCCGCACCAGTCCGTCGACCTGCGCCACCAACCGCAACGCGCCGAGGCTGCGCGCCGGCTGATCGAAGATGCGATGAACTACGCGGTGTCGAAGGGCGTCTTCATCGCGGTCTCCGCCGGCAACGACTTCGCCCGCGGCAACCTCGACCGAGACGCCCGCGGAAATCGCGTCGCGCATCAAGGGCGCCGTGTCGGTTGCGTCGGTCGGCCTCACGAAGGAGCATGCCAGCTACTCGAGCAGCGGCAGCTGGGTCGAGCTCGCGCGCGCCTGGCGGGGGCGGTGGGAGCGAGGATTCCGGATACGCTGGCAGCAGACGTTTCATCCCGACTTCGTCGAGACGTTCGATCTGCCGGTCGCACAGTATCGCGCGCCGCGTTTCGATGTCATGGCCTACGTTGGCTATGACGGCACGTCGATGGCCGCCCGCATCGTCGCCGGCGTCGCGGCCATGCTGATGCAGCACGGGGCATCACCAGCCCCGCGGCCGTCGAAGACGCGCTGGAGAAGACCGCCATCGATCTGGGCGCGGCCGGCCGTGACGATCTCTTTGGCTTCGGCCTCATCGACGCCCGGAACGCGCTCTTCGGCAAGGGCGCGGCGAAGTGAGAGTCGGCCTCGCCGTCCTCCCCTCGTCCTGGCGGGCGTAAGCCGCCCGCGGCGGCGCAAGGCGGCTGGTTCGAGGCGACCGGCGACGCGCCGCTGATTTCCCTGCGGCCGTTCATCGACATCAGCCGCGAAAATTCCTCGCGTCCAAGACGTTCGACGGCGTTTTTGGCGAAGACACCGCGCGATTCTGGGGCGGCGGGCTGCAGGTGACCGGGTGGCATGGCCGCGTCTATGGCGAGGTGAGCGCCAGCCGTCTGATGACGGAGAACAGGAACTGGTCGGCCAGCGCGTGTTCGTCAACGCGACGGCGCGGTGTTCAAACTTGCGCATCCCGCTGCGGTCGACGATCGAGCCGCTCGAGGTGAGCGGCGGCTATCGGTTCAGCGCTCATCCCCGCCTGATTCCTGGCGTCGGCGCCGGGTTCGGCTCTTATCACTACACGGATGGAACCGGACTTCTGCGGCGCCGTCCGGAGAACCTCGACGTCACCAGGAACGGCGCCATTTTCCACGCCGGCCTCGAGCGCGCGCGTTTCGCTGCGGGCGTCGCCTTCGACGCGCATACACGCACGTCCCGGGGATCTTCGGCAACGGCGGTGTCTCGCAGCAGTTCGCGGAGGGAACCGGGTCGCAGGCGAAGCAGGAGCAGGATCTCGGAGGTGGGCCGCCCGCCTGAAGCTCGTTGTCGGCCGATGAGTTGGTCGTTACGAGTGCACGGCGGTATCATCGGTTCGAGATTGATGTCCGACAGGTCGAGGTCAGTCGTCCGCGGGTGCTGAACCCGGCCGGGATGGCGCCGTACGCCCTCGTTCTGCTGACCACGCCGTTCGAACATCACGACCTCGTTGTCACATCAAGACGCCGCAGCACTGCATGTCGTGCTCGGCGAGCCTCTCGATCCGATCCGCATACACCGGCTGTCGTCGGCGCCGATCACCTGGACGACATCGGCAGCGCGACGCAGGCGCTGCCGCCCTCGAGAGCACGATCTTCGCGGCCCGCTCGTCAGGCCGCTCGCCTCCCGCCGGCCGTTAGCCGTTCCTCACGATTACAGTCGAAAGAACGCGGCCGCGCGGATGCGCCGAGCCGCTACGGAGGAAACCGATGCGAATCACGCAGATCGTGTGCGCATCAGTCGTTGCGGTCGGGGTGCTGACGGCACCGGCGACGGCATCGGCCCGAGATGCGCAGGTGTTGCGGCAGGAGATCGATCAACTCCGCCGCGATTTCGAAACGTTGAAGCAGCATGGCGACCGCTTGTCGGCGCTCGGAAACGAAGCTCCGCCACGACCGAGGGCGCCGTACCAGCTACACCGCCTGCGCGCCGCCACCGGTGCAGGCGACCTGCCAGCCGCCGCGGCGGCGGCGCAGGTGCCGGCCGGGGCAGAAGGCGCCGAGCGGACCGAGCGGGTCGCTGCCGGTGTACGGCAACGCCGCGGCGGGATCGAAGGTCTTCAATCCGGATATCGCCGTGATCGGCGACTTTCTCGGCGCGGTTGGCAAGAACGATCTGCACCCCGATCCGTTCGGTCCGGGCGACCACCCTGACGTTGCAGTTGCACGAGTCGGAGGCGTCGTTTCAGGCGGTCATCGATCCATGCGCGCGGGCGACTTTTTCATCTCGTTCGGTGAGTCGGGCGTGAAGTCGAGGAAGGCTACGTGACGTTCACGTCGCTGCCGGGCGGTCTGCTGGCCAAGGTCGGCAAGATGCGCGCGCGCGTTCGGCAAGGTGAACGCGACGCACAATCCACGTGCTGCCGTGGACCGATCGTCCGCTCGTCATCGAACAACCTGGTCGGCGGCGAAGACGGGATCTCCGATGCCGGGTATGTCGGTCGCCAAGCTGATTTCAATCCGTGGGTGTTCCTCGAGGCGACCGGGCCAGATCTTCCGCGGCGACTCAGGTCCCGACGAGCAGCCGCTGTTCCGCACGGCGAGCGCAGCGACGTCAGCTACGTCGGGCACGTCCGCGCGTACCATGACCTCGCGAGGACAGCAACATCGACCTCGGATTCCTGCGTCACGCGGCCACAATACCGCCTGCGGCTCAACAACGAGAACCCGAGCGAATTCACGACGAATCTCTACGGCATCGATGCGACGATGCGCTGGCGGCCGCTGCGGCGATCGATCTATCACTCGTTCGTCGGACGTACCGAGTGATCTGGAGCCGCCGCGATCAGCTGAACGGGCTGCAAAGCAGCAGCGGCATACGTGTCCGGCGACTACCAGTTCGCGCGCCGGTGGTTCGGCGGCGCCCGCTACGACCGCTCGATCGAGCCGACGATGCATCGCTGCTCGACACCGGCGGGTCGCTGCTCCCGACGTTCTGCGCCGAGCTGAATTCAGCCAGGTGCGCGGCCAGCACCGGCACATCAGCTACGCGCTCGGGGAGGCGCGAACGAACTGCTGTTCCAGTTCCAGTTTTCCATCGGTGCGCACGGGGCGCACCGTTTTAGTCGTTGGTCGTCGGTCGTTGGTCGTTGGTCATCGGTCGTCGGTCATCGGTCGTTGGTCGTAGGGCGGGCCTTTCACGCCCGCCGGAGAAGAGAGTCATGAAAGCAAAACTAGTCGTCGCTTTTCTGGCGCTGTTGTTGTTTGCCGGGACGGCTTCGGCGCAGGGCAAATTGAACGTCATCACGGCCACCGAAGACCTCGGCGGCGATCGCCCGCGAGGTCGCCGGCGATCGCGCCACGATCGAGGCGATGGCGCGCGGCTACCAGGATCCGCACTATCGTCGAGCCGAAGCCGAGCTTCATCCTGAAGCTGCAGAAGGCGGACGTCCTCGTCGTCGTCGGCCGCGAGTTGGAGATCGGCTGGCTGCCGCCGCTCATCCAGCAGAGCCGCAACTCGAAGATCCAGGCCGGCGCCGAGGGCTATCTGGACGCATCGGCTGAATGCCGAGATTCTGGAAATCCCCAACCGGGCAGGTGACGCGCGCGATGGGCGACGTGCATCCCGCTCGGCAACCCGCACTACTGGCTCGATCCGGAGAACGGCAAGCGCATCGGTGAAGGAGGTGTGCGGACAAGTTCTCGCAGCTGCGCCCGAACGATCGGGCGCATTTCGAGCAGCGCCTCGCCGACTTTCAGCAGCCGCCTCGACGCGGCCGAGAAGAAGTGGCTCGCGGCGATGGCGCCCTACAAGGGGCTGAAGGTGGTCACCTACCACCGGTCGTTTCCGAACTTCGCCGCAGCGGTTCGGCCTGGACATCATCGGCTACGTCGAGCCGCGCGCCGGCATTCCGCCGACACCACAGCACACGCTGGACCTGCTCAACGAGATGAAGCGGCAGAACGTGAAGCTGATTCTGGTCGAGCCGTACTTCGATCCGAAGACGCCGAAGAAGATCGCGAGCGACGCCGGCGGAGAGTGCTGGTGATGCCGCCGTCGGTCGGCGGCGTCAAAGAGGTGACCGACTACTTCAAGCTGTTCGACTACGATATCAACCTGCTGGTCGACGCGATCAAACGCACTGGCGCGGGCAAATAAACATGGACACGTCGATGCTCGAGTTCCTGGCGGCGCCGTTCGTCGCCAGCCTCATCCTCACCGGCATTCATGCGTATCTCGGCGTCCACGTCGTGGAGCGCGGCGTCATCTTCGTCGACCTGTCGCTGGCGCAGATTGCGGCGCTCGGCGGGACGATCGCGCTGCTGATGCCGATCTCGGCCGGCGACCCGCACGCGCCGGTCGTCTACTGGATCAGCCTCGCGTTCACGTTCATCGGCGCGGCGGTGTTCGCGACTGATCCGCGTCCGCCGCGCGCGCATTCCGCAGGAGGCGGTCATCGGGATCTGCTACGCCGTCGCCTCGGCGGCGGCGATTCTCGCGATGAGCAAGGCGACGTCGGAGAGCGAGCACCTGAAGGACATGCTGGTCGGCAACATTCTCGCCGTCTCGTGGCCGGAGGTGCGGAAGACGGCGCTGCTCTACGGCGGCATCGGCCTGTTCCACTACATCTTCAGGCGCCAGTTCTTCGCGGTCACGGAGGCGCACCACTCGCACACCGATCCCCCGGTCTGTCGATCCGGTTGCTGGGACTTTCTGTTCTACGCGTCGTTCGGCTTCGTCGTCACCTCGTCGGTGTCGATTGCCGGCGTGCTGCTCGTGTTCTGCTATCTGATCGTGCCGTCGGTGGCGGCGATGCTGTATGCCGAATCGGTCGGCCGGCGTCTGGCGATCGGCTGGTCGATGGGCACGCTCGTGTCGGCACTCGGCGTCTATCTGTCGCTCAAGCTCGATCTGCCGACCGGCGCGACCATCGTGTGCACGTTCGGCCTCGTTCTGATTATCATGCGGCCGCTGTGCGTCCGCTCATTCAACGCGCGGGCGGGCCTGAAGGCCCGCCCGTCCATACCTAGGGCCGGTCTTCCGACCGGCCCATCTCTCATGCAGTGTAAGAACTGCGGCGCCGAAATCGCCGACAAGGCGCTCATCTGCTACAAGTGCGGGACGGCCACGACCGAGGCGAGATACCAGCCGGCGAAGTTGCCGACCGCTCGTCATCGTCCGCCTCCCGCACGCTCATCGTGACCGTCGTCATCATCGCGCTGCTCGTGCTGCTCGCCTGTACTTCCGGTGTTGGCATGCGATAATCGACCTGATGCGCGAAGAGTCTGACACGTCTGACACCTTGCGTCGCTCTGCGCCGCCGTGCGCGCATCGCTTGCGCACTGTGGATTGCGTGGGCCGTGGTCGTCTGGAACGTCGTCTTCGATTACATCATCGTCATGGCCGGGCGCCGCGTCGTGGCCGCCGCCGGTATGGCCGCGGCGATCGTGCCGTTGAACATCGACGAATTCATGCGTCCGGCGCTCGCGCGCGGTTTGTGGATCGCCACGGCCGCTGCCGCCGCGATCGTCATTGTCGGTCTGACATCCGTCCAACTGGCCCGGAGCAGGTGAGTCTTTGCGCGTCACACCGCACCCGTTGATCTACGACTGGAACCACGACGAGGCGGGCCCCGGTCCGATCGCGATGCTCGACGACGAGACGCTGCGCGACGGACTGCAGTCGCCGTCGGTGCGCACGCCGACGATCGACGAGAAGATCGCGCATCCTCCACCACATGGATGCGCTCGGCATCGACACCGCCGACATCGGCCTGCCGGGCGCCGGGCCGCGCGTCGCGCGCGATGTCGAGCGGCTGGCGCGGGCGATCGTCGAGGCAAGCTTGACGATCCGCGCCAACTGCGCCGCGCGGACCGTCGTCGCCGACATCAAGCCGATTGCCGAGATCACGCAGCGGACCGGCGTGCCGATCGAGTGCTGCGCGTTCATCGGATCGAGCTCCGATCCGGCAGTACGCCGAAGGCTGGACGCTCGATTACCTGCAGCAAGTCACCGAAGACGCCGCTGACGTTCGCCGTGAAGCGAAGGCCTGCCGGTGATGTACGTCACCGAGGACACGACGCGCGCCGATCCCGGACTCGCTGCGGCGCGCTGTTCACGACGGCGATTCGCGCGGGCGCGTCACGCGTTGTGCATCGCCGACACGGTCGGCCACGCGACGCCGCACGGCGCGACAGGCGGTCGTGACGTTCGTGCAAGTCGCGTCATCGACGAGCTCGGCGGCGGACGTCGGCATCGACTGGCACGGCCACCGCGATCGCGGCTTCGGCGTCGCGTCGAGCATCGCGGCGCTCGAAGCCGGCGCGACGCGGCTGCACGGCGCCGCGCTCGGCATCGGCGAGCGCTGCGGCAACACGCCGATCGATCTGCTGCTCGTCAACCTGGTGATGATGGGCTACCGCGATCAGCGATCTGACGGCGCTGCCGGCGTACTGCCAGCGCCGTGGCGCGCGCCTGCGACGTGCGCGATTCGCGCAGCAACTATCCGGTCATCGGCGCCGACGCGTTCCGAACGCGCGACCGGCGTGCACGCCGCGGCGGTGGTCAAGGCGTTCCGCAAGGGCGATCGCGCGCTGATGGACGCCGTCTACGCCGCCGGTGCCGGCCAGCCTGGTCGGCCGCGAGCAGGAGATCGAGATCGGCCCGATGTCAGGCCGATCGAACGTGGTCTTCTGGCTGGAGAAGCGCGGCCTGCCGGTCAGCGACAGATCGTCGACCGCGTGTTCGCCGCCGGCCAAGGCCTCGAACCGGACGCTCTCACGCATCGATCAGAGTGCAGACGCTCGTCGGCGAAGCCTCGCCACGCCGCAGTGAAGAGCTGATCGCGGCGGCCTTCCGCTCCAGTGAAATCCCGGAGTGCTAACGACGCCGCCCTCGGCGCCTGGCGGGATGTAGGCGACGAACGCGGTCAGATCGACCTCTGACGATCCCTTTCACCTTGCCGATCTCAGGCGTGTGACGCGGTAGAGGATGTCCTGCTCGGCGCCGCTCATGCCGCCGTGGCCGCGGTAGATCGTCACGCCGCGCCAGATCGCGGGCGATGCGGTCGCGGATCGTGCGGTCTGATCGGCCATCACCGTGATCGCCGTGAACTCGTCGATGCCGTGCAGCGACGAAGTCGAGCGTCCTCGCCGCCGTCGACGTAGGTGAGGATGCGAGTAGAGCGCCGGCTCGACGCCGAGCACCGACATCGCGGCGAGGAACAGCACGACGTTGAAGCCGAGGATGACGTCGCCGACCTTGAGCAGGTCGGCGCGCTTGCTGATCAAGAGCGCCGCGATTTCGGTGCCGTCGAGCACGGCGCCGCCGCGGACCGCGAGCCCGATGCCGGCGCCGATGAAGAAGCCGCCGAACACCGCCGTCAGCGACCAGGTCCGGCGTCACGTCGGGAAAGTGGCACGGTCGCGAGCACCCCGCCAGGCCGGCGATGCCGAGCACGCTGCGCACGGCGAACGCGCGCGCCCATCTGGCGGTAGCCGACGGCGATGAACGGCAGGTTGACGACCGGCAGCAGCACCGACAGCGGCACCCGCGTCGTCTTCGCGAGCAGCATCGAGACGCCGGTGACGCCGCCGTCGATGAAGTTGCTCGACAGCAGGAAGCCCTTCAGCCCCATCCCGGCCGACACGATGCCGAGCGCGATGAGCGCCGGCGTTGAGGAGCTCGTGCAAATGCGGCGGCGCATTCAGGATCGCGGCAGCGTGTCGAGGGCGAGCGCCAGCACGCGCTCGACGAAGTGCCGTCTTGGCGATCGGCGTAGGCCTCACGTGACGAGGCGTCGAGGCCGCGACGCTCCGATGGCGAGCGCGACCGCTTCAGCGCTTCGTACTCGCGCGCGGCAGGCGGTGGGCGCGCAGGAAATCGCGAAGTGCCAGCGTGCGCCGCTCTTTCGTCGCCGCCAGCTGGACGAGGTGGACGTGATGCGTATGCGGCCACGTGGCCGGACGATGGAAGAACGGACACGGATCGCGTCGTCGGCGTGCGGCTCGTGAGAATAGCCGGGTTCTCGAGCAGCGGCGCGTGGGCGTCGACGGTGCAGTCGTCGCGACCGAAATCTGGATATCGATAACCGGCTTGGCGGAAAGACCGGGGACCGCCGTCGATCCCGTTGCTGATCGATTCGGATGGCGCAGGATCGAACGCGGCGAGGATTCGGTCGCGTTCGGCTTCGAACTGCGCGCGGCCATCGCGGATCGTGCGGCACGATCTCAATCATCGCGCGTGATTACGCGCTACTCTTCAACAGGATGTCCTCGAAGAACTTCACCGCGCGCGCGTCGTGCGACTGGCCGAGCCAGAACATCGCCTGCTTGCGCACCTCGGATTGCGGTTGCTGCGCGCGACCTCGATCAGCTTCGGCACGCCTTCGTCCGCTCGGCAGCTGGCTGAGCGCGAAGCACCGCCTTCTTCTTCACCTCGGTGTCGGGATCGTTGTCGATCGCGCCGGAGATGGTCGCCAGCGCTTCCTTGCCGGCGCGCTGCGCGAAGCCAGAACAGCGCCTGACCGCGGACCTTGCGGCTCTGGTCGTTCTTCGCCGTATTGAGCAGCGTGGTCAGCGCTGCCGGCGTCTCGCTGACCGACAGTCCGAACGTCACCTTGTCGCTGCGCACTTTTTCGCTCGGATCTTCGGCAATCATCCGCGCGTCAGGACGCCGCGCGCCCGCATCGCCGCGCGCCGAGCCGGAGACCAGAACGCCGTATCGCCGCGCAGCCACTCGGGCCGGCGTCGGCGCGACGAAGCTCTCGAGGGCGCGATCGGCCGCCGGCACGTCGTGCAGGGCGATTGCGCTCATCGCCGTCTTCGCGACCCGGTCGCGGCGGATATCGTCTCCACGGGCGCCGGAGGCGCCCGAGGCATCCGGCGAGGAGAGCACGAGCGACGACAGCCAGGCGATGCTCTCGTCCGGCTTCACGTCGGTCAGCCAGACGACGGGAGACCGGCGGCGTCGACGTCGCAGTCGGCGTGAACGTCGCGGACACGATTGACCGCGCCGCCCTCGACGCGCGCGAGCACCAGAAACTCGGTCGCCGGCTCGAGCATCACGCGCGAGCCGCGCACGCTCGTCGAGTCGCCGGTATTCATGCTCACGCCGCTGCCGCTCTCGAGACGGCAGCTGCCGCAGCAGACGTCGCCGCTGTTCGAGATCGTGTCGTAGCAGCACATCTGTCGCGGTCCGCTGACCATCGGCACGCGGTAGCCGAACCAGACGACGCCGCCGCGCGCGCGTGATCGCGCGAACCTCACGCTCGAGACCCTGTGCCGCCGATCGCGTCTCGGTTCGCGCGTTACTGAGGCGGCCCGGGCGTTCGCGATCAGCGCCGATCCGCAGCGCTGAGGGAACACCAGGACACAGAGGACACCAAGGGCACAAATCACTCGTGTCCTTCGTGTCCTTCGTGTTGATTCAGCCGTCACTTGAGGATCTCCAGCAGATAGTCGGTGATCTCCTTCGACTTGCCCATGACCGACATCTTGCTGATCATTTCCTTCTTCATCGCCGGGTCCTTCTCGGCGCGGGCCAGCTCCACGAGCACCTTGCCGTTGTTCTGCAAAAGCAAGGCGTTGATCGCTTCCTTCTTGATCTCCGGCGTCGCGTCCGACTGGTAGATGGCCTTGATCGGCGTCGCCGGTGCGGCTGCCGCCCATCAAACCGAGATTGCGGACCGCGGCGCGGCGCAGCTGCGGATCTTTCTCGGTCTTCGCGAGATCGGATCAGCTTTGTCCGCGTTGCCACCGACGAACATCGCCTGGATGATCCGCTTTCTTGACGTCGACCGACGTTTCGGTCGAGCACGCTCGGCGAGCTCCGCGTGCGCACCCATCACGCCAAGCTGCTGCACGGCGGCGCCGCGCAGTTCGGCGTCGGCTTCGCCCTTGGCGAGGCCGAGCAGGCGCGCTCGATCGCCCGCGATCATGAAGCTGTTGGATGATCCGCTTCTTGACGTTAGGGTCGTTCGACGTGCGATACACGTCGGCGAGAATCTGGCGGCTCTCGGATCCGCCCATGATGCCGAGATAGTGGATCGCCCGGAGCTGCAGGTCGGGGTTCGAGGCGCCCTTCGGCGAGGTTGCCCATGATCTCGCGCGCGCGTGCCGAGCCCGCCTGGCTGAGCACGAACAGCGCGCGATCCTTCACCTTGGGCGAGTTCGACGGCGAATTCAGCATCTGCTCGATGATGGGGATCGCCCGATCCGGGTCGCTGTTCATCAGGCCGCGCAAGGCCAGCAGCTTCAGCTCTTCGTCGTTCTGCGACTCCGGCGCGATCGTCTGACCCGACGCCTGGCGCAGCTCGACCTCGAGCGCCTGCGCGTCGCGCATCCACCGGCTGTCCTTGAACTGCTGCTTGAGGGTGCCGAGCGCATCGAGCGCGTCGGCGCGGCGCCCGAGCTTGGCGAGGCTGTACGCCTTCCAGTAGAGCGCCGCGTCGGTGCGGTTGCTCTTCAGCTCGATCAACTGGTTGAACCGATCGAGCGCGCGGTCGTCACTTTCCCGTCTTCGATCGCGTCGCGGCCGGCTTCCATACAGATCGTCTGCCCGGTCATCGTCTCCAGCGAACGGGGCCCCGCCCCCGTTCGCGATTGCGTCTGGATCGATCGGCCGAGCCGCATCATGTGCGGACCCGGGCCGATCCCGCCGATGCCCATCGGTCCGGGACCGACCGGACCGGCGCCGACCGGTCCTGAGCCGGTGGGCTGGGCGGCCGCCGATGCGGCCACCAGCGCCGCGAAGATCGTCGTCAACAGGAAGCTGCGTGTCATTGAGTAAAAGGAGTAAAGGGTCATGGCTATTAGCTGATTTTCCGGGTTGATGTCCGCGGTGCGGCGGCGTCCGCGGGCGCGCTCTCGCGCTGCCGCAGGTCGTCGCTCAACACCCGCACCTTGAAGAGCAGCGCCGCTGCGTCGATGCGGCCGCCGGATTTGTTCGAGATCCGCCGCGCTGATCTGCGACGGGCTGTGCACGATTTCGAGCAGGCTGCGTTCGAGGTCGTCGAGCACGCTGGCCACCGACTGCTCGCCGGCGTCCTCGGCGTCGTGCCGGTACAGACGGCTCGTGGTCAGGAGATCCTCCGCCCAGCGCTGCTCAGTCGAGATGTCGCGGCTCTCCGACGTGTTCATCACGTCGGTCAGCACGCGCGCGGATCGATCGAGGTGATCCGCGACCGAGCTGAGGAGAATGCGCTGACGCGCGGCGGAACTGTTGTCACGCGACCGTCGGCACGGGAGCGGGGGTGGCACCGATCCCGCCTGTTCGCGCGGCAGATACCGGCCGGCGACGAACGCCGCGAGCACGAGCACCGCCGCCGCTCGCGACCAGCGTCAGCCGCTCGCCGCGGAACCACAACGACCACCACGGCAGCTCCTGCTCCGGCAGCTGTGGCGAATCCGCTGCCATACCCCTCGAGGCCATGCACCGATCGCCGCGCTCCGGCAGCGGCGGCTCGACCACCGTCGCGAGCGTGCCCGCAATCTCGCGATAGGCGGCCGCGCACGCGCGCGCACTCATCGAGATGACGCTCGATGTCGGGACGCTTCCGCCCCTCGCCGTAGTAGTAAAGAATCAGTTCGTCTTCCTGATAGTGACCCATACGTCTCACTCTGCCCGCAGCGGCTGCAGCGCGATGCGGAGCTTCTTCACCGCGCGAAACACGCTGTGCTTCGCGGCGCTCGTGCCGAGGCCGAGCGTCTTGCCGATTTCGTCGATCGATCGTCCTTCGTAATGCCGCAGCGTGAACGCGGCGCGCTCGAGCGGGCTGAGCGCGCCGAGCGCGTCGTGCACGCGCCGCTCGATCTCGGCGCTCTGCGCCAGCCGCTCGGGCCCCGGCGTCTGCGCCGCCGGCATCTCCACCGCGGCGTCGAGGCTCTCGCCGCGCACTTGATCGTGGCGGGCTTGTTTGGCGCGCATCAGATCCACCGAGCAGTTGGCGACGATTCGATAGAGCCACGTGCCGAAGTTCGCGCGCGACTCGAAGCGTCCGAGCTGCCGATAGGCGCGAAGAAAACTTTCCTGGACCACATCCTCGGCATCCTGTTCGTTCCCCGTCATCCGATACGCCAACCCGGAACACACTGCGGCTGTGGCGCTCCACGAGCGTGCGGAACGCCTCGCTGTCGCCCTGGCGGGCACGGGCCAGGACGTCCGGTTGCCTCGGTCGCATTCATCAGATCATTCGGTCGGTTCGCTCGGCGAAAGCCTTCCGCTTCGGCCCGCCCGCCCGCTTTTCAAACAGCGTAGACGGGGACTAACCGGCCCGGTTAGTAAGGTTTACACTCCTGCCAACATGAGGGCCATGTCGGGCGTTTATGGGGGCGTGACCGGCGAGGCGGTGGCGGTGCCCGTAAGCGGCGTTCCGGCTGAGATATACGCCGCGGATCCCGCCGCGCGCCTCGCCGCGCTGTTCGACGCCCACCACGAGCGGCTCTACCGGCTCGCCCGCCGGCTGTCGTCCGATGCCAACGACGCCCGGGACCTGGTCCAGGACACCTTTCTGCGCGCCGCGAAAGCGCGGGGCTCCGTGCCGACCGGCGCGGACAGTGAGGAGGCGTGCCGCAGCCGGGCGGTGATCGATACCACCTTCGAGATGGACATCGGCGAGACGGTCGTCGTCGGCACGTCGCGGGTGCGCGGCGGCGACAAGGCGTTGATTGCGCTGCTGACAGCGGTGCCGAAGGGCACCACGCTGAAGCGCGAGGATTAGACTAGTGCGCGTCGATGAGCGTCAGCCGCCGGTGACGGTGAAGCTTGCGGTGCGCATTGACGACCGTGTACTGCTCGGCACGTCGCTGGCCGGCGCCCGGTCTGTGCGACCGTCCGCGTCACTCGCGCCTCGATCTGCGGCAGCGCCGCGAGCACGACGTCGCCGACGATCTGCAGGCTCCGCGCGCTGACCGCATCGAGCGTGTCCTTGGCGGTGTGCCACGGCTCGTAGTCGAGATCGATGATGTCGACCGCGGCGACGCCGGCCTGCAGGAACGGGAGGTGATCGTCCTCGACGCGGGTGTTTTCTGCGACGAACGCCGTGTCAGAGCTCCAGCCGCTTCGCCGCGTCCCGAGATGACGTCGGTCAGCCACCGCGTGGAGTTCGTGTCGCGGCGGATGCGGAGGTCGCGGTCGCCGATCATGTCGATGAGGACGAGCGCCTTCAGCGTGGCGAGCGATCCGTCCTTCTTCGCCGCGTCGACATAGTGGCGGCTGCCGTAGGTGTGATCGTTGCCCTCCCATTCTGACGACCGCTTCCTCGCCGTCGAGAAACAGGAGCTCGATGGTCAGCGGATTGCGGCGGGTCTTGAGGACGCGGGCGAGCTCGAGCAGGAACGCGGCGCTCGACCCGCCGTCCGCTCGCGCCGACGAAGCGGAACTGTCGAAATAGCTTGGTGTCGTAGTGGCCGGCGATGACCAGCCGATCCCTGCGCGCACCCGGGATGGTCGCGATGAGGTTGCTCATCCGCACCTTCCCGAGCGGCGTCTCGTCGTCCCATGTCTGATCGGTGAAGGCGACGCCGGCGGCCGTGAGCTGGTCCTTGATGTATTTGCGCGTCTGCTCGATCGCCGGCGATCCCGACGGCCGCGGGCCGATCGCGACGAGCTGGCGCAGGTGCTCCCACGCTCGCCCTGAATCGAACTTCGGCGGCGGCGGCGTGATCGCCGTCTGCATCATCAACGCAAGGGCCAGCAGCGTTTTCATGATCGCTGCTCGCGCGGGGTGTAGTTGCGCTGGGCCGGACCCTTGTAGATCTGCCGCGGCCGCGCGATCTTCTGCTCCGGGTCGAGGAGCATCTCCTCCCACTGCGCGATCCAGCCGGCGGTGCGCGGGATCGCGAACAGCACCGGGAACATCTCGACCGGGAATCCCATCGCCTGATAGATGAGACCCGAATAGAAGTCGACGTTCGGATACAGCTTGCGGGTGATGAAATACTCGTCCTGCAACGCGATTCGCTCGAGCTCGAGCGCGATCTCGAGCAGCGGGTTCTTGCCGGTGACGGTGAACACCAGATCGGCGATCTTCTTGATTACCTTCGCGCGCGGATCGTAGGACTTGTAGACGCGGTGTCCGAATCCCATCAACCGATCTTTGCCTTCACCGGATTTCACTCGCTTGATGAACTCGGGGATCTTCGCCACCGATCCGATCTCGTTCAGCATCCGCAGCACCGCCTCGTTCGCGCCGCCGTGGAGCGGACCGTAGAGCGCGCCGGCGGCGCCGGCGAGCGACGAGTACGGATCCGCGTGCGAGCTGCCGATCGTCCGCATCGTCGTGGTCGAGCAGTTCTGCTCGTGATCAGCGTGCAGGATGAACAGGACGTCAGAGCGCTTTCGAGAACACGGGATTGGGCTGATACTTCAGCTCCGTCATCTTGAACAGCATGTTCAGGAAGTTGGCGGTGAAGCTCAGATCGTTGTCCGGATAGATGTACCGGACGGCCGATGCTGTGGCGGTACGCCCACGCTGCGATGCTCGGCACCTTGGCGATGAGCCGATGCGTCTGGCGCATCCGCGACCCCTTGTCGAAGATGTTCTTGGCGTCGGGATAGAAAGCCGGACATCGCGCCGACGATGCTCAGGAAGATGGCCCATCGGGTGCGCGTCGTGCTGAAACCCCTCCATCAGCTTCTTGATGTTCTCGTGGAGCATCGTGTGATGCGTGATGTCGCGCGTCCACGACTGAATCTGGGACGCCGTCGGCAGCTCGCCGAAGAGGATCAGGTACGCCGTTTCGAGATAGTCGCTCTCGCTCGGCGAGCTGTTCGATCGGGTAGCCGCGATAGAGCAGGATCCCCTTGTCGCCGTCGATGTAGGTGATCGCGCTCTTGCAGTTCGCCGTATTCATGAACGCCGGGTCGTACGTCATCAGGCCGAAATCCGTCGGCTCCGGTCTTGATCTGCCGCAGGTCCATCGCGCGAATCGTCCCATCCTGAATCGGCAGGTCGTGCTTCTTCCCCGTCCGGTTGTCGGTGATGGTCAGCGTGTCGGCCATAGACGTTTGCGGCGTGAGCTCGGCGGTCTGAACGGAAGGTTGCGCGGCTGATATGCACCGATGCGTTGGACGTCTCAGTCTTCATACGTCAGACTTCTCGCTTTCACCGTCGTCCGGGTTGCTCACCGGTTCGCCAGGCACCTTGTAGCGCGCCGTCGGCCCAACGCGCGAGGTCCTGCAGCTTGCACCCGCTCGTCGCTGCAGAAGGGCCGCCATTGTGCGTCGACGCCGGCTGGCGCCGGCAGAAGACGCGGCGGCGGCTCGGACATCGACGCTATTCTATGCGCGATAGAGCGCCAGGGGCCAGCCTGAGCGGGAGCGGCGGACCGAGATCAATCGAGGGAACTGGCTACGTCGACGACTGGTCGCCAGCGCGATGATGGACGGACGTCGCGGGCCGACACCATGAAGATGACGTCCTCGGCGACGTTGGTGGCGTGGTCGCCGATGCGTTCCAGGTGCCGGGAGATCAGAATCAGATCGAGCGCCGGCTCGATGGTCGCGGGATCCTGCAGCATGTAGGTGAGCAGTTCGCGGAAGATCTGCGTCTTCAGCGCGTCGAGCTCGTCGTCCTCGTTGAGGACCTGCTGCGCGAGCGCGGTGTCGCGGCGGACGAACGCGTCGAGCGCGTCGCGCAGCATGCTCTGCGCGATCATCGCCATCTTCGGGATGTCGATCAGCCGCTTGACCGGCGGGTGCACGCGTAGCGCAGCGCCGCCTCGGCGATGTTGATGGCGAGGTCGCCGACGCGTTCGAGGTCCGTGTTGATCTTGACCGCCGACACGATCGCCCGGAGGTCGACTGCCATAGGCTGATAGAGCGCGAGCAGCGTGAAGCAACGCTGATCGATCTCGATGTGCAGCGCATTGACCGGCTGGTCGCCGGTCAGGACGCGCTCGATGCCGCTGCGATCGCCGGCGACGAGGCCCTGGACCGCGAGGCGCACCTGCTCTTCGGCGAGGCCGCCCATTTCGAGCAGGCGCGCCTTCAGGCGTTCGAGCTCTTCCTGGAAGTGCCGGGACGCGTTCGGTGCTGGCCATTACCCGAACCGCCCGGTGACGTAGTCTTCCGTCAGCTTCTCGGACGGGTTGGTGAAGATCTTGTTCGTGCGTTCGCACTCGATTAACTTTCCGAGCCAGAAGAACGCGGTCACGTCGGACACGCGCGCCGCCTGCTGCATATTGTGCGTCACGATGACGATGGTGTAACGGCTCTTCAGCTGATAGATCAGTTCCTCGATGCGCTGTGTCGCGATCGGATCGAGCGCCGACGCCGGTTCGTCCATCAGCACGATCTCGGGCTCGACCGCCAGCGCGCGCGCGATGCACAGGCGCTGCTGCTGTCCGCCGGAGAGCGCGAGCGCTGAGGTGTACAGCCGGTCGCTCACCTCATCCCACAGCGCTGCCGCCTTCAGACTCGCCTCGACCCGGCCGCCGAGCTCTTCGCGCGATCCGGTCAGGCCGTTGATCCGCAGTCCGTAGGCGACGTTGTCGAAGATCGACTTCGGGAACGGGTTCGACTTCTGGAACACCATGCCGACGCGCCGCCGCAGATCCACGACGTCCACCGACGGCGCGTAGATGTCCTTGCCGTCGATGCGGATCGATCCTTCGACGCGCGCACCCGGCACGATGTCGTTCATCCGGTTGAGCGTTCGGAGGAAAGTAGACTTGCCGCATCCCGATGGTCCGATGAGCGCCGTGACCTCGTTCGGCCGGATTTTGAGCGCGATGCGCTCGAGCACCCGACGCGATCCGTAGTAAAAGTTCAGATCGGTGACGTCGATCTTGGCTGCGGCCGGTGCGGCTCCGGGAGCAGGAGTGGCCATGGCAGAGGACGGGGGACGAGCGGGCACGGCAATCTCCAGCACAACGTGACGATAGCGTCCGGATCAGATCCAGTGTTTTTCGGGTGTGTTAAATCATCCGGCGAGAACCGCCGACCCGCGACATCTAGTGGTGTGTATCAACTGAAGTAGTACTGGTTACAACGAGCTTTCGGCCGCGATTTTCGGGCCGCGACAACGGAGCGGCCCGGTAGTAAATCCGAGGAGACACACCACGAGATGTGGTGCCAGAAGCCATGAAAACACTGTTGCTCATCGGTACGCGAAAGGGTGCGTTCGTCGCCGAGTCCGACGCGGCGCGCCGCGCCTGGACACCAAGGGACCGTTCCTGAAGGGCTGTGAAGTCAATCACGTGGCGCACCTCGGCGGCGGCCGCCTCGCGATCGCCGGCAAGAGCTCGTGGTGGGGTCCCGCGCTCAAGCTCTCCGACGACGGCGGCGACACGTGGAACGATGCGCCTGGCGCCATCCGCTTCGCCGAAGGACGCGGCCACATCGTCGAACGCATCTGGTTCGTCAAGGCGGATCCGCGCCGGCCGGGCCGGCTTTACGCCGGCGTCGATCCGGGCGCGCTCTTCATGAGCGACGACAGCGGCGGCGCCTGGCGCGAGATGACCGCGTTGACCGATCATCCGACGCGCGCCAAGTGGACTCCGGCGGCGGCGGATTGATGGTGCACTCGCTGGTCTTCGACCCGACGCGGCCGTCGCGGCTGACCGTCGGCGTGTCCGCTGCCGGCGTCTTCCGATCGGACGACGACGGGCGGACATGGACGCCGAGCAACCAGGGTCTGCGCGCGGATTTCCTGCCCGATAAATATCCCGAGGTCGAGCCAGTGCGTGCATCACATGGAGATGCACCCGCAGACGACCGACGTGATCTACCAGCAGAATCACTGCGGCGTGTATCGCAGCGACCGATGCGGGCGATTCGTGGACCGATATTTCCGCCGGCCTGCCGTCGCGATTTGGCTTCCCGTTCGCAGTCCTGCCGACCAACGGCGACACGATTTTCGTCGTGCCGGAAGAAGGCGCGGAAGCGCGCGATGACGCCGGGGGACGCTTCGGCATCTACCGCAGCCCACGATCGCGGCCAGTCGTGGGACCTGCTGACCAACGGGCTGCCGCAGGCCGATGCCTTTCCGCAAGTCCTGCGCATGGCGATGACCGCCGACGCCCACCAGTCGCCGGGCGTCTACGTGGGCACGCAGGGCGGCCAGATCCTGTCGAGCCGCGACGGCGGCGACAGCTGGGAGACGATCTTCAACTGGCTGCCGCCGATCTACTCGCTGGAAACCGCGATCGTGTGAAATTGGTGAGTTGGTGAATTGGTAAATTGGTGAATTAGTTCGGAAGCAAGTCGCCAACTCACCCAATCCACCAACTCACCAATTGCGCTCCTATGTGCCCAAGGCGTATAGTCCCGTGGCATATACATGACCCGATCGCCGAGCCGCGCTGCACCGACGCCTGAGTCGTTTCCTGCCGCTGACCGCGGTCGTCTTCGAAATCCTGCTGGCGCTGTCGGGCGGCGATCTGCACGGCTACTGACATCATGCGCGAGGTGGAGAGCCGCAGCGCCGGCCGTCCCAGCCTGCACGCCGGCACGCTCTACCGCGCGCTGCACCGGCTCCCTGCGCGCGCGGCTGGTCGACGAGATCGACGAGCCGTCCGACCCGGGCGACACCGGCAGACAGGACGAACGACGGCGCTACTACCGCCTGACTCCGCTCGGCCGCAGCGTCGCAATCGCCGAAGCGCGACGACTCGCGAGCCAGGTGACGTCGGCGCGCGCGGCGACTGCTGAAGGGCCCGGCGTGAACCTCCTCGCCTGGTGCTGCCGCGCGGCTGCTGGTCCTCTACCCGCGGGAGTTCCGCGATCGGTATCGCACCGCGATGTGTCAGTTGTTCCGCGACCGCTGCCGCGACGCGCGCCGCCGTCACGGCGCGCTCGGCGCCATCGGCGTCTCGGCCGTGGCGTTCGTCGATCTCGCGACCAACGCGTTTCTCGAGCGCGTGCTGTCGAATCGAGCGGATCTCGTCTCGTCGTCGCTGCCGACGCCGCCGCGGCCGGCGTCGGCGCGCCCGTGGCCGGGAGAGACGCTGATGCTCGATCTGAGACTTGCGATCCGGCGCCTCGTCCACGAGCCGGGATTCACGGCCATCGTCGTGATCACGCTGCGCGCTCGGCATCGGCGCCACGACGACGATCTTCAGCGTCATCGACGGCGTGCTGCCGCGGCCGCTGCCGCACCGTGACGCCGATCGCTTGCTCACCGTGTGGCAGTGGAGCAAGTCCAAGGGCATCGAAGAAGCGCCGTCGCCGGGCAACTTTCTCGACTGGCGCGACGCGAGCGGTCTCGTCGATCTCGCCGCCGCCGTGCCGGAGCGGCGTCGATCTCACCAACAGCGGCGATCCGATTGGCCTCGACACGTGGCGTGGTGTCCGAGCGCTTCTTCGAGACGCTCGGCGTCCAGCCCGCGCTCGGCCGCACGTTTCATGCCGACGAGCACGTCGCCGGTCGCGATCGCGTCGTCATCTTGAGCCACGCGTTCTGGCGCACGCGCTTCGGCGGCGACCCGTCGGTGGTCGGCCGCACGATCACGCTCGACAACGAATCGTGCGTCGTCGTCGGCGTGATGCCGCCGCACGTCGACTACCCGTCCCGCAAGCAGATCTGGATTCCCAAGGTGTTCGGCGAGAGCGAGCGCCGTGCGCGGATGCAGACCTACTACCAGGTGATTGCGCGCCTCAAGCCGGGCGCGACGATCGAGCAGGCGCGCGCCGAGTTGTCGGACATCGCCGATCGCCTCGCGACCGCGCTGCCGCGGACGAACAAGGACGTCGGGATCGTGCTCGATCCGGTTTTCACGCGCGTCACCGGATCGGTGCGGCCGATCCTGCTGCTGATTCTTGGCGCGGTCGGCTGCGTGCTGGTGATCGCGTGCGCCAATGCCGCGAACCTGCTGCTGGCGCGCGCCGCGGCCCGCCAGCCCGAAATGGCCGTGCGCACCGCGCTCGGCGCCGGCCGTGTCGATCTGCTCCGCCTGACGCTGACCGAAAGCGCGGTGTTGACCGTCTGCGCCGCGACGGTCGGCGTAGTCGTTTCGTATTGGGCGGTCGCCGCACTCGTCAGGCTGGCGCCGGCCGACATCCCGCGGCTCGACGAAATCGGGCTGAACGCGCAGGTGCTCGCGTTCGCGGTGGCAATCGCCTCGGCGACCGCGCTCTTGTGCGGCGTCGCGCCGGCCGTCCAGTTCTGGACCCGCTCGATCGACGCGCGGCTCTGGGCCGGCGGCCGATCGTGCAACCGCCGCGGGCGGGCGTTTCCGATCGGCGCTGGTCGTCGGTCAGACAGCGCTGGCGGTCCTCCTGCTCGTGCGGCAACGGCCTGCTGATCCGGAGTTTCACCGCGCTGCTGCGCGTCGATCTCGGCTATCGCGTCGATCCGTCGCGTCGCGCTGACGATGCATGTGTGGACCGATTATCCACAGCCGGATACGCCAGCGCACTGTTCTTCGCCGAAGCGGAGCAGCGCATCGCGCGCCAGCCGAGCGATGCTGTCGGTCGGCGCAGCCTCGGCGCTGCCGCTGTCGCACGAAGGGTCGGAGATGGATCCGCCCTTCACTGTCGCCGGTCGTCCGACGCCTGCACCCGGCGACGAACCGACCGCGCCTCGTCACCTTCGTCACGCCCGGCTACTTTCAGACGATCGGTATGCGATTGGTTGCCGGGCGCCTGCTCACCGATCGGGATTCCGCGTCCTTCTCCGCCGGTCGTCGTTGTCAACGAAGCGATGGCGCAGCGAATCTGGCCCGGCGAGAGCGCCATCGGCAAGCGGATCACGTCGCGGCTGAGTTTCTCCGCGACAGCGACGCGCGAAGTGGTCGGCGTTGTCGGCGACGTCCGGCAGGAGGCCTGCACGATCGCACTCAGCCGGCGTGCTCGTGCCGCACCGCCAGGTGTCCGTTCGGATCGATGACGATCGTGGTGCGCACGACGGCGGATGCGGCGTCGGCCGCTCCGGTCTGTTCAGCGGACGATCTGGTCGGTCAACCCGCGCGTCTCGTTCGCCGGCATCCGAGACGCTCGACGGACTTGCTTCGCGATTACGCTGCGCCGCGGCGGTTCACGTTCGACGCTGCTGTCAGGCTTCGCGTTCGTCGCGATCGCCCTCAGCGTCGGTCGGCCTCTACGGCCCGATCAGCTTTTCGGTCACCCGGCGCACGACTGGGATCGGCGATCCGCATGCGCTTAGTGCCGGAGTGCCGTCGGTATGGCGCTCGTGATGAAAGAAGGGTTGACGATCGCGTGGCTCCGGTCTGGCGGGCGGTGTCGCGGCGGCGTTCGTGATGACGCCGCTATCTATCGGCGATGCTGTTCGGCGTCCAGCCGACCGATCCGATGACGTTCACCACGCCTGAGCCTCGCCGTCGTCGCGGTCGGGCGCCGTCGCGTGCTACGTGCCGGCACGCCGCGCCGCGCGTCGACCCCATCGCAGCCATTCGCGAAGACTGATTTCGAAAGCGGCTGTCTCCTTGCAAAACCGCTCGAAGCACTGAGCCATGATGACGCGTAGACATCAGCGTGTCGCGTCACCCGGGGCCGGGCAGACGATGGCGACACGAGTGCAGCCGGCGCCCGCTCCCCAGCTGCCACTCAGTCGCGCCCGGCGCGCAAGGCCGATCCTGCTCGTCGTCGCGGGCGGATCGAGGACGCAGGCGAGCGTCAACGAGTGAGGGCAGGCTCGCTCGGCTTTTCGGCGGGTTCGAGGGAACGCGGCGACCTGGCGCCGCAGCTCGTCCTGGATGCGATCGATCGAGCGCCGGGCGTCGAGCGACGCGGAAGTGGAACTCGTCGCCCATCGAGCTGATACTCGCGCAGCAGCTTGCTGCTGGTAGGCGCGGAAGCTGTCGTAGATGTCGTCGCCGTGCTTGAGGTCCATCCCCGATTCCCAGAAGTCCATGCCCGCGCGATTCGAGGACCCGGCCGATCAGCGTCTTCACGTCGATGTTCAGGTAGAAGACCATGTGCGGCGCGATCGCGAAGCCGTAGAGGTTGCGCAGCCACTGCCGGTCGACGCCGCGCGACGCCGGCGCGCGCCAGCGCCGTGAAGATGTAGCGATCCGACAGGACGACGAAACCGGCCTTGAGCGCCGGGATGATCTCCTTTTCCAGGCGGTCGGCGAAGTCGGTGGCGTAGAGCAGCACGAAGGTCAGCTTGTTGAGCGTGTTGCTCGACTTGGCGAGCTCGATGGTCGGCTGCATCAGCGGCGAGCGGGTCCACCCGGTCTCGACGACGCCGTAGCCCTTGATCTCGAGCCACTCGCGCAGCAGCTGGATCTGCGTGCTGCGGCCGACGCCGTCGGTGCCCTCGATCGCGATCAGCTTGCCCGGGTAGCCGTCGATGCGGCAGATAGGGGATGCCGCGGCCGTAGTAGCGGCCCGCCTGGCCGTCTCCGGTGGCGCCGGCGTCGCGCAGGCCGGGCGCGTCAGACGACGGGCTCGTCATCGGTGATCTCCACCTGGCGCGTGTTGAATGTGCTGCGCGATGACGCTGCCTGACGAGCCGCTGCTGGTCGGTGATGCTGCGCCTGGCGTCGATGACTTCCATGCCGAACTCGCTGCACCAGCTGATCATACTCGTCGAGCACCTTGCCCTGGAACATGCCGGAAGCTCTCGATCGGGTTGGCGCTCCAGCCGAGATCCATGCCGGCCTCGTAGAACTTCAGCTTGACGCGGCGCGCCATCAGCCGGTCGACCGACACGTCGATCGGCACGCGGAAGTAGAGCGCGAGATCCGGGCGCACGGCGAAGCTGTAGAGCTCGCGCACCCACTGGCGGTCGACGCCGCGCGTCGCGTCGCGTGCGAACGCGGTGTAGGCGTAGCGATCGGCCAGCACGATCATGCCGGCCTTGAGCGGCGGGATGATCTTTGTAGAGCAGCCGATCAGCGAAGTCGGTGGCGTGCAGCAGGCTGAACGTCATCGGGGTCAGCGCGTTCTTCTTCTTGCCCGTCTTCGTCGCCGCCTTCACCAGGGCGGACGGAGTTCCATTCGGTGACGAAGACGCGGTGGCCCTCGGCGCTCAGCCACTTCGCCAGCAGCGCCAGCTGCGTCGTCTTGCCGGACCCGTCGATGCCCTCGACGACGAACAGCTTGCCCGGATACTCGTGCGGTTGCGTCAGGTTGTTCAACATAGGTGTGTGCCCGTCTCGGGAGCCGTCGACTTCGAAGCGGACGGTTTCCGGTCATGCGTTCGAACGGCGCGGCGTGGCGCGTCGCGGCCCAGAGCTCCAGCTCGGCGTCGCCCGACGTGCGCAGCTGCAGCAGGTCGTCGTCGCCGCGGTCGTGGAGCTCGAGGCCGGTGATCGCTCTGCGCGTGGCTGCGGTCGAGGCTCTCCGCGAGGCGCAGGATCGCGGCCAGCGTGCGGACGGTCGCGCCGCGTGCGGCGCGGCAGATCGCTGAAGCCATCGTGCTCGCGCTTCGGCGTCGCCTGCCGGTGATAGCGCGCGACCAGCGCGATCGTCTCGATTTCCTCGGGCTCGAAGCCGCGGAGATCGCCGTTCTTCACGAGATAGTACGAGTGCTTGTGGTGCCCCTCGTAGCTGATGAGGACGCCGATGTCGTGCAGGATCGCGGCGTATTCGAGCCATTCGCGCTCGCGATCGGTCAGGCCGTGGATCGCGCGCGTCTGGTCGAAGAGGCGCGACCGACAGGCGCGCGACGTGCTGCGCGTGCTCCGGCCAGTAGTTGCAGCGGTCGGCGAGCTCGAACACGCTGCGGCGCCGGACGTCGGGATAGCGATCGGCCTGCGCGATCTCCTTGCGGTGGCGCGCGATGTAGTCGAGCACGAGCCCTTCGCGCAGCGACAGGTCGCAGAGCGTGATCTCCTCGGCGCCGAGCCGCGCGCAGCAGCTCGTCGAGCAGGATCGCGCCGGCGACGGCGAGGTCGGCGCGCCGCGGCTCGAGGCCGGGGACGCGCAGGCGCTTCTCGAGATCGCAGCGCGACGGATCCTTGCGGATGCGGCGGATCTGCTTCGGCCGGGATGCGGCGGTTGCGCAGCGGCGCGCTCGGCGCGTGCGTCCGTCGGCCGCGGACGGCGACCGCGCCGAGGCTGAGGATCGTGCCCGACGTGCCGATGACGCGGTCGAAGCCGGCGCGCGTCGATCTGCTGCGGAGTGCTGCCGATCTCGGCGTCGACATGAACCGCGCGAGCCGCCGCTCGTCGCGCGGCTCGAGCGGGTCGGTCTTGACGAAGCGCTCGGTCAGGCGGATGACGCCCAGCTTGAAGCTCCGGCCCAGCTCGATCGCGGGGCCGCTGCCGCGCGTCACCTCGACGCTGCCGCCGCCGATGTCGATGACGACCGCGGCGTCGCCCGGTGACGCTGACGCCGTAGACCGCCGCCAGAGTGGATCAGCCGGGCCTCTTCGGTGCCGGAGATCACCCGCGGGCGGATGCCCGGTCTGGCTGGTGACGGCTCTGCAGGAATTCGCCGCCGTTCTCGGCTTCGCGGGTGGCGCTCGTCGCGGCGGCGATCACTCGTCCACTTTATGCGATTCGGCCAAACGCCTGAATTTCGATAACACCTGCAGTGCGGCGTGCATGGCCTCGAGGGTGTCAGCGCCCGGCCATCAAGTCCACCGGCGCCCAGGCGGACCATTTCCTTCCGCGGTCGATGACCTCGAACGAGAGATCCGCGCGGACCTGCACGACGATCATGTGGATGGAGTTGGTGCCGATGTCGATGGCGGCAATTCGCATTGTCTGACCTTTACACTATAATGAAAGCGGTCTGGCCCAACCCGGAATCATGCCTACCGATCGTTCCCAGCTAATGAGACGCGCCGTCGATCGTCTGACGCGCCCGTTGCCCGCGCTCGAACGGGGCGACGGCGGCGCTGCACCGTGCGCGCGTCGCGTCGCGGCGCCTGCGCAGCTCGTGCCGATGCTGCAGATCGACGGGACGCCGCCAGAAGCTCGGACGCCGGCTGCGCAAAGTCACGCGCCGTCTCGGCACGGTCCGCGAAGCTGGACGTGCTCCTGCCTCCTGATCGACGAGCTCCACGGATCGCGCCGCGAGCATCGCGAGGCAGCTCGGGCCGCGTGGCGATCGCCGCGGCGCGCACGGCGCGACGAGGCGCGGAAGCGCTGGTTCCGACGCCTGCCGATTGCGGACTTGTGGCGCATCGCGAAAAAGCTCGAGCGGCTTGCCGGACGATCCGGACGACCGCGAGGCGCCGATGCGACCTCCGCCGCCCGCGCATGGCAGGCGCGGACGTCGACGTCCGCGTCGCGCGGCGGGCGGCCCGTCTGACCACCGCGATCGACCGAAGCCGGCACCGTCTACCTGCCCGGCCGGCTGCACGCCAGTGCGCATCGCGCTCAAGAAGCTGCGCTATGCCACCGAACTCGCCACCGAGATCGCGGGCGGCAAGGTGACGCACGACCTCCAGATCCTGCGCCGCGCGCAGGATACGCTGCGGCCGGCAGCACGACCTGCAGATGTTGATCGAAGGCGCGCGAGAGGTGCAGGCGGCGCTGACGCCGCCGAGCGTCCCGCTGTGGCGCGCGCTCGACGCGCTCGTGACCGCCGATCGACAACGAGTGCCCGCCGGCTCCACGCGCGCTACATGCGAGCGCGCGCCCCGATCTCAGGCGGTAGCCGCGCGGCTCGCCCGCACGCAGGCCGAGGTGGCGCACCGCACGCGCGGCGTGCCGGGTAGCGCATGGCCGGACCTTACGAGCTTTATCTCATTCGTCACGGCGTCGCCGAGGAACGCGGCGAGGCGTGGCCCGACTGACGCGAAGCGGCCGCTGAACGAAGAGGGGATGACGCGGCTGCGGAAGTCGATCCGCGGGCTCGCGTGCCTCGACGTGATCCTCGACATCATCCTGACCAGTCCGCTGGTGCGTACGAAGCAGACCGCGGAGATTGTCGCCGCCGGTCTCGATCCGCGGCCGCCGATCGTCGTCGTCGAGTCGCTCGCGCCCGGCGGCGCCCAAGCGGTGATCCTCGCCGATCTCGAGAAGCACGCCCGGAAGGCGCGCGTCGGCATCGTCGGCCACGAGCCGGGCATCGGCGAGCTCGCGGCGCGGCTGATCGGCTCGCGCCACGCCGTCGAGTTCAAGAAGGGTGCGATCTGTCGGATCGACGTCGACGAGCTGCCGCCCGGGGACCGGGCGAGCTGCGCTGGTTTCTCCCGCCGAAATTCCTTCGCGCGTTGAAAAATAGCCCGTCGCCGGTTCTTCTACGCGCGCAGCCAGTCGGCCTGCCAGCTCTTGACGCGCTGTTTGATCTCGTTCGAGGTGGCGAGCTTGCCTTCGAGGACCTCGCGTGCCAGCTCGGGCAGCTCCGGCGTCGCTCGCGAAGCGCATCGCCACCAGCTGCCGGTGAGTCAGATCGTTGATGCGGGGCCGCAGATCGGGTGACAGCAGCTCGTGCAGCCGCAGCCGCATTTCGAGGCGGATCACGCGGTCCTGCACGGTCAGCGCCATGATGCGCGCCAGGAAGCCGAGCATCAGCAGCGCCACCGCGACGACGAGCTGGAAGACCATCCCGAGCGTTGACAGCAGCCACACGTGACGAATCGCGTTGGCGACGTTGAGCAGCAGCACCGGCATGACGAAGAAGTGGTACGCCGGCAGCCATCGCGCGTGCTTCTTATAACTTTGAACCGGTTCGGCCATAGAGCATCTCCGTGGCAAGAGGTGACGAACGCGTCACCGGAGACTCTACTGCCGTCAGGGCAGCACGGGAAGAGGATCAATCGACGAATCGATAGCCGAGGCCGACGACGGTTTCGATCTGACGTCCCGCGGTCCGCAGTTTGCTGCGCAGCCGCCCGACGTGGACGTCGACCGATCGCGTCTCCACCATCCGCTCGTAGCCCCACACGCGCTCGAGCAGCCGGTCGCGCGACACGACGCGGCCCTTGTTCTGCACGAGATACTGCAGCAGCTCGAACTCGCGCCGCGTCAACCGGATCGCCAGACCATCCACTATCACCGAGACGGCGTCGAAGTCGGCGGTCAGGTGCGCGCCGCGATAGGTCGCCGGCCGCGTCACCTCGATGCCCGACGAGGCGGTGGTCCGCGCGCAGCACCGCGCGGACGCGCGCCGACAGCTCGCGCAGGCTGAACGGCTTGGTGACGTAGTCGTCGGCGCCGTGCTCGAGACCGGTGACCCGGTCGTCTTCGCTCGTGCGCGCGGTCAGCATGATGATCGGCACATGACGGACCTCTGACCGCGATCGCAGCACGCGGCAGACATCGAGGCCATTCAATGACGGGAAGGTTGAGGTCGAGGATGATCAGATCGGGCACGCGCTCGGCGGTGGCCTTGAGGGCGGCGTCGCCGGAGCCGACGATCTCCGCGACGGCGTCGCCGCCGCGCTCCAGCGCGTGTTTGATCAGTCCAGCGATGTCATGTTCGTCTTCGACGATGAGCACATGGGGTTTGGCCATTACGCACCGCGAGCGTGACGGGCCGGGCGTTTCACTGCAGTATCACGGTTGTTAATTGTGAGTTAAGTGCCCAGGTGGTGTGCACGGTCCGGCCGAGCCGTGGGACCTTCGTCCCATGCCGCTACCGATGGGCTAAATCGGGGCGGACCCGGCCCGGTTTGATGGTATTCTGCGCGTAACTCATCGAAAGGAAGGCCGTGCGTCAGCCGATCTCTTTGCGTGACCTGGCTTCCTCACCGGTGTCGTTCGTCGGCGTCGATCGCGGCTGCGGCTGGCGTGTCCCAGTTCACGTCCTTTTCTCACGATCCGCGCAACATCCTCGAGGGTCACTGGCAGTCGTGCCGTGAAGCCGATGGCCGCTACGCCGAGCGCGTCTACGATCACGTTGTGAACGGCGTTCCCAAGTTCGAAGTGCACATGGGGCCGCGCCGCGAGTTCGCGATCTTCAAGGGTGTGCAGGACGAGCATCGCGATCACGCATCGCCCGAGAACCTGCTCAAGGGTTACACGGTGCCGATGGAGGCGGGGCGCGCGAAGAAACGGTGGGAGATCCCGTCGCTCAACCTCGCATTCTCGGTGGCGCTCGCCGGCGGCTCTCGCACCGACTGTGAGAGCTGGTTCATCACGCTCGAGCCGCTCGACAAAACCTCACATTAGGCCACCAACGCCGCGGGCTCGCTCGCCGCGGCGCGTTTCGCGAGCGTGCACGTGACGACCGACGTGCCGAACTTCCTCGCAACAGCGGCGCCTCGAGCCATTCGTGACCGCGAATCGGCCGGATCTCGCGCCGCTCGAAGCGGAACGGGCTTTCGGCGATGAGACGCTCGAAGCGGCCGACGGTCATCTTGTTGAGGCCGCATTCCGTGATCGTTTGTGCCTTCTGATTCGGTCGAAACCGCTTCCGCCACCGCAGCAGCGCCCGGTCGGTAAAGATCAGGTGCGCCCACGGGAACACCGAAAACAGATGTCCGCCGAGCGGATGGAGCCATGGCGGTCCAAACGACGCGACGACTTTGCCGCCGGGGAGGAGATACCGATCCATGATCCGCAGGATCGCCGCGGGATCGTCGAAGTGCTCGAACGAGTCGAGCGACACCACGATGTCCGCCGGCTCGGCGGGTTCGGTCACGAAGACGCAGCGATCCGGGACGCCGGCATCAGCCGCACGGGCCTGCGCGGTGTCGAGGAACGACTGTCGGATGTCCACGCCGATCACGCGAGCGGCGCCGCGCTGCGCCATTTCGATGGCCTCGGCTCCAGGCCCGCAGCCGAAATCGATGACCGTCCTGCCGCGAATGTCGTCGAAGAACCGATCGCCGAGCAAAAGCTTGCAGCTTGCTCCTGTTGGCGTAGGCTTCGCCAGTCAGGCCGCCTGATTCCTCGTTCGGAGCAATCCACGTCAGCAGCGTGTAACCCAACGTCCCGCCAATGATTCCCCAACGTTCCATTCCTCCTGTTGAGATAGCCGGCCTTTTGCCCAGAGAGCAAACGCCGGCACAACTGTTCTGCGGTTTGTCGTCGGATTCGTCACCGAGGTGTTGGGTCGGTCAGCGACGTCCGTCGTCACTGCGACCGGTTCAGCACCCTCGAGCCGCTGGGAGAACGTCACAATAACGTGATCTCTACGCCATAAGGGCGTTACCCCAACCTAGTTACGGTGTCGTCGATGGACATCGACGAACGATGTGCAGAGCCGGGATTGACGATCACGGTGATCGTCTGCGCGTTCAACGAAGCGCTCCTGCTTCCTGCCTGCCTGTTTTCACTACGTGCCCAGACCCGCCCACCCGACCAAATCCTCGTCATCAACAACGCCAGCACCGACGAGACACGCGCCGCGGCAGAAGCCGTTCCCGGCGTGACGGTCGTGGACGAGCCGATCAAGGGCCTCGTAGTGGCCCGCGAAACCGCGCGCCGCGTGGCGCACGGCGACATCGTCGCGTATGTCGACGCGCTGATTGCCGTGCGCCGATCGTGTGGCTCGAACGCCTCGAAGCGCGGTTCCAGCGCGTCGCGCCGCCCGTGGCGGTCAGCGGACCGTATCAGTTCTACGACTGGGACTGGACCGGCGCGCATGCTGATCCGCCTCTACGACATGCTCGTGGCGCCACCCACGCACGCGCTGGTGCATCACGCGGTCGGCATCGGCGCGGTTCTCTACGGCGGCAACTTCGCCGTGCGGCGCGACGCCCTCGCGCAAATCGGCGGGTTCGATCGCAGCGTCGAGTTCCACGGCGAAGACACGAACCTCGGCCGCCGCCTGACGCCGATCGGCCGGATCGAACTCGCGCGCGAGTGCTGGGTGTGGACCTCGGCGCGCCGCTATCGCGCGATGGGGAAGTCCGCAGTCTTCGGTTAGCACGTGCGGAACTTCTGGTCTGAGATTCTGCGCCACCGGCCCGCCGATCAGGAGCATCTGGACGTGAGGGCGTAGCGCAGGCCTTTCCGCCATCAGCCCCGGCGACGGCGGGCGGCCTGCCGAAGGCGATCCTGATGCCAGGATACGAACCGTTTCTGCTCTGCGATTTTCACGTCCACACGCGATGGAGCGACGGGCGCCTGTCGCTGCGCGAGGTTGTCGATCTCTACGGCGGGACCGGCGCGCTTCGACGTCATCGCGATCACCGATCACATCCTGATGAAGCGCGATCTGCTGGCGCGCGCCGGCCGGCTGGCGACGCTCGGCCAGCGCCAGTTCTCGGTGACCGAGGATCGCTTCGCGGCCTATCTCGCCGACATCCGCGCGCGAGGCGCAGCGCGCGAAGCAACTCTACGGCCTGCTGGTCGTGCCCGGCGCCGAGATCACCCAGAACCACTTTCGCAGCAGGAAGAACTCGCACATCATCGCGCTCGAACATCAAGCGAGTATCATCAGCGCCGATCAGCCAGCCGAGGACATCCTGCGCGCGATCCGGCGACAGGACGCCGTCAGCATCGCCTGCCATCCGCACCATCGGACCACGCGGCGCATCGAGATCGGCACCTGCTACTTGTGGGAGCACCGCGAGCGGCTCGTCGATCTCGTGGACGTGTGGGAAGCGGCGAACCGCGACGACCTCTTTTCGGTGACGAGCCTGAAGCACTACCCGTACATCGCGAACAGCGACTTCCACAAGCCGAAGCATCTCTACTCGTGGAAGACGCTGCTGCGCTGCGACAAGACCTGGGACGCCGTGGCGCGCAGCGCTGCGCGCGAACGTGGACGTCGCGTTGACGCTCTATCGCAACGGATCGTGGGCGGCGTAACGCCAGGCTCACGTGTCGGTCACATCTTGGTAAACACCGCGAATCCGGTGCTCCACTTGCACTCGAGTCGCGCACGAGGTGCGCATGCCCAAGAAGATCGCTGCGGCACGGCCGGCGGTCTCGGTGATCATTCCCGCCTATCGCGCCAGCGGCGACATCGCGGTGGCGCTCGATTCCGTATACGCGCAAACCTTTCCTCATTTCGAGGTGATCGTCATCAACGACGGATCTCCTGACAGATTCGTAGTTGGTACCGCAACGCGGTAATGGCACCCCATCGCGACCTGAGCCGCCGCCGAGCGCCTGATGGCGGCAACGGTCGGCTTTGTCGAGGTTCCAGCCGCTCGATCACCTCACCGAGAAACGCGCCAGCATCGGCTTGGCGTTTGAACTCCTGATGTCCGCGCCTGAAAAGAAGGTCTTTGCCCGCGCAGACGATGACGAGCGCCTGGAGCTCACGATCGGCCGTGACCCGATCGAGCGCGGCGGATCAGCCCGCCCGCACGGACTGCGACAACGCGTTGACCGGCGGATGATCGACGGTCACGAGCCCGATGCGACCGTGGACGGTGAAGGGTGACGGCGTTCGGTCATGGCGCCCTGGCAGCAGTCCGCGTATCACGCGGCCGTCGGCCGTCTGGCCGCGACAATGGCATCGAGGAACGAATCGAGCTTCAGGACCGCGACAACGCTACGAAGTGGATGAAATTGACTGGGCTGACCCTGGCGCTGGCGAGCGCCGGCAGGTCCACTTCCAGAGTCTTGGTGGAGATCGGCGGAGCCGTCGTCCCGCCAGGCCGTCGGCAACAGCGCGACTCGAACAGTCGGCTTCCGCAGCGTCGTTGCTCTGGCGACGAAACGCGTCCCGCAATTGCGCGACCGACGCTCCAATCACTGCAGGATCCCGCAGCATGGGGTACCAGCCGCCGCCGAACCGCGCGATACGCTCGAAGTTTCGCGCCGTGGGCGGCAGCCCGAACCAGATCGGAATGCCGCCGGGCTGCACTGGAAACGGTGGCAGCGAATAGAGCCGTTCGAACTCGAGCGTTTTCCCGTGATAACTGGCCGGCGCACGCGACCACAACTCACGGCAGATTCGACCTGTTCCTCCATGCTGCAAAGCGACCTTCCCAGGGAACCCCGCAGCCGTCGTAATTCTCACGCTGCCAGCCGACGCCGAAACCGATGTCGACGCGCCCCCGCGACAGCACATCGAGCGTCGCGAGCTGTTTCAAAGAAAACCGCCGGTCGCAGCGGTGCAATCACGATCGCCGACAGGCGAATGCGCAGCGTGATCGCCGCGATGGCCGCGAGCACGGTCACCGGTTCAGGTGAATGATAACTGGGCTCCATCCCGAATGTGCCTGGTAGGGATAGGTTTGGAGCTGTTCGCCCATCACGACGTGATCGCTGAGGTTGACCTGGTCGACCCTTCGCCGCGCGCTTCGCCACCCGCGCGCCGGCGCAAAAATCGCCCGCAAACCACTGCTGCAGCTGAACAACCCGATCGCGACCTGGGATCATGATGCCGCTCAGGTGTCCTGCTGACCCGCAGACCACCGGCATATATCTGGCAGTCCACGTGCGACGAGTCGAACGCAGCTGACTGCTTGATGCGGGCCGATGTTCTCCGCACCCCATTGGTGATCTGCGTTGGTCTTGTCGAGATCGTCCGTCTCGATCTCATAGACCACCATGTAGCGATGCCGCCTCTGCAGCCCGGATACTCCGGCAACTCGATCGGGGGCGAGCTTGTAGCGCTGGCCTGCGACGAACGTCGGAGTCTTGACGAGCTGCGGCAGAAACTGGTCGCCACCGCCGTTGTACTCGTCCTCTCTTTCGGCCTGCCACCGGTTCGACCGACCGTCATGATGTACCGCCATTTCATCCTCCACTGCTGGGTGTCTGTGTGAGCGCGAACGCGAGTCTCCCGCGCACGCAAATGAGTCGGAAGGCATGAAGTCGCGAAACGGTCGTGTCGGCCTGCGAACAGAACAGTGGGACGGATGCCGACGATGACCGTCGCGCCCGCTCCGGTGCAGCGCCGGCACTTGGGCTAGCGTCGCTCCTGAGGTCGGGCTTCGCGTCCGCTGTCCGCAAACGATCCGGGCACGACCTGCACACCAAATGAGCGAAGTCACGACCCGTCCGCCCGAACGCGGTGCGCTGGTGATTGCCGCGCGACCTGCGGCAATCTGTTCGGTTTCGGACGATCGGCACCCAGCCAGCTCGCGCTCGGCGATGCGCACGTAATTGCGCTCCGTCGGCGCCAGCCCGGAACCAGATAAATCGACTCACGCGCATAGGGTCTCGCATGCGTGGCGCGTCTGAATCAACCGTCGTGCCGGTGGCTTCGCTGGGCTGCGCCAGAGCAGCTTTACAGACACGTAACTGTTCCTCGAGACGCGCGTAACGCTCCCTTCCCATGGAATGCCTGCTGCGTCGTATTCCGGCCTTCTGCCAACCGACGCCAACGCCGGCGATGAGCCGGCCACGCGACAATACGTCGAGGTCGCGCTGCTTGGCCAGCAGAACGGCGGACGCGAGGATAGTGACGCCTTTGTGGTCAGTTCACGGGCATCCGTCGCGCCGGCTATCGCAGCCAGCGCGTGACGAAACGGTCGAACTACGGATATCGAGGGGCGGTCTGAACGTGCCGTACGGATACCGTCGACCGCCTCGCCCATGATCACGTGATCGGTGACGTTGATCTCGTCGACGCCGATTTCGTCCGCGCGAGTCTTGCGACCTCGAGTATTTCGCCGATAGTCGTCGCCGAACCACCGATGCAGATCGTAGAGATCAACCGCCACGCAGCAGCATGGATGTCATCACCGACGTCCCATTTCGTCAGATTCCATAACCACCGGCGACCGCGATCTGCTGGCCGGTGACGTAGGCCGCGCGACGCGATGCCAGGAACACGGGCGGCGTAGCCGATCTCCTCGCTTCGTCCCAGCGCTTGAGGCAAAGGCCCTTGACTTCGTTACACCACGCTTCATCGAACACACCCTGACGGGTGAGCTCGAGGAATGATCCTGCCTCTATCACGCCCACCAGCACCGTGTGTTGGCGCGCGTATGCCGTGACGTCCTCCCTGGCGATGCCCTTTGACTGGGGCGACTCGATGACGGCTTTTGGCGCGACGGACAGCACGTCCCGGTCCGGCCGGCCAGCGCAGATCGCCGGCAGAACCGATGTTGACGAACGAGCCGCCACCCCATTCGCGGAATCGCGGCAAGGCGGCGTGAATCACGTTATAGAAGCCGTTCACGTCCTGCTCGATCGCGGTTTTCCACTGCTCTGGCGTAACCTCGAAATCCAGACCTGGTGTCAGTCGCGCACGCATAGACGATCGTATGATGCGTCCATGCAGCTGCGCGACGTGGTTGATCGCGGCTCGACACACTCGCGGCATCGCCGACGTTGGGGCTCGTGCGCACCGGCTTTGCGTCCAAGCGCGCGGCGCAGCTGCGTGTCGTCGGCGGCCGCCTCTTTTGTCCGGTATGTCAGCGCGACAACCGCACCCGCACGGCCAACCCCGTGCGATGACGCTGCCAATCACCGCTGCCGCCATGACTGTTACCGCAGCGCCGGTCTCAAAGTTGAATCCATCCGTATGCCTCACTGCCCGGCTGCTGCCTCAACGTCCGCCACTGGCTCCTGCGCTTCACTTTCCAGGCGGAAGTGATCTCAGCCATGCGGTAGTCGTACTTGATCGTTCTCGCCGCGATCGATGTCCCCGACATGCGACAATCTTGAGTTATAATCTTGTTGTTGGCGACTTCTGAGAGTTCCTCGGCGGTCTGAACAGGCCAGGACGGTCAGGATGTAGCGCCGGGCGAGTGGTGGATCACGCAGGCGACCTGGCATCGCGACCAGCTTCCGCGCGACGGTTGACTCCGGTGCGGACCGTGTTGGACAATTGATCAGTGTTGCAATTCAGCGAGCCAAACTGGCGTCGTGTTGATCATGGCAGTCAGGCGTACCGCAGCCTCGTTCCCCGAGTTGCCGGATCCGCGCGCGGGATCGCCCTTCGTTGACGCCGAGAATCGACCCGAGTTTACGGCGATTGCCGACGCGCGCGTCCTTGCTGAGGATGTCGATGGACCATTGATCCAAGCTCAATGAGCTGAGGACGGGGATGCGCTCATCCGAAGATCTGCGCGATCAGCGTCGAAGTTGTACCTGGAGTACCCCGTGGGCGATGGCTCCGATGGTGCGGATGAATGCGCGACATGTATTTCTCCATGAATCCGCTCATGTCGTCGAACTCCTGAGCGCCACGTGAGGCACCGATATCGCGCGCGCCGGACACGACGTGTCGCGAACACCTGCGGGCACGCGGCGAGCTCCTTCGCCACGTCCCCGGCCGGGCGACCCTGGACCCGTAGTCCGATCGCAATCGGCACCTTTGTAGCTTCGACCGCAGCGAAATTCAGCGATCAGCGACGACACGACCACGTTCGCCTCCTTCGCAGCGATGATCCGGGGCAGCGATGGCCGCGCGCCATGCGCTTTATCGACCTCGAGTTCGCGGGCAATCTCACAGCTGGCGCGACTGTCGTGCTTGAGGATCGAAATGATCCTGCGGTCGATATCGTCGCCACGTACGCTACCGATCTCTGCCTGGTAGCGAACTCATCGGCCCCCATGTTCCCGCTTTCCCCGCACTGTATATCCCATCGATGCCGGTGGAATGCCGCCCCGCGGATTGAAGAACTGTCGTCGACGCTACTGCGCGCACGGCATGGAAGGGACCGTCCGCCGGCAGTTGCAGGATGGCCGGAAGCGCTGACGTTTGTTGAATCTCCAGATCTGAAGTCCCGTGCAAAAAGCCACACGAGATTTGCGGCCTGGTTCGCGCGCGCGCAGCGACGTCCTCATCGGGTCGCGACGGTGCCTTGCCCGCGCACGAGCAGGGCGTGCCAGATCTTCACGACGCCGTCGTCGCATCGGCGTATGCGTGGATCATCTGATCGAGTTATGGATACCCCGTTGCCGGGACATCAGGATGCCAGACCGGTACCTGCACATCGCTGTCGAGGATATGCGTCGCCGCTTGCGAGCGTGCGATGACCGCACCAACGCACTTTTAGCACGTGACCGCGCACTTCGTTCTCGAAGTACGCGTAGTTGGGGCTGCTGCCGTGCACATACGGAAGTGCGCGACGTCCGCCATGTTGTCGATGATTTCCTGGGGGTGACAGACGAGCGGACCCAGTTCGTCAAATCTCCAGCGGACCCAGGCCGATCCTCCCACCGTTAAGTTCGGCACGTCAAACCGGCGCGCCGGCCTCTGGATCGTGCCAGGCAAAGATCGCTCCCATCGACTTCCGGCCACCAGCCAGGGGCGTGATTTTCGCCGCTGCTGGAACTGGACCTGGCAGGTACGGGATATCGTCGCAACGAGCAATACGTAACTGGAACGAAGTACAT
>ERZ1370068.9347-contig-8132_pt1 | contig 39051 bp, 50 predicted proteins | sample MGYA00561227_ERZ1370068 | MGnify/ENA primary metagenome ERZ1370068 (study PRJEB38410, sample SAMEA6850437) | metagenome | study: Metagenomic assessment of the ecological functions of the soil: analysis of the soil microbiota associated with the...
TGTACTTCGGTTACGTACCGGCTGCTGGGCGAGAGGAGCGTCGTGCTGCGCGCGGTCGCAGGTGGTGGTCGACGAAAACTGCGCCGCGACCACCCGATCGGGCGGCTCGCGGTGATCGCTCAGCGTTGCGAAAAATTCGGCCTGCGCCTGCTGGGCCGAGCGCGACTACGACGTTGTCAGCACACCGAGCACGACCATCGCTACGCGACTGACCACGGCAAACCTACCACCAGGCTGACTGAGCGCAGAGGCGTGACGGCGCAACTGGCCGCAGATCGAGATGCGTCGCCACGGCTGACGCTGATCGGCGCTGATGCTGCTGCACAAGGGCGAGGTCGACGGCATGATCTGCGGCACCTGGGGCTCCACGGCAACTCACCTGGTGTTCGTCGACCAGGTGATCGGCAAGCGCCCCGGTGTCAAGACCTACGCCTGCATGAACGGGGCTGGTCCTGCCCGGCGCGTCAGGTCGTTTCTGGTCGACACGCACGTCAACGCCGATCCCACGACGGAGGAAATTGCCGAGATCACGGTGATGGCGGGCCGAAGAGATGCGCCGCTTCGGATTGCAGCCTAAGGCGGCGCTGCTATCGCATTCGAATTTCGGGTCGAGCAACCTTCCATCGGCGCTGCAAAGATCGCGCGACGCGCTGCCGCTGGTGCGCGAAGCGGCACCGTGGCTGGAGGTGGACGGCGAGATGCACGGCGACGCCGCGCTCGACGCGCGCCTACCGCAACGCGAACTGATGCCGCGCACCACGCTCAGCGGCGAGGCCAATCCTGCTGGTGCTGCCCGACATCGATGGCGCCAACATCGCCTACAACCTGCTGCAAGCAGAGCCGCCGGCGGCGGCATCGCGATCGGCCCGGTGCTGCTGGGCGCCGCCAAACCGCTGCACATCCTGACGCCGTCGGCGACCGTGCGGCGCATCGTCAGCATGACTGCCGTCACGGTGGCCGACGCCAACGCCTTCGTATCCTGAGTTAGCCGCAGGCCCGGACTTTGCATTGGGCCGACACCACTATGGTCGAATGTAAGATTGCGAGTGTGTGCGCTCGCTCAGATCACCCTGCGCGTGCCCAAGATTTGAGGCGCCGCGACTTGAGGTTTTGGACCTGTTCCAGTAGCATCATGTATTCAAAGTTCAGGGGTTTACCCGTTGGATTGGACCGTTCGGTCACTGCTCTGTCGGGGCCATTGTTAAAGTTAGGGGCTTGCTACAGCGGTCGCCGCCTCGGCGGTGTTGACCGTCGCAGTTCAAGCCAGGGGCCGGTCACGGCGAGGTGACTCGGTGGCACTGGCGGACTTGCCCCGCGAGGCGCAACAGACCGAAAAGCTGCATCCGAGCCGGAGGTCCGTTTCCTACGCAAAGGACGGCGTGACGTTCGGCAATCGCGGACGGCAGCTGCCCGGCGTGATCGCTGGCTTCTACGCGAGTACACCCAGTGCCCATCGCCAGGGCCAACGACCGGGGGCGCGTCGCATCGTGTGCGGCGGCGTCCCGGTAAGGCAACCTGAGGTTTGTTATCAGCACCGACGACCACTACGCGAGCTTTCGCCGGATCGAGCAGTGAGCGGTCGGACCAGGGCTCAGTTGTTGACCGCCAAAGGACAGAGGCCATGCTGCTCCAGACAGTCCGTCCCAACATCGTCCAATCCATTCGCGCCCTATCGCGTCGAAGATCTGATGCATGCCGCCGAAGGCGCCGGACCAGCACTTCCTGTACGCCGACCTGGCGTCGGCGCAGTCAAAGCAAGAGGTGCTGGACAAGATCGCGGAGTCGTTCCTGTTCCCCAACCACTTTGGCAAGAACCTGGACGCGCTGTACGACTGCGCTTGACCGACCTCGTGCACAAGGCCGGCACGCAGCCTGGTCTCGTGAGTCAGTGCTCGAGCAGTTGCCAGACAACCCGCGCTTCGACCGCGAAGCACGCGAGCAGCTGCTCGACGTCTTTCGCGACGCAGCCGATTTCTGGGCTGAGAGCCGCGATCGCATTCCGCTGCTTCTATTCGTTCGCCGTGCCGCGCGGTGCCGACGCCACCGCACTGGGAGCGCGGACACGACGGCGCACGTGGCGGCGGACAAGCCGGCAGCCAAGAGCGTGTCGAAGAGCGGAGCCAACCCCGAACTTCGGCGACTGCAACATGCCGCTGATGAGCAGCGCGTTCGACACCGCGATGTGGATGAACGCGGCGTGATCATAAACCGGCCGGACGTTTCGATGTGCCGCCGGCATCCGCCTGGGCTGACGCCGTCATCCGTCGCGTGACGGCTCACTTGTTCGAGCCAGGCGACGAATTCCGGCACCGGCACCTCCTCGGCGCGGCGCTGCGCGTCGAACGCAAGCGCCGCGACCGCGCTGCTCCAGCCAGCGGCCCAGCGTGTGGCGCAGCAGCTTGCGTCGCTGCGAGAACGACACCGTCACGATCTGCGACAGCAATGCCGATCCAGCACGGGCGGTGCGGCCAGCTACGGCGCCATGCGCAGCACGCGCCGACGTGACACGCGGCGGCGGTTCGAATGCCGAAGCGGGCACGTCGAGACAGATCGCTCGATCTCGTAGCGCCACTGCAGCATCACGCTCAGCCGACCGTAGTCGCGGCCGCCTGCGGCGCCGCGGCAATGCGATCGACGACCTCCTTCTGCAGCATCACGTGCTGGTCGACAAGATGCGGCGCCGCCGCGCAGCAGGTGAAACAGGATCGGCGTCGAGATGTTGTAGCGGCAGGTTGCCCACCACGCAGCCGCCGACCGGCCAGCCGCGCAGGGCCGAGGGCCGGCGAAATCCACCTGCAGCACGTCGGCCTGCAGCAGTTCCACGCTCGGGCACTGTGCGCCAGAAGGCAGCCAGGTCGCGATCGAGCTCGATCAGGGTCAGGCGCGCGCCGCTGGCCCGCAGCAAGGCTCGGTCAGCGCGCCCGCGCCCGGGTCGATTTCGACGACGCACTCGCCCGGCCACGGGTCGATCGCGCGCACGATCGCGTCGATCACGCCGGAATCGACAAGGAAGTGCTGACCGAAGCGCTTGCGCGGCAGGCTGGCTCAGCATCGCGCAGCCGCACCGGCGTACGCGGATGGCGCACTTGCGCGACGCGCTGCGCGATCATTGTTGCGGCGGCTCGCGCATCTCGATGTGAAGCGCGCGCGCGCAGATCCTTGCCCCATTCCTGGTACGCCGACTCGAACTTCTGTTCGCGCAGCGTAGCGCGGAGCCTGGTCGCGAACTTCGCCTGGCGGTCAACTCGCATCTCGCGCCGCTCGATCACCTGGATCAAATGCACGCCAAACGCGATACCACCGGGGGCGAGACAGCGCCCGGGCCGCAGCCCGTTCATCGCCTCTTCGAACTCGGGCACGAAGATGCCCGGTGATGTCCAGCCGAGGTCACCGCCGGCGGGCGCGGAGCGCGGTCTTCCGACACTTCGCGGGCCACCGTCCTCGAAGCGGCGCTGCCCGTGCTTCGATCTGCCGCTTCAGATCCACCAGGCGGCGTCCGCGTCCCGAACGCTCGCCTGCGCCGAACGTGCGCAGCAGGATGTGGCGCGCCCGGCGTCTGCTGCACGCGCACCGCCTGGCCATCGCGGCGCTCGAGCACCTTCAAGAGATGAAAGCCACCGCTGCTGCGGAACGGCTCGGCGCTGACCTCGCCGACCTGCAGGTCACGCGATTTGTCGACGAATCATGTCTGCGCAGACGGCGACGTGGGCCGCAGGCCGATCGGCGCCCCACTGGCGCGATTGCCGTCTTCCGACACCTCGCGCGCGACTGCGCGAAGTCGGTGCCGGAGCTGCACGCGCGCCAGTGCTGCGTCGATACGCGCCGTGCGTTCAGCCACCGCGGCCTGCGCTGGCGCCTTCAGGCACCGTGACCAGGATCTGCGCCAGGTTCAACTCAACCGCCGCCGCCGCGGTGCTCTTGCTGCTGCTCGAGATAGCGGTCGATGTCGGTGTCGCTGATGCGGATGCGCTGTTGCACTTCGCGCTCGCGAATTCGCTCCACCAGAATCTGGTCGCGCAGGTTGCTGCGAAAGCGCGCGAACTCCATGACCTCGGCGGCCAGTCGCTTGCGCAGCTCGGCCACGCTGATGCGGTTGGCGGCGGCCGCGCTGTTGACCGCGCGGTCGAGCTCGAGCCTCGTCGACCTTGGCGCCGCTGTCGCGCGCATAGGTTATCAGCACACGGTCATCGATCAGCGCATCGACCACCTGCGTGCGCAGCGCATCGTTCGACGGCTCAGCGCCGCCGCGCCGCGCGGACTTCCTCGCGCAGACGGGCCGCGCGCTGCTCCACCTCGTAGGCGCGTGACCAACTCGCTGTTGACCACCGCAACGATGTAGTCGCCGGCGCGCAACGTCCGATCGCCTGCCTGGCCGAATGCGGCCATGGCCCAGCGCACAGGCCCACGAGTCAGGGTCAGCGCCAATCGGCCAGGCGCGCCGGCACGCGCGCGATTCAAATAACGCTCAATCATCGATCGTCGGTTCGTCAAGTGGCCTTTGCGGTCCTCGCGCAGCAGCCGGTACCCGGGGATATTGTCCTTCAACACCTGCAGCGGGTTGGAGCCGATTCTCGAGAGCCCACCAATTCGAGTTGCAGCAGCAGCCGCGTGGTCGCCTCGGTGCGGCCGACCGACAGCCGCTCGGCCACCACGCGGCCGATCCAGCATCCGGCGTCGTACTCGAGGCCGGCGATCGAATCGGTGAGGCGGCTGTCGCGCGTGCTGTAGTTGAGGCGGCCCACCGCATAAAGCGTTCCCCCACAGCCGCTGCCACCGGACGCCGCCGTTGCCATTGCCGCGGTAAACCGGCTCATTGCCAGCCCAGTTCCACCTGCTCCGACAAGCCGCGCGTGAAGCGGCAGGTCGCGCTCAACGCATGGAACGGCTCCGGCAGGTAACGCACGCCGACGATCGATCGCACCGCGCGCACTGAGCTCGGCGCTGTACTGCAGTTCGACATGTCGAATTGCCAGTTAGGCACCAGCGAGGTCGAGCCGTCGAGCAGCAGATCGGACAGCCGCTGGGTCTGCGGTACGTCATCGGGCGTGACAAGCTGGTCGCGAAACTGGTAGCGCTGCGCGATGGCCAGGCGCAGCGACTCCGCGCCAGTGCTGGCGTCGAGCCAACGCGTGGTGACACCCCGGTGATCTGGTGCCCGTCGGAGATGCGGTCGTACCCGGAGAACCGGTTCTCCGTGTACACCGAGACGGTGTTGAAGTCGATCGGCGCCGTATCGAAGTTCGGCAGCGAACGTTGCTCGCGAAACGGCGTATTGACGTAGAACAAGCGCGGCTCGAGGGTCTGGCGGCTGCGCCTTGCCGAACCAGGTGCTGTTGCGCTCGAACACGGCTGCCGAATCGAGGCTGAAGGTGGGTACCGATCGCGTGGCCTGCGTGCGGCCATCGGTCATCGGTCTGGTCGGTGTCGTACGCGGCGGCGTTGAGCGCATGAGCTTCGGGCGTATCCACGTTCGCCGGCGTCTCCCACGGGCGCATGAGGCTGGCAACGACATGTGCGCGCCAGCCGTTGGTTCTGAGCGGGTCCGGTCGGCCCATCGGCGAGCGTGAAGCGGTTGACCTCGGTCTCCGCATTGACTTGGAAGCCCAGCGGCAAGGCCCCGATCAGCCGGCCGCCCAATTGCATGGCTGCGGTCGTAGGGCGGCACGATCTCGGTGGTGGGATCGCCGGACTGCAAGCACCTGCCAGCGCTCGGTGCCGAGATACCACCTGCGTATCGAAGCCATAGCGCTCGGTGGATTGCTCCACCTTGGCTGCCCCGGCAACAACCGATTGGTGAACCATCGGATCTGGCGCGAGAAGTCCTTCCAGTAGTCGTCGTCCGACACCCGGATCGCATCGACCGTGTAGATGCAGGCCACTGCCGTCGTGAGCCCTCGCCGCGCAAAGTCAGCCAGCCACCGGCTGCGATCCGCCAGGCGGTCGTTGGGCAGGCCGTCGAGCGTCGACGCGGCCCCTGTCAGCTGGGCTCGAGGTAGCGGAACTCGGTTTCCGAGCGCGGCGCCGCGCCGCGACAACACTGCCGGCGTAATGGTCGCGTCGCGATTGGGTGCGATGTTCCAGTAGTACGGCACCGCCAGTTCGAGGCCGCTCTTGGAGTCAGATTGATCGCCGGCGGCAGCCAGCCCGACTTGCGGTCATCGGTCAGCGGAAAGCTCATCGACCGGAAAGCCGAGGATCGGCACGCCGAGGAAACGCAGCACCGCACCTTCGGCGACGCCTTCATTGGCCTCGAGGTCGATGCGCACGCGGTCGGCCGCTGAGCAACCAGTCCGGATCGCCCGAGCCATCGCGCGGGCAGCTCGGTGTAGGTGGCGTTCACCGCCACCGAGGCGCGAACGGATCGATGAACTCAAAGCCGCTGCGCGGTGCCGCCTGCGCCCGGTGCGCCCCAAGCGTGAACTGCGGCTCGAGAAAGTAGCCCTCGAAGCGCTGCACTTGCAGTTGCAGTTCGGGGCCCCAGTAGTGATTGCCGTCGCGGCTCGACGCGCACGTTGCCCTTCGCATTGGCGCGGTCGTTCGGGCTGTCGTAGGTGATGCGGTCGGCTCGGATCACGGTGCCGGCGCGGCGGAATTCACATGGCCTTCGGCCACAAGGTCCAGTTCGGGCCGCGACTGCAGCGCGATCGGCGCGCACCACGACCGAACGCGCGCGCGCCGCATCTCCGCGCGGTGGCGGCGCCAGTTCGCGGCTGGGGATCAAGCGCAGCGGTGCGTCCGCGCTGTCGTCGCCGTTCTGCAGCTTGCGCTGCGGGATTCGGCTGCTCGGCTGTGCCCTTGCCGGCCCGTGGCACCACGCCGCGGCCGCCAGCAGGGCCTGCATCGTGAAGCAACGCAAGGCAGCGCGGCAGGAACAGGTCGGCACGACGGTTGTTGTTCGAGGCTTTGAGTGCGCTGAACGCGGCGGATGACCTTTGCACGAGGAACAGTGCCCGCGCCGCAACGGACGCGCGTTCGTACAATGCGCGCGATTATCCCCGACGCCACTGCCCGATGACGCCCACGCCATCCGCACGCGCCAACGAAGGCATCGTGTGGCCCGACGACGAGCGGCGCAGCCACTCCGAACGCTGGCTGGCGCCGCTGGCCAACGAATACGCGCTCGACGTCGCCAGCCTCGCGCCGGCGTCGGCCGATGCGAGTTTCCGGCGCTACCTGAGGATCCAGTCGCGCGAGCGCAGCTTCGTGGTGATGGATGCGCCGCCGCCGCAAGAAGACGTGCGGCCATTCGTGCGGATCGCGCGTCGCATCAGCGAGCGCCGGTTTGCATGCGCCGCAGGTGTTGGCGGCCGATGAGGCGCGAGGCTTCCTGCTGTTGAGCGACCTCGGTCGCACGTTGTACCTCGATGCGCTGCGCGAGGCGCCAGCCGGCCGAGGCCGACCGCCTGATGCGCGAGGCCATCGCCGCGCTGGTGCAGTGGCAGGTGCGCCTCGACCCCGACGGGCTGCCGCCGTACGACGATGCGCTGCTGCGACGCGAGCTGGCGCTGTTTCCCGACTGGTGCGTGCAGCGCGAGTTTGGCGTGCAGTGGTCGAGCGCCGAGCAGGCCACCTGGCAAGCAAGTCAGCGACCTGCTGGTCGCCAGCGCGCTGGCGCAGCCGCGCGTCGTCGTGCATCGCGACTGGATGCCGCGCAACCTGATGCTGAGCGACCCCAACCCCGGCATCCTCGATTTTCAGGACGCGGTGCTCGGCCCCGTCACCTACGACATCGTGTGCTGCTGCGCGATGCGTTCATCTCGTGGGACGAGGAGCGTGAGATCGACTGGGCCGTGCGCTGGTGGCAGGCGGCGCGCGCCACGCCGGTGCTGGCGGGCCATGCCTTCGCCGACGACTTCGGCGAATGCTGGCGCGCGCTCGAGTGGATGGGCCTGCAGCGCCACCTCAAGGTGCTGGGCATCTTCTGCCGCCTGAAGCACCGCGACGGCAAGCCGCACTACAGCGCCGACCTGCCGCGCTTCTTCGCCTACGCCACGCGCGTGGCGTTGCGCTATGCGCCGCTGGCGCCGCTGCTCACGTTTGCTCGAGCCGCTGTCGGGCCAGCCGGTGCGCGCCGGCTACACGTTCTGAGCAGCAGACTGTGCCGCGCCGCAGTCAATCACGGACAGGCGGCCATCGCCTGCGACACCGCGGCCGTGAGCCGCTTGGCGTAGGGCACGTGCAGAAACTCGTTGGGCCCATGCGCGTTGCTCTTGGGCCCGAGCACGCCGCACACCATCATCTGTGCGCTCGGAAAGCCCTGCGCCAGCATGTTCATCAGCGGGATCGTGCCGCCCTGCCCGATGAAGCCGAGCGGCGCGCCGTAGTGCGCTTGCGACGCATCGTTGAGCGCGCTGCTCCAGCCAATTCGACAGCGACGGCGCGTTCCAGCCGGTGGCGCCCAGCGCGCCGGCGCGGCCGTCGGGCTGGAACGTGACCCGCGCGTTGTACGGTGCGTTGTCCTCCAGCAGCTGCTTCAACTTCAGCGACGCCTCGTGCCCGCTCACCAGCGGCGGCAGGCGCAGGCTCAGCTTGAACGCGGTGTAGGGCCGCAGCACGTTGCCGGCGTTGCCGCAGTTCGGGCACGCCATCGACGCCGGTGACCGACAGCGTCGGCCGCCAGGTGCGATTGAGCAGCGCCTGCACCGGATCGGTGGTGGTCGGCAGCGACGCGCCGCCGTCGGCGCCGCAGGCCCACGGGAAGCGCCGCCACACTTCCTGGCCGAGCGTCGCCGCGGCCAGCGCGCCTGATCGACCCGCTCGACGGGCACCTGGCAATGAAAGCTTCGGGCAGCAGGCGGCCGGTGTGCGAGTCCTCCAGTCGATCAAGCAGCTGCCGCAGGATGCGAAAGCTCGACGGCACCAGCCCGCTGGCGTCGCCCGAGTGCACGCCCTCGGTCAAGATCTCGACCTTCAGCACGCCCGACACCATGCCGCGCAGCTACGGTGGTGAGCCACAGCTGGTCGTAGTTGCCGGCACCCGAGTCCAGGCAGCACGACGAGCGCCACATCGCCCAGGCGCGGCTTCAACACATCGAGGTAGGCCGGCAGATCGAACGAGCCACTTTCTTCGCAGCTCTCGATCAGGCCCACGCAGCGCGGCCGCGCGATGCCTCTGCGCATCGAGCGCCTCGATCGCGGTGATCGCCGCGAACACCGCGTAGCCGTCGTCGGCGCCGCCGCGGCCGTACAGCAGGCCGTCGTCGAGCTTGGGCGTCCAGGGCCCGAGGTCGTTGCGCCAGCCGTTGAACTCGGGCTGCTTGTCGAGGTGCCCGTACATCACCACGGTACCGGTGCTGCCCGCCTTCGTGGCGGGCACCTCGAACAGGATCACCGGCGTGCGGCCTTCGAGGCGGATCACCTCGAGCTTGAGCCCGCGACCTTGCGCGCCTCCACCCACGCTGCCGCGCGCGCACCACGTGGTCGATGTAGCCGTGGCTTTGCCACTGCGCATCGAACATCGGGCTCTTGGCCGGCACTTCGATGTAGCGCTTGAGCTCGGGCACGATGCGCTCGTCCCAGGCGCGGGCGGCAAAGTCGCCAAGCTGCTGGCATTGAGCGGCCGACAGCGCGGGTTTGGGCTCGGTCGCTGGCGTGGGCGTCGCGTGCATTCATCGTTCACTCCAGATCGCTGGCGCCGTGTCCGGCACTGCCGTGGATTGCGGCAGCGTGGCCAGCCAGCGTGTCAGTTCGGCCATCGGCAGCTCGCGCTCGGGGTCGTTGAAGATCTCGTGCGCCATCTGCGGATAACAAGTGTGCGTCAAACGCTCGCGCGGCGCAGCAGCGCGCAGCGAATGCGGCGCTGCCCGCACGGCGCCACACAACGGTCGGCGCCGGCCCACATCAGCAGCGTGGGCACGTCCCAGCGCGGCGCGCTGGCGCGCACCAGCTCGCCCGCGTCGACGATGAAGCGCACCAGCTGCGGCGTGACGCGGTCGTGCACCAGCGGATCGTCGACATAGGCGCGCACGACCGCCGGATCGCGCGAAATCCATGCCGGCTTCAAGCCGTTGCCGATCGCCAGTTGCGGCGCCAGCGGACCCAGCACCGACAGCAGGCGCGTTGCACGCGCGTTCATGCCCGGATCGAGCGCTGGCGACGACATCACCAGCGCATCGACCGGGCGCCACCAGGTCGGCTCGCTGCGCGGCCAGTCCCTCGGCCACGAAGCGCGCCGCGATCAGGCCGCCCAGGCTGTGCCCGAGCAGCACCAGCGGGCGCGACGCTTCGTGCCGCAGCGCATCGATCACCACGCCCAGATCGTCGAGCAGGCTGTCGGGCTGCGCGATCGCGCCGCGCGTCCGCCCGAGGCACCGTGGCCGCGGTGGTCGTAGCCCGCGACGTCCCAGCGGGCCCGGTTGAGCCACGCCGCCAGTGCCGCATACCGTCCGATGTGCTCGCCCAGCCCGTGCACCAGCAGCACGAGCCGCGCGCGCGGGACGTTTCACCGCCCACTGGCGCACGTGCAGCGGCAGATCATCCAGCGTGTGCAGGGCATGCATGCGCCGCAGTGTAGACAGTCGCCGCCGAGGCCTCGGCTCCGGGGCTTGCCCGAAGTTCATTTGCGATGCGCTCGGCTGCGCGCCGCCGCAGTGCACTGCAGCGCGCGCCGGGCTCGAGCGGTCGATTCGCCTCGCCTCGCGCTCGAACTTGAACACCGCGACGCTGGCGCGCAGGTTCGGCCAGCGCCGCACCGGTGCACCGTCGTGCAGGCCGAACGCATCGAGGATGCGCAGGCCGTTGCGCCGCGCCAGCACCTCGAAGTCGGCAAACGTGCCGACGCGGATGTTGGGTGTGTCGTACCACTGATAGGGCAAGCGTCTTGGTCACCGGCATGCGCCGCGCGCCACGGCCAGGCGGTTGGGCCAGTGCGCGAAGTTCGGGAAGCTGACGATGCCGATGCGGCCCACGCGCGCCGTCTCCTGCAGCATGCGCTCGGTGTTGCGCAGGTGCTGCAGCGTGTCGAGCTGCAGCACCACGTCGAAGCTGCGATCGTCGAACAGCGCCAAGCCCTTCCTCGAGGTTGAGCTGGATCACCTGCACGCCGCGTTGCACGCAGCGCAGCACGTTGGCGTCGGCGATCTCGACGCCATAGCCTGTGCAGCCGCGATGCGCGTTCAGATGCGCCAGCAGCTCGCCGTCGCCGCAGCCGAGGTCGAGCACACGCGATCCCGGCGGCACCAGCTCGGCGATCACCTCGAGGTCGCGCCGCTCGCTCATCGCGCTCCCTGTGCGGCCACGCGCTCGAAGTAAGCGCGCAGCACGGCGTGGTAACGCGGGTCGTCGAGCAGGAACGCGTCGTGGCCGTGCGGCGCGTCGATCTCGGCATAGCTCACGGCGATGCGGTTGTCGACCAGCGCCTTGACGATCTCGCGCGAGCGCGCCGGCGCGAACCGCCAGTCGGTGGTGAAGCTGACGATCAGGAACTGGTTGTCCTGCGCCGGCGCGAACGCCGCCGACAGGTCGCCGCCGTACGCCGCCGCCGGGATCGAAGTAGTCGAGCGCGCGGGTGATCAGCAGATAGGTGTTGGCGTCGAAGTACTCGCTGAACTTGTCGCCCTGGTGGCGCAGGTAGCTTTCGATCTGGAACTCGATGTCCTGCGTGGTGTAGCCGAGGCCGCCGTTGCGCAGCTCGCGGCCGAACTTGGCCTCCATCGAGTCGTCCGGACAGGTACGTGATGTGGCCGATCATGCGCGCCACGCGCAGCCCGCGCGCGCGGCACCACGCCGTGGTCGTAGAAGTGGCCGCCGTGGAAGTCGGGGTCGGTGATGATGGCGCGGCGCGCCACCTCGTTGAACGCGATGTTCTGCGCCGACAGGTTGGGCGCCGACGCCACCGCGATGCAGTGGCGCAGCGCGCTGCGGATGGCGCAGCGTCCAGGCCAGCGCCTGCATGCCGCCGAGGCTGCCGCCGATCACCGCGGCGAGTTGGCGGATGCCCAGCGCGTCGATCAAGCGCGCCTGCGCATCGACCCAGTCCTCGACCGTCACCACCGGAAAGTCGGCGCCGTAGGGTCTGGCCGGTGGCCGGGTTGGCGTGCATCGGCCCGGTCGAGCCGAAGCACGAGCCCGAGGTTGTTGACGCCGATGACGAAGAAGCGGTCGGTGTCCAGCGGCTTGCCGGGCCCGACCAGGTTGTCCCACCAGCCTTCTTGCGCTCGTGGTCGTCGTCGTGGCGTGCCGGCGACGTGGTGGCTGGCGTTCAGCGCGTGGCACACCAGCACGGCGTTGCTGGCGTCGGCATTGAGGCGCGCCGTAGGTCTCGTAGACCAGCGTGTAGTCGGACAGCGCGCGCGCCGCTGCGCAACGGCAGCGCCTGCTCGAAGTGACGACTCTGCGGAGATGACAACGCCGACGGAATGCATGGGGCCCGACAAAGACAAAACCGGCGCCGCTGCAGATGCGGACGCCGGTTTCGGGGCGTCCCTCTTTAGCGGCATTTCTATAGCGCCCGCAAGCCGGAACAAATCGGCGCTGTGAGCGGCAGTATAGCGTGGCAAATTGCTCAAGCCAGCGGCTGCGACGCCGCCAGATCGATGCCGGCGCGTTGGCAACTGAGCGCGGATCGCCAGACCCTCGAGCTGAGGGCTGGACCTCGCACCGGCAACCGGTTGCGGTTGTTCACGCCTGCTTTGCGGCGGCTCGCTCATACTGGCCGTTCTCCGGTCAAGCCTTATTGCCGTCCATGAGTCCCCAGGCCCTGCTCAAAGCGTTTCTATGCCGCGTTTGCGACGCTCGACGCGCGCACGATGCAAAGCTGCTACGCGCCGCATGCGCAGTTCGAGGACCCATTGTTCGTGCTGCAGGGCAGCGAGCAAATCGGCGCCATGTGGCAGATGGTGTGCCAGACCATTCGCAACGGCGGGCAGGCGGTGTGGCGACTCGAAACCAGCGAGGTCGAGGCCGCCGGCGGCGAGCGCGGCAGCGCGCGTTGGGAGGCGCGTTATCGCTCGGGCGCCGCCGGCCGCATGGTGCACAACGTGGTGACGCGCGCAGTTCACCTTCGAAGACGGCCTGATCGTCACCCACAGCGAGAACTACGACTTCTGGCGTTGGTCGCGCCAGGCGCTCGGCTCCACCGGCTTGGTGATGGGCTGGTCGCCGATGCTGCGCAACCAGGTGCGGCGCCAGGCGCAAGGCAAGCTGCAGCGCTTCCTGGCGCACCGCGCGGCGGCCACGTCGCCCAGCACTGAGCGGCGGCGAGTGATCGCCGCCGCGTGCAGCGCTGAAGCGCCACCGTCGGCAGGCGCAGTCCCGTGCGATCACAGCACAGCCCTGAGCTAGCTGCGCGACGCTGACACTGGCGTCGCTGGCGCCTGACCCTACCATCGACCCCGCGCAACGGATGGAGGGGCCATGCCCGCCTGGCTGCACGCCCTGGACCGCTATTTTCCGATTCGCTACCTGGTGTGGCTGGTGTGCGGCGTCGGCTTCCTGCTGTGCGCGTTCGTCTGGGTCGCGTTCAAGCAATGGGGGCTGATGGTCGCTTGTTTTTGCCGTGCTGGTGGGCCTGGGCGTGCGCGACTCGCTGCAAAGCGCGGCACGCGGTGCTGCGCAACTATCCGGTCATCGGGCACATCCGCTTCCTGCTGGAGTACATCCGCCCGGAGATCCGCCAATACTTCATCGAGAGCGACAACGAGTCGCATCCGTTCTCGCGGCAGCAGCGCTCGCTGGTGTATCAGCGCGCCAAGGGCGACTCCGACAAGCGGCCGTTCGGCACGCAGCTGGACGTGCACGCCCTGGGCTACGAGTGGATCAACCACTCGCTGCAGCCCACCCGCCTGGCGTCGCACGACTTCCGGGTGCTGGTGGGCGAGGGGCGTGCGCAGCCGTACTCGGCCAGCGTGTTCAACATCTCGGCGATGAGCTTCGGCGCGCTGAGCGCCAACGCGATCCTGGCGCTCAACGGCGGCGCCAAACGCGGCGGCTTCGCGCACGACACCGGCGAAGGTTCGATCAGCGTGCACCACCGCGTGCACGGCGGCGATCTGATCTGGGAGGTCGGCTCCGGGCTACTTCGGCTGCCGCAACGACGACGGCAGCTTCAACGCCGAACGCTTCGCGGCCAGTGCCTGCGAACCGCAGGTGAAGATGATCGAGCTCAAGCTCAGCCAGGGCGCCAAGCCCGGCCATGGCGGCGTGCTGCCGGGGCCGAAGGTGACCGCCGAGATCGCCGCCGCGCGCGGCGTGCCGATCAACGTCGACTGCATCTCGCCCGCCGCGCGCACAGCGCGTTCGCCACGCCGATCGAGATGATGCAGTTCATCGATCGCCTGCGCGAGCTCTCGGGCGGCAAGCCCACCGGCTTCAAGCTGTGCATCGGCCACCCGTGGGAATGGCTGGCGATCTGCAAGGCGATGCTGGAGACCGGCATCACGCCGGACTTCATCGTCGTCGACGGCGCCGAGGGCGGCACCGGCGCGGCGCCGCTGGAGTTCACCGATCACGTCGGCACGCCGCTGCAGGAGGGTCTGCTGCTCGTGCACAACACGCTGACCGGGCTCAATCTGCGTTCGCGCGTGCGCATCGGCGCCGCCGGCAAGGTGGTCAGCGCATTCGACATCGCGCGCATGATGGCGTTGGGCGCCGACTGGTGCAACGCGGCGCGCGGCTTCATGTTCGCCCTCGGCTGCATCCAGGCGCAGCACTGCCACACCGGCGCCTGCCCGACCGGCGTCACCACGCAGGACCCGCTGCGCCAGCGTGCGCTGGTGGTGCCCGACAAGACCGAGCGCGTGTATCGCTTCCACCAGAACACGCTCGAGGCACTGAAAGAGCTGGTGCAGGCGGCCGGCACTCGAGCACCCCAACCAGATCCGCGCCACGCACATCGTGCGCCGCGGCAACGATCACGAGATTCGTCTGCTTGCCAACATGCTGCCGTTCGGTGCAACCGGGCGAGCTGCTGGCGGCGATGCGCGGCGAGGCGCGCTGGCCGCACGCGGTGTACGAGCTGTACTGGCCGCAAGCCCAGGCGCACAGCTTCGCTGCGCTGGGCTGACAAGCTTCGGCGCACGCAGGCTCGGCTGATTCGCCGCTGCAGCGCACATCGGCAAGCAGCCGCCGCGGTCCGGCCTCGGTCCGCCGGGCCTGCATGCCCCGGCTGCACGCGCAGCGCGCAGGTGCTGCGTCTCGGCCTCGCCCCTTGTCTGCGGGGCGTGCCTTGGGCTTGAGGGTGTGCGGCCCCGAGGCGGCGCAACAATTCGTCACCCGTATGCCTCGAACACGGGCCTCCGCACATGAGCCGCATCGTCCTCGTCGTTCGTGAACCCGCACTCGCGCTGGCGTGGCGCGGTGTGCTGGCGGCTGGCGGCCACGAGGTGGTCGCCGTCACCAACGCGGCGCGTTCGGCGCGCGGCCTGCTGACGCAGCACCGACCGCATCTGGTGTTGTGCGAGCTGCGGCTGATCGACGGCACCGCGCTGGCGATGATGGAGTGGCTCGGCCACGCTGCCGCAGCGGCCGGTGATCGTTGCCGTGGCGCCCGACGAAGGCGATGCGCTGCTGGTGCCAGGCGCTGCGCGCCGGCGCCGACAACCTGTGCGTCGTCGCACGCCCAGCGCCGAGTCGTTGCTCGCCACCGTGAATCAGGCGCTGCGCGGCGAGACCGCACTTGACCACACCGCTGGCGCATGCCTTGCTCGACCATTTCGAGCGCATGCGCGCGCCGCGCGCACATGCGCTGTCGGTCGGCGACGAACAAAGCCCGCTGCAACTGGAGCCGGCGCAGCGCGAGCTGCTGATGCGGCTGGCCGCCGGCTACCGGCTCGAGCAAGTGGCCGCGGCGTGCAGGGTGTCGGCCGGCGAACTCGGCCAGCGGCTGCGCGCGATCGTGCGCAAGTTGCAGTGGGATGTGCGCGCCGGCTCGCTGACGCTGCAGCTGGCCTGACAGCGGCACTTCAGACCGAGTGGGCTGCCCTCGGAGCAGGCATGCGCAGCGGGCTGGCAACCACCCTGCGCTCAGGGCGTCGGCACGGTGTCGATGAAGCTCTTGCGAGCCGCCAGCTTTTCGGCCAGGCGCGCGAGATTGGTGTGTTCGCCGCGCCAGTCGATGTGCGCGAAGCGGAAGTCGAGGTAGAACAGCGCGCAGCCCACCGCGATGTCGCCCAGGCTCATGTGCAGGCCGGCGCACCACGGCTTCTCGCCCAGGCCGCGGCTCATCGCCTTGAGCGACGCGGACACGCGGCTCATGTTGCGGTCGATCCAGGCCTGCGAACGGTACTCGCCGCGTGGTGCCCAGTTGGCCTCCAGGCGCGCCGCGATCGCCGCGTCGAGCACGCCATCGGCCGAGCGCCTCCCAGGTGCGCACCTCGACGCGCTCGCGCCCGCTGGCCGGGATCAGGCGGCTCAACGGCGACAGCGTGTCGACGTATTCGACGATCACGCGCGAATCGAAGATCGCCTCGACGCCCTCCACCACCAGGCAAGGCACCTTGCCCAGCGGGTTGGACTTCAGCATGTTGTCGTTGGCCCAGACGTCTTCGACGCACGTACTGGTAGTCCAGCTTCTTTTCCGCCATCACGATGCGCACCTTGCGCACATACGGGCTGGTATTCGATCCGATCAGCTTCATGGGTGTGCGGCGGTCCCTCGAGTCGAGCCATTCTAGCGAGGCCGGGCTCGAGCCCGCGCCCACCGCCTCAGTGGGTGAAGTCCACTTGCGCGGGTCGGCCCGGCAGCTCCAGCTGCGCGCTGGCCGGCGCCGTGCGCGCGACCACGCGGCCGGCGCGCACCACCGCAAGGCGCTGCGCACGCAGGCGAATCGCCTCGGCCGGCGTGCGCGCCTGCAGCAGCACGCAATCGGCGCGGCAGCCCGGCGTCCAGCCCATAGCCCTCGAGGCCGAGGATGCGGGCCGGCACTTCGGTCACGGCATCGAAGCACCCCCGCATCTGGGCCGGCCGAGGTCAGCTGCGCCGACGTGCAGGCCCATCGCCGCCACCTCGAGCATGTCGGCCGAGCCGAGCGCGTACCACGGGTCCATCACGCAGTCGTGGCCGAACGCCACCGGCACGCCGGCCGCCATGCAGCTCGGGCACACGCGTCATGCCGCGGCGCTTCGGGATAACTGTCGTAGCGCCCCTGCAGCGTGATGTTGATCAGCGGGTTGGCCACCACGCTCAAGCCGGCGTCGGCCATCAGCGCGATCAGCTTGGTCGCGTAGGCGTTGTCCATCGAATGCATCGACGTCAGGTGCGAGCCGGTGACGCGACCGTGCAGCTTCAGGCGCTGCGCCTCGAAGGCGAGCGTCTCGACGTGGCGCGACAGCGGGTCGTCGGTCTCGTCGCAATGCATGTCGACGCGCAGGCCGCGCTCGGCGGCCAGCTCGCACAGCAGTCTGCACGCTGGCCGCGCCCTCGGCCGCCGTGCGTTCGAAGTGCGGAATGCCGCCGACCACGTCGACGCCGAGGTCGAGCGCGCGCTTGAGGTTGTCGATGCGCGCCGGCTGAGCGCAACACGCCGTCTTGCGGAAACGCCACCAGCTGCAGGTCGAGGTACGGGCGCACGCGCTCGCGCACCTGCAGCAGCGCGCGCACCGCGAGCAGCCGCGCATCGCACACGTCGACGTGCGAGCGGATCGCCAACAGGCCTTTCGGCCACCGCCCAGTCGCAGTAGCGCAGCGCACGCTCGATCAGCGCCTCCTCGGTCAGCAGAGGCTTCAGCTCACCCCACAGCGCGATGCCTTCGAGCAAAGTGCCGCTTTGATTGACGCGTGGCAAGCCGTGGCTCAGCACCGAATCCATGTGGAAGTGCGCATCGACGAACGGCGGCGACAGCAACCAACCCTGCGCGTCGAGCCGCTCGGCGCCCTCCGGCACCACGAGCTTTGGCGCAACCTCGACGAAGCGGCCATCACGCGCCAGCAGGTCGATGCCGCTGCGGCCGTCGGGCAGCGTGGCGTTCTGAATCAGCAGCATCGCCATGCCTGAGCCCCTGGTTTACTTCGTGCCGAAGATGCGGTCGCCGGCGTCGCCGAGGCCCGGCACGATGTAGCCGTGGTCGTTGAGTTTCTCGTCAACCGACGCGGTGTAGATCGGCACGTCGGGGTGATGGGTGTGGAAGTTCTTGATGCCCTCGGGCGCGGCCAGCAGGCACACGAAGCGGATCGAACGCGGGCGCGTCTCCTTCAGCCGATCGACCGCGGCCACCGCTGAGTTGCCGGTGGCCAGCATCGGGTCGAGCAAGATCGCGTCGCGTTCGTTCATGCCGTGCGGCATCTTGAAGTAGTACTCCACCGCCACCAGCGTCTTGGGGTCGCGGTACAGGCCGACGTGCCCGACGCGCGCACCCGGAATCACCTCGAGCATGCCGTCCAGAAAGCCGGTGCCGGCGCGCAGGATCGCGACGAACACCGTCTTGCGGCCCTCGATCACCGGGCTCCTCATCTTCGCCAGCGGCGTCTCGATCTCGATCAGCTGCGTGGGCATGTCGCGCGTGACCTCGTAGGCCATCAGCATCGCGATCTCGCCGAGCAGGCGGCGAAAGCTGCTGGTCGAGCGGTCTTTCTGCCGCATCAGCGTCAGCTTGTGCTGCACCAGCGGGTGCGAGATCACGTGCAATTCGGAAACGGGGGTCGTCAACGCGGCTCTCCTGGTTGTGGGCGAACGTGTCGCGCAGTGCCGTTGCTCAGAATACCGTGCCATCGCTGGCGACCACCACCGGCGGCAACGCGCCATCGCGCCGCTCGGCCGCGATGGCGCGGCCGGCAGCCCAGGTGCCTCCTTCGAGCAGCCGCGCCAGCGGAAATCCGGCTTCATCCACCCCAAGCAAGCGCCGTACGCGCGGCGCCAGCTCGTCGAGCAGGCTCACGGTGAGTGCGCGCCACTCGATGGTCCAGCCGTCGCCGGGTTTCATCGCGTGCTGCGCGAACGACGCGTCGCGCGGCACGATCACTCCGGCGTCGAGCAGCAGGCCGCCGTTGCGATACTCCGGCAGGCCGGTCAGCGCGTCGACCTCGTGCACCTGCACACCGGCCCACTCGAACGGCTCCAGCAACGAGTAGGCGAGCCACTGCGAGAGCTTGTGAAACGGTACCCAACCCGCGTCGAGGCCATCGCCGCCAGCGGCCGGATGCGCCCACACGTCGCCCAGCGGCGTGCCCTGCAACGATTGGCCGCTCGGCCAGATGCCGCTCAACGTGTCGAGCAGCGCGCCGAGCACGCGGGCCGCGCTCACCTGGCGATGATGGACTGCCGGCCGCGGATGGTGATGGTGCAACTCCGGCGCGTGGCGGTGGTGCGTCAGCGCATCGAACAAATGCCCGGGCTGCCCCAGCGCAGTGAAAGTCTTCGGGCTGCGCGCGCAGTGCATCGGCCAGGCGATGCAGCAGCGTGACGCGACCCTCGAGGCCGACCAGCGGGTTGTCGAGGCTCGACCTGGAACGTCTCGGCCACCGCGCGCGCGTCGAGCGCGGCCAGCGCCTTGGCGTCTACGCGCATCGGGTCGCCCGGTTCCGACGAGAAACGCCCCGCCATGAAGGCGCGGAAGCTGGCCACCGCCAGCCCCTCGGAGCGCGCGAACAGCTGGCCGCTTTCGCGCTCGCGGTAGTGCCACGCGGTTGCCGGCGCCGGCATCGAGCAGCACGCTGATCAATGCCAGATCGATGCGTGCGCGTGCGATCGCCGCCTGGCTGCGCCCGTTCAACTTGGCGTCGAGCTCGGCCTTGCGATCGACGCCACCGGCCTCGAAGTGACGCCAGCGGCTGTGAAACGGCACTTGCAGTGTCGGAAAGCGCGCGCGCGTCAGCGCCGCCACACGATCGGCCACGTCATCGAGCCGCCCGCGCTCGAGCGTGAAGTGCGGCGACCGGCCGCGCGCCACCGCCTCGGTGATGGCGCCGCAGCGCTGGCGAATGGCCGACGGCTGGCGCAGGCGCCAGCCGCCTCATGCAAGGCCGCCGTGCGCTGCCGGCAGACGCCGCGCCGTCCCAGGCGGCGCGCCCCTCGGGGGCAGCGAATCTTGTGAGCGTGGGGGCTCAGAATTCATTCATTCGAGACCCCGCCCCTTGACCGCCGCGAGCTGCGCCTCGTCGGGCACCGCGCCATCGGTGAAGTAGCCCGCCGCGATCTTGGCCTCCATCTCGACCTTGGCGTCGGCGGGATCAGCGCGTCGGGGATCTTGACGCGCTCGCCGACCTCGATGCCGCTGCCGGTGATGGCGTCGTACTTGTCATGTTGCTCATCGACTGACCAGGCGGTGGATCTTGCGGATGCCCAGCCAGTGCAGCACGTCGGGCATCAGCTCCTGGAAGCGCATGTCCTGCACGCCGGCCACGCACTCGGTGCGCAGCGAAGTACTTGTCGGCGCGGTCGCCGCCCTCTTGCCGCTTGCGCGCGTTGTAGACCAGGAACTTGGTCACCTCGCCGAGCGCGCGGCCTTCCTTGCGGCTGTAGGCGATGAGCCCGACGCCGCCGCGCTGCGCGCCCTGGATGCACTCTTCGATCGCGTGCGTCGAGGTACGGCCGGCAGGTGCAGATGTCGGAGCCGAACACGTCCGGAGCCGTTGCACTCGTCGTGCACCCGCGCGGTCAGCGTGATCGCCGGGTTGGACGAGCTCGCGCACGTCGCCGAACACGTACAGCGTCTGGCCGCCGATCGGCGGCAGGAACACGTCGAGGTCGCCGCGCGTCACCAGCTCGGGGTACATGCCGCCGGTTTCCTCGAACAGCGCGCGCCGCAGGTCGGCCTCGCTGACGTTGAAGCGCGCCGCCACGCCGGGCAGCCACCACACCGGCTCGATGGCGATCTTGGTCACCGCAGCAGAGGCGTCGTCGTGCAACACGGCACCGTCGATCGCCAGGCGCTGGAACGCGATCGCCTGCTTGATCTCGGGCAGGTGGATGTGCGCCTTGGTCACCGCGATCGTCGGGCGGATGTCGTAGCCCTGCTCGATGTAGTCGGCAAACGCGTTTTGCACCGACGCGCCCCAGGGATCGATCGACACGATCTTGCTTGGCGTCACCCCATTGTTCGTAGGGCCCGATGAGATCGGTGGGAGACGGTGTTGGTCAGGTCCGCGCGGTGACCCTTGGTCAGGTTGCCGGCGGCCACCGCCAGCGCCCGGTACACGCCGTAGCTGCCGCTGTGCGTGCCGATCACGTTGCGCTGGCTGCGGTTGCCGGTGGTGCCGACGATTGGGCCGCGCTCGAGCGCATCGGCAGCGCCCCAGTGAATGGCAGGGGCGTTGCCCGGTCCCTGCGACCCGGATGGGACGTCAGCCGGATATGACGCGGTTCGCTGGCCATGCGTCGTTTTGCTTCCCGAAAAGGCGGAGCATACCGTTGCCGCTCGCGCGCGACGAGGGCGTTCTTCATGGGCGGAACGCTTTGGCTCGCTCGGCGCGGAGGCCTCGGCGCTGGCCGCGGCGCCATGGCTTCATCAGCGCCTGCGGATAGCTGGCGCGGCGCGCCACCAGCACCAGCGCGACGATCGCCAGCACGTACGGCAGCATCAGGTAGAACTGGTAGGGCAGCTGCAGCCCAGCAGCCCGGCCGCTTGCTGCAGCCGCAGCTGCAGCGCGTCGAAGAACGCGAACAGCAGCGCGCCGAGCAGCGCCTTGCCCGGCCGCCACGACGCGAACACGACCAGCGCGACGCAGACCCAGCCGCGGCCGTTGACCATGTTGAAGTAGAAGCGCGTTGAAGGCCGCCAGCGTCAGGAACGCGCCGGCCACGCCCATCAGCGCCGAGCCGGCGACGCACCGCGCCGGTGCGCATGCCGCCACGATCAGGCCCTGGCCCTCGGCCGCCTGCCGGGTTCTCGCCGACCATGCGCAGCGCCAGGCCGAGCGGCGTGCGGTACAGCAACCAGGCGAGCAGCCGGCACCAGCAGCAGCGCCAGCAGCGTCAGCGGCGTCTGCGCGATTCAGCACCGGCAGCGGCAGCCAGCTGCTCATCGTCGGCGAACGGCTTGATCGTCGGTGGGCTGTCGACCTTCGGAAAGCTCACCCGGTAGCGCGTAACTCAGCCGAGCTGGTCGCGAGCAGCGTGATGCCCAGGCCGGACGACGTGCTGCGACAGCGCCAGCGCGACCGTCAGCGCGGCGTGCAGCAGCGCCGAACACCGCGCCGGTCAGCGCGGCGACCGCGCACGCCGACCCACAGGCCGCGCCCGTGGTACACGGCGAGCCAGCCGGTGAACGCGCCGGCGACCATGATGCCCTCGATGCCGAGGTTCAGCACGCCCGCGCGCTCGCACAGCAGCACGCCCAGCGTGCCGAAGATCAGCGGCGTGGCGATGCGCAGCACCGCGACCCAGAACGGCGCCGCCAGCATCAGGTCGAGCGTCTCGCCCATGCGCTCGTCTTCAGCGCAGCGCACGCGCTACTGCGCCAGCAGGGTCGCCACCAGCACCGCGATCAGCGCGACCGCGACGATCACGTCGGCGATGTAGGTCGGCACGCCGACCGCGCGGCTCATGCTGTCGGCGCCGACCAGCACGCCGGCGACGAACACCGCCGCGAGCGACCACGCCGAGCGGGTGCAGCGCCGCCAGCATCGCGATCACGATGCCCGGTAGCCGTAGCCGGGCGACATGTCGAGCGTCACGTAGCCGGTGCGCCCGGCCACCTCGACCGCGCCGGCCAGCCCGGCCAGCGCGCCCGGACAGCAGCGCCACCAGCATGCCAGCGTGCGCGCACCGGCACGCCGGCAAACGCCGCGGCGCGCGCGTTCGCGCCGACGGCGCGGATCTCGAAGCCGAGCGTCGTGTAGCGCGCAATCGCCGCCCACGCGCAGCCAGCGCCAGCGCAGCGCCAGCAGCAGGCCGGTGTGCACGCGGCTGCGCTCGATCAGCTTGCCAGCTGCGACGCATCGTGCGAGCGCCACGCTCTGCGGCCAGCCCATCGCGGACGGATCCTTCATCGGCCCGTCGAGCATCGCCGAGACGAACAGCAGCACGATGAAGTTGAGCAGCAGCGTCGTCACGACCTCGTCGACGCCGAGCCGCATCTTCAGCCAGCGCCGGCACCAGCAGCAGCAGCGCACCGGCCGAGCACGCCGCCGCGATCATCAGCGGGAACAGCAGCCAGCGCCGGCAAGCCGACCAGCCGCGCCGCCGTGCAGGCCGCCGACGGCCACCGCGGCGAGCGCGCCCGCGTAGAGCTGGCCCTCGGCGCCGATGTTGTAAAGCCGCGCGCGGAACGCGACCGCCGCGGCCAGCCCGGTCAGGATCAGCGGCGTCGCGCGGGTCAGCGTTTCGCTCCACGCGAAGCGCGAGCCGAAGCCGCCCTGCAGCAGCAGCGCGTAAGTGCGCCCGACCGGCGCGCCGGCCCAGGCCACGAGCAGCGAGGTGACCGCGAGCGTGAACGCGATGCGCGCCGAGCGGCGCGGCCAGCACGCCACGCCGGCGTCTGCGTGCGCGGCTCAAGGCGCACCGTGCACGCCGCTGCGCGGCGTTGCCGCCGCGCCATGGCTGGCGTCGCCCATCGCCAGGCCGAGCGTGGCCAGCGTCCACGCTCGCGGGGCGCGCGCGTCGCTCAGGCGGCCGCGCGTGCATGACCGCGATGCGGTCGGCCAGCGCGAGGATCTCGTCGAGGTCTTCGCTGATCACGCAGCACCGCGGCGCCCGCACCGACAGGCTTCGAGCGAGCGTCGATGCACGTCGGCCACCGCGCCGACGTCGAGGCCCCAGGTCGGCTGGTGCGCCACGATCAGCGTCGGCGCCACGTCGCGATCGCGCGCGCGCTGGTCAGCGCGCGACCGAGGATCAGCTTCTGCATGTTGCCGCCCGGACAGCGCGCCGGCGCGGCGATTCGAGCCCGCGCCGCCGCGCACGTCGAACGCGCTCGACGATGCGTCGCGCGTGCTCATGCGCGCGGCCGCGCCGCACGATGCCCCAGCGGGCGAAGCGCGCGGCCGCGCATAGCGCTCGAGCACGCGCGTTCTCCCAGATCGTCAGGTCGCCGATCGCGCCGACGCCCTGGCGGTCCTGCGGAATGCGCGCGACGCCGGCATCGATCCAGGCGCGCGGCCGCGCCGGCAGTGCGCGCCCGCGCGACCTCGAGCGTGCCGGAGTCGAGCGCGAGCACGCCCGCACAACAGTTCGGCCAGCGCCTGCTGGCCGTTGCCGGACACGCCGGCGATCGCGACGACCTCGCCGGCGCGCACCTCGAGGTTCAGCGCCGCTCGAGCAGCACGCGCTCGCGCGTTGCGCACGCACGCATGGTCGCAGCGCGCAGACCACGGCGCGCCGATGCGCGCGGCGCGACGCGCGTCGCGTGCCGACCGGTTCCACGGCGCGGCCGACCATCAGCCTCGGCAAGGCTCGCCTTGTCGGCCGCGGCGGCGCGCATCTGAGCGACCAGCTCGCCCGCCGCGCAGCACCGCGCACGCGGTCGGACACCGCAGCACCTCGTCGAGCTTGTGGCTGATGAAGATGATCGCCATGCCACCGGCCACCATCTGCTGCAAGCGTGGCGAACAGCGACGCCGACTCCTGCGGCGTCAGCACCGCGGTCGGCTCGTCGAGGATCAGGATGCGCGCGCCGCGGATCAGCGCCTTCAGGATCTCGACGCGCTGGCGCTCGCCCGACCGACAGGCTCGCCGACGCGCGCGTCGGGCTCGCACCGGCAGGCCGAAGCGCTGCGCGATCTGCAGCAGCTGCGCGCGCGCCTCGCGCGCCTGCGACTGCAGCCGCCACAGCGGCTCGGTGCCGAGCATCACGTTGTCGAGCACGCTCAGGTTGTCGGCCAGCGTGAAGTGCTGGTGCACCATGCCGATGCCCGCGGCGAGCGCGGCCTTCGGCTCGCCGGGCGGCAGCGCGCGGCCGTCGACCTCGATGTGCCCGCATCGGCCACGTAGTGGCCGAACAGGATCGACACCAGCGTCGCTCTTGCCGGCGCCGTTCTCGCCGAGCAGCGCGAGCACCTCGCCGGCGCGCAGCTCCAGCGAGATGGCGTCGTTGGCCACCAGCGCGCCGAAGCGCTTGGTGATGCCGCTCAGGCGCAGCAGCGGCGCGGCATCGCCGCGCAGCGCGCGCCGTTGCGCGCCGACGCGTGCCACTTCAGCGGCTCGACCGGCGCCATCTTGGCGGTCGGCTCGGCTGCGGTCGTCGACCATCACGTTGAACTTGCCGTCGAGGATCGCCTCTCCTTGGCGCGTACCTTGGACACGACGTCGGCCGGCACCTTCTTCTCGAACGTGCCCAGCGGCGCCAGCTCGATGCCCTTGTGCTTCATCATCGAGTAGGTGGCCGTAGTCCTCGGCCTTGAACGCTGCCGTCCTTGACCGCCTTGATCGCGCGTGTCGATCGTCGGCTCCATGTTCCACAGCGCCGAGGCGACCACCGTGTCGGGGTACTTGTCCTGCGTGTTGATCACGTTGCCGATCGCCAGCTTGCCGCGCTCCTTGGCCGCGTCGCTGACGCCGAAGCGCTCGGCGTACATCACGTCGGCGCCCTTGTCGATCATCGCGAAGGCGGCCTCCTTGGCCTTGGGCGGGTCGAACCAGCTGTTGATGAAGGTGACCGTGAACTCGACCTTCGGGTTCACCTCGCTTCGCGCCGGCCATGAAGGCGTTCATCAGCCGGTTGACCTCGGGGATCGGATAGCCGCCGACCATGCCGATCTTGTTGGTCTTGGTCATGCCGCCGGCGATCATGCCGCGTCAGGTACGCCGGCTCCTGGATGTAGTTGTCGAACACCGCAGAAGTTCGGCGCCTGCGGCTTGCCGCGAGCTGCCCATCAGGAACGACGACCTTCGGGTAGTCCTTGGCGACCTTGCGCGCCGCCGCCTCGACCGCGAACGACTCGCCGACGATCAGCGTGTTGCCGCCCTCGGCGTACTCGCGCATCACGCGCTCGTAGTCGGCGTTGGCGACGTTCTCGCTGAACACGTACTCGATCTCGCCGCGCGCCTCGGCGGCCTTCAGCGCCTTGTGGATGCGGCTGACCCACTGCTGCTCGACCGGCACCGGTGTAGATGGCGGCCACCTTGAGCTTGCCTTGCGCGAAGGCGCTGCCGGCGACAGCGGTGAGACGCGGCAGCGGCGCACAGCAGCAGGGTCGAGCGGCGAATCAGGGCATGGAAGTCCTCCGGTTGTGGAACGCAGTGATGGTTGGAAAGCAAGGTCGCGACGCAAGTCCCATGCCGGGGCAGTGCGACGACTGTCATTTGGCAGGTCAGGTGCGTGCGTCGTCAATCGGTGTGGTCGCTGCGTCGCAACATTACCGCGGCCTCAGAACCCGCCCGGCACGGCGGCGCGCCGCAGCCAGTTGTCGCTCGACCAGCGACTACCGCCATCGATGGCGTGCAGCGTGTACGCATGGCGCGACTGCGGCGAGCTATTCGGCGCGCTGTAGTGCGGCAACAGGCCATGGAAGCACACCAGCGTTCCGGCTGGCACTTCAAGCGGTACGGCCTCCTCGATATCCGGCCACGGCGTGTCGTCGAGCGTCACGAATCGAACCGCGTCGCCTTCGCGCACGAAGCGCTGGCGCAGCGGCCCGTGGTGGCCGCCCGGCGCCACCCACAGGCAGCCGTTGTCGACGCTGGCGTCCTCGAGCGCGATCCAGAACCCGGTGACGGTGATCGGCTCGCTGTGCAGGAAGGTCGCGTCCTGGTGCCATCGCACCTCACCGCCGATGCCGGGCTGCTTGAAGATGAACATCGACTGCCACAGCTGCGGCGCCACGAGACCCAGATCGTGCGCCAACTCGGCTAATCCGGGCCCGTGCGAGAACGCGGCGAATTCCGGATCGCATTCGTGCAACGCGTGCCCGATCTTGTTGATCGACAAGCGCCTTGGCTTGTCGCAAAGCGCCATGGTCGTCGAATGCGTCTTCTTCGAAGAAGCAGCGCACGCTGTCGGCAGAGCCGAGGAACCAGGCGTCGGCGCGCTGGTCACGGGTGGAGAACACGCCGCTGCCGGCCTGTGGCTCGAACGACTCGACGATCTCGTGCGCACGGCGGCTCAGCGCGCGCACACGCCGCCGCGGGCTTGAATTGACGGCAGCACCAGCATAGCCGTCTTCACGGTAGCGCCGTTGTTGAACGGGGTTTAGCATGCGTCGCCGCCGGGGGCAGGAGGGATCGGGCGCAAATCGTCAGACACGGTTTGTGCCTCTCGCGCGGCATGGCACTTGCATCTCACCGAACACACATCCAAGGAGATGACCCCATGAGCCTCGCCCGTCGCACCCCGTTGTGCCGCTGCCCCGTGTCGCTGCACCGTGTCGCAGCAGCCGCTGCGCTGTTCGGTGCGCAGCTGGTGCATCGGCACAGCAGACGCCACGAACGCCCGACGCGACCACGCGGCCCGGCAACGCTGCCGGTCGTCACCGTCACGGCCGACGACGGACCGAGAACATCACGCGACGTGCCGAGCTCCGTCCAGCACGATCCAGCGCCGAGCTGCTCGACGTCGATCAACACCGGCGGGCAAGACTTGCGAGGCCTGTCGGGCCGCGTGCCTAACCTAAATATCGAGTCGTCGTTCGGCCGCGCCTTCCCGCGCGTCTACATCCGCGGCTACGGCAACACCGATTTCCGCCTCAACGCGTCGCAGCCGGTGTCGCTGGTGTACGACGACGTCGTGCAGGAAAACCCGATCCTCAAGGGCTTCCCGTGTTCGACGTCGAGCGCATCGAAGTGCTGCGCGGTCCGCAGGGCACCTTGTTCGGCCGCAACACGCCGGCCGGCGTGGTGAAGTTCGATTCGATTCGCGCCGACCAAGAGCTTCGAGGGCTACGGCAGCAGTCTCGCGTGGGCACCTTCGGCACCTTCAACCCCGAAGGCGCTGAACATGCCGATCGGCCAGGAGTCGGCGCTGCGACTGTCGGTGCTCAACGAGTCGCGCAACGACTGGGTGCACAACACCTTCCGACCGGCTGACGCAGGACCTGGAGGGCTACCGCGACACGCGCTGCGCGGCCAATGGCTGTACGAGCCGCACAAGGATTTCAGCCTGCTCGCCAACCTGCACGTGCGCGACCTCAACGGCTCGGCGCGGCGTTCCGCGCCAACATCATCCAGCCGGGCACCAGCGACCTGGTGCCCGGTTTCGACGAACGCCAGATCTCCACGGACGGCAAGAACGAGCAGACGCTCACCACCACCGGCGGCAGCCTGCGCCTGCGCTGGGGCCTCGGCACCATGGCGCTGTACTCGATCACTGGCTACGAGCACGTCAAGGCGCTACAGCCGCGGCGACATCGACGGCGGCTTCGGCGCGGTGTTCGCGCCGCCATCGGGGCCAGGGCGTGATCCCGTTCTCGTCGGAGACCGCCGACGGCATGCCCAAGCACCAGCAGTGGACGCAGGAGTTTCGGCTCGAGTCCAACACGCCGGGACCGCTTGAGCTGGCAGGGCGGGCCTCTACTACTTCCACGAGGACTATCAGATCGAGCTTCAGCTACGACTCGCTGACCGCCGGCAGCCCTCAAAACGGCTATGAGCGCTCGCGCCAGAAAAACGAAGCCTATTCGATCTTCGGCAACATCAACTACGCGGTGACGCCGGCCCTCAGCGTGCGCGCCGGCCTGCGCTACACGCAGGACAAGACGAACTTCAACGTCGAGGACTACAACAGCGCGGTGTTCGGCACACCGCCCGACATGACGGCGCTGGCCGCCGGCGGACCGCTGTCGGCGGCGACGAAGGACAACAAGACCAGCTGGGACTTGAGCGGCCCTGTACGCGCCGTCAATCCCTCCGTTAACCTGTATGCACGCGTGGCCACCGGACTATCGGGCCAGCAGCGTGCAGGGGGCAAGCGCGTTCAACAACCAGTCGATTGCGACCCGAGAACGCCACGTGCGTACGAGGCCGGCGTCAAATCCGACTTCTTCGATGGCCGCGCGCGAGTGAATTTCAGCATCTGCTACTACGAGGTGAAGGACCAGCAACTCACGGCGGTGGGTGGCGCCTCCAACGCCAACATCCTGCTCAACGCCAAGAAGTCGACCGGGCAGGGCTTCGAGCTCGACAGCCAGGCGTTCCTTACCGACAACCTGCTCACGACGCTGGGCGTGGGCTACGCGGACACCCAGATCAAGGATCCGAATCTCGCCGTGTCGCCATGCGGCACCGGACTGTTTCCGCCACCCCAATTGATGCACGGTCACCGATCCGCTGGACGCCAACGGCAAAGCGCTGATCAATGGCAACGCGCTGCCGCAAGCGCCCAAGACCACGGTCAACTTCACGCTGCGCTACAGCCAACCGGTGGCCGCCGGCGGCGAGTGGTCACATCTACACCGACTGGGTCTACCGCAGCAAGATCAACTTCTTCCTCTACGAGTCGGTGGAGTTCACCGGCAAGTCGCTCACCGAGGGCGGGCTGCGCGCCGGCTATCTCGTGGGGCAAGGGCAAGTACGAGGCGGCCGCTTCGTGCGCAACATCACCAACCAGATCCGCGTGGTCGGCGGCATCGACTTCAACAACCTCACCGGCTTCATCAACGAGCCGCGCACCTACGGCCTTCAGTTCAAGGCGCTGTTCTGACCGTTGAAGGCGACGCGGCGAGCCAGTCGCCTGCGGCGCTAACGACCCTGAGCGACGCCAGCGGGCGTGAACGCACGGATCGCGGCTTCGGCATGCGAGCGCGCCGCTTCGCCAAGAACGAAGTGGCGCGCTGCCTGCACGCCCATCGCCGCCAGGTCGCTGAGCGTCAGCGGCGTGTCGCGCAACAAGCGCGGCGGCTTCCTGCGACGGCGTGGTGCGCGACATCAAGCGGTTGTCGGTGTGGAACGAGACGCTAGAGGCCAGCGCGATGCAGCGCGGTGATCGGATGGCTGGCGATCGACGCCGCGGCGCCGGTGTGCACGTTGCTGGTCGGGCACAGCTCCAGGTGCAGGTTGCGCTGCGCGCGCCTCGTCGATCAGCGCCGCGTCGCCGGCTGGACCCAACGCATCGGCCAGCCGCACGCCGTGGCCGATGCGCTGGGCGCCGAGGCGCGCCGCCTCGATCACGCGCGGCGCGGCGTCGGCCTCGCCAGCGTGCAAGGTCAGCGGCACGCCGCCGTCGCGCGCGATGCCGATCGCGCCGGCATGCTCGCTCGGCGGATGCCCGATCTCGGCGCCGGCCAGATCGAAACCCGACCACGCCGTGCCCGAGATAGCGCCGCGCGAGTTGCGCAACGCGTTGCGCCTCGCCGGTGCTGCGCTCGCGCATCGCGCACAGGATCAGGCCGCTGGGCAGAGCGCTGCGCTGCAAGCCCAGCAGCATCGCCTCGATCGCCGCCTCGACGCCGAGATGCCGTGAGGCTCGAACAGCGTCGGTGCTGATGCGGAACTCGGCCAGCACGCAGCCGTCGGCGCGCACGTCTTCGGCCGCCTCGAACGCCACCCGCTGCAGCGCCGGGCAGCGTGGCCATCGCCGCCACGGTGAGCGCAAAGCCACGCAGGTACTCGGCCAGGCTGCCGGCGTGCGCTCGTTGATCGAAACCACGCCGCCAGCGCGCGTCGGCATCGGGCGCTGGCGGCTCGATGCCGCGTTCGCGCAGCAACTCCAGCAACGTGGCCGGCCGCAAGCCGCCGTCCAGATGGTCGTGCAGCAGCACACTTGGGCAGCGCACGCGCAAGCGCGCCGATGTCGTCGAGGCGCAGGGCATCGTGTCATCGTAGTCAGGTGGCGCGCGCAGCGCTGAGCGTTGTTATCCTGCGCCGCACCTCGATGACGAACGGGAGCACACCGATCATGACCTTCCACCGCGCTGGCATTTCTTGGGTCTTGGCCTGCTGGCTTCGATTGCGTGGGCCGAGCCCGCGATCGTCTACGACATGGGCGGCAAGTTCGACAAGTCGTTCAACGAAGCGGCCTACAACGGCGCCGAGCGCTGCAAGAAGGAAACCGGCAAGGCCTACCTCGACTTCGAGATCGCCAACGAGGCGCAGCGCGAGCAGGCGATGCGGCGCATGGCCGAACGCGGCGCCAACCCGATCATCGGCGTCGGCTTCTCGCCAGGCCGCGTCGATCGAGAAGGTGGCCAAGGAGTTTCCCAAGGTCAGCTTCGTGATCATCGATTCGGTGGTCGAGCTGCCCAACGTGCGAATCGATCGTCTTCAAGGAGCAGGAGGGCAGCTTCCTGGTCGGCATGATGGCGGCGCATGGCCAGCAAGACGCGGCAAGGTCGGCTTCGTCGGCGGCATGGACATCCCGCTGATCCGCAGCTTCCAGTGCGGCTACGAGCAGGGCGCCAAGTACGCCAACCCCAAGGTCGAGGTGATCGCCGAGCGATGACCGGCACCACGCCGGCCGCCTGGAACGACCCGGCGCGCGGCGGCGAGCTCGCCAAGGCGCAGTTCGGCCAGGGCGTCGACGTGGTCTTCGCCGCGGCCGGCGGCACCGGCGTCGGCGTGCTACCAGGCGGCCAAGGACGCCGGCAAGCTGGCGATCGGCGTCGACAGCAACCAGAACCACCTGCAGCCCGGCACGATGCTGACCTCGATGGTGAAGCGCGTCGACATCGCGGTCTACGAGAGCAGGCTCAAGGAGAGCACGCCGGGCGTCTCGGTGCTGCGGCCTGCAAGGAGGGCGGCGTCGACTACGCGATGGACGCAGCACAACGCCAAGCTGGTGAGCGCGCGACATGAAGAGCAAGGTCGACGCCGCCAAGGCCGACATCATCGCCGGCAAGATCAAGGTCGCCGACTACATGGCCGACAACGCGTGCGAGTATTGAGTTGACGTGATGGCAACGGCCGCGCCGGCCGTCGCGCTGCGCGGCATCCGACAAGCGCTTCGGCGCGGTGCAGGCCAACGACGGCGTCGACCTCACGGTCGCGCGGCTGGCACCGTGCACGGCATCGTCGGCGAGAACGGCGCCGGCAGAGCGACGCTGATGTCGATCCTCTACGGCCTGGTCAGCGCCGACAGCGGCGTCGATCGAGGTCAACGGCGAGGCCGGTGCAGATCCGCCACTCGCGCGACGCGATCGCCGCTCGGCATCGGCATGGTGCACCAGCACTTCATGCTGGTGGACACCTTCACGTGCGCTCGAGAACGTGCTGCTCGGCGCCGAGCCGCGGCTGGCTGCTGCAGCCGCGGCTCGCGCGCAGGCGCGCGCCGCGACTGCCGAGCGCTGATAGCGCGACAACGGCCTGCAGGTGCGACCTCGATGCGCCCGTCGAGCGACGCTTGCCGGTCGGCGAGCGCCAGCGGCGTCGAGATCCTGAAGGCGCTGTACCGCGGCGCGCGCATCCTGATCCTCGACGAGCCGACCGCGGTGCTGACGCCGCAGGAGACCGACCAGCTGTTCGGCACGCTGCGCAGCCTGCGCGCGCAGCGGCACGACGATCGTGCTGATCACCCACAAGCTCAAGGAAATCGTCGCGCTCACCGACGCGGTGACCGTGATGCGCGCGGCCGCGTGGTGCTCGACTGCGCGACGGCCGACACCACGCACCGACGCGCTGGCGCAGGCGATGGTCGGCCGGCGCGTGCAGATGGGCCGCGGCCGGCGAGGCCGTCACAGCACAGATGGCGCAGCCGCTGCTACTGGCCAGTGGCCTGCAGATGGCGCGTATGCCGCGGGCGTAACGCGGCTCGCCGACGTGTCGCTTGACGCTGCGCGCCGGCGAGATCGTCGGCATCGCCGGCGTCTCGGGCAACGGACAAAGCGAGCTGCTCGATGCGTTGTCGGGTTTGCTCGATCCCGACGCCGGTGAGCTGGAGCTCCGAACAATGGCGATCGGTGTACTTCGTTCAGTTACGTATTGCCCATGCCGATCTTCAGCCGTCTCGGGCCATACCCCGCCGAGTTGCTCGATGCGGCGTCGAACCAACGACCAAGGGTGCTCTTTGAGTACTGGGGCCACATGGCCTCGTTGGTGCCGGTGGCACTGCAGCCATACCTGCGGTGGCGCATGGCCGAGGCACACGAGCGGGCGTGGGGCCGCATGGTCGCCGCCATCGCGACTTTCCGGACGTTGTGTCATGGGTGCGTCAGGAGGTCCGCGACCGCGCGCCGCTGACAGCGGGGGAGATTGAGCTGATGTGCCGGCCCGGCCAAGAGCTGAACTGGGGTTGGAACTGGAGCGATGCGAAGTCCGCGTTGGAGTGGCTGTTCTGGACCGGCGAGGTGACCTCGGCCGGGCCCGCAACAGCGCCTTCGCGCGGCTCTATGACCTGCCCGAGCAAGAGTGCTGCCCCCGGGCGGTGCTGGACACACCGACGCCGGACGACGCCGACGCGTTCCGCGAGTTGGTCCGCATCTCGGCCCAGTCGCTCGGGATAGCCGCCGAAACCGAGTTGCGCGATTACTTCGGTTGACCGGCCCGCGGTTCCGCCAAGCGCTCGCCGACCTCGTGGACGAGGGCACGGTGGTCCCGGTGACGGTCAGGGCTGGAAGCCGCGGGCCTACCGGCACGTCGATGCGAAGCTTCCGCGGCGGGTGGACGTGGCCACCCTGCTGAGCCCGTTCGATCCGGTGATCTGGGAGCGGGGCCGGACCGAGCGGCTCTTCGGCTTCCATTACCGGATCGGGATCTACACGGTGCCGCACGAACGGGTGCACGGGTACTACGCGTTGCCGTTCCTGCTCGGCGACCGGCTGGTCGCACGGGTCGACCTGTAAGGCCGATCGCCGCTCCGGGTGCTGCTGGTGCCCGGTGTGGGGGCCGAGCCGGGCAGGTCGCCAGGAGCGGTGGCAGGGCGGCTGGCGCCAGGTACTGCTCGAGGTTGCCGAGTGGCTCGATCTGAGCTCGGTGGCCCGCCCAGAGCAGGGGAGATCTGGCTGCCGAGCTCGGAAGCGTCCTGGGGACGACGCGAGGCGCTACCGTATGGCGTGACCTCCGCAATCAACGAGAACGACACGCATTTTTGACCTGCCGATCCATTCGGGGCCCGGTGTACGCGCCACCGAGCCGGCTGTCGGTATTTCTCATGCGGATGCACGCACGTACCCCGCGGTGGGCCGCGCCGGCCGCCATCGCGGCCTGCTTCCTCGGCGCGGCCTCCTACCGTCTGGATAAGCAATCCGACGGACGTCGGTGCCGCCGATCCGCCCACCTGCCTGATCAAGCTCACCACCGGGCTGGACTGCCCGGGCTGCGGCGGCACGCGCGCCTTCTACCTGATGCATGGCAACCTGCCCGAGGCCGTGCGTCACCGCGCGATGGCCGTGTTCGCCGCGCCGTTCTGGTGTGGCTCTACCTTGCGTGGACGGTCAAGCAGGTGAGCGGCCGATCGCTGCCGATGCCACGGATCAGTGCCAAGACGTTGACGCTGTTCCTGGCCGCGTGGGCAGTATTCACGGTGGTCCGGAATATCCCCATAGCACCATTCACATCTTTGTACGTGTAACGTTCCCGGGTCAGGCGGCGGCGCGGTGGATCCGGATGTCGCCACTCATCGTCTTGACTCGAAGGCTGAGCGCGGGGCCGCCCCTCAGGTGCGCCGGTGGTCTGCAGGTCGTTGCGCGTGCTGCCGGACATTGACGTGAGGTCCTCCAGACCGAGGTGCCCGCCGGCACGCCGACCACCATCATCGCCGGATGCGCGCGGCGATGCCGGCGTCTCCTCCGTGCATGGCGCCGATCGTGATGTCGCCAGACGCCGTTTGAGCCCGTACCCGGCCGCGCGACGCGCCTAACCGAACGTCGCCGCTGGCCGCGTCGACCTCGGTGTCACCGAGGATTTCATTGGCCGGATGTCACCGGACGCGGTGTGGGCTCGCAGCGCCCCGCCGATGCGACCGCCGTACAGGTCTCCGCTGCCTGAGTCGACGCTCACGTCGCCGCCGGTCTCGAGCAGGTTGACGTCATCGGAGCCGGTGTTCGCGTTGACGGCGCCGAGCCGTCCGTTCGTGCGGAGGTCGGCCGAGCCCAACTGGGCGGAGAGCGTGCTGTCCAAAGGAACGCGTGAGGTTCGCCCCCGCACCCGGCCCCGGCGAAGGCCTAGCCAACCGGTGGGTCTCGGCGAGGTCTCCAACCGCAGCTGGTGGCCGTCGAAGACGACGACCGTGGCGTCGACGGCCGCGTGGAGGACTCGGAGCCGTCTTCGGGGTGAGTGTCACAAGCACGACGGGATGCTCGACCGCGGTGACGGTGACGTCCCCACTGATGCATGCGGAGGCTGATGTCGATCGGGCCGGTAGCGGCGAATTCGTACACGCCGAAAGGTATGTCATGGGTCTCTCCTTGCCGGACCGATGGGCGAATCAGGCTGGGTGAATCAGGCTGGGTGAATCAGGCTGTTGAATCAGGCTTGGGCGAATCAGGCTTGGGCGTAGCCGGTGAAGCGGCGCCCGGGCCGCCCGGGCGTTCCGCTCGGTGGCGGCGAGCGGCCCGGCGACCGACGCGGTGATGGCCCAGACCAGCCAGGCATTCACCGACATCGATGCGCAGTGGCGGCGGCCGCCTCCACCGCCTCCTTGATGACTCCGGAAGCCGCAGCGTGATCCGGGTGACGTCGCCGTCGGCTTCGAGAGTCAGAGCCGGTCCGGGAGACGTCGCGATGACGTCACGCTCCTCGACCACGAACTGCGCCTCGCGGCCACGCAGCGGACCTCCACGCTCGCCGAGCTGAGCTTGGCGGTGATCTCCGCTGCAGCGTCGGAGAACGCCTCGAGCAGGCACAACCGGCCGGCCGACTCGATCGTCGAGCCGAACCTCCCCGCCCGCGGCAGCGCCGCCGCGAGCGTCGCGATGCGGGGTCTCCAGGTACGGCGTTAGCTCCACTGACGTCATCATGACGTCATGAAGACGTCACGTCAATGCTCAGCTAGCGTCGTCAAGCGGATCGATGCCAGGCGCTGATCTTGGGCAAATGCGGGTAATTGGAGATTGAAGCACGCGTGTTGCCCAAGATCGCGGCATTAGGGTCTGAAGTCCTGAGATCGCCGCCAGTCCGTTCGCACCGTCGTCGTAACATGCTCTGATGCGTGCTCAATCTGAGCACGCCGACCAGGCTAGGTTGTTGACATGACTCAGGATGCTGACGCGCGCCGACCCTTCGGCCGGCCGATCACCGCGATGGTCACCCCGATGCGGCCGGACGGCTCGCTCGACCTCGACGGCGCCGGCGAAGCTGGCCAGCCTACCTCGTCGACGAGCAGGGCAACGACGGCGCTCGTGATCAGCGGCACCACCGGCGAGTCGCCGACCACCACCGACGCCGGAGAAGGAGACGCTGCTGCGCGCCGTCGTCGAGGCGGTCGGCGACCGGGCGCAGGTGGTCGCCGGCGTGGGCACCAACGACACCGCATCACACGGTCGAGCTGGCCCAGGCGGCCGAGAAGGCCGGCGCGCACGGCGCTGCTGCGTCGTCACGCCGTACTACAACCAGCCGCCGCAGGCCGGCCTGCTCGCAGCACTTCACCGCGGTCGCCGACGCGACCGGCGCTGCCGGTGATGCTCTACGACATCCCGGCACCGCACCGGGCACGCCGATCGCCACCGAGACGCATGTGCCGGCTGGCCGAGCACGAGCGCATCGTCGCGGTGAAGGACGCCAAGGGCGACCTCGCCGACGACCTCGCTGGGTCGCTGCAGCCGGACCGATCTCGCCTACTACTCCGGCGACGACGCGCGCACGCTGCCGCTGCTCGCGGTCGGCGGCGGTCGGCGTGGTCGGCACGCTCGACGCACCTCATCGGCGCGCCGACCAAGGAGCATGATCTGGCGTACGAGCGCGGCGACGTCGCCGACGCGCTGCGCGCTGCCACCGCCAGCTGCTGCCGGTCGTTCACCGGCATCTTCCGCACCCAGGGCGTCGATCCTGGTCAAGGCGGCGCTGAGCGCTGCGCGGGCTGCCCGCCGGGCCGGTGCGGTCGCCGCTGGTCGACGCGACCGAGGCGCAGATCAGCGCAGCTGCGAGGCCGACTGCGCCGCGGCGCGGCGTGGCGCCTCGGATGAACCGAGTCAGCGACCGATGGAGCTGGAGCCGCCACCGCCGCTGCCCGGCGGCGGCCTGCGGGTCATCCCGCTCGGCGGGCTCGGCGCGATCGGCCGCAACATGACCGTCTTCGAGTACGACGGCAAGCTGCTGATCGTCGACTGCGGAGTGCTGTTCCCGGACGTGGACCAGCCCGGCGTCGACCTGATCCTGCCCGACTTCTACGCCGATCCTGGACCGGCTCGACGACGTGCAGGCGATCGTGCTCACCCACGGGCACGAGGACCACATCGGCGCGGTGCCCGTACCTGCTGGCGCACAAGACGGACATCCCGCTGGTCGGCTCCGCAGTTCACGCTGGCCCTGGTCGAGGCGAAGCTGCGCCGAGCGCCGCATCGAGCCGTACACGCTGACCGTGAGCGAGGGCCAGACCGGAGCGGCTCGGCCCGTTCGAGTGCGAGTTCTTCGCGGTCAACCACTCGATCCCGGACGCGCTCGGCGGTCGCGGTCCGCACCCCGGCCGGCGTCGTGCTGCACACCGGCGACTTCAAGATGGACCAGCTGCCGCTGGACGGCCGGCTCACCGACCTGGCCGGCTTCGCCCGGCTCGGCGCGGCGGGCGTCGACCTGCTGCTGTCCGACTCGACCAACGCCGAGGTGCCCGGCTTCGTCACGCCCGAGCGGGAGCATCGGCCCGGTGCTCGACTCGATCTTCGCGCAAGGCCACCGGCCGGATCATCGTGGCCTCGCTTCGCCTCGCACGTGCACCGGGTCCAGCAGGTGCTCGACGCCGCGCACGCGCACGACCGGAAGGTCGCCTTCATCGGCCGCTCGATGGTGCGCAACATGGGCATCGCCCGCGACCTCGGCCTGCTGCGCGATCCCGGCCGGCCTGCGTGGTCGGCCTCGACGAGGCGACCAGCGCTGCCGCGCGGACAGATCGTGCTGATGTCGACCGGTTCGCAGGGCGAGCCGATGAGCGCGCTCGGCCGGATGGCCGATCGGCGACCACCGCGCACGTCACGATCGAGCCGGGCGACACCGTGGTGCTGGCCAGCTCGCTGGTGCCGGGCAACGAGACCGCGGTCTACCGGGTGATCAACCAGCTGTCCCGGGCCGGCGCGTTCGTCGTGCACAAGGACGTCGGCCAAGGTGCACGTGTCCGGGCACGCGCCGGCCGGCGAGCTGCTCTACCTGCTCAACGTGGTGAAGCCGCGCAACTTCATGCCGGTGCACGGCGAGTGGCGGCACCTGCGCGCGCACGCCCGGCTCGGCATCGAGTCGGGCGTCGCCGGCCGACCGGATCGTGCTCTGCGAGGACGGCGACGTGGTCGACCTGGTCGACGGCGTCGCCGCGGTCACCGGCCACGTCGACGTGCCGATACGTCTATGTGGACGGTCTCGCCGTCGGCGACGTCGGCGAGTCGCTGCTCACCGAGCGCCGGATCCTCGGCGACGGCGGCTTCATCGCGGCCACCGTGGTGGTCGACTCGGTGACCGGCAAGGTGGTCGCCGGCCCGACGGTGTCCGGCCAAGGGCTTCTCCGACGATCCGGCCGCGTTCGACGACGGTGCGTGCCGCTGGTCGACCGAGGCGCTGGACCGGGCCGCCGCGGACGGGCGTCACCGACCCGCACCAGCTGCAGCAGGTGGTCCGCCGCACGATCGGCCGCTGGGTCAACGACCGCTACCGCCGCCGGCCGATGATCGTGCCAAACGTCCTCGAGGTCTCGAACGCCATTACCCCGGCGGCCAGAGGAGCACCGCGGCGATGATGCCCTCGTCGGAACCACGTCCGTGAGTGCGCTGAACCGATGGGATCAGACGGCACCGGGCGCGGTCGCCGAACCGCCCGGCGCGCACGAGGTCGGCCGCGACATCGAGACCGGTGACGGTCTGCGGGCGTCGAGGAGGCAGTCGCGGCTGGGCGGTCGCACTCAGCTCGTACAGGTCGGCCTGGCCGGGCTGGTTCAACTGGCGTGCGTCAGCGGTCGGTCGCACTATCGGGTGTCGTCGCCGTCAGCGACGACGACCAGACTGCCGGTCACCTCGTTCCATCCGACCGCTCGCACGGCGGCGGCCGAGAAGGGTCGTAAGCTGGGCCCGGTGGTGGGGACACCGGATTCAGCGTCCAAATGGGACACTGTCCAGGTCAGCGCCGGCGGGCAATCCGGCGCGGCTGGCAATAGAACGCTTAGACTTGGCAGTAATCCCCGTTTGTTTACGGGGCGTTTTTAATCACCACGGCGGGGAGACACCTCAGCAGGATTTTATCATTT
>ERZ1370068.8021-contig-6904_pt1 | contig 39050 bp, 64 predicted proteins | sample MGYA00561227_ERZ1370068 | MGnify/ENA primary metagenome ERZ1370068 (study PRJEB38410, sample SAMEA6850437) | metagenome | study: Metagenomic assessment of the ecological functions of the soil: analysis of the soil microbiota associated with the...
CCGTCGATGACGTCATCGCCGCCGAGGCCGTTGATGACGATGCTGGTCGCCGGCCTCGAAGCCTGGTGATCGTCACGTCGTCAGCCAGACCCGACACCGTAATGACGCCGTTGACGTCGGTGATGTTGATGACGTCGTCGCCGCTTGGTCGCATTGATGACGATGGTGTCAGGCGCGCCGTCACCGGACGCCGCTGCCGGGCGTCGACTCAAGATCGATCGCCACGTGCTTGACGTCGGTCGTGGCAAGGTCGTTGACCGTGATGGTGTCCGCGCCGCCCAGGGCGTTGAAGTCGATCGGTCTCGACACTGTCGAGGTCCATCGTGATGGCGGCGACGTCGCGGGTGAAGCAGCGCCGCGGCCGTTGCTGGCGGAGATGTCGATCTTCTCGTTGACGTTGGCGCCGTTGAACAGCAGCGTGTCGTTGCCCGCCCGCCCTCGACGGTGTCGCTGCCGTCGCCGGGGTTCCAGACGAAGGTGTCGTCGCCCGCGCCGAGCGAGGCGACGTCGTTGCCGCGCGCCGCCGTTGACCGTGTCGTTGCCGGCGCTGCCGACAATGGTGTCATCGCCGTCGCCGCCGTTGATGGTGAGGCTGACCTGGCCGGCGTGCAGCCGCGGCGGCGTTGATGATGTCGTTGCCGGCGCCTCCATTGATCACGAGCCGGTCGGTGCCGTCGGCACCGTCGATCTTCACCTGTGCCGCCAGCCCGTTGACGACAACCGATGTCCCGCTGGCTGGCGATGGTGATGTGGTCGTCGCCGGCCGTGCCATTGACGTTCACGGTGATCGGTCTGGCCGTCGCCCTGCCCGCTGCCCGGCGTTCCCGACAGGTCGACGGCGACCTGCGTCACGTCGGTTCCGGTGCAGATCGTTCGACCGTCACCGTATCGGCACCGCCGAGCGCGGCGAGCTGGATGGCTCCGACGCCGTTGAGAGTCCATGGTGATGTTGCCGACGTCGCGGAACAACCGCACCCGCTGGCCATTGGCGGAGATGTCGAATTTCTCGCCGATGTTGGCGCCGTTGAACACCAGCGTGTCGGTGCCGCCCTGGCCTTCGACGATGTCGCTGCCGTCGCCGGGATTCCAGATGAAACTGTCGTTGCCGTCGCCGAGCAGCGGCGACGTCGTTGCCGCGGCCGCCGTTGACGACGTCGTTGCCGTCGCCGCCGATCAGCATGTCGTCGCCCTGGCTGCCGGTGATGGTGTCGTTGCCGGCGCCGCCATCGATGGTCAGCTGACGTTGCCGGCCGCAGGCCGGCGGCGTTGATGGTGTCGTTGCCGCCGAGCTCCGTTGATGACGAGCTGGTCGGTCGCCTCGGCGCCGCCGATCGTGACCGTGCGCCGGCAGGCCGCTGACCGAGACCGAGCCTCCCTGCTCCGCGTCACCTGACCATGTCGTTGCCGGCGCGTGCCGTTGACGGTCACGGTGTCCGTCTGCGCCGTCGCCGATGCTGCTGCCGGGCGTTCCGGCGAGGTCGAGCGCGACCTGCGTTGACGCCGGTGCCGCTGAGGTCGTCCGACGTTGATGGTGTCGGCGCCGCCGAGCGCGGTGAGCTGGATGTGTCTCGACGCCGTTGAGATCCATGGTGATGTTGCGCGACGTCGCGGGTGAACCTCACGCGGCCGCCGTTGGCCGAGATGTCGATCTTCTCGCTGATGTTGGCGCCGTTGAACAGCATCGTGTCGGTGCCGCCTGGCCCTCGACGATGTCGCTGCCGTCGCCCGGATCCCACTGAAACGTGTCGTCGCCGGCGCCGAGCAGCGCGACGTCGTTGCCGCTGGTTGCCGTCGATGAAGTCATTGCCGTCGCCGCCGAGCAGCGTGTCGTCGCCGTTGCCGCCGAGGATCGTGTCGTTGCCAGTGCGCCGCCGTCGATGGTCAGCGCTGGTGAGCGCCGCAATGCCGCTGCCCGCCGGAGATCGTGTCGTCGCCATCGCCGCCGTTGATGGAGAGGTTCTCAGTCGTGACGTCGACGCTAAATGTTGCCGTGTTGGTGCGGCTGACACGCACGGCGGTGCCGTTCGCCGCGATGGCGAACGTGTCGGCAGTGTCGGCGCCGTTGACCTGCGTGGTGTCGGTGCCGCCGTTGCCGAGAATGCTGATGACGTCGGTCGCCTCCGCATTGAGGACGGTGGTCTGCGTGCCGAGGCCGCCGATCACCACCGAGCCGGCCGTCGGCGCTGACCGAGAACATGTCGTTCCCGGCGCCGCCATTCATCGACCACGCGTGTCGACCGCGCCGTCGCCGACTATTGCCGCCGGGCGTGCGCGGCCAGGTCGAGCGTCGACATCGCGTGGCATCGGTGCCGCTGAGGTCGTTCGACCGTGATGGTGTCGGCACCGCCCAGCGCGGTGAACTGGATCGTGCTCGACGTCGTTGAGGTCCATGGTGATGTTGGCGATGTCGCGGGTGAACCGCACGCTGGCCGCCGTTGGCCGAGATGTCGATCTTCTCGCTGATGTTGGCGCCGTTGAACAGCAGCGTGTCGTTGCCGGCCTGACCGTCGACGATGTCGCTGCCGTCGCCCGGATCCCACTGAAGCGCGTCGTCGCCGGCGCCGAGCAGGGCGATGTCGTTGCCCTGGTTGCCGTCGATGAAGTCGTTGCCGTCGCCGCCGAGCAGCGTGTCGGCGCCGTTGCCGCCGAGGATCGTGTCGTTGCCCGCGCCGCCGTCGACGGTGAGCTGGATCAGCGCTGGCGAGGTTGCCGGCGGCGTGATCGTGTCGTCGCCGCCATTGGCGTTGACGACGAGGTTCTCGGTGGTGCCGATGTCGAGCGAGAACGGCGCCGGGTCTGAGGCGATCGAAGCGCACGCGGCTGCCGTTGGCGGTGATCGGTGAACACCTCGGCGCCGTTGCCGCCGTTGACCTCGGCGGTGTCGTTGCCGTCGCCGCCTTCCATCAGGTCGGTGCCTTCGCCGGGATTCCAGATCATGCGATCGTCGCCGGCCTGGCCGAACATCTGGTCATCGCCGGTGCCGCCGGTCAGCACGTCGTTGCCCGAGCCGCCGAACAGCAGGTCGTTGCCGCCCTTGCCGAGCAGCGTGTCATTTCCGGAACCGCCGAACAGCAGATCGTTGCCGGAACCGCCGGTCAGCGTGTCATTGCCATCGCCACCGAACAGGTTGCGCGGCGGGCAGCGCGCCGTTGCTTTCGTCGAGCGTGATGTTGTCGTTGCCGCCGGAGCCGACCACCTGAATCAGCGTGGTGTTGGCGACCGTTGCTCCGCCTCCCGTGATCGGCACTGCACCGCCGTTGACGAGAATGTTACCGGCCGCGTTGCGACTCACTATAATGCTGTTGTCGCCGGCATCATCGAACACTGATAGCAGTCCGGAACCGCGGAATGAACTAGAGCCTTGATAGCCATGGAATATGCTTTTCCTTCTAAAATGGGTCTCGTCCCTCCTGCCGATGGGTAACCGCAGTCGAACAGGGAAGACTTGAAGCCTGGCTTTAGGCGGCCGTGAATTTTGCTTAAGAAATCCTCGACATCTCCCGGGTGTGCTATGCTCGTCGAAATATTCTGTTCCATGGTGTTGCATCCGGCGGCGGCAGACCGAGCCGCACCGAGCGCGTGCGAACGAAAATCCATTGCAATGCCGATCCCTCCTCTGATCGCGCGGTCAACTCGCGGCGGTTGTTCGGCCTGACCAGGACACCAACGTGCAATTTGCTTTTTGCCGATCACGTAGCTCGACACCGGACGCCGCGAGTTGCGACGCGGCCCCGAATTGATCGAAGATCGAGCCGCAGGTGTTCGACCTCCTTGCCTATCTCGTGCAGAACACCGATCGCGTGATCAGCAAAGACGATCTGATTGCGTCGATTTGGGACGGCCGCATCGTGTCGGACTCGACGCTGAGCAGCCGCATCTATGCGGCCCGCAGGGCAGTCGGCGACAGCGGCCAGCACCAGAAGCTGATCCGCACCATCGCCCGCAAGGGGCTCCGCTTCATCGGCCCCGTCCGTCGGCATCCGAACGCCGGGGAGCCTGCGGTCGCCGCCGATCCGCCAGCGGGCGATTTAACGACGATGTTGCGGCCACTTTTGCCGCTCCCAGAACGTGCCGCGATCGCCGTGCTGCCCTTCACCAACATGAGCGGCGACCCGGAGCAGGAGTATTTTCCGACGGCATCAGCGAGGACATCATCACCGCGCTGTCAAAGCTGCGCTGGTTCTTCGTGATCGCGCGCAGCTTCCTCCTTCACCTACAAGAGCAGGGCCGTTCACATCAAGCAGGTCGCCGAGGAGCTTGGCGTCAGCTATGTGCTCGAGGGCAGCGTGCGCCAGGAGCGGCGACCGCGTGCGCATCACGGCGCAGCTCAACGACGTCATCCACCGGCAGCCACCTCTGGGCGGAACGTTACGACCGCGACCTCGCCGACGTGTTCGCGGTGCAGGACGAGATCACCGAAGTCGATCGTCGCGGCGATCGAGCCGCAGCTCTATGCGGCGGAAAATTTCCGCGCCCGGCGCAAGCCTGCCGGGCAGCATGGACGCCTGGGAATCTGGTGATGCGGGCGCTGTCGCATTACTGGCGGGTGACGCAAGCAGGACCATGTCGCCGCGCGGGCGCTGCTGGAGCAGGCGATCTCGATCGACCCGCGTTACGGCCATGCCCTCGGCGTGCTCTGCCGCCAGCTACACGTTCGCGGCCCATATGGGATGGGCGGACTGGCGCCGTCGTGGTACCGATCGCCGAGCGTGCCGCGTTGGCGGCGATCCGCGCCGACGATGAAGACCCTTGGGCGCACCACGCGCTCGGCGCCGTCTATCTGGTTTCCCGCCGCTTCGACGAAGATCGCTCGCCGAATTCGATCTGGCGCTGCGGTTCAATCCGAATTTCTCGCAGGCCCAGAACCACCGCGCCGCCGCGCTGGCGTTTTGCGGCCACTGGGAAGAAAGCATCCGCACCGTCGCGCGGGCGCTGCGCTTAAGCCCGCGCGATCCGCTCTCCGCGCTCTATTATGCCACCGCCTGCTTCGCGCACTACATCGGCGGCAATTACGACGAAGCGCGGCGACTGGCGCGCACGGCCGTCCGCCTGCGCGGCGATTTCGCCAGCGCCCATCGCGTGCTCACTGCAGCCACCGGCATGGTCGGACCGCCTGAAGCCGCCGCGGCGGCGCTCGAGGAACTGCGTCGCGCGCAACCCAACATTTCGCTGGCCTGGGTCGCGAAGTACATCCCGCTCAAGCGGGAAAGCGATCGCGAACGCTATCTCGAAGGCTTTCGGCGCGCCGGGTTGAACTAGCCGCGCGGCTGGAGCCGAGGCCTGCTCGCGTCGCCGCCGTTCGCTACCTCCTCTGCAGTCGACGGTCTCCTATCCCGAAACGTCGATTGTGCATCGCAACAAAGCCCCTAGACTAGCGCCCGCAACGAGGTGCTAAGTGTCTGAAATCAATGCCGATGCCTGGGTTTCCTCCAGGTCACCGCCCGATGGGCTTCCCCGAATTCGTCGTCGTCATCGCCGTCCATCATGGCGCTGAACCCGCTGGCGATGGACATGATGCTGCCGGCGCTGCCGAACATCGCGTCCGCATTCCACATCGCTGACGCCAACCGGCCGCAGATGGTGCTGTCGATCTTCCTGCTCGGTTTCGGCATCGGCCAATTCGTGATCGGACCATTGTCGGACCGTTTCGGCCGCCGTCCGGTCCTGCTCGGCGGCATGACCGTCTACTTCATCGCCAGCGCTGCTGGCGATCGCGGCCCCTCGTTCGAGACCTTGCTGCTCGCGCGGGCGTTGCAGGGCCTCGGCACGTCGGCCACCCGCGTGATCGCCACCTCGATCGTGCGTGACTGCTACGCCGGCAGGCGCATGGCCAGCGTGATGTCGCTTGCGATGATGGTGTTCATCGCGGTGCCCGTGGTGGCGCCGTCGTTCGGCCAGGCGGTGCTGCTGGTGACGCAGTGGCGCGGCATCTTCATCGTGCTGATGCTGTATGGCGCGATCGCGCTGGTCTGGAGCGCGCTGCGCATGCCGGAGACGCTGCCGCTCTCGGAGCGCAGATCGCTTGAGATCGGCGAGGTGCTTTGCCGCCTTCCGCCAGACCGTGACCAACCGCCAGACGCTCGGCTATGCGCTGGCGGCCGGCGGCGTGCTGGGCTCGCTGTTCGCTTACGTGTTCATCTCGCAGCAGGTGTTCACCGAGGTCTACCAGCTCGGGCATTATTTTCCGCTGGCCTTCGCCGGCATCGCCATCGGCACCGCCATCGCCGGCTTTCTCAACTCCACACTTCGTCGGGCGCCTCGGGATGCGCGTGATCTCGCACGGCGCATTGGTCGGCTACGTCGCCGTCGCCGCGACCTTGCTGGTGGCCGTGAAGTTGCAGATGCTGCCGTTGCCGCTGTTCATGGCGCTGTCGGCGCTGATGATGTTTTCGTTCGGGCTGATGATCGCCAATTTCACGGCGCTGGCAATGGAGCCGCAGGGCCATATCGCCGGCACCGGCATCGTCGATGTACGGATCGATCACCACGCTGCTCGGTATCGGCGTCGGCATGTGGATCGGTCAGGCATTTCGACGGCACGCTGCTGCCGTTTGCGACCGGCTTCTTCCTCTGCACGCTGGCGGCGCTCGCGGTGGTGCTGGTGACGGAAAAGGGCCGGCTGTTTCGGCCGCATCGCGTGGCAGCATAGCGGCGCTTCATTACTGCCGGCGTTATTGCGCAGGAGACATCAAGCCGCTACAGATCGCGCATGAGTGAAGATGCGACCCTCGTTGGCGGGATCGTCATTCCCTCGACCGACCCGGTCTTCATCGCCATGACCGTCGGCGTGCATATTCCGCTGGGCATCGCATGCGCGTTCTGGCGGGCGCAGGCGCGATGCTTTCCGAGAAACGTCGTGGACGCCACTCCACATTCGGTACAGTCTATTTCTGGTGCTTGCTCGCGCTATCCGCCTCGGCAACCTTTCTTGCCGTCATGCGCTGGAGCGAAAACTACCACTTGTTCATTCTCGGCGCCCTTTCATTCGCGTCCGCCTGGATTGGCCGTTCGGCAATTCGACTGCGCTGGCGATATTGGGCGAGGTTGCACATAACAGGGCTGGGCCCTTTCCTACGTCTTGATGCTGATCGCCTTCTGCGGACAATGGAAAGCAGCTTCCAGTCTGGAAGGATCTGCCGCACGCAATGTACTGGCTCTTGCCTTCCCTGATCGCGGCACCGCCGCTCATTCGAACGCTGCTACACCACCCCGTGGTGCGTGCCTCACCGCGGGCTTTGAACTTTTGCCCCGGATTGAACTTCCTATCCGGCCCCGGCGCCTAAAAACGCCTTGAGCACGTCGATCACCTCGGCCGGCTTGTCGTGCTGGACCCGGTGGCCGGCGCCCTCGATCTTCACCAGTTCGGCCTGCCTGAAATGCGTCATCACGTCGGCCGTGCCGGGATCGGGCAGAAAACTCTCGCTGCCGCTGACCAGAAGCGTCGGGCACGCGATGCGCGACCAGAGTTGCATGTGGTCTTCGAGCGACAGTCGATAGGGCGCGCGGGCGCGCAAATAGGGATCGAACTTCCAGCTGAAGCTGCCGTCTTCATTCCGCTTCAGGCCGTGGGTGGCCAGATGCAATGCCTGTTCCCGCGTCAAGTGATGGTTACGGCTCAACATCCGCTCGGCCCCGTCGGCGACCGACGGATAGCGGTGGATCTTCCGTTGCGCCAATTTGTCGAGATCGCCGACCCACTCGGCGATCCTGGCATCGGCAGGTTTGATCCTTCTCGCCGGAAAATTGGTCACGCCATCGAGGACGGCCAGTTTCGCAACCTTTTCCGGAAAGGCCCCGGCATAGGTCAGACCGACCATGCCACCCATCGAATGGCCGACGATCGCAACCTTCCCTAACCCTTCCGGACTCGATCAGGCGTTTCAGATCGTAGACGTGATCGGCCTGACTGTAGCTGCTGCCCCTCGCCCAGTCGGACTCGCCATGGCCGCGCAGGTCGGGCGCCACGACATGAAAGCTTCCCCTCAGCGCCCGCGCCACATGATCCCAGCTTCGGGAGTGGTCGAGACTGCCGTGCACGAGGATCAGCTGGCGGAGCCAGCGAATTGCCCCAATCCGCGATGTGCAGACGAAGCCCCTGTGACCGATAGTGGCGCGCCTCGGGCGCGTTCGATGGTTCGTCCATGGCGCTTACTTAACGGCTGGCGTCGCACCGGTCCAGCGCGGCTCATGCGACAAGCGAGCGGGCTAAGCCTTTCAGCCAGGCCGCCAATCCAAAAATTTCTTTGAACCTTTTTCCTACCCGCAGACCCATGGGAACTGGGGTATTTCAGGGCCCAGTAATTAGCGCAGCGCCGTCTAGCGAATATACTCCGCTGGACGGCGCTGTTGCACTTTGGAATTCAACCACTAGTTTAGAGTTTGCCGGGCTGACAGCGGATCGTGCCCTGAAAGTTTCCCAACGCTGTCAGTTGGAAACCCGCGCCGGTTGCGCGGGGTTTTCTTTGTACCAACCCGGCAATGAACCTTCGCCCCGCAACCGCCGTCAAATTCCCGACGCAATTTCATCACGCGAGCGCGGGACATGGTTGTCGGAACGGGGTCAGGGAGTGGATCGGCCGGGTCGTGGCGCTCGCCGTCGCGGCCGCCTCCTCCGGCGCGGCTGCCGCGCCAATCGAAAAACCGGTGGCCGGCCAGCGGGTGCGCTTTCGAAGGGGTATTGGAGCGGAGCTGCCGCAGGTCGGGCCCGACGGCAAGGTGCGGCAATGCGTCCTGGTGGCGCTGCGGCAGCGGACCGGCAGCAACGGCGCTCGCGATACGCGCTTTGCACTGAACATCGGCCGCGGTGCCGGCCTTGCGTTCACGATCCATGACGATGACCTGCCGACCGAGCAGGTGCTCGACGACCAGGCTGAGGTGCTGCTCGATGATCGCGCCTTCCCCGCGGTCGGCTTTCCGGTCGGAACCGCGTTCGTGTTCCATCCCGGCGACGCCGCAGGCGCGCTCGGTGCGCTCGGCAAGGCAACGCGCGTGCAGTTGCGCTCGGCGGGTGCCGGCATCGACTCCGGCGCGATCGAAATCGCCCTGCCGGCGGAGGCGCTGAGCTGGCTGAAACAATGCGGCAAGGTTTTCGACATCGCGATCGACAGGCCGACCGATCCGAACGCGCCGGACATGCCGGTGCCGCGGTCCGCCTTCGCCGAAAATCGCGATGATTCCGGCGACGCCGGCGGGACCGCCGGGCATGGCCGACAAGCAGAAGATCGAGGGCTGGGATGCCTCCGAACTGCGCAACAGCGAGGGCCACATCATTGTCTGCTACATCCGCCGCCGCTACGTGACCGGCTCGGAGCCTTCTTCACGCCACGCTCGGCGTCTTCTTCATGGTGAGCCGCGCCAAGGGTCTGACCATGATGCTCAAGGATTCCGACCTCAAACAGAGCGAGGGCCAGGCGGTCGAAGCGACGCTGAAGGTCGGCGAAACGCCCTTCACGGATTTTTCCGCGCAGGTGCTGGGGCCTGACGAGATCGGCATTTTTCCACAGCATGGCGCGGCGCTCGCCGCCGCGCTGGAGAAAGGCGTCCGCGCCAGCTTTCAGATCGCCAGCGACCGACAATTTCGAATTTCCAGTACAGGCCGGCGTGATCCCCTGGCTGCGCGCCTGCGCCCGCCGCAACGGCATCGCGATCGAGCCGGCCGGGCAATGACGGCGCTCGTTCAATAGCCTTTGCACTCGCATCAGCTTGCTTGATCGCAGCGGAAAGGATACACTCGCGGCGTGGTGCAAGACCTTAGAGAAACGCCGTTGCGAAGCCTGATTGCGAGACAGACCAGATTCGTGCTGGCCGCGTCCGCGGTCGTGTACGGCATCTACTATTGCGGTCGCGCCGCTTGTCGCCAGCAGGTCGAGCTTTGCGCCGACCGGTCGGCAACGTCCGCCTGTTGATCGGATTTCAGAAGCCATATCCGGAACGCTTCCTCTACGTTCTGCGCGCCGACCAATTCCGCGAATTCGAAGACGCCGACGAAGGCGATCAAAAATCGCCGGTCATCCTCTATGAGAATGACAAGCCCCTCCGGACCTGCGCACAGGCGACCACAATGACATCGAAAAATTACGGTCGAGGGCAGGTACGCCCAATTGAAGGGTTTAGGAATCCTGATGTCGACGTCGGACAACAGCGATCCGCGCATCAATGGCCGACGCTATTATATCGTGGCGCCGGGCCGGTAGCGTGCGCGAGAAGACAGTATTCCAACCGCAAGGCCGGGCTGATACCGAAGCGGCCGCCGGCCGATCCCGGTTGACTCCGGCATCCCCAGCCATCAGAAAAAGGCGCGAAAATAATGAGTCGGAGTGGCAGGATCTGAACCTGCGACCCCTGCGTCCCGAACGCAGTGCTCTACCGGGCTGAGCCACACTCCGACTAAGAACGCGGCTTATAGCCTTGGGTGTCGGCGACCGCAAGGCAGCCGGATTAAGGAAATTAATCACAGTGGAAGTTCGGCCTGAAAACGCCAGATTTTGCCCGCCGGCGAGGCCGCCGTGACGGCTGCGGCGCGTGTGCTGGCCGAGGGCGGGCTGGTCGCGTTCCCGACCGAGACCGTCTATGGCCTCGGCGCCGATGCCACCAATCCGGCCGCGATCGCCCACCTTTACCAGGCCAAGGGCCGGCCGGCCTTCAATCCGCTGATCGCCCATGTCGGCGATATCGCCGCCGCGCGCAAGATCGCGCGCTTTGACGCCGCTGCGACCGCGCGCTTGCCGAGGCGTTCTGGCCCGGGCCGCTGACGCTGGTGCTGCCGAAAACGCACGACTTGCGCGGTGGCCGATCTCGCCACCGCCGGCCTCGACACGGTCGCGATCCGGATACCGGCCCACCCGGTGGCGCGCGACATCCTGCGCGCCTTCGGCGGCCCCGTGGTGGCGCCATCGGCCAACCTCTCGGGTCACGTCTCCCCGACCACGGCCGCGCATGTGCAGAGCGACCTCGCGGGGCGGATCGACCTGATCGTCGATGGCGGCGCCGGTCGCGGTCGGCGTCGAGATCCACCATCGTCGGCTGTTTCGACGAGCCGATGCTGCTGCGTCCCGGCGGCCTGCCGCGCGCCGAGATCGAACGCGTGCTGGGCCGCGCGCTGATGCAGCCGCCGGCGGATGCCGAGGGCGACAGCGGGCAGCCGCTGGCGCCGGGCATGCTGGCGTCGCATTACGCGCCGCGCGCGAAGGTGCGGCTCAATGCCGTCAACGCTCGAAGCCCGGCGAAGCGCTGCTCGCGTTCGGCCTCGGATGCAATTTCGGGAATTGACGCCGCCGTCCGCGGTGATGAATCTGTCCGAGCGCGGCGATCTCGACGAGGCTGCCGCCAACCTGTTCGGCCATCTTCGCGCGCTCGACGGCAAGGGCGTGCGCACCATCGCGGTGATGCCCATTCCGAACGACGGACTGGGCGAAGCCATCAACGACCGGCTGCGCCGCGCAGCGGTCGGACGAGAATGATCGGGCGGGAATGAAAGAGAAGACGACAATGAATATCGTCCAAGGCTCCAAGCAAGCTCCGTGCCGCCGCTTCCGCCCGAGCTGATCGCGAAATTCCGCGCTATCGTCGGCGACAAATATGCGGTGACCGATGCCGCCGATATCGCGCCCTACGTCACCGAGGAGCGCGACCTGTTTCACGGCCGCTCGCCGCTGGTGTTGCGGCCCGGCTCGACGGCGGAAGTGTCCGCGATCTGCAAGCTCGCCAGCGAGCACAAAATCGCGCTGGTGCCGCAGGGCGGCAATACCGGCCTGGTCGGCGGCCAGACCCCGCACAATGGCGAGGTGGTCGTCTCGATGCGGCGGCTGGACAAGATCCGCGAGATCGATCCCGCCTCCAACACCATGACCTGCGAGGCCGGCGTGGTGCTGCAGATCGCGCAGCAGCGCGCCGCCGAAGTCGACCGGCTGTTCCCGCTGTCGCTCGGCGCGGAAGGAAGCTGCACCATCGGCGGCAATCTCTCCACCAATGCCGGCGGCACCGCTGCGCTGGCGTATGGCGTGGCGCGCGAGATGGCGCTCGGGCTGGAAGTGGTGCTGGCCGACGGCCGCGATCCTGAACGGGCTGTCGAAGCTGAAGAAGGACAACACCGGCTACGATCTGCGCAACCTCTTCATCGGCGCCGAAGGCACGCTCGGCATCATCACCGCGGCGACGCTGAAACTGTTTCCGAAGCCGCGCGCGGTGGAGACCGCCTATGTCGGCCTCAAATCGCCGGCAGCAGGCGCTGAAGCTGCTGTCGATCTCGCAGAACGAGGCGGCCGGCAGCCTCACCAGTTTCGAACTGCTGGCCGACATCGCGGTCGATTTCAGCCTTCGTCACGGCATCGACATCCGCGATCCCCTGACGAGCAAGCATCCCTGGTACGTGCTGATGGAATTGTCGTCCTCGCGCGACGACGCCCGTGCCGCGCTGGAATCGATCCTCGCCAAGGGCATGGAAGAAGGCATCGTCGACGACGCCGTGATCGCGGCGAACCTCACCCAGCGCGCCGGGTTCTGGAAGCTGCGCGACGAGATGTCGGCGGCGCAGAAGCCGGAAGGCGGCTCGATCAAGCACGATATCTCGGTGCCGGTCGCGGCCGTGCCCGATTTCATCGAGGAAGCCAATGCGGCGGTGGTAAAGCTGATTCCGGGCTCGCGGCCGGTGCCGTTCGGCCATCTCGGCGACGGCAACATCCATTACAATGTCAGCCAGCCGATCGGCGGCGACGCCGCCGATTTCATGGCGCGCTGGCACGAGGTCAACGAGGTCGTGTTCGCGATCGTGCTGCGGATGGGCGGATCGATTTCCGCCGAGCACGGCATCGGCGTGCTCAAGCGCGACGAACTGCCCGACGTCAAGGACAAGGTCGCGATCGAGCTGATGCGCGGCATCAAGGCGATGCTCGATCCGCTCGGCATCATGAATCCGGGCAAGGTGCTGTGAGCATGACTGCTGCGAAGACGATTCCCGCGCTGCGCCATCGCCGACGATCGAGGATGCGCGATATCGCCGACGGTGATCGCGCTGTGGCAGGCGCTGCGGCTCTGACGCGGCCGTGGAACGATCCTGCCAGCCGACATCGCGCTCGCGCGCGGCGCGAGCCAATTCGACGGTGCTGATCGGCCGCGATGGTGACGCGATCGTCGCGACCGCTATGGTCGGCCATGACGGCCATCGCGGCTGGGTCTACTACGTCGCCGCCGATCCGGATCGCCGCGCCAAAGGCTATGGCCGCGCCATCATGAACGCGGCCGGAGACTGGCTGCGCGCGGCCGGCATCGCCAAACTGCAATTGATGGTCCGGCGCGACAACGCCAAGGTCGGGCGCATTCTACCAATCGATCGGCTACGCCGAAGCGCAGACCGATTGTCTTTCGCCAAATGGCTCGACGGCCGCGAGCCGACGCCGTGACGGCTGAAAGGAATTCCATGACCATCTCCGATCGCGTCCGCGTCAAGAACGTCCAGCATCCTCTCCGACGACTACTATCTGCTGAACGAAGACCACGTTCGAATATCGCCGCGCCAATGGCGAGTGGCAGACGCAGAACCCGCGAGACCTACGACCGCGGCAACTGCGCGACGCGTGCTGCCCTACAATCTCGCGCAGCGCACGCGTCGTGCTGGTGCGCCAGTTCCGCTATCCGGCCTATGTCAACGGCTACGACGATCTCCTGATCGAGGCTGCCGCCGGCGTGCTGGACGACGAGACGCCCGAGGTGCGGATCCGCGCCGAGGCGGAAGAGGAAACCGGCTACCGGCTCGGCGAGCGTCAGAAAGATCTTCGAGGCCTTCATGAGCCCGGGCGCGGTCACCGAGAAGCAGCATTTCTTCGTCGCCGAATACGATCCCTCGATGCGGATCGGCAGCTGGCGGCGGCCTCGCCGATGAAGGCGAGGACATCGAGGTGCTGGAACTGCCGATCGATCGAGCGCTCGCGATGATACGCCGACGGCCGCATCGTCGATGCCAAGACCATCATGCTGCTGCAATACGCGGCGCTGCAATATTTTTCGGTAGGGATCGTAGGTCCGCAGCGTGCCACCATTGCATCACGAATCGCGGTTGAATGGTCGGCACCGCTTCGCTTGGCTCACACGAGCGACAATAAATCCGCCTCAAAACAACGAGCCCTGCCCGTCATCCTCCGGCGCCGCCGTCACCTTGCGCGGCGCGGCCTTCTTCGCAGGCTTCGGCTCCTCCGCCGCCCGCTCCTCGTCGGTGATCGGCAGCAGCAGTTGCGCGTCGTCGTTGACGACGCGGTTGACGCGCGTGGAAATCTCGTGCCAGGCGAACTCGCCTTCGGCCGGCCCGCGCAGCAGCGGCATGACGTCGTCGGCGTCGTACGGCGCGGCCGTCGAGCCAGCGTTCGAATTCCTCGGGCGCGATCGTCACGGGCACGCGGTGATGCAGCGCGGCGAGATCGCGGCTGGCCGGTGCGGTGACGATGGCGACGCTGTCGGTCTCCTCGCCGTTCGGCCCCATCCAGGTTTCCGCCAGCGCGGCAAAGCCGACCGGCTGGCCGTCGCGGCGGTGGATGAAAAACGGCCGCTTGCGGCCGCTCGCATCCTGCCATTCGTAATAGCCGTCCGCCGGGATCAGGCAGCGCCGCCGCTTGATGGCGTTCTTGAACGCCGGCTTCTCCCGAACCGTCTCGGAGCGCGCGTTGATCAGCAGCGTAAATTTGCGGGGATCCTTGACCCAGGACGGCACCAGTCCCCAGCGCATCAGCCGGAAATGGCGGCCGCCATTTTCCGAGGATGACAACCGGAACGGGCTGAGTCGGCGCAATATTATACCGCGGCGGGAAATTGGGCTGCTCGATATAGCCGAAGATCTGCCGAAGCGCCGCAGGTGGTGAGGTAATTACGAAACGTCCGCACATTATCTGAACAAGATAGGCATCTGTTTAATGGGTGTTAACCCCAGATGTTAACAGTGGGACAGATGACCTCACGGCCGCCACAGAAGCGCGATCCGATCGCCCGATGCCGCCACTGACGGGCCGCATACGACGAGGCCCGCGCGGCGCAGTTGCGCGCCGCCAACATCAATCCCCGCACCGGGCTTGCCACCGACTACCTCAATCACTTCAACGAAGCCGTCATGCTGCTCGAAATGGTTCCGGACATGCCGGAATGCGCGGAGGATTTTCTCACCTGGACGCCCGCTGTCCTACGCCGAGCATTTCTGGGCCTCCAACTTCAAGGCCCGCGACCTCGCGATCGAGGCCTATGAATCCGCCGATCCCAAGGTCCGCGCCGATTTCGACAATCTCACGGCCACCATGACCTCGATCCTGACCGCGGTGGGCAGCGCGATGCGCGAGGCCACAGCAGGACAAGACCCGCGCCACGCTGGCCGAGCAGGCCACCGCCTGGGTCAAGCCGCTGGTGGCGCTGGCCGGCGGCGTCATCAACGGCAACACGCGACGCCGACGTCGAAGCGGCCATGTCGAACTAGCCGCCGCACGCTTCGCGCCACCTGCCGCATTAGACCTTCCGCGATCCGATCGGGCATGATCCGCCACGGCAAGTTCCCTGCGTATCGGATCACCCCTTGGCCTCCCCGTCCAGCCGACCCGCCCCCAGCTCGCCGTCAGCGGCGCGATCTTCCGCGACGGCAAGGTCCTGCTGGTCCGCCGCGCCCGCTCGCCCGGCAAGGGCTTTTACTCGTTCCCCGGCGGCCGGGTCGAATTCGGCAGATCGCTGCATACCGCGCTCCACCGCGAGGTGGACGAGGAAACCGGGCTTGAGAATCGAGATTTTGGGCCTGGCCGGCTGGCGCGAGGTGCTGCCGGCAGACGGCGGCGGCGGGCACTATCGTGATCATGTCGTTCGCGGCGCGCTGGACGGCCAGGGAGCCGGTCCTGAACGACGAGCACGACGATTTCAAATGGCTGGCGCCGGACGGGCTCGGCGATCTCAAGGGTGACCGGCGGCCTCCTGGAGGTCATCGAGGCCGCCCGGAAGCTGGTCTAGGCGGTCATTCCAGGGGCCTCACACCTTGCCTCAGGCGTATTGAGGGGCATATCGGCCCTCAAATGCTCAAGCACGCCCTCGCCGCCCTCATCCTCATCTCGGCATGCCATGTGGCCCCGTGCGGGCCCAGGATGCCGCCGCGCCGTTTGACGGCGACCTGCAGCGGCTGGCCGAAATCCTCGGCACCCTGCACTATCTCAGGGGCATTTGCGGCGCCAATGAAGGCGCGAAATGGCGCAACGAGATGCAGGCGCTGATCGACGCCGAAACGCCCCTCCGGCGACCGCCGCGCCCGCATGATCGCGGGCTTCAACCGCGGCTATAACGGTTTTCAGCAGACCTCACCGGACCTGCACGCCCGCGGCCTCCGTCGCGATCCGCCGATATATCGAGGAAGGCTCCGAAGATCTCGCGCTGACCTCACCGCGCGCTACGCGAACTAGGAACCATGGACGCGATCTATTTCGACCTCGACGGAACGCTGACGGACCCCAAGCCGGGCATCACCCGTTCGATCCAGTATGCGCTGCAAAAGCTCGATCATCCGACGATCCCGACCGAGGACGAACTGACCTGGTGCATCGGCCCGCCGCTGCGCGCGAGCTTTGTCGAGACTGCTCGGCGGCGATGATTCGGCCGATCGCGCCGTGTCGCTTTACCGCGAGCGATTTTCCGACGTCGGCCTCTATGAGAACGGCGTTTACGACGGCATCGGCGACGTGCTGACGGCGCTCGGCGCGTCCGGCCACCGGCTGTTCGTCGCCACCAGCAAGCCGCATGTGTTCGCCGAACGCATCATCGACCATTTCGGCCTGCGCGATCATTTCGAGCGCGTGTTCGGTTCCGAGCTCGACGGCACGCGCGTGGACAAGTCGCATCTGCTGGAATACGCGCTGAAGCAAGCCTCCGTCGATCCCGCCAAAACCCTGATGATCGGCGACCGCAGCCACGACATGGTCGGCGCGAAGAACAACGGCATGAAGGGCATCGGCGTGCTGTACGGCTACGGCAGCCGGGACGAGTTGCTGCGAGGCCGGCGCGCATCATGTTTGCGCGACGCCGCGGCGCGATCCTGGGCTGCATTTCCTGAAGCTGGATTGCGCAGTCGGCCAACTCGACGACCGGTTCAAATGCCTCGAATCGGCAGCCGTTAACCTTTCCTAAAGATGTGGCCTAGGCGGGCCGTGCGCCGCGTGCTACAGCTTCCCGCGTTCGACGCGTTCCGCCCTGGATCGCGCACAGATTTCGTCGAGTTTCATGCGCCACCCAGCGTCCTTTTCGATCGCCCGCGACCCGCTTCCCGACCACGAGCAGAAGCAGGCTGCGCTCGAGCTACCTCAACGAGGCCTGGGCGGAAGCGCGGCACGACGGCGTCGACGGCGACTGCCTGGCGCAGGCGAGCCTGTTCACGGCGCTGGCCGAACTGGTCTCGACCTATGGCGAGGACGCGGTGGCGAAATTCGTGGAAGGTCTGCCTGCTCGCGTGAAGAACGGCGAGTTTTCGCTGGCGCTGGCGAAGCAGTAGATTTAGCACCGCCATCATCGCCCGGCCTCGGCGACAAACGCGAAGCGTTCGACGCAATACGACCGCGGCGCACGATGCAATCACAGCCGTCCGTTATGCTGCGAGTCACTTGCTTCGCGTCGGCTGACGACAATTGCGGTTGGGACGAGATCGCGTCCTACGCCTTCAACGTCTCCAGAAACCGCACCGGCTCGCCGGTCGACGGCGTCGTCACCTCGCCCTGCCACATCACGCGCTTGCCGCGCACGAAGGTGCCGACCGGCCAGCCGGTGACGCGCACGCCGTCATAGGGCGTCCAGCCGGCGCGTGAGGCCACCCATTTGTTGGTGATGGTCTCGCTGCGCTTGAGATCGACGACGGTGAAGTCGGCGTCATAGCCCGCGGCGATGCGGCCCTTGCAGGCGATGTTGTAGAGCCGCGCGGGGCCGGCGCTGGTGAGATCGACGAAGCGTGCCAGCGACAGCCGCCCGGCGTTGACGTGATCCAGCATCAACGGCACCAGCGTCTGCACCCCGGTCATGCCCGAGGGCGAGGCCGGATAGGTCTTCGCCTTTTCCTCCAGCGTATGCGGCGCGTGGTCGGAGCCGAGCACGTCGATGATGCCCTGCTCGATGCCGTACCAGATGCCCGTCGCGGTGATCGGCCGAGCGCACCGGCGGGTTCATCTGCGCGCGGGTGCCGAGCCGCTCGTAGCATTCGGGCGCGACCAGCGTCGAGATGATGCGGCGTCGCCTCGCAGGACGCGACGTCCTTGTGATCGCGCAGATACTCGATCTCCTGCTTGGTCGAGATGTGCAGCACGTGGATGCGCTTTCCCGTCTCGCGCGCGAGATTGACCAGCCGCTGCGTCGCCATCAGCGCCGCGGTCTCGTCGCGCCACACCGGATGCGAGCGCGGATCGCCCTCGATGCGGAGCGGCTTGCGCTCGTTGAGGCGGTATTCGTCCTCGGCATGAAAGGCGGCGCGGCGGCGGATCACCTGGAAAATCCGCCGCAGGCTTTCGTCGTCCTCGACCAATAGCGCACCGGTGGAGGAACCGATGAACACCTTGACGCCGGCGCAGCCCGGCGCGCGTTCCAGTTCCGGCAGATCCTGAACGTTCTCGCGGGTGCCGCCGATGAAGAACGCAAAATCGCAATGCATGCGGTGGCGGCCGCGCTTCGACCTTGTCGGTGAAGGTCTGCTTCGGTGACCGTCAGCGGATCGGTGTTCGGCATTTCGAACACCGCCGTGACGCCGCCCATCACGGCGCTGCGCGATCCGGTCTCAAGATCTTCCTTATGCGTCTGGCCCGGCTCGCGGAAATGCACCTGCGTATCCATCACGCCGGGCAGGATGTGCAGGCCCCTTGCAGTCGATCGTCTCGGCGGCGGAAGCCTGACCCAGCCCGCCGATCGCGGCGATCCGGCCATTGGAGATGCCGATGTCGCGGATGCCCTCGCCGTCCTGATTGACCACGGTGCCGGATTTTAGAATGGTATCAAATCGCTGATTCATCGGTGCTTCATGGTCCTTCGGGCGCTCGCTTTAAGGCCTTGTTGACGGCACCTTAGCGCCTTACGTTCGCATGTGATATCCGGCTCCTGCGTTTCCCCAGGAACTTCGAAAGCCAACTTCAAAAGCACGTCAAAAGAGGCCGATTTAGCTTATGAAAGCAGCGTTTCTTCCAGACCGGGGCGTGGTCAAGGTCAGCGGCGAGGATGCCCGCAACTTCCTCAACGGCCTCGTCACCACAGACGTCACGCTGCTGCAGCCCGGCCTTGGCCGGTTCGGCGCGCTGCTGACGCCGCAGGGCAAGATCACGGCCGATTTCCTGATCACCGAAGCCCCCGCCGGCCATGGCGGCGGCTTCCTGATCGATGCGCCCCGCGCGCTGGCGCAGAACCTCGCCGACAAGCTCGGTTTCTACAAGCTGCGCGCCAAGGTCGCGGTCGAGAACATCTCCGACAGCATGGGCGTGCTGGCGGTATGGGACGGCGAGCCTGCCATGAAGCCCGATCTGGCTTTTGCCGATCCGCGGCATGAGGCGCTGGGCTGGCGCATTCTCGTGCCCGAAGATCTCAAGCAGAAGGTGGCCGATCTGATCGGCGCCGATCTCGTCGATAGCGAGGCGTACGAGGTCCATCGCATCGCCACAGGCGTGCCGCGCGGCGGCCTCGATTTCATGTACAGCGACGCGTTTCCGCACGAGACCAATATGGACCGCCTGCACGGCGTCGATTTCGACAAGGGCTGCTATGTCGGCCAGGAAGTGGTGTCGCGGATGCAGCATCGCGGCACCGCGCGGACGCGGATCGTGCGGGTTACGCTCGAAGACTTCTCGCCGGAGACCGGCGTCACCGTTCTCGGCGGCGACAAGCAGGTCGGCACCATGGGATCGACCGCCGGCGGCCACGGCCTCGCGCTGGTCCGGATCGACCGCGTCGCGGACGCGCTCGATGCCGGACTGGCGTTGACGGCCGGCGGCCTTGCGATCCGGCTGACCGACCCGAACGACGTTCGCACTCCACCGAAGCAGACCGTCGCATGAGCCGCTCCGCGCGCCTGCACCCCGACGGCAAGACGCGGTGCCCATGGCCGGGCGAAGACCCGTTCTACATGGCCTATCACGACACCGAATGGGGCGTGCCGGAATATGACGACCGCGCGCTCGTATGAAAAGCTGATCCTCGACGGCTTTCAGGCCGGACTGTCGTGGATCACGATCCTGCGCAAGCGCGAGAACTTCCGCAAAGCGCTTCGACGATTTCCAGCCGGAGAAGATCGCGCGCTACAGCGACAAGAAGATCCACGCGCTGATGAACGATGCCGGCATCGTGCGCAACCGCGCCAAGATCGAAGGCGCCGTCAACAGCGCCAAGGCCTATCTGAAGATCATGGAAGAAGGCCCGGGCTTCTCCAAGTTCCTCTGGGACTTCGTCGACGGCAAGCCGAAGGTGAACCAGTTCAAGACCACGGCCAGCGTGCCGGCCTCGACGCCGGTCTCGATCAAGATTTCAAAGGAGCTCGGCGCGCGCGGCTTCAAATTCGTCGGCCCGACCATCGTCTACGCCTTCATGCAGGCCACCGGCATGGTCAACGACCATCTGGTCACCTGCTTCTGCCACGAGAACTGCAGCGGACAAGCATCGCAAGCCCCGCCTCAAGGTCAAATGACGGCAAGAAAACGGCAAGCAAATCGTCCAGCATCGCCAACCGCGCCTGGCAGCGGATGCTGTCGGGACGGCGGCTCGATCTGCTCGACCCTCGCCGCTCGATATCGAGATCGCCGACATCGCCCATGGCCTGGCGCGCGTGGCGCGCTGGAACGGGCAGACCAGCGGCGCGCATATCTTTTCGGTGGCGCAGCACACGCTGCTGGTGGAAGCCGTGCTGCGCGAGCAGATGCCGCGCGTCGATGTCAGCTTCCGCCTCGCGGCGCTGCTGCACGACGCGCCGGAATATGTCATCGGCGACATGATCTCGCCGTTCAAGGCGGTGCTCGGCGGCGACTACAAGGTGGTGGAGAAGCGCCTGCTGGCGGCGATCCATATTCGCTTCGGCCTGCCGCCGGTTGCTGGCGGACGAAATCACCAAGGCGATCAAGGCGGCCGACCGCGGCGCGGCCTATCTCGAAGCCACGCATCTGGCCGGATTTTCGGAAGCCGAGGCGAAGCGCCTGTTCGGCAGGGATCCCGGCCTGCCCGAGCCGACCGTGCGCGATTATCTGACGCCGTGGACCGCGGCCAGGGCGGAGAAGCAGTTTTTGGCGCGATTCAAGCCTGCTGCTCGCGTTGAACGCCGCGCGCAAACCTGCTTTCACCGCCTCACGCGCGGGCCTATAATCGTGACAAACAGCAGGACGCTTCAGGGATCGCCATGCTTCACGTCTGCTCGCTTGCCGCACTTCCCGAGACCGTCAAGGCCACCGGCGCCAGCCATATCCTCACCGTGATGGCCAATGTCGATCAGGTGCAGCGGCCGGCTTCGGTGCTGGAGGCCAACCATCTGAGAGTGTCGATGGACGACATCACCGAGCAGATGGACGGCTTTCTCGCGCCGTCGGATCAGCATATCGAGAAGGTGCTGAACTTCGTCCGCAGCTGGGACCGCAGCGCGCCGATGGTGGTGCACTGCTATGCCGGCATCAGCCGCTCGACCGCGAGCGCCTTTGCCGCCGCCTGCATGCTCAATCCGCACCGCGACGAGATCGAGATCGCGCGGCAGATTCGTGCCCGCTCCCCGATCGCGTCAGCCGAACCGGCTGATCGTCAGCCTCGCCGACAAGGCGCTGGGACGCGACGGGCGGATGCTGCGCGCGCTCGACGAAATGGGCCCCGGCAGCATGACCGTCGAAGGCCGGCCGTTCCGCGTCGATCTGGAATAGCCATGCCGCTGAGCTGTGCGACAAATGCCGCGCCGGCGCTGGATTTGCCAGGCTGTTGAGCTAGGCAACGGCTGCACTCACTGGATTGCAACGGGCTGCTGACGTGACCGGTTAACGGTCTGACGCGCCCGCCTGGAGGCCTGATGTTCGATAACCCGTTCGATTTCTTCGCGATCGTGATTGCGATCGTCGCCCTTATCTTTCGCGCGGAAGGCCATGAACCAGGTTGCGGAGCTGCGCGCAGCGCCTGGAGGCGATCGAGGCGACCGGCGGCCGCCGCCGCGGCCCGTGCCTCCGCCACTCACGCCGCTTGAGGCGTTCGAGCAGACGCCGCCGCCGACCTCGCCGCGCGGTCGCGCCACGACCGCCGCCCATCGTTCCCGACGCGGAATCCGTCGCGCCTGCTGCGCCGTCCGAGCGCCGGAGCAGGCCGCAGGCGGCGCCGGCGGCGCCACCGCCGCCGCTGCCGCAACCCGATCGCGGCTTCGAGGAAACCGTCGGCACCCGCTGGGTGGTGTGGATCGGCGGGCTGACGCTGGCGCTCGGCGGGTTCTTCATGGTTCGCTATTCGATCGAGGCCGGCCTGCTCGGCCCCGGCGTGCGCACGATGCTGGGCGGCCTGTTCGCGCTGGCGCTGCTTGCTCGCCGGCGAATGGACCCGCCGCAAGGAAAGCATCTCCGCCATCGAGGCAACTGCCGATCGCCAATATCCCGGCGATCCTGACCGCCGCCGGAACGGCGGTGGCGTTCGCCACGGTCTATGCGGCCTATGCGCTGTACGGCTTCCTGGTGCCCGCCACCGCGTTCATCCTGCTGGGGCTGGTGGCGCTGGGCACGCTGGCCGCAGCGCTGCTGCACGGGCCGGCGCTCGCCGGCCTCGGCGTCGTCGGCGCCTTCGTGACGCCCGATCCTGGTTTCATCCGACAAGCCGGACTTCTGGGCGCTCTATGTCTATCTCGCCATCGTCACCGCGGCGGCGTTCGGTCTGGCGCGCGTCAGGCTGTGGCGCTGGCTTGCGGTCACCACGATCGCGTTCGCGCTGTTGTGGACCTTCCCTTGCCTGCAATGCGGCCCGTCGATGGTCGGCCCGCATGCGTTCCATGTGCTCGCCGGTTTCATCCTCGCCGCGTTGCTCGTGGTGTGCGGCTTCATGTTCGGCCCGCCCGCGGACGAAGGCCAGGTCGAGCCGATCTCGTCGGGCTCGCTCGCGGCCTATCTGCGTCGGCGCGACTCTGATCGTGCTGAACAGCTTTCATGCCGACACCGCGATGATCGTGTTCGGCCTGCTGGTGGCCGGCAGTTTGGTCGTGGCCTGGCGCAGCGATGCCGCCGCCGGCGCGGTCGGGCCGCCGCGGCGCTGGTGTTTGTCGTATTCGCCGAATGGGCCGATTCGCGCCAATCCGGACATGCTGGTGCTGCCCGGCGGGCCGCTGCCGGGCATCGGACCGAACGCCACGGACGGATCGGTGTCGCTGCATCTGATATCGGCCGCGATCTTCGCCGCAGGTTTTGGCGTGGCGGGATTTCTGGCGCAGGGCCGCTCGCGTCAGACCGATCATTCCGGTGATCTGGTCGGCGGCGGCGGTCTTCACGCCGCTGGCGCTGCTGGTCGCGCTCTATGCACGCATCGCGCATCTCGACCGCTCGATCCCGTTTGCGATTCTCGCGGTGATCGCTCGCCGCAGCCTATGCCGCCGCGACCGAGATCCTGACCAAGCGCGAAGACCGTCCGGGACTGCAGGCCTCGATCGCGCTGTTTGCGACCGGCGCGCTCGCCGCACTGGCGCTGGCGCTGACCTTTGCGCTGGAAAAAGGCTGGCTCACGATTGCGCTGGCGCTGATGTCGGCTCGGCACCGCCTGGATCTCGATGCAGCGGCCGATCCCGTTCCTGCGCTCGCTGGCCGCGATCCTCGCCGCGCATCGTGGTGCTGCGCATCGGCTGACGAGCCGCGCATCGTCGGCCACGCCGTCGGCACCACGCCGATCTTCAACTGGCTGTTGTGGGGCTACGGCATTCCGGCGGCTGTCGTTCTGGGCCGGCAGCATCTTCCTGCGCCGCGGCGGCGACGATGCGCCGCTGCGCACGGTGGAGATCGGCGGCCATCCTGTTCACGGTGCTGCTGGCGTTCATGGAAATCCGCCACGCCGTCAACAGTGGCGACGTCTATCGCCAGAGCGCCGGCCTCACCGAGGTTGCGCTGCAGGTCTGCGTGGCGCTGGCGATGGCGATCGGGCTGGAGCGGCTGCGCATCCGCACTCGGCAGCGTCGTTCACAATGCCGGCGCGATCCTGCTCACGGTGTTCGCGGGCCTTGCGGCGCGTGTTCGGGCTGATGGGGCTGGAGAACCCGGTCTCTCTGGTCGATCGACGTCGGCGGCGCCGTCATCAACCTGCTGCTGCTCGGCTATGCCCTGCCCGCCGTGCTCGCGCTGCTGCTGCTGTCCTATGCGGTGGCGGGCCGGCGTCCGGTCGGCTACGCCAACACGATCGCGGCAGGCGCGCTCATTCTCGCGCTCGCTTACGTGACGCTTTGAAATCCGGCAGAATCTATCACGGCCCGGTCATGGCCACGCGGCCCGACCACCGGCGCCGAGCAATACACCTATTCGATCGCGTGGCTGGCGTTCGGCGTGGTGCTGCTCGGCATCGGCATCCTCTTCAACTCGCAACGCGCGCGGCTGGCGTCGGCCGCGGTCATCGCGCTGACGATCCTGAAAGCCTTCCTGATCGACATGTCGACGCTGACGGGCGTCTACCGCGCGCTGTCGTTCATGTGCCTAGGGCTGGTGCTGGTGGCGATCGGCTGGCTGTACCAGCGGATCCTGTTCCGCAGGCAGGCCTCGCCGCTACCGGCTGCGGCGTCTGAAGTGAGTTGAGGTAGATTGTCACCCTGGACATCGTCGTTTGCGATGTTTGCGATTCTCTGGCCAGTCGCGGTACATAGGTCCGATGGCAAGACCGCGCAATTTCGATCCCGACGAGGCGCTGGACCTCGCGCGCGAGTGTGTTCTGGCAAAAGGGATTCCAGGGCACATCGCTCGACGACATCACCGCAAGCGACCGGGCTCGCCAAGCCGAGCCTCTATGCCGCCTTCGGCGACAAGAACGCGCTGTTCCTCGAAGGTGCTGGAGCGCTATCACGCGCCGCATCGTCGCGCATGCCGAACGCATCATCAACGACGGCCCGTCGGCGCGCGACGCGGTCCACCGCTGGCTGACCGGCTTCGTCCCGTTCTGTTCGGGCGTCAAGGGCAAGCGCGGATGCCTTTCGATCAATACGTCGGTCGACGGCGCTGCCGAGCAAAAGGAGGTCCGCAAGCGGGTCGAAGCCTTCAACCGGAAGCTGGAGGAATTGCTGCGAGACCGCCTGCGCGCCGATCGCGCACAATTCGCCGATCGGCTTCGATCCCGACGCCGCCGCGCATACGATCATGGCGATCTATACCGGGACTGATGGTGCTGGCCAAAGATGCGCCCGATGCGGCGCGCGTTCGCGCCACGCTCGATCAGGCTTTGAAACTGCTTGTCTTGACAGCACATCTCCATTATGTACTATGTAAGTACACAACCTGGAGAGACGGTCATGAAAGCCATCCAGATCGAGGCGTTCGGCAATCCGGCCGAGGTGATGAAGCTGGTCGACATTCCCGATGTCGGAGCGCCCGGCGCAGGCGAGGTGGTGATCGCGCTGGAAGCCTCGCCGATCAACATGAGCGACCTCCTTGATGATCTCTGGCCGCTACGGTTACCGGCCGAAGCTGCCCAGCATCGTCGGAACCGAGGGCGTCGGCCGCGTCGTCGCGGTCGGCGGCGGCGTCACGCATCTGAAAGAAGGCGACCGACGCTCGTGTCCCTATCCGTCCGCCAGCATGGGCGGAACGGATCAAGGCGGATGCGACGCCGGCTGCGGCCACTTGCCGGCGGCGACGTCCATCAGCTTGCGATGCTCGGCATCAATCCGCCGACCGCCTATCTGATGCTGACCGACTACGTTGCGCTGCCACCGGGCGCCTGGGTCATTCAGAACAGCGCCAATTCCGGCGTCGGGCGGGCGCTGATCGGGATCGCGAAATCGCTTGGGCTGAAGACCGTCAATGTCGTGCGGCGCGAGGACGTCGTCGCCGAGTTCAAGGCGATCGGCGGCGACGTCGTGCTGGTCGATGGACCGGATCTCGCCAAGCGGGTTGCAGCTGAAACCGGCGGCGCACCGATTGCGCTCGCCGATCGACGGCGTCGCCGATACCGTCGACGACGAACCTGCTCGGATTGCCTGGCGACCAAGGGCGTTCGCTGGTGTTCTACAGCGCGATCAGCGGCAAGCCGTTCGTCGCACCCGCGCAGCCCTTGATCTTCCGCGACGTATCAATCCGCGGATTCTGGCTAGCCAACTGGTTCAACGACCGCAACATCAGACAAGATCACCGCAATGTACGATCGCCTGACGCCGCTGGTCGCGTCCGGTGCGATCAGTCAGTCCGGTCGCCGGCACCTTCAGCTTCGGGCAAATCGCCGAAGCCGTGGCGGTGGCATCGAAAATCGCGGCAAGGCGCTCTTTACGCCCGGTTAAGACGTGCCGGCCGCGAACGATCAGGCGACCCGCGACCGAGTCGAGGAATTTGCTGACCGCGAGCTTGAGCCGGCTGCTTTCGCTCGACAGCGATTTCGCCGCATGGTCCGTTGCGACCGCAGTCGCTGGTCCAGCCGACCGATTCCGCGACGAGGCGAATCCTGAACACCGGCTTCTTGCTCTCGTCGAGGAGTTCCATCTGCCATTCGGCATCCTGCTTCAGACCGCGTGAAATGCTGCCGAGCAGGTTGCCGCAGACCCTGGTCACCTCGGCCCAGGCGGCTTCGCGGTTCTCGAATTCGGATCCCTGGTCGGACGCGCCTGCGTAGCGACCATTGCTAATCCGGAAAAATACAGCGGCATGATGGATCCCATATGTGGGCCGCCCCCGGCCTTAAATTGGCCGCCACGGTGAATCTAAAGTCGCTTACCAGGACATGAATTAGCCAGACCGTATGACTACGGGCTCGCCGCTAGCCGAGCCAGTTCTCACCGGCCGGCGCTGCCAAATCTGATCAATCGGTCTGAGCGGCGCAGTTCCGGCGCGCTTTCGGCCTTCGCCGGTTCCGCGGCTCGGCTTTCGGATTTGACCGGCTCGAGCCTGGCGCTCTCGACCGGCGGCGTCTCGACCCGGGCCGATACTTCGGTGCGCGACGCGTCGGCCGACGCGGGTCGGTTCCAGCGGCATGCAGCGAGCGCGGCCGCGCCACGGAGCGCGCCATCAGCATCTGCTGCCGCGCCCTGGTGACGGAAATCGCAATAGGCGAAACCCATGCCCGACACCGAGCCGCGGAACGAACGCTCATCGCGCTTGTCGAGATTGAAGCACGGCTCGAACGGAAGGCCCTTGATGGACGCGCAGACGGCCTGGCCGCGGATCTGCAGCGTATTGCCGGGCAGGCGCACATGGCGGATCGGCCCGGCGCCGCTGAACTGGATCGAACCGGCCGCGCCGCAGATCGTCGAGTACCCGGCCTGCGCCGCGGGTGCCGTCGAAGCAGGTGAAGGCGAACACCTTGCCGGCCACAAACCTGCGGGCCTCGTCGGCATTCATCATCCCGGCCAGCGCGGGCACAACCATCGCCCCGGCCGTGACGGCCCCCAACACCAAACGCGCAAGCATGCAGCAACTCCAACTTACCGAGCGCGGGCACCCGCCTGATGTCCTTACCCGCTGCTTACCATACGAACCGTGGCAACATTGGAGCAGGTTGGTTGGTAAAGTCTGAACGCCGTTAGAGAATTTTTACCACGATTCTGACCGCGGACCTGGCCGGCGAGGATTTTGGCGCCAGCATCGATGACTTCGGTCCAGGCCAATTTCATGAGTAATATCAGCAAGTTTTGCCGTGATCCAAATCGCTGGCGAGGCGGCTCCAGGCGACGCTTGCGCCGCTCGATCGGGCACATCACGGAATCGATGCCGAGAAGGCACACTCCGCGCAAAATAAACGGCGCGACCGAGGACGGCAGGTCCATGCCGGCGGCGAGGCCGCAGGCGGCGATGGCGCCGCCATATTTCGTCATCGAGAGCAGGTTGGCGAGCGTGGTCGAGCCGACGCTGTCGATGCCGCCGGCCCAGCGCTCCTTCGCCAGCGGCTTGGCCGGGCCGGACAGCTCGTTGCGGTCGATCACCTCGGCGGCGCCGAGGCCCTTCAGATAGTCGGCTTCCGACATCCGCCCGGTCGAGGCGATGACGTGATAGCCGAGCTTTGACAGCACGGCGGTCGCGACCGAGCCGACGCCGCCGGCGGCGCCGGTCACCACGATCGGGCCGCTCTTGGGCGTCAGGCCGTGCTTCTCCAGCGCCAGCACCGACAGCATCGCGGTGTAGCCGGCGGTGCCGATCGCCATCGCCTCGCGGGTCGACATGCCCTCGGGCAGCCGCACCAGCCAGTCGCCCTTGACGCGCGCCTTCTCGGCATAGGCGCCGAGATGGGTCTCGCCCATGCCCCAGCCGTTGCAGACGACCTTGTCGCCGGCCTTCCACTGCGGATGCGAGGATTGCTCGACGGTGCCGGCGAAGTCGATGCCGGCGATCATCGGAAAGCGCCGCACCACCGGCGCCTTGCCGGTGACGGCAAGGCCATCCTTGTAGTTCAGCGTCGACCACTCGACGCGCGACGGTGACGTCGCCTTCCATCAATTCGGCTTCGTCGAACTGCGTGAGCGCGGCGGTGGTGCCTTTATCCGCCTTGTCGATCCTGATCGCCTTGAACGTTGCCACGATGCAACTCTCCCCGAAACTTTGTCTGGTCATCGGGGAGTGTTTACCGCATCAGGCGGGCTGCGCAACCGGGCGCGCGACCGGGCGCCTCGACGATCGGCAGGTTGATCAGCGCCGACAGCACGCCGAACAGGACCGAGAGCCACCAGATCGGCGTGTAGGAGCCGAACTGCTCGAACACGATGCCGCCGAGCCAGACGCCGAGGAAACCGCCGACCTGATGGCTGACGAAGGCAAAGCCATACAGCGTCGCAAACCAGCGGGTGCCGAACATCAGCGCCACCAGCGCCGAGGTCGGCGGCACCGTGCGAGAGCCAGGTCAGGCCGGTGACCGCGCCGAACACGATCGCGGAGAAGGTCGTGATCGGGAACGAGATGAAGGCCACGATCGACAGCGCGCGGGCGAAATAGATCACCGACAGGATGTAGCGCTTCGGAAACATGTTCTGCAGCCACGCCGACGCTGAGCGAACCGATGATGTTGAACAGGCCGATCGCGGCGATCACCCAGCCGCCGGTCTGACGCCGGAATGCCGCGATCGGCCAGATAGGCCGGCAGATGCACGGTGATGAAGGCGAGCTGGAAGCCGCAGGTGAAGAAGCCGAGCACCAGCAGCACATAGGAGCGATGGCCGAACGCTTCCGCCAGCGCCGTCTTGAACGATTGCTGGTCCGCGGCCGGCACATTGGCCGACGTCGCCGGCGGGCGTCGCGAGCGCGAGCGACAGCGGCACGATCAGCAGCATCAGCGACGCGCGAACACCGTCAGCGCCGCTCTGCCAGCCGAAATTGTCGATCAGCGCCACGCCGAACGGCGCGAACAGGAATTGCCCGAACGAGCCGGCCGCGGTGCCGGCGCCGAGCGCGATGCCGCGCTTCTCCGGCGGCAGCAGCTTGCTGAACGCCGACAGCACCAGGTTGAACGAACGAGCCGGACAGCCCGAAGCCGATCAGGACGCCGGCGCCGAGATCGAGCGACAACGGCGTCGCGGCATAGCGCATCAGCAGCAGACCGCCGGCATAGAGCAGCGCGCCGACGACCATCACGCGCAAAACGCCGAAGCGGTCGGCGATCGCGCCTGCGATCGGCTGGCCCAGTCCCCACAACAGGTTCTGCAGCGCCAGCGCGAGGCCGAACACGTCGCGGCCCCAGGCGAATTCCGCGGCTCATCGGCTGCATGAAGAAGCCGAGGCTCGAGCGCGGCCCGAAACTCAACAGCGCGATCGCGCAGCCGCAGATGATGATGACGAGCGGCGTGCGCCAGCTGCCGACGCCGAGGACGGACGAAGAGTCGCCGGTGGTGACAGCCATCATTTCCCCGCAATTTGTCGCGCGTCCGGAATCGCCGGATCGAGGCATTACAGGAGGTTAATGCATCTGCATGAAAATCCCAAGGCGGCTGGCAGATTTCTCGCTGCAGGGCAGCCCTGCAAATCTGCGCGGCGGTAATCGGCGCAAGGCGTCCTGAGCGAACGCCGGGACGACGGATAGCGCTACCGCTTCGCGCTGGCCTGTTCGGCGGAGCTCTGCGCGGCTTCGGCGAGCTTGGCGGAGATCGCGGCGGTCTGCGCCGGCATCGCCCCAGCTCGGCGCGTCGCTGCCGTCGCCCCAGGCGCGCGGCCGATAGAAGGTGTGCACGCCGAACTTGTACATCTTCTTCATCTCGCTGACCCAGGACGGGCGCACCCAATAGGCGTGGTAGTGCGTCGACTTGTCGACTTCCGGCAGCCACAGCTGGCCGTCGAGCATCGCCTTCGCGATCTTCTGCGCGCGTTCCCACATGTCGGGCTCGCGGACGACGTCGCGGTTGTTGTCGCAGGCGAAGGTGAACTGGCAGGCGAAGATGGCGGTGCTTGTTCTGGTAGACCACGCCGCACACCGTATCCGGATATTTGCCGGAGAAGGCGCGGTTCAGCACCACCTGCGCCACCGCGATCTGGCCGCGCACCGCCTCGCCGCGGGCTTCGAAATAGACCGGCTTCGGCCAGGCACTTTTCCGACTTGGCGCGCGACTTCTCGTCGAACAGGCCGAGCCGCTCGGCCGGCGTCTTGGCGCGCTGGTTGTCGGAATTGACTTCGCCCTTCGGCGCGATGCTCTCGCCCATCTCGCCGGCCCTGACCGGGCCGTCGGCATCGACCGGCAGCGAGGCCATCACCTTCATGTCGGGATCGGGAACCGCGCCGGGCATCACGATGATCAGGCTCTTCGCCGGGCCGCCAGCGTTCGATGCTTTCGGGCGAGCCGAGCGACGAGCCGAAGAACAGGCTCGAGGTCTTGAAGGAGAAAGCCGTCGCGCGGCGGCGCCGGACGCGCACGGCGGCTTGCGCGTCCGGAGCGCTCTTGAGGCTCGTCCAGCGGATTGGCTTCGAGCGACAGCGACACGTCGAATTGCGGCAGCGGCGGCGCTGAGCGCGGCCTGAAGTTCGGGATCGAGCGGCGCACGCTCGGCGGACGGCGCTGTCTGCGGCGGTCTTCGCGCCCATCGACCGAACGCGTTGGAGGTCGAGGGATCCTCGATCGGCCGGCGCGGCTCGCGGCGGGACTGCGGTTTCCGCCGGGGCCGGCGGCGCGACGACGAGGCGATCGCCCTTCAGCGTGCGATCGACCTTGGGGAAATCGGCGGCCTGATAGCGCGGCGGCGGCGCGACCAGCGGATTGCGGCGTCACCGGAACCCGTGATGTCGATGCCCTGATTGTCGAGGCTCGCCGAGCCGATAGGCTGGCGGTTCTGCGGCGACGAGGTGCCGATCGGACGGCCGAAGCTGAAGGTCGCGACGTGGATGGTGCCGACGGCGGAGAACACGCGCTTCTGCCAGCGCTCGGCGACGCCCGGCTGCCGGGCCAGCAGTGACGCGATATCCTGATATCCGATCTCGGTCGGCATCAATGCGAAGACGCAGAGACCGAGTCCGAAGGACGCGAACCGCGCGCCCTTCGGCTGGTTACGCAACACAAACATCGATACGCTCACGCAACGCTTACTGATACGCGATCGAACGTCAGTACATCCGTGCAATTCGACCATTTTTGTTGGTATCGAATTTAGGTTGCCGGGGAGTTAATCGGCGTTGCCTGCGTGCTACACGCAAGACATCGCACGCGTTTCGCGCGATCGCATCGAGAAGCGTTGGTAAACGGGCGCTGCGATGAAAGTGGTAAATATCCGGTCAACGAAAATGATGAAGAAAATTGTTCGCGCGGAGTTGCACCGTATCGCTACAGTCTACGCGACCGAATGCGTATTGCGAACACCGCAGCATCATTGCGACGCGGATAGCTGGATTGCTTGCCGCATCTGCGTCTCGCAATGACACGGCGATCGGTAGCTGACGGCATCGCTTCCCGTCGCATAGACAGACAATGCCCGACGGACAACTCGGGACGCGTCGTTCCGGTCGACGGTCAGTCGATCTACGCCTGGCTGGCGATCGCCTTGCCGAGCGCGGCCTGCGCGGCGGCGAGGCGCGGCGATCGGCACGCGGTAGGGCGAGCAGGAGACGTAGTCGAGCCCGATCTCGTGGCAGAACGCGACGGAGGCCGGATCGCCGCCATGCTCGCCGCAGATGCCGACCTTGAGATCGGGCCGCGTCTTGCGGCCGCGCGCGACGCCGATCTTGACGAGTTCGCCGACGCCGTCGCGATCGACCGAGATGAACGGATCGATCTCCAGGATGCCCTTGGCGACATAGGTGCCGAGGAAGCTCGCGGCGTCGTCGCGGCTGATGCCGTAGGTGGTCTGCGTCAGGTCGTTGGTGCCGAACGAGAAGAACTCCGCGGTCTGCGCGATCGTCGCCGGCCATCAGGCAGGCGCGCGGCAGCTCGATCATGGTGCCGACCTGGTAGCTCGAGCTTCTTGCCGGTCTCCTTCATCACCGCACTGCGCGGTGGCGTCGATCCGCGCCTTGACCAGATCGAACTCGGCCTTGGTCGCGATCAGCGGCACCATCACCTCGAGGCCGACCGCCTTGCCGGTGCGCTTTCCGGCTTCGACCGCGGCCTCGAAGATCGCGCGCGCCTGCATCTCGGCGATTTCCGGATAGGCGATCGCGAGGCGGCAGCCGCGGAAGCCCAGCATCGGGTTGAACTCGGCGAGATCGCGGGCGCGATCGGCGAGCTTGCGCGGATCGGTGTTCATCGCGCGCGCGACTTCCTCGATCTCGGCCTGGGTGTGCGGCAGGAACTCGTGCAGCGGCGGATCGAGCAGCCGGATCGTGACCGGCAGGCCCTTCATGATCTCGAACAGCTCGACGAAATCGGCGCGCTGCATCGGCAGCAGTTTCGACAGCGCCGCGCGGCGCGACTGCTCGTCCTCGGAGAGGATCATCTCGCGCACGGTGCGGATGCGCGTCTCCTCGAAGAACATGTGCTCGGTGCGGCACAGCCCGATGCCCTCGCCGCCGAACTTGATCGCGGTGCGCGCATCGTCCGGCGTGTCGGCGTTGACGCGGACGCCGAGCTTGCGGACGCCGATCGGCCCAGCCCATCAGCGTGCCGAACTCGCCCGACAGTTTCGGCTCGATCATCGGCATCCGCCCGGCCAGCACCTGGCCCACCGAGCCGTCGATGGTGATGACGTCGCCGGTCTTGAAGGTGCGCTGAGCCGATGCTCATGGTGCCGCGGCCGTAATCGACGCGGATGGTGCCGCAGCCGGAGACGCAGGGCTTGCCCATGCCGCGCGCGACCACCGCGGCGTGCGAGGTCATGCCGCCGCGGGTGGTCAGGATGCCTTCGGCGGCGTGCATGCCGTGAATGTCTTCCGGGCTGGTCTCGATCGCGCACCAGAATGACCTTGCGGCCGTCGGCCTGCAGCTTGGCGGCTTCGTCGGACGAGAACACGATCTCGCCGGAGGCCGCGCCGGGCGAGGCCGGCAGGCCGGTCGCGATGACGTCGCGCTTGGCTGCGGGATCGATGGTCGGATGCAGCAACTGGTCGAGCGAGGCCGGATCGATCCGCGTCACCGCGTCCTTCTTCGAGATCAGGCCTTCATTGGCGAGCTCGACCGCGATGCGCAGCGCGGCCTTCGCGGTGCGCTTGCCGCCGCGGGTCTGCAGCATCCACAATTTGCCCTGCTCGACCGTGAACTCCATGTCCTGCATGTCGCGGTAGTGCTTTTCGAGCAGCGTGTAGATCCGCGTCAGTTCCTTGAACGCCTCCGGCATCGCGGTTTCCATCGACGGCTTGTCGGAGCCGGATCCTGGCGCGCATCTTCGGTGATGTCCTGCGGCGTGCGGATGCCCGCGACCACGTCCTCGCCCTGCGCGTTGATCAGGAACTCGCCGTAGAGCTTGCTCTCGCCGGTCGAGGGATTGCGGGTGAACGCAACGCCGGTCGCCGACGTCTCGCCCATGTTGCCGAACACCATCGCCTGCACGTTGACGGCGGTGCCCCAGGATCCGGAATGTCGTGCAGCCGGCGGTAGGTCACCGCGCGCGCGTTCATCCAGGATGAGAACACCGCGCCGATCGCGCCCCACAATTGCGCGTGCGGATCCTGCGGGAATCCGTCGCCGGTCTCGCGCGCGCACCGCGTCCTTGTAGCTGGCCGACCAGCTCGACCCAGTCGTCGCCGGTCAGATCGGTGTCGAGCGTATAGCCCTGGCCGTCCTTGAAGGTGTCGAGGATGTCCTCGAAGTGATGATGCTCGAAGCCGAGCACCACGTCCGGAATACATGGTGATGAAGCGGCGATAGCTGTCATAGGCGAAGCGGCGGTCGCCGGACAGTTCCGGCGAGCGCTTCGACGGTCTGGTCGTTGAGGCCGAGATTGAGCACGGTGTCCATCATGCCCGGCATCGAGGCGCGCGCCGCCGGAGCGGACCGAAACCAGCAGCGGATTCTCGGAATCGCCGAACGCCTTGCCGGTCAGCTTGCCGACATGATCCAGCGCCTTCTCGACCTGCGCCTTCAATTCCGTCGGATAGGATCTTGTCGTGCGCGTAGAAATAGGTGCAGACCGAGGTCGGAATGGTGAAACCGGGAGGCACCGGCAGGCCGAGATTGGCCATTTCGGCGAGGTTGGCGCCCTTGCCGCCGAGCAGATCGCGCAAGCCTGCTTTGCCCTCGGCCTTGCCGTCGCCGAACGTATAGACCCACTTGCCGGCCTTTACCGCAGAGTTGCGCTCGCGGCTGGCATCTGGCGGCCGTTGAGTCGCCACGGCCGGCTTGAGTGGCAGCCTTGACTTTGGCAGCTGCCTTCGGCAGCCGGCTTGGCCGGGCTTCTTGCTCAGCGCCGTGCGCGCGCCGAGGCCGCGCGGCGCGCGGCCTTGCGGGCCGGGCAGATGGCTTTGATTTCGCTGCGGTTTTCTTGACTTCGCGACGGCTTTGGCCATGGTCAGACAACTCATCCGAAAGAGGAGGGGGAGAAGATGCGCGCCTTACACCACTTTGAGAGGTCCCCGCGCAAGCCGCGAAACTCCGCCTTTCCTGCGCCTAGAGGTGTAGCCAGCCGCAGCAGGCGCCAAGGCCGACGAGGCCGACGAAGATCAGGTAGATGGCGACGATGAAATTCAAGCAAGCCGGCGGCATGATCAAGATCAAGATACCCCGCAATCAGGGCGACGATAGCGGGACGTGCGCAGCAGTGATGGTGCATTGCAATGTCTCCGGATGATTTGCGGACGAACCGAATCAGCGGCAGTGTGGCGTACCGCGCCCGCCCGATGCGCCAGAGCGGTTCCGAAACAGAAGACGCCGGGTCGCTGCCGGCGGGTTCCGACGCTTCGCGAATAATTGCCGCAGAAACTGCCGCCGGATGCAGACCGACCTCTTTCCGGAACAATGCCGCGCGCGATGAATTGGACCGCAATCGTGCGCTCGGCTAGAGCCGGCGCGCTTCTTCGTCAGCGGAGTTGGACATGCGGAACAAAGGTCACTGCCGTTGCAGCACATCGCGGGCGCGTTCGGCTGCACCGACGTTGCCAGCGCAGGCGCAGAGCGACGGTCACGACGGGCGTGGTCCGCGGCGGCACCGTGGTCATCAACGACGACGAGGGCATCGCCGATCGAATCAGCGCCCGGCCTTCCGCGAATTACATCGTGCGCGAGCGCGTGCCGACCTACACCATTCCGGATCGCGTGGTGGTCGGCGGCGTAGCTGCCGGAAGCCGGCATGACCTATTACGACGTGCCGCCGACGGTTCGGCGCGTCGCCCTTCCGCTACACCGTCGTGAACGGCGAGACCGTGCTGGATCGAGCCGCGTTCAGCCGCCGCATCGTTCAGGTGGTCGAGTAACCAGCAAGCCCTGCCCGAACGATGCAGTCCGGGCGCCGCGCGAGCGGATGTGCGCGAGACACGACCGGACATGAAAGCCCCGCCCGGCTTCCCCTGGGCGGGCTTTCATGGGACCACGGTGCGCGCTAGTCTCTGATCTCGAGACCCGGTTTCTTGACGAGCGAGGCGGTGAATCTTCTTGGCTCGACGACGCGCTGACGACCTCTTCTATCGAGCAGCAACGTCGTGCCGCCTTCAGCTCCGCCTGCACCAGCGAAGCAGTCGAACGCCGCATAGAGCCGCGCCACGGGCGTCGCGCAAGATCGGCGCTCAGCGGTGACGCGCGCCAGCTCAGAGCAGAGCACGCCGCACGGGCTTGACGATGTCGAAGCAGGCGGCGGACCGCGGCCGCGATCCGCGCGCGCTCGATGATGCATGATCACGGTCTCGCACAGCACATTGTCGTAGGCGCGGGCGGCGATGCCGCGCGAGGTCGGGCAGTTCGGCATGTCGCGAAGCCGAAGTCCGGATAGTCGCCGAGCGCGCTTCCGCCAGCAGGCCTTCCGAGCGTCGAAGCCTACGCGCCGAAAAACCGTTGGCGTTCGAGCCAGGCTGACCTCGCGGCCGGAGCCGCAGCCGATATCGGCCGATATCGCCGCCGCGGACGAAGAAACGCGCTCGACGACTTCCGCGTAAATCGCGAAGGCGCCGGCTGGTCGTGCCAGTCCTTCGCGAACGCCGCCGCATCGGCATCGTAAGCGGCGAGCGTCTTGCCGATCCACGAATCCAGCTCCTCGATCCTGGAAAAATCGGCACACCGCACGCGTCGCGGCGCGGATTTCGTTGAGCAGTTTCAGGCGGTTCTCGCGCACCTTCGGCGTCATCGTCGTTGACCTTGACCTTGTCGAAGAACGCATCGACCGCCGGCCGCAAGCTCTGCCATCGCGCTCATCGCTGCGGCAAAATCCTCCTGTTGCCACCGCGGCGCTAGCTTCCGCCTTCACCTGATCGATCGCCTTCGCCAGCGTCTTCTCCTCATCGAGGCTGTAGAGCGCAGCATCCGGCGCGCCGTCATAAGCTGCGCTTGTCCTTCTTCTCCTCGATCGCAAAGGATGTTGCTGCGCGCTTTGTGCCGGCGAGCAGGTTCTTGCCGTCGTCGGTGTCGAGGAATTTGCCGAGCGCCTCGACGCGGCGGACCACCATCAGGAGATCGTCCTGGCCTGCCAGCGCAAACACGCGCATCGACGAGATCGTGCCGCGCGCCCTGGTCTCGGAGCTGGACCTTCAGGCGGTCGGCGAAGGAAAGCAACATGAACGAATGCCGCGTCTCCGTGAAGACCTTCTGCAACGATCAGGCCAATGCCGGCATAGCTGCGTTTTGCGTCAGCCTGTTTGCGCTAGGTAAGCGTGCGAATTGCCGACTTTCGGCAGCCTTATCAAACAATGGGCCAGGACGGTAGAGCCGCCGTTCTCACACAATCAACCTGATCACACCAAGCGCCGCTCTGCGCAGAGCGAATGTGGGTCCTTTGCTCCTCGGTCGGCTTCTCGTCGATCGCCCAGAAGCCAACCAGCGTGTCAATCTTGTCCGCAAGCGCGACCGGCAACACTCACCGGATCGGTCGGCACACGATCCGCCGGCCCCTGCGGCTTGTAGTGCTCCTCGCTCGCGAGCGGCGACGGACGCATGCTCTCGCCCTGCGCCAGCGCGTAGTATTTTCCCATCAGGCCCCTGCAGCTCAGGGAATTCGCCGACCACTTCGGTGAGCAGATCGGCTCTTGCGCCAGACGCGCGCGCGCGCTTGGCCTTCTCCGACATCGGCGCCGACCAGCGGCGCGAGTCTCCGCTGGCCAATCGCTCAATGCCGCTCGATGCGCTCGCGCCTGCGTGCCGAGCTTCTCGTGGAACACGATGCTGCTCGAACTTCGGCAGCCGGTCTTCCAGCTTCGTCTTCAGGTCGGTCTCGTAGAAGAACTTCGCATCGCTCAGCCGCGCGCGGATCACGCGCTCGTTGCCGGCGACGATCGCCTTGCCGCCGTCGCTGGCCTCGATGTTGGCGACGAGGATGAACTTGTTGGCGAGCTTGCCCTGTCTTCGGGATCGCGCACCACAAAGCATTTCTGGTTGTTGCGGATGGTGGCGCGGATCACCTCGTCGGGGATCGACAAGAACGTCTCGTCGAACGAGCCCATCAGCACCACCGGCCACTCGACCAGCCCGGCGACCTCGTCCAGCAGCCCCTGCGTCCTCGACCAGCTCATAGCCCTTGCGCGAAGGCGAGGTTCTCGGCGTCGGCGAGGATCGTCGTCCTTGCGGCGCTCGCGGATCGAGCACGACCTTGGCGCTTGTCGAGCTTGGCCACGTAGTCGTCGAAGCGGCGCACCGTGAATCGCGCCCGGCGCCATGAAGCGGTGGCCGTACGTCGCGTCTGCCGGCGGCGATGCCGTCGACGGCGAACGTGCACCGATGTCCGGCTCTTCGGTCTCCGGCCCGAAGGTCGCGACGATCGCATGCAGCGGCCGCACCCAGGTCGAGCGCGCCCGGCTTTGGCCGAGCGCGCGCCCCAGCGCATCGACTTCGGCCACGGAAAGGTGCGCGACGATCACCGGGCAGGATCTCCGCCAGCACATCGAGCGCGGCGCGGCCCGGCTTTTCGATCAGCGCGACGTAGAAGTCGCCCTTCTTCGGGTCGCGTCTGGATCTTGGCCTCGCCGATCGAGGCAAGCCCGGTCGCCTTGAGAAATCCCGCGATCGCGGCCTCGGCGCGCCGACGCGCGGGCCGCTGCGCTCTTCCTTCAGGTCCGGCTGCCGCGCCGGAATGCCATGCACCGTCAGCGCCAGCCGCCGCGGCGTCGCGAAGGCTTTGGCGCCTTCATAGACGAGGCCCTCGGCGACCAGCTTGTCGGTCACCATGCGGCGCAGATCGTCCGCCGCCTTCGCCTGCATGCGCGCGGGATTTCCTCGGAGAACAGCTCGAGCAGGAGATCGGGCATCAGGCCGCCCCTGCCGGCTTCGGTATGCACCCAGGCCTCGCCGCAGGCTTTTCGCGAGCTCTGCGCACGCGCATGATGTAGCTCTGCCGCTCGGTCACCGAGATCACGCCGCGGCGCGTCGAGCAGGCTTGAAGACGTGGCTGGCCTTGATGCACTGGTCATAGAGCAATACGTAACTGAACGAAGTACTA
>ERZ1370068.1891-contig-11843_pt1 | contig 39048 bp, 61 predicted proteins | sample MGYA00561227_ERZ1370068 | MGnify/ENA primary metagenome ERZ1370068 (study PRJEB38410, sample SAMEA6850437) | metagenome | study: Metagenomic assessment of the ecological functions of the soil: analysis of the soil microbiota associated with the...
CGGAAAGTCCACGCTCATCAAGATCATCGCGGGCGTCTATCACGCCGGATGCCGGCGAGATCCGCATCGACGGGCGGCCGGTCTCGGTCCGCAACCCGCACGATGCCCAGGCGCTCGGCATCAGCACGATCTTCCAGGAGTTCACGCTCGCGCCCTGACATGACCGTCGCCGAGAACATCTTTCTCGGCCGCGAGCCGCTCCGCATTCGCGCGCTGTCCATCGTCGATCGCAGAGAGCTGATCCGTCGAACGCGCGAGGTCCTCGCCTCGCTGGACCTGCAGATCGATCCCGAGGCGGCCATCAAGCACCTGGGCGTCGCGCAGCAGCAGATGGTCGAGATCGCGAAGGCGCTGTCGCTCGACGCCAGGCTGATCATCATGGACGAGCCGACGGCGACGCTGACGTCGCACGAGATCGACCGGCTCTTCGAGGCGATCGACCGCCTCAAGCGGCGCGGCGTGGCCATCGTCTACGTGTCGCATCGATTGGATGAAGTGAAGGCAATCGGCGACCGCGCGACGATCCTGCGCGACGGCGCCTACGTCGGCACCGTGCCGGTGGCCTCGACGACCATCGATGAAATGATCCGCCTGATGGTCGGCCGCGATTTGAAGGACAAGTTCCCGAAGGTCGCGATCGAACCCGGCGAGGAAGTGCTGCGGGTCGAGCAGCTGACGCGGAAGGGCATCCTTCACGGAGTCAGCTTCGGCGTGCGGCGCGGCGAGATCGTCGGCATCGCGGGCCTTGTCGGATCGAAGAGAACCGAGACCGCGCGCGCGATCTTCGGCGCCGACCCGATCGACGGCGGCCGCATCTTTCTGCACGGCCTGCCGGTGAAGGTGCGAACACCCGCCGACGCGATTGCGAACCGCATCGCGCTCGTGCCGGAAGACCGCAAGCGCCATGGTATTTTTGCGTCTTTGTCGGTGTGGGAAAACGTGGTGATCAGCGCGCTCCGGCACTTCTCGCGGAGCGGCGTCCTCGACCTGCGGCGCGCGAAGCAGCGCGCGCAGGCGTCCGTCTCGTCGCTTCGCGTGGCGACGCCGGATCTCGACAAGCGCGTGCTCGAGCTGAGCGGCGGAAACCAGCAGAAGGTCGTGATCGCGAAGTGGCTCAACACGAACGCCGAGCTGTTTCTTCGACGAGCCGACTCGCGGCATCGACGTGGGCGGCCAAGATCGAGGTGTATCGACTGATGGGCGAGCTGCTCTCACGCGGCGCCGCCATCGTCATGATCTCGTCGGAGCTCCCGGAGATTCTCGGCCTGAGCGACCGCATTCTCGTGATGCGTGACGGGCGGATCTGCGGTGAGTTCGACCGCGCCGATGCGACCGGAAGAGAAGCATCCTGAACTGTGCGCTGCGAGGCGCTCCGGCGGCGTGAGCGACTTGCGGAAGATCCGATGGGGCCGAATCGGCATGCCGGCCGTCATCGTGGCGCTGGCGGTCGTCTTCGGCTCGACTCAATCCGAATTTCTGGAGCGTGACGAACGTGGCGAACGTCTCGCGCCAGATGTCGATCCTCGCGCTCCTGTCGCTCGGGCAGACGTTTGCCATTCTGAGCGGCGGCATCGACCTGTCTGTCGGTTCACTGCTGGCGCTGGTCAGCGTCGTCTGCGCGCAGCAGATGAAAGCCTACGGACTGGCCGCAGGGATGACCGCCGGGATTCTGGCCGGCGGGCTGGCGGGGCTGGTCAACGGGCTGATCATCGCGAAGGCACGAGTCCCGGCCTTCATCGCGACGCTCGGCATGCTCGTCGCCGCGCGCGGCGTCGCGCTGACGCTCAGCGGCGGCCTGCCGATCGCCGGTCTTCCGCGGGAGTTCCTCGTGCTCGGCGCCGGATACATCGGCCCGTTCCCGATCCCGACGGTCCTCGCGGTGGCCGCCTTCGTGCTGGCGCACGGGATTCTGAGCCGGACGCGGTTCGGCCGCTACGTGCTACGCGATGGGGAGCAACGAGGAAGCCGCCGTGCTGTCCGGCATCAACGTCGCGAACTATAAGATGCTGGTGTACGTCACGAGCGGCCTGTTCGCCGGCGTCGCCGGCGTCATCCTGACGTCCCGTGTGATCTCCGGGCAGCCGACGCTCGGCGAGGTCCAGGAGCTGTACTCAATTGCCGCCGTGGTGATCGGCGGCGGCAGAATCAGCGGTGGGGTCGGGGAATCGGGACGACGCTGATGGGCGTGCTCGTTCTTGGTATTCTCGGGAACGGCCTGAACCTCGTGCAGGTGTCCTCGTACATTCAGAACATTGTCATCGGCGCGATCATTGTCGGCGCCGTGTGGATCGACCTGGCCCGCGAGCGTCGCCGCTAGACGCGGAGACCATGTCAGGTCAGCCGGAAGCGATGAAGGATTGGACACAGACGCGGCGCGCTGCTCGCACTCGCGGCTGCGTCGATCACTGGGATGCGGACGGCGGCATCGCAACCGTCGCAGGACGTCGCGCCGGCGCCGCGCGGCCGCACCGTCGAGCCGAGCGGCCGCAGCGCGGCGGTGACCGAGTACGCGAGACCTCCCAAAGCCGTCGAAGCAGTACCGGATTGGCATCGCCATTCCGCACCTGGCGAATCCGCACTACGTCGGGCAGGCCTATGGGCTACATCGACGAGGCGCAGGCGCTCGGCGCCCAGGTGACGCTGCTCGAAGCCGGCGGCTATCGAGCACCTGGACAAGCAGATCTCGCAGGTCGAGGACCTCATCGCCAGCAAGGTCGACGCGATCATCCTCGCCGCTATCAGCGGCCCTGGCACCGTCAGCGCCGTGGAGGCAGCGGTCGCGGCAGGCATCCCCGTCATCAACGTCAACGTCATGACCGACAGCGACAAGGTCGTCACGAGAGTCCGCTCCGATGACGACGTGATTGGCCGGATGCAGGCGGACTTCATGGGCGACCGGTTGAAGGGCGCGGGAAACGTGGTCATGCTGCGTGGCGCGCCGGGCACGTCGTGGGCGGAGATTCGCGGCAACGCGTTCAGGCAACAGCTCGCCGAGAAATACCCGAACGTGAAGATCCTCGGCGAGCAGTACTCGCAGTCAACGCCGACCGGATGGATTGCGTCTGATGGAAGACTTCCTGCAGACGCTTTCCGCAGATCAACGGCGTCTACAACGGCGCAGACTCCACAGCCGTCGGAGCCGCGCAGGCGGTGCGTGGCGTCAGGCAAGGCGGGATCGATCGTCATGACCGCAACCGATTTCCAGCTCGACACCGAGAAATTCATTCGCGAGGGCGTGATTACCGCTTCGGTCCTGCAGCAGCCCGTGACGATGGGGCGATGGGGCGTCGGGCGGCAATCAACTATCTGGAGAAGAAACCCGTGCCGCCGGTCATGTTTACGGGCCTGATGACGGCGACCAAGGAGAATCTTGATCGCCTTGACCTGACGACGCTGCGCGCACGGCAGGAGTGGACCGCCGACCCGCTAGACCGGTGGGTGGTTGGTAGTGGCTGTGTGAATCACTAACCACCAACCACGAACCACCAGCCAACAGAGCCTACTGGCCGCGTCCTCCGCGGCCACCGTCGGCCACCGCCGCCGGTCTGTTTACCGGCCTGATGGCGGCGACCGAAGGACAACCTCGATCGCCTCGACCTGACGACGCTGCGCGCGCCGCGGGTGGACGCCACCGGCCCGCTAGCTCGGTTGTTGGCTCGTGGTTCAAGGGTTGGTCGTTATACTCTGCAGCCAGTAATTTCGATCGAATGGCCATTAGCCGTCCCGGTCAGCGCCTTGGTCCCTATGAAGTGCTATCCGCCATCGGGGCGGGCGGCATGGGCGAAGTGCCGCGCGCGCGATACGCGCCTCGGCCGCATCGTCGCCATCAAGGTGCTTCCGCGCACCTGTCAGACAAGCCGGACCTCCGCGAGCGGTTCGAGCGCGAGGCACACGCCGTTGCCAATCTCCATCATCCGCACATCTGCGTCCTGCGTCGACGTCGGCCGTGAGGGGAGGCACCGACTACATCGTCATCGAGTACTCGACGGCGAGACGCTTGCGCAGAGGCTGACGAACGGTCCTGCCACTCGATCAGGCGCTCGACATCAGGCGCGCAGATCGCCGATGCGCTCGACGCGGCGCATCGGCAGGAATCATGCGTCGCGATCTGAAGCCCGCAAACATCATGCTCGTTCGTAGAGGCGGACCTTCAGGTCCGTCTGATACGAAGCTGCTCGACTTCGGTCTTGCGAAGTTGAGCCGCGCCGGTGGACGGAGGCGCGACGACGTTTCCACGATCGGCGCCACGAGCAGCGCGGGCATGCTCGTCGGCACGATTCACTACATGGCGCCGGAACAACTCGAGTGGCAAGCCGGCGGATGCACGCGCCGACATCTACGCCGTCGGCGCGGTCATCAGGAAATGGTCACTCGGACAAGCGCGTCTTCGATGGGATCGTGCCCTCGCGCCGCCCGCGCTCGATCGCACGGTCAAGCGGTGTCTGGCGAAAAGATCCCGACGATCGCTGGCAGAGGCGCGCTGACCTCGCGGCGGAATTGAAGTGGATCGCTGAAGGCGGCGCAGACGCGGAGGCAGCGTTGCTCGGCCTCCGCGCCGACATCCCGTCGGCGAACCATGGCTCTTGCGGGTGGCGGCCTGCTCGCTGGGGCGGCGGCCGCTGCAGTCGCCGCACGAATGCTGATGCCGTCCGCACCACCCTCCGCCGGCGCAGACGGCACGGACGATCATCACCGCTGCCGCCGGGCGATACGTTCCCCACCAATCAAAATCAGGGTGGCGCAGATATCTCCTGTCGCCCGCCGGGGACCAGATCGCCTATGCAGCGAGCACGCAGGCGCCTTACAACTGTTCCTGCGCCAGATGGACAGCTTCGAGACGCGCGCATTGGCCTCGGCACGCGTCGGGCGACCAATCGCTTTCTTCTCGCCCGACGGTCAGACCGTTGGATTTTTCGCCGACGGAAAAGTGAAGAGGATTTCCGCCGCCGGTGGACCGGTCACGACGATTACGAGTGGCCAAGGGTGGACCGCCGCGACGTGGGAGAGGTGACACGATTCTCTTCGTCGACACACCTGGCGGTCCGCTGCTTCAAGTGTCCGCCGAAGGGGGTGAGCCCCATGTGTTCCGTGAAAGCCGCCGGCGGTTGGCGTGGCTACCGCTTCGTTCCTGCCCGGCGGCCGCGCGATGTGGCCTACTCGATCGCGCCGGGCCCGATGCGGCGCTGGACGGATCGTCGCGCGATCGAAGGACAACACGGCCGAACACATACTCGTCTCGAGCGCGACCTACTCCTCGGTGCGTGGCATCAGGACATCTGGTCTATTGGCGCGCCGGGAGTCTCTTCGCCGCGCCCTTCGACGCGACAGCCTTGACGATCACCGGTCCCGGGTTCCTGTCGTGGAAGACGTCGTGCTGGGCGGGTTCAGCGTGTCGCATGCCCGGGTCGCTCGCGCTATGTGACCGGAGCCTCGGGAACCCCGGCGCCTGGTGTGGGTGGGTCAGGCGGTCCTTCTACTCGCTTGATGCGCCCGACCGGCCATGCGATTCGCCGCAGATCTCTCCCTGACGGCGGCTTAGGGTCGCAATCGAAATCGGATCGCAGACGTGGATCTACGATCTGGCCCGCGGCTCGATGACACGCCTGGGCGTTTGAAGGCGGCAACAATGACTCGCCAATCTGGTCGACTGACGGCATGGCGCATCGCCGTTCGATCGGATCGGGCAGGAGTGAATCGCGTCTTCTGGCAGCTCGCCGACGGCTCGGGAGGCGCCGAGCAGCTGACCGACGGCAGCATCGGTCGGCTGCCGCGCTCCTTCTCGCGCCGGACGGGCGTTGGCCACATATCAGGAGACCGACCAGAAGACGCGCAGAGAACGTCTGGCTGCTGCGGCTCGCCGATCGCAGCAAGCAGCCATTCCTGACGACGCCGGCCACGGAAGGTGCGGCGAAGTTCTCTCCGGATGGAAGATGGATTGCGTCGTGTCTGACGAATCGGGCAAGCCAGAGGTGTAGATCCAGCCGTTCCCAACGTCCGCCGGCAAATGGCGGGTGTCCACCGACGGCGGCACCGAGCCCGCGTGGAATCGCAGCGGGCACGAACTGTTTTATCGGAGCGGCGATCGCATGATGGCGGTGGACGTCAGCATACAACCAAGCTTCTCGAGCGGCAGACCCCGAATGCTCTTTCAGGGCAAGTATGTGCGGAGCGATTTTCCGCTCACGGGTGCCCGCGTACGACGTCACGGCTGACGGACAGCGCTTTCTGATGGTCGAGGAAACCGGAGGCACGACACCGACTCAGATCAATGTCGTCGTGCACTGGGACGAGAGTTGAAGCGGCGCGTGCCCGTGAAGACGAAGTAGTTGGTGGCCGGTAGTTACTACCAACCGCCAACCACCAACCGAGAACACTGCTGTCCGCGTCCGCCGCGACCACCGCCGCCACGGCCACCGCCGGCGCCGCCGCCGGCGCCCCGCTCCGCCGCCACCCGCCGGCGCGTTGCCACCGCCACCGCCAGCGCGGCCGGCGCCGGCAGCGGGGGCTGCGGTCCGAGGACCTTCGTCAGCGCGGTGTAGGCGCACATCTCGTCCATGTTGCCGCCGCCGACGCCCATCGCGCCGATCAACTGGTTCTCGACCACGATCGGCAGGCCGCCGCCGACGAAGTAGTAGGACAGCCCCTGCGCCCGGCCGAGATCCATGCGGATCGCTCGCCCCTCGAGCGTCGGGAAGCGCGATGCGACCTCGCTCGACGGCGTGCGCGCGTAGAGCGCGGTCTGGGCTTTCATCAGGCCGGTCTCGACGCCGATGGGCAGCACACCGTCCATCACGCTGCGCGGAGATGATGTCGCCGGTCGGCGCGAGGACGAAGATGGCGTAGGTGCCAGGGCCGTTCGGCTGCGCTTTCGCGAAGTCGAGGCACGCGTCAACGAGCTGCCGCGCGACCGTCGAGTTGATCTGCATCTTCATCAGCGTGCGTCCCGCGACCTCGTCGGAGACGACCGCTCGCGCCAGAGGGCATGGGTGTCTGCGCGTACGCGGTCGTCGCCATCGCGAGCGCCGCGGTCACGATCGAAATCCTCTTCATACTGTGCTCCTCATTTGTGATTAGTGATCAGCTGATCAGCGATTGGCTTCGTGATCGTCAGTCTGAATCGTCACGAATCATCCGATCACGAATGATCCAGGATGATCTTCATCCGTTGTCCGCTGTCTGAACTCAGCAGTGCCGATGGCCGCCTTCAGCTCGCCGAGCGGCATCACGTCGCTGACGAGCGGCTCGAGCCGCACCTGTCCGCGCTCCACGAGCGCGATGCGACGCCGGATAGTCCTCGGGCTTCGCCACGCGCGCGCTGATGAGCGAGATCTCCTTGAAGTAGACGTCGTAGAACGGCAGCGCGCCTTCCTTGACCGTGTAGATGCCGAACAGCAGCACCTTGCCGCCGAAGCGCGTCATGTGAATCGAGTCGGCGAGCTGCTTCATGACGCCCGTCGTTTCGATCGTCAGGTCGCGCGCCGCGCCCTTCGGTCGCGTCCTCGCACCTTCTGCAATCGCGTCGTCGCCGCCGGCGATCGTGAGGTCGGCGCCGAGCTTTTCGGCCATCGCACGCTTCTCGGCGCTGCGCGTGATGCCGATGACGCGCGCGCCGCGCGCCTTCGCGAGCTGGACGTGCAGCTGCCCGGTCACGCCGAGGCCGAGCACGACGACGGTGTCGCCGGGAAAGTGCTCACCTGCCGCTGCGCGTGCAGGCAGGTCGTCAGCACCTGGATCATCGGCGCGGTCTGGTCGTCGATCGAATCAGGCAGCCGGTGGACCTGGGTCGCCGGCACCTGGAGATATTCCGCAAAGCCGCCGTTGACGTCGCGGCCGATCAGCGTGCCGTTGGGACAGAGATTGGTCAGTCCCTTGCTGGCAATAGAAGCAGGTGCCGTCGTAGGTTTCCGGATCGATGATGACGCGCGTCGCCGGTATCCGGCCAGCTCGCCGAGCCATCTCGTGGCCCGGGATGAGCGGATAGGGAACCGGGATCGAGCCGTTGAAGATCTTGTAGTCGGTGCCGCACACGCCGCTGTGCGTGATGCGGACCAGCACCTGCCCGGCGGCAGGCTGGGGCCGCGCGACCTCGTCGACGACGAGGTCGGACGGCGCCCGCAGGACCATCGCTTTCATGGCGCTCCGGTAAGTTCGAAGGTCGACGCTTCGCACTTCGCACTTTCCACTGCCGCTGCACTGACGCTCCGGATTGACGGGGTTGCGCGGCGGCTTGCCCGTCAGCACGTGCGCACGACTTCCTGCGACGCCTTCGTCTGCAGCTCCACCAGCGACTCTTCGGAATAGAAGCTGGTGTGCGGCGTGATGATCACGTTCTCGCGTTGCCGATGAGCGGCGAGTTCACCGGGCGGCTCGCTGGTCATGACGTCGAGCGCCGCGCCGGCGATGCTGTCCGGCATCGAGCGCCGCCGCCAGCGCCGCCTCGTCGATGATCGGGCCGCGCGCGCGTGTTGACCACGTAGCGCCGTCTGCTTCATCTGCGCGAACGCGTCGGCGTTGAACAGGCCGCGTCGTCTCCGGCGTCAGCGGGCTGTGAATCGACACGTAGTCGGAGATCTTCAGCAGCTGCGGCGAAGTCCACGCTGCTCGACGCCCGCCTTCGCGAAGACCTCCGTCGCGGCACGAACGGATCGAAGCGCGATCGACGCGCAGGCCGAACGCCTTCGCCTTCGGCGCGACGAGCTGCGGAATCCGGCCGAACCCGACCAGCCCGAGCACGCTCCGCGCAAGCGGTGGATCGGCACGACAGTTCGGCATCTTCCACGTGCCCGCGTGGACCTGCGTCGGTCGCCATCGGGATCTTGCGCACCGCCGCCAGCAGCAGCGCCATCGCGTGGTCGGACACCTCGTCGATGCAGTAGTCGGGCACCTTGGTGACGACGATGCCCGCCTGCGGTGGCGGCGTCGAGGTCGACGTTGTCGACGCCGATGCCGAAGCGCGAGATGATCCGGCACCGTCTTCATCTGCCGGATCATGTCGCGCGTTGATCTTCGCGTAGGTGACGAGCAGCGGCGTCGGCGTCCGCCGCCACGCTTCAGCATCGATCTCCGGCGATGAATCGGCGGCCAGCTGCAGCTCCGCGCCGATCGCCGACAGCACCGCGCGTCGCGCGGATCGAGGTTCGGAAATACGGAGTCGGCGACCGCGACAACAGTAATCTGCGCCATTGCCTACTTCATCGCCTCTTCCATGTGCTCCATGCGCGTGAAGACGACGGGGCCGTCGCGCGGTGACGAGCACGTTCTCCTCGAGGCGCGCGGTCTGCTCGAGGTACGGATGACCGGCGAAGGTCTCGATCGCGAAGTACATGTTCTCCTTGATCGGCGCCGGATACTTCATCGAGTAGGCGCGCGACATCCACATGCCCTCGTAGAGCGTGATGCCGATGCTGTGCGCGAACTGCTGCAGCGTCACCGTCGCGTACTCGTCGTCGTCGTAGTGCGGGAACTGCCTTGGCGACGTCGGCGGTGGTGTTGCCGGGCTTCAACTGCGCGATGCCGGCGTACATCGAGGTCGTACACCTCGCGTGTAGAGGTCGATTTCCTTCTGGCGTCATCTTCGTGCCCTGCGCGCCGCCGCACTTGAAGCAGCGCACGAAGTCGATGAAGTAGCCGGACGGCCCGACGGCGTTGATGTCGACGATGACGAGGTCGCCCTGGCGGATGAGCTTGTCGGTCGCCCAGCGGCGATACGGGCTGGTGTTGCCGCCCGACGCCACGATGATGTCGTAGATGATCTCGCAGCCGCGCTCGAGCATGAACTCGTGCACCTTGGCTTCGATCTCGCGCTCGCGGACGCCCGGCTTCAGCCACTCGTGCTGATCTTCCACATCGCGGCGTCGCCGATGCTCGACGCCTGCTTGAGCAGCTCGATCTCGTCGCGCGTCTTGACGACGCGCGCTCGCGACACGGCCGGCCAGCCGTTGACGATGTTCAGGCCGAGCTTGCTGAAGCGCCTCGAATGCCGGCATGTCGAGGTTGTCGATGCCGATCTTCTCCTTCTCGACCTTGTGCTCCTTCGAGCACTTCCATGACGCTGTCGGCCATGCGGCCCGCCATGAACGGCACCGCGCCTTCGGCCCACTGCCAGGTGATCGCCGGGACGGATGCGCCCGGTTCCATCCACGGCAGGTCGATCTTGGCGCACTGCAGGTCGGAGCCGGCGGTCTCGAACAGCGTCGGCTCGCCTTCGACCGGCACGACGGCGTAGCGGATGTTGATGTTGTATTTCCAGTTGCCCTGATACGACGCGGTCGGCGTAGCGGATGTTGGCGCCGGCGAAGCAGGACCAGCGCGCCGAGATTGTCGACCTTCATCTCCGCCTGCAGCTTCTGCGAGCCGCTCCTTGCGGAGGCGATCGAAGTCGACGCGGTGCTGCCAGTCAGCGCCGGTCTGGCTGTACAGCCGGCGCGGGATCGTTCTGGTGCGGCTTGCCAAGGAAGCTGATGTCCATCCCCGACAGCGGGATCGACCTTGCGCTCGTTCCATCTCACGAAATCTGCCATCGCTCACCTTTCGTCGGAAGTTCGAACTTCGAAGGTCTAGAAGTTCGAAGTACGTAAGGTGAGCGGAACACTTCGCAATTCGAGTATCAATTCATGACCTTCATCACCTGAAACTGTCGTTGATTCAGCCTGCTGCGGCAATCTGTCTCGACTGCTCGGCGCTGCTTCGCCTTGATGGCGTTGTGCACCTTCTCGGCCGTCGCGGGCAGCGACGTGATGCGCACGCCGACCGCGTCGTGGATCGCGTTCAGGATCGCGGCCGCGGTCGAGCACGCACGTCGGCTCGCCAACACCCTTGGCGCCGAACGGCCCGGTCGGATCGTAGTTGTCCACGATGTCGACTTCGATGTCCGGCATGTCGAGCGAGGTCGGCATGATGTAGTTGGTCAGGTTCGGGTTCATCTGCCGTCCCTTGGCGTCGAACAGGATCTCTTCCTGCAGCGCGAAGCCGACACCCATCGAGATGCCACCCTCGACCTGGCCTTCGACCAGCATCGGGTTGATCGGCGTGCCGCAGTCGTGCGACGCGACGATGCGCAGCACGTCCACTTCGCCAGTCTCGTCGTCCACGTCCACTTCGGCGATCTGCGTCGCGTAGACATAGGTCGCAAACGGCTTGCCCTGCCCCGTTTCGGGATCGAGCGCGACGGTCGCCGGATTGAAATAGCCGCTGCCGATCGGAGGCTCGCCGGTCACGACGCGCGCGTGGTTGGCCACGTCGCCGATGTGCATATTCCGCTGCGGATAGCCCCTTGACGTAGATGCGATGGTCGCTGCGCTTCGAGCTGATTCGGCTTTGACGCCTAGCAGCGGCGCCGCGACGTCGAACATCATCAGCTTGCACTTCTCAGCCGCGAGCCGCGCGGCGTTGCCGGTCACGTAGGTCGTGCGGCTCGCGATGGCGCCGGTGTCCATCGGGGTCGTGTCCGGTGTCGGCCGACACGACGTGGACGTCCTCGGTCGCGATGCCGAGCTCCTGCGCGACGATCTGCGCGAGGATGGTCAGCGATCCCTGTCCGGTTTCCACCGTGCCCGTGAGCAGCGTCGCGGTCCCGTCTTCGTTGACCTTCACCACCGCGGCGCTCGGGTTGGCCGCGACGGTGAACCCGATCGGATACCACATGCAGGCGATGCCGCGTCCGCGCCGCTTCATGCCCGCGCCCCGCTGCCCGTTGCGTGCGTTCCAGCCGAAGCGCTGCGCCGCCTGCAGCAGCGACTCCTGACCACGACACTGTGCAGCGCCTGGCTCGTCGGGCTCAGCGACCCTTCCTTCAGCGACGTTGCGCAGCCTCATCTCGAGCGGATCGATGCCGAGCGCCTTCGCCATGTCGTCCATATGCGATTCGTAGGCGAAGCAGACCTGCGGCGCGCCGAACCCGCGCATCGCGCCGGTCATCGTCTTGTTCGTGTAGACGACGAACGCTTCGGCGAGGAGGTTCTCGATTTCGTACGGGCCAGCGCGTCAGGATGCACGCCTTGCCGAGCGTTGTCTCGCTCCAGGAGCAATACGCGCCGCCGTCGAGGACGAGGCGAATCTGGCGGGCGAGGATCTTCCCGTCCTTCGTCACGCCCGTCTTGTAGTCCATGATCAGCGGGTGGCGCGTCGTCGACGAAAAGAACTCTTCGGGGCGCGTGAACGTGCACTTGACCGGCCGTGCCGGTCTTCTTCGACAGCAGCGCGACGACCGGCTCGGTGGTGATTTCGTTCTTGCCGCCGAAGTTGCCGCCGACGATGGTGGCGATGATGCGGATGCGGCTCATCGGGATGCCGAGCGTGCGGGCGATGTCGGCGCGGCCGAGCGTGATGCGGCCGAGCGTCGAATGAATCGTCACGCGTCCGTTCGCGTCCCACGTGCGCGAGCGACGAGTGCGGTTCGAGCGGCACGTGCTCGACCATCTGCGTCCGGAAGCTGCCTTCGAAGACGCGATACGACTCGGCGAACCCCTTCTCGACGTCACCCTTCTTAATCAGCTTGTGGCCGTAGATGTTCGAGCTCGGCGCGTGCACGCCGGGCGTTTCGAGCTTCAGCGATTCGAGCGGATCGAGGACTGGCGGCAGCTCTTCGTATTCGATCTTGATCTTCTCGAGCGCATCGGCGGCGATCTGCTCCGTCACGGCGGCGACCGCCGCGACGCCGTCGCCGGCGTGGAAGACATGCTCGTCGGCGAGCACGGGCTGATCCTTCAGCGACGGACCAAACGTGTTGCACGGGATGTCCTTGCCAGTGATGACCGCCATCACGCCCGGCATCGCTTCCGCTTCCTTGGTGTCGACGCTGATGATCCGCGCGCGAGGCCACGCCCGCTCGCTTGATCTTCGCGTAGAGCATCCCGGGCAGATAGAAGTCGTCGATGATCTTCGTCTGGCCGAGGCCATGGATGCGGGCGTCGGGACGCGTCGCCCGCTGACCAACGGCGGGTGTCTGGCGGCCGGCTCCGGGACCAGCACTTCGAGCGGGAACGGCACCAGCGGCGCAGGCGCGGGCGCGCGCAGCAGTTCTTCGGCTTCGAGTAACGTCCCGGTCTTGCGTCTTGGTCTTGGTGTCCATCGTTGTCCTCTATCTGGCGGGGCTGTGAAGCTCCGCCCTACGCGGTCGCTTTCGCGATCTCCTGGATCGCTTCGATCATCTTGCTGTAGCCGGTGCAGCGGCACAGGTTGCCGGCGAGCGCATCGCGAATCTCCGGCACCGACGGGTTCGGATTCTCGTCGAGCAGCGCCTTGGCCGACATGATGACGCCTGGCCCGCAGAAGCCGCACTGCAGCGACCCCTTGTCTTCAAACGCCTTCTGAATGGGATGGAGGCGGTCGGACGTGGCGAGGCCTTCGATCGTCAGAACGTCGCGGCCGTCGGCCTGGCCGGCGAGCATCAGGCACGAGTTCACCAGCTTGCCATCGACGATCACCGTGCACGCGCCACAGTCGCCGACGTCGCATCCGAGCTTGGCGCCGGTCAGGTTGAACGTTTCGCGCAGCATCTTGAGGAGCGTCGTCTCCGGCGGCACCGATGCCGAGCGCTTCTCGCCGTTCACAGTGAAGCTGACCGATGACCATCATTTCGCCTTTCGTTTCTTCTGGGCCAGCTCGAATGCGCCTTCGAGCGCGCGCTCTGGTGAGAATCGCGATCAGGTCGCGCCGGTAGGCGGCGGAGGCGCGCATGTCGTTGATCGGCTTCGCGTCGCTGACCGCGAGACGTCCGGCCTCGGCCATCGCCTCGGCCGTGATCGCCTTGCCTTCCAGATACTGTTCCGCCGACACCGCGTGAACCACCTTCGGCGCGACCGCGCCGAGCGCGATCGCGCGGCGCCACGAACGTGTTCTTGTCCCAGTCCACGCCAGAAGCTCGCCGCGACGTTCACGAGCGCGAGCGCCTGGCCCTTGCGCAATCCGAATTTCAGGAAGTGCGTGGGCTTCCCGACGTTCTCCTTCGGAATGATGATCTCGACGAGCAGCTCGTCGGACTTGAGCACGGTCTTGCGCGGGCCGACGAAGAAATCGGCGAGCGGCAGCTGCCGGCGGCCGGCGGTTCCGGCGATCGTCACGATCGCATCGAGCGCGACCAAGCGTCGGGCCGCTGTCCATCGACGGCACGGCGGTCACCAGGTTGCCGCCAAGCGTGCCGAGATTGCGCGTCTGCACCGCGCCAATGGTGTGGGCCGCGTCGACGAGCGCCGGAAACAGGTCGCGGATGACCGGCGAGCGCATGATCTCGGTGTGCGTGACCAGCGAGCCGATACGAAGGCCCTGGTCGGTCATGGCGATTGCCCGCAGGTCGTCTGGCACGCGAGATGTCCACCACCACGCTCGGGACGTGGGCTGGAAAACTTGAGATCCGCGAGCAGGTCGGTGCCGCCGGCGATGACCTTCACCGAGGGCGCCGTGCTGAGCGAGCAGCGCCACGGCATCGCTGGAGTCCTTGGCGGCGTAGAAGCTCGAATGCTCTCATCTCCGTTCAGCGGGTGCCTCAGTCATGGGAAGGCGGTGACAACCGAGTCAGATCAGGACGACCGGTTCACATCGGGGCGTCGACCGTGAGTCGGCTCGATCTCTCCGGGACTCAGGACAGCGGGGCAGCCGCCTTGGCAGTCGTCCATCGGCAGCCGTGAAGCGGCGGATGCCGTCGTAGGAATGAAGAGCGCGGCCACGGCGCTCGGCCGTCGCCACGCATCCGATTTCACCCACGCCCTTGGCGCCGTAGCCGCCGACTTCGTCGGGCACCTCGATCAGGATGATGTCGACGTCCGGCATCTGCTTGGCCGGCACCAGGCCGAAGTCGCGCATCTTCAGCGAGTCGGGCCGCCCGCCGGTCGTCGGGAAGTTCTCGGACAGCGCGTAGCCGAGCCCCATGTGCACGCCGCCCTCCATCTGCTCGGCGCAGAGGCGCGGGTTGATGGCGCGGCCGACGTCGTGCGCGGCGACGACGCGCGCGAGATGCCCGTCGTCATCGAGGATGACGAGCTGCGTGCGCGTAGCTGAACGTGAAGTGCGTCGTCGGATCCTTCGCGGCCTCGGGCGTGCCGGGCCTGGTCGTGAAGCTGTAAACCACACCGCCCATACTCGCGGCCCGTGAGGTCGCCGAGCGACGCCGTCTTCAGATCTTCCGCAAGCGTGCGTGCGGCCTTCTGCGCCGCGGCGCAGCTCAAGGTCGTCGCGCGCGACGCCCACGTCTCGCCGCAATTGGCACCGAGCTCCTTATCCCACCGCACGCTCATGATGGCTGTCCGGTAGCCCTGTCTCTTCGCACACCGCCTGCATCGTCGCGGTGTAGACGACCCTGGCCCATCTCGGTGTAGCCGTTGAGGATCTCAACGTGCTCACCATCGATCGACGCGAATGACGACGCGTCCTTCCTCCGTCGTGCCGTTGCCGATGCCGGTGCTCTTGATGCCGCAGCCGACGCCCGCGTATTTCGCGTTCCTGTAGAGCTCCTTGACCGCGTCGAGCGATCTCGCGCAGTGCCGCGCACGCTTTCGCGCATCACCTGGCCGGTCGCGAACCGATCGCCCGGATTGAGGATGTTGCGCGAGCGGATTTCCCAGCCGTCGACGCCGACCGCTCCGCCAGCATGCCCATGATGCCTTCCATCGCGAAGTGCGCCTGGTTGGTGCCGAAGCCGCGCATCGCGCCGCTGGTCGGATTGTTCGTGTAGACCGCGATCGATTCGACGTCGACATTCGGCACGCAGTACGGGCCGCACGAGTGGCACGCGGCGCGCAGCAGGCACTTCGCCGCTCGTGCCCGCATAGCCGCCGGCGTCGCCGACGATGCGCGCCTTCACGGCGAGCAGGCGTCCGTCAGCGTCGGCGGCGACCTTGTACTTCAGCGATCATCGGATGCCGCTTGACGTGATGCTGCGTCGACTGCTCGCGCGTCAGCGTCGGTCTTCACCGGGCCGGCCGAGGAGGAAGCGCGGCCATCGCGGTCTGCGCCTGGATCGACAGCTCCTCCTTCGCGCCGAACGCGCCGCCGCTTGCGGCGAGCGCGATCTCGACGTCGACTCGGGCGAGATTCAGCACCCTGGCGATCTGTCTGCTGGTCGAACGACCGATCCCTGGCTCTCGCTGTGGACCTTGATGCCGCTCGCCCTGCGGGCATACGCGAGGCACGACTTCGGGCTCGAGGAACGCGGGATCGACCGCCTGCGTCGCGAACGTCGCTTCGATGACATGCGCCGCGGTCTTGAACGCCGCCTCGACGTCGCCGCGGCCGAATTTCGTGGGCGTCTCGATCACGTTCGGCGCCGGCCGAAAGCGTGTCAGCCGAATGCACCTGCGGCGCGCCGGGCTCGAGCGCCTTGAACGGATCGGTGATCGGCTCGAGCACCTCGTAGTCGACCTTGATCGTCGCCGGCCGCCTGCCGCGCGTGGAACTGCGTGTCGGCCACGACCATCGCGAGGAAGTCGCCGACGCAGCAGGTGGTCTCGCCGACGGCGACGAAGAGCGGCAGGTCCGGGACCGCTGAGGCCCGCGCCGCGCTCACCCGGCACATCGCGCGCCGTGAACATGCGCTCGACGCCCGGACTCGCCGCCGCCGCCTCGGTATGGATCGCTCGCACCCTCGCGCGAGGATGCTCGGAGAGCACCATCGCACCGTGCAGCATGCCGGGCACGCGCATGTCGTCGACGAACGGACTGCTCGCCGAGCACCTGCTGCGATGCCGCCGACGCGCGCGTGCGATCTCGCCGATGCCGTGACCTTTCGTTGGAGGCAAACTCGAACTGCGGATTGCGACGGAGGCCGAACTCTTCGCCGAAGAACGAATGCCGCCGCGGCTCGGCTCGGCAGCGTGCCGCCGTTCTTCATCGCTTCGCCGGCGGTCTGAATGGCGTCGATGATGCGGCCGTAGCCGGTGCAGCGGCAGATGTGGCCGTCGAGCGCCTTGGCGATCGCGTCGCGGTCGTCCGTCTTCCCCTGCTGGATGAGCGACAGCCGCGCGGACGACGATGCCCGGAATGCAGAAGCCGCACTGGACGCCGCCTTCGAGCACGAACGCTTCGCTGATGATGCGCCGCGTTTCCTCGGGAAGTCCCTCGAGGGTCGTGATGTCGTGGCCGGCCATCTGTTCCGGCTTCCGGAGACAGGATAGGGCGGGCGGCCGTCGATGACGACCAGGCAGCAGCCGCAGGCCCCTTCCGGGCGCGCAGCCGTTCTTGGCCGAGACGACGCCGCATTCCTCGCGAAGCACCTCCAGCAAGTGCATGCCCGGCTCATATGGCGGCTTCGCGTGTCCTTCACCGTTCAGTTTGAATGTGATTTGAGGCATTTAGCCGAATAGCCCGGAACAGGTCTGATCGTAGCACTTCTCGCAGCCAGCTCAGTATCGCATTTTCGCGGATCGCCGTGTATGATGATCGGCTGCTAAGCTCACAAATTGCTCGGAGGAAACATGCAGGAACCTTGGAAGACGGACAAGTGGTACACCAGCCCGTGGAACCACCTGCCGGAAGCTCGGAAGCACACCAAGTTTCCAGAAGAACTTGAAGATCCATGACGTCACACTGCGCGACGGCGAGCAGCAGACGGCCGTGGTCTTCCGGCGCGAGGAGAAGGTCGCGATCGCCAGGAAGCTCGACGCGATGGGCATCCACCGCATCGAGGCCGGCATGCCGGCCGTCTCCGAGCAGGACAAGGCGGCGATCTCCGACATCGCCAGCCTCGGGACTCAAGGCCGAGATCTTCGCGTTCGCGCGCTGCATTCCCGAGGAGATCAAGGTCGTCAAGGCGTGCGGCGTCAAGGGCGTCGTGGTCGAGATTCCCGCCAGCGACCACATGATCAAGAACGCGCTACGGCTGGTCGTTCGACCGCGCGATGAAGTCGTCCATCGACACGACGCTCGCGGCGAAGGAAGCCGGCCTCTACACGGTCTTCTTCACGATCGACGCGACGCGCACCGAGCTCAACCGCTTCCTCGACATCGTCGCGCAGGTCGCCACCGAAGGCCACATGGACGCGCTCACGATCGCCGACACGCTCGGCGTCGTCACGCCCGACGCCATCTCGGTCGTCGTGCCGAAGGTCATCGAGCGCCTGAAGAAGCCGGTCGAGATCCACTGTCACCAGGACTTCGGTCTCGGCGTCGCGAACACGCTCGCGGCGCTGCAGGCGGGCGCGTCGGTGGCGCACACGACCATCACGGGCCTCGGCGAGCGCGCCGGCAACGTGCCGATGGAGGACGTCGTCCTGTCGCTGCTCGTGCCTGCACGGCGTCGACGTCGGCATCAAGACGGAGAAGTTCGTCGAGACGTCGAAGTTCGTCATGGATCTGGCGAAGGTCCAGCAGCCGCCAAACCGTCCGATCGTCGGCGACAAGCTGTACGAGGTCGAGTCGGGCATCATCGCCGGCTGGGTCCGCACTGGCCGCAAGGAGCACCCGCTCGAGTACGTGCCGTTCACGCCGGACCTCGTCGGCCAGAAGCCGGTCAACATCGTGCTCGGCAAGAACAGCGGACCGCCGTCGATCGAAGAGTGGTGCGAGAAGACTCGGCATCAAGATCACGGACGAGGAGCGCATGGCGCTGCTGCTGGCCGTGAAGGCGAAGTCGTTCGAGAAGAAGGATCTGCTGACGGCCGACGAGTTCAAGGAAATCGTCGCGCGCGTCATGAAAAGCAACGCGGCGCTCGCGTAGCGCTCGCGCAAATCCCAGATCTCCAAATCCCAACTCCCAAACGGGGTTGGGATTCTTTCTGCATCGGGGCCGATCTCGAGCAGGGGCGATGTCGAGTCGTAGAAGGCCGACCTTCGGGTCGGCCTTTTTCTGTACGCTCGCCGCTGTCGATTCCAGGCTGGTCCGATTCGACGACTAGTAGAGAGGAACACCATGAAGATGTATACCTATGTGAATTTCGCCGGTAAATGCGCGGAGGCGTTCCGCTTCTATGAGCAGCATCTGGGCGGGACCATCACCATGTTGATGACGCACGGGCAAGCTCCCGACCAGAGCAACGTCAAGCCGGACTGGAAGGACGCCGTCCTGCACGCGCGAATCTCCATCGGCGGCACCGAACTGATGGGCGCGGATATCCCCAATGCCCAGCCGATGCGCAGCAGCTATCTGTCGCTGAACGTCGAGAGCGATGCCGAGGCCGAGCGCATCTTTTCCGCGCTCTCCGATGGGGGCGAAGTCTTCATGGCGATGCAGGAGACTTTCTTCGCCACGCGATTCGGCCAGCTGCGGGATCGGTTCGGCCTCAACTGGATGATTCATCCACGAGCGACCGATGGCACCGCGCGCGTAGCATCACCCACGCGACGGCGCTCGTCGAAGGGAAGTTCGAAGGTCGAATGTCGAAGTTCGATGCAAGCTTGAGTCGTAGAGGCCGACCTTCAGGTCGGCCTTCTGGACGCAGGCGTCTGGTATGTCAGGCGCTCGGCCTCCAATTCCGCACGCCGGGAAATCGCCCTCGCTTCGGTGCCACTCTCTGCCGGCCGACTAACGAGTTCTCGTTTCTTCCACGTCGTCGAATCTGGAGGCCGGAGTGAATACGCGGCCGAGCGTCGCGCCGGATGGCGGCTTCCGACACTCGTATCCGCAAAGCGGAATGACACGTGCAAACGAAGGCCGACCTGAAGGTCGGCCTCTACGACTTCGAAACTTCTGACTTCGATCTTCGAACTTATCTCGGTTAGTCCGCCCGGCAGGGCGTGGGATCCCATCCCTGCATGTCGGGGATCTTCTTGAAGTGATTCGTCGTTGCGTATGGGCCCGTGAGATATGTCGGGTCGGTGATGATCGACGTGACGACGAGCCATGATGTGCCTTCCGGCTCGGTGAAGGTGTCGAAGTATTCCTGCAGCGTCGCGTTCTCGCTGTAGGGCACGCCGTTCTTCCGCAAATAGCCGGCTTTCATCTTCGTCGTCATGACGCCGAGATTGCCGTTCGGCCCGGGCGTTCGTCCGCCGCGGCCCACCTGCATCCCCGCCCACTGCGCGACGGAATAGCCCTGCCAGTCAGGCTGCGCGGGCGCAGCGGATGCCGCGGGTGCGCCCGGGGTGGCGAAGTGCAGCATGCGCTTCTGCGTGCCCGAGTCGGTGTCGATTTCGAGCGTATTGTCGTCGGCCCAGAGAATGTGCAGACGTCCCGGGATGCGCATGATGGAGGCGGCGCCGTAGGAACGGCACTCGTTGCCGGCGTCCTGCGTGGGCGTCCACATGCCTGCCAGCCGGCGCGCTTCCGCGTTGACCGGCAGCATCGAGAAGTCATTCTTGGGAGGCATCTCCATTCGCAGATGCCAGTGCTCGGTGACGACGGCCACCCAGTAGCCGGTGAAGTCCTTGGGCGCCTGCGCGCGCGCGGTCGGCGGCGGTCTCCCGCTCGAGCGCCACCGGCGCGACCCTGCGCGGCAGGCAGGCCCGGCGACAGCTGCGGCGATCAGGAACGCGGACTGCGGAGTGACCGCGGACCGCGAAGGGTCCGCGCCGCGACGGCACTTACTGAACCCTGCCCTTCCACTCCCAGCCGTCGGCCGGGCGCTTCACGGTCTCGATGAGGACGCGCGGCGCCGCGGCATCGCGGGCGGGCTGGCCTGTCACGATGATCTTGTCGCCCGGCTTGAGCGACGTCCTCGTGATCGAGCACTGGGACAGCTGGCTGACCGACCCCATTCGAGCGTCCAGGTCTTCGTCGTGCCGTCCTTGTCCGCGACGTCCACCTTCATGAATGAATGCGGATTGCGCCACACGAACTCGGTGACGACGCCCTGGATTTCGACTTTATTGGTGGAGTCGTATTCCGCCGAAAACGAGTGATGCGCGAACACCTGGCGGCTGCCCGCGAGCAGGGCGACACCGGCGATGAGCATCACGATCGTGCGTTTCATGAGAGCGTCTCCTTTATTATTTCTTCAGGCTGTTATACGCCGCCTCGACAAACATATCGGTCGTCCACGGGCCGGTGGTCTTGCCGTACCGCGCGTCGTAATCGCGGGTCGGCCGGGCCGCCTTCACCTGGGCCAGCGTCATCCCGCTCTTGATCATGTCCTGGATCCGGTCCCGTACGATGCTGACCATGTCGCGGTAGTACACCACGTCAGCATGGTCGCAGATGCGGCCATGGGCCGGAATCACCCGGGTTCCGCCCTCAGAATTATTACTTGGGACGGCAAATTCGATGAGCTTGTTCAAGGCATCGACTTCCGCCTGGATGCTGCCGCCCGCCTTGGTATCAATCATCGGATACCCGGTGAGATCGAACAGGTCGCCCGAGCTGACCACGTCCGATTTCCGGAACAGCACGACGCTGTTGCCGTCGGTCGTCCCCGTCACGTGGGTGATGATGATCGGCTCGTCGTTGAAATAGAGCCGCTTCCAGGGCGTCGTGTAGGTATTGTCCGGCCACGCGCCTTCGTTCCGCGCCGATTTGCCGCCGGTCTCCGCCGACATGCGATTGAGCACCGAGATAAATGAGACGACCGACGCGCGATGCGTATCGATGGCGCCCTGCGGGCCGGCCGCGTAGTCGGGCTCGCGGAACGGCACGATTTCGCCGTAGGGCGCAATCTTCTCGTTCCCGCCCGATGCATCGTCGCGGTGAGTGGTGTTGATGATGTAGCGCAGCGGCCGCCCTTTCGACACCGACTCGATCGCCTTGATCACCTTGTCGCTCATCGACGCGATGCCGGTGTCCACGACCAGCACGCCTTGATCGCTGGCCTGCACGGTGATGTTGCCGCCGGCCCCGGCGATCATGTAGACGTTGCCCTGCACCGGCAGGATCTCCACCTCGCCCGGCGCGGGTGCCGTCAGCTTTGGCGGCCACGGGGCCTGCGCAGTGCGGGCCGGCGCCTGGCCTCCACGCGCCCTGCGTGTAGACGCGCGCATCGGACGCGGTGATCGCGGCGCACGCCGCGGCTGCGGCCACCACGATCCTGCCGACTGCCCACCGCCGACTGCGGACTGACATCAATTTCCACCCTCCGACGCGCCTACCGCGGTCTTGGCCGGCTTCGGCATCGTCTTCATCTTCGCGATGTACCGGGATACGTCGTGGCCGCTCCACCAAGCCGCGGTTCGTACGGCGTGCCGAAGCGATCCGTCAGGTTCTTGTCCAGCCCGGCAACGGGCTCTTGCCCGGGAGGAAGTGCGGCACGACGCCGCGCGGAAGCGCGGTCTCGGTGGCTTCTTCGCACGGATACGGTGACATCTGCAGCGCCGGGTCGAGCACCCACATCATCGTGCTGCGCATGTACGGCTCGGTCATCATCACCGGGTCGTAGACGATGGAGGTCGCCTGCAGGTAGTCGCCCATGCGGCGCCACCGCGTGCGGATGGTCGCCTGGTCGCTGTGCATCAGCCCCGAGCGGCGCAGGTACGCTTCCTTGAGATGCGTCGTCGTCACGACGAGGACGTCGCCGTCCCACTCGCCGGTCGAAAATCCGCTCCACGTATGAAGGGCGTTGGCCGGCGGACGCGGGCGGCCGTCCATGTAGATCGTCGTCTCCTGCTCCTGCTGATTCATGTGCCCGTGGTACGCGATGACTTTCTGCGTCGCCTGATCGATCTCCGCCCACAGGCGCAGCGCCGACAGCGGCCCTTCGAGCGAGTAATCCCACGCGTGCGGACGGCACGCCCACTCGGTGACGTCGAAGTCTTCCGGCGACCAGCTCTGGACTCGCCACCGCGCCGCATCGCTCACCGGCACGCCGGCGATGTCGCCCGTCATGCCGCTGCCGTCCTGGTTGCGCGGCAACGGACGCCACACACCCATGATGTCCATCTGCGCGAACGCGGACTGGCACCACAGCATCATGAGCAGGGCGAAGAGAGACGAGCGGCGTAGCATCACGACTCCTCGGGGGATTTACTTGAACGACTCGTCGGGCAGCAGACCCCAGGTCCAGTCGGCCGTGTGGTTCGCATCCTTCGGCCGCCGGAACGTGAGCAGGCGGACGCGATGATCTTCGGTGTTGCGGCCCGGGCTGCCGGTGATGATCACGTGGTCACCGGGCTTCAGCGTTTCGCGATCCACCTTGCCGGCAAGTTGCGCCGGAGCCGCCCATTCGACGACGTAGCGGGTCTTCGCTCCGTCCTTCTCGGTCACGTCGACATTGACGAATGAATGCGGGTTGCGAAGCACGAACTGCACGAGCTCGCCGTCGATCGTAATGGTCTGGTTTTCGAGGTAGGTCGCCGCAAACGAATGATGCGCCCACGCCTGCGCGGCGGCGCCGAAGAGTACGAGAGCGAGCGGCGCGACGAGATAACGCTTCATGCAACGATTCTCCTATTTGCACCCGGCCTTACCGGCCCGCGAAATATAACATACGCCTTCAGGCGATTGCCCGGGCGGACCTGAAAATGATATATGCTCCGCGACCCTGCAGCGATGCGAAAGATTCCACTCCTCATCGCATTTCTCGCCATTTCCGTTCCCGCGTCTGCACAGGTCGACCTCACCGGTTCGTGGGCCCCGCGGCTCTACGAGGACTACATCGAGCGCGGACCCGGCTCGGACCTCGGCGACTTCACCGGCGTGCCGATGAGCGACGAAGCGCGCGCCAAGGCGCTGCTCTACACCTCCAACCTTCCATCGACGGTCGAGCGCCAGTGCCTCGCCGCAGTCGCCCTGGGTCGTGCAATACCGTCCGCGTGGCATCTCGATCTGGGCGGAAGAGAACCGCGACGGGGAGGTGATCGCATGGAAGCTTGGCGGTGACTATCTTCGCGGGACGGTGGCGATCTGGATGGACGGCCGTGCCGAGCCGTCGCCGAATTCGCTGTCGTCAGCGGAAGGCTTCACGACCGGCAAGTGGGAAGGCGACACGCTGACCGCGCGCACGACCCACGTGAAGACCGCGTGGATCCGCCGCGGCAACGGCATTCCGGGCAGCGATCAGAGCACCTTTACGATCCACCTCACGCGGCACGAGAATCTCCTGACGATCGTCACGATCCAGGAAGATCCGATCTACCTCACCGAGCCGCACGTCGTCAGCCGCGTGTGGCAGCTCGATCCGCGCGCGACGCCGGGCAACTACGTCGAGACCAACTGCAACACGGCCAACGAGGTTCCACGGCTCGAGGACTCGGGCATCGTTCCGCATTACCTTCCAGGCAAGAACCCGGAAGCGGACTTCATGATGCGCACGTACAACCTGCCGAAGGAAGCGGCCATGGGAGTACGCGGAAAGCCTGTATCCGGAGTACCGCAAGAAGATCAGGAACGTCTACGCGCCGCCGGCGTCCTGCGGACGGTATTGCTGCGGATGGATCGAGCGCCAGGGCCTGCCGGGCGCAGCGCCCGGTCTCTCGTGCAACGACGGCGGCCTCGGCGAGCTGAACCCGGTCGTGCGCAGCAAGCCGGAGGGACGAGCGAAGTGAACGTTCGTGTGAATTTCGCTACCGCGGTTGATCTGCCCTGCAGGGAGTCGGATCCCATCCCGCCGCATCGCGAAGCTTCTTGAAGGCCACACTGTTGACGTACGGCTGCGTCAGGTATGTCGGATCCGTGATGACGGTGTCGATGACGAGCCAGCTGTCGCCGTTTGGTTCGGTGAAGGTGTCGAAGTATTCCTCGACGGTCGCGTTCTCGCTGTAGGGCACGCCGTTTTTCCGCAGAATACCCTGGGCGCAAACGGTTCGTGACCACGCGGAGATCGCCGCCGCTCTTTCCCTCGCCCGTCATGCGCGTGGAACGCCGCCACGTGGCGACCGAATAGCCCTGCCAGCTTGGCGGGCCCGAAGGACCCGCCCTGCGCTAGCGCGCGCCTGAAGTGCAGCAGGCGCGTCTGCGCGCCGGCGTCGGTGTCGATCTTCAGCGTGTTGTCGTCCGCCCACGTGATGTGGAGGCGTCCGGGCACGCGCATGATCGTCGGCGCGCCGTAGGCGCGGCACGCTTCGCCGTTGGCCTCGTCCTTCGCCGGATCCCATGTATTGGCGATGCGGCGCGCCTCCGCATTGACCGGCAGCATCGTCACGTCGCCCCTGGGCGGGACCATCATCCGCAGGTGCCAGTGTTCGGCGACGACAGAGACCCAGTAGCCGGTCAGATCCCGAATGGCACCAGGCGCGTCAGTCTGCTGCGCGCGCGCCTCGCCCGCCGCCGCGCCTGCGCGAACACCAGACCTGGAACGAGGAGGCGACGATGAAAGGTCCGGCTAAAGCCGGACCCCACCAGGACCTGTTGCTCACTCGACGACTCCCTGCCACTCCCAGCCGTCAACCGGCCGCTTGATCGAGAAGATGCGGATGCGGTGCGCTTCGGCATCGCGTCCCGGCTCGCCGGTCGCGATGATGCGGTCGCCGAACTTCAGCGACGTGCGCGTCACCGGAAACTTCGCGGCGGAGAGCTGCGTGCTCGAGCCCCACTCGAGGTTCCAGGTCTCGGGCTTCCCTTCTTTGCTCATGACCTCGATGCGGACAAACGAGTGCGGGTTGCGCCAGATGAATTCCTTGACGACGCCCTCGATCTCGACGCGCTTGCCGGACTCGTAGGCCGCGGTGAACGAATGATGCGCGAAGGCGCTGGCCGGCGCCGGCCAGGACGGCCAGTGCTCGCGATGAAGATGAGTCCCCTGCGTGTCATGGTTATTTCCTCCGAGACTTCGATACGCCGCTTCGATGAACATGTCGGTCGTCCAGGCGCCGGTCGTCCGGCCGAATCGCGGATCGTAGTCGAGCGTCGGCTTCTCCGCCTTGATTTGCGCGAGCGTCAGGCCGCGCTTCATGCCGTCCTGGATCCGGTCGCGGATGATGGCGACCATTTCACGGTAATACGCGACGTCCGACTGGTCCAGCAGCCGCCCGTGCCCTGGAATCACGAGCGTGCCCAGCTCCGACTTCGTGTCCGGCACCGTGATCTCCAGCACCCGGTTGAGCGCCTCGAGGACCTGGTTGATGCTCCCGCCGGCCTTCGCGTCGATGAACGGATAGCCCGTCATGTCGATCAGATCGCCGACGCTGAGGACGTCATCGATGCCGGAAGTGCACGATGCTGTTGCCGTCGGTGTTCGACGGCACGTGCATGATGAGCACCGGCTCGTCGTTGAAGCTTACAGCTTCTTCTGCGTGCTCGAATAGGTGTCGTCCGGCCAGGCGTCCTCGCTGCGCGGCGCGACCTTGCCCGTGGGCGCCGACATCCGCTGAAACACCGTGACGAACGAGATGATCGTTCGCGCGATCCTTGCCCGAGCGCGTCGGACACGCGCGGGTCGGTCGCGATGCGGAACCGGATGGTGTTGCCCGCGAGCGCGAGCTTCTCGTTGCCGCCCGTGAAGTCGTCTCGTTCGGACGAGTTGACGACGTAGCGGATCGGCCCGCGCGGCGAAATCGACCGGACGGCGGCGAGCACCTTGTCGCTCATCGCCTCCCTGCCCGTGCGTCGACGAGCAGCACGCCGTCGCTGCCCACGGAGACGGTGATGTTGCCGCCGGCGCCGACCAGCATGGACACCCTGCCGCGCACCGGCAGGACGTGCACCTGCCCGTCGTTGGCGCCGGGAATCGCCGGCTTCCACGCCCAAGTGGGCCGAGCGGTCTGATGCATGCACGCGCGGCGCGCTGATGATGAGCGCCGCGGCCGCCAACGCCACGGCTGACACCCGACACCTGAAACCTGATACCTGCCGCGACGGTCATTGTCCGCGCTCCGCAGCCGGCGCGCGCTTCACATTAGGTCGTAGGGAACGGCTGCAGCTTCTTGATGACTCGGGATACATCGTCTCGGGTCCGCCGAGGCGCGCCTCGCATGGCGTGCCGAACTGATCGGTCTCCTTCGGATCCTGCGCCGGCAGCAGGCTCTTCCCCGGCAGGTAATGCGGCACCGTGCCGTGCTCGACGACGGTGTCGGTGGCCTCTTCACACGGATACGGAGGCAGCACGAGGGTCGGATCGAGCGCCCAGATCAGCGACGTGCGGATGCATGGTTCGGCGAAATACACGGGTCGCACACGATCACGGTCGCGCGCAGGTAGTTGTTCCCGATCCGCTTGTACCGGATGCGCACCGTCGCGTCGTCGCTGCGCATCGGGCCCCAGCGCCGCATGTAGTTCTCCTTCAGGTGCGTCGCGGTCTGCACGAGCACGTCGCCATCCCACTCGCCGGTCGAAAACCCGCTCCAGGTGTGGAGTGCGTAGTCGGGCGGCTGCGGACGGCCGTCCATCCAGATCGTCGTTTCCTGTTCGCGCATCGAGAGACGGCCGTGATACGCGACGAGCGACTGCGTGGGATCGTCGACCTCGGCCTGCATCCGCATCTGGGCGGCGCCCGCTTCGATCGAGAAATCCCACGAGTGCGGCCGGCAGACCATCTCGGGGACGTCGAAGTTTTCAGGCGCCCAGCTCTGCGCCCGGAGCCGGCCCGCTGCGCTCAGCGGCAGGCCCGCGTAGTCGCCATCCATGCCGCTGCCGTCTTCGTTGCGCGAGAGCGGACGCCACATGCCCGTGAACATGTCCGTCTGCGCGAGCGCTGGGAAGGCCGGATGCGGCGATCAGCGCAGCAGGAGTAACCCGAGTCGTCTCATATGTTCGTCTTAGAACGGTAAACTTCAGCGCCAGCTGAATGATCCGCGCGTCACCGGCCGACGTAATCAACCCGAAGTTCGGGCTGTTCAGCGCCGACACCGGGTTGCTCAGTTGACGCGGTTGAACACGTTGAACGCCTCCGCCCGGAACTGCACCTGCCGCTCGCCGCCGATGCGGAACACGCGGACCAGGCCCATGTCCACGTTGAAGCGGCCCGGGCCGATCAGGCTGTTGTTCGCCAGGTTGCCGAACGCTCCCGGCCCGGGCGCCCTGAACGCGGCGGGGTTCAGCCACCGGTATCCCTGCTTCACGTACACGTCGTCCGACACCTTGTCCGGACGCTGGTTCGCCTGGCCGTTGAGCGCGTTGTCCACGCCGGTCGTCGCCGAGAAGTGCGCCCCGCTTCGCGCGCTGACGATCGTCGACAGCTGCCAGTCGCTCGTGAGCGCCCGAACGATGCCGGTCGATGCGCCCGGCACCTGGTAGACCGGCCGACAGATTCACGACGTGCTTCTGATCGCGTCGCGCCGCAGCTCCCGCGATCGAACGCCGGGTCACCAGGCTTGGTGAGCTCGATGCCCGCGACCGACGGCTCGTAGTTGATGATGTCGGAGACGCAGTTGGAAATCGTCCAGTTCCCCGACACGAACAGCCCGTTCGCCGAGCGGTGCTGCGCCGACAGCAGCAGACCCTTGTAATCCGACGTGCCGATCGGCTCGACGGCGGTGATCGTGCCGTAGAACTGCCCCTGCGCCGGATTCGTCGACGGATGTCACGCGGCGCTGGTTTGTCGTGGCCGTCGTCGCGCCGGGCGTGAAGACCGCCGGATTCAACTGATCGCCGATCGGCAGGCGATGACCCCTGCTCGTCAGGTAGTTCGCCGAGACCATCCACGCCGCGCCCAGCTGCCGCTGGATGCTGACGTTCCACTGGTCGAGCGTACGGCGGCCGCATGTCGAGCGGGAACGTGACGAACCCGCCGTAGAGCGGGAAGTTCATGTTCGGGTTCGCCACGATCGGAAACGGATTGCCGCCAGGCGTATTGACCCACGGATCGTCGAACGTGCCGTTGTTGACGACGAGCTCGGTGCCGAACGGCGTGCCGCGATCGAAGCCGAGGAAGTTCCAGATGTGCGGCAGGTCGTAGAAGAGTCCCACGCGCGCGCGCAGCGTCATGCGCCCGTCGCCCTTCGGATCCCAGACGGCCGACAGCCGCGGCGCGAAGTCGTTGAGTACTGCTTGCTGACCGCGTGCCCGGGTAGCCCGGGTCGCCCTCGAAGATCACGCCGGCCGGCGCGTTCTTGTAGACCGTGCTGTGCACGCCCGCGCGGAACTGCTCGAGGCTGAAGTGATTGAAGTGCTGCTGGTCGCTGCGCATACGGCAGGAACGGATCCCACCGCAGGCCGACGTTCAGCGTCAGGTTCGACGACACCTTCCAGGCGTCCTGTGCGTAGACGCCGATGTACGGTCATCACGCCACCCGGCCCGTAGACCTGGCCCTGCGTAAAGGTCGCCGGCCGCCCAAGCAGGAAATCCGCCGAGACCGAGGCCGGTGTTCGACGCCGGTGAACGCGAAGTTGCCGGCCGCGGAGCCGTACGACGTCGGATCCAGCGTGGAGCGAATGTAGTTGGCGCCGAAGCCAATCTGGTGCGCGCCGCGAACGAGGCTGATGTCGTCAACGAGCTGGAACGCGGTCGTGCCGATGGCGCTCGGCTTGGCGCCGGTCGGGCCGAGCGAGAAGCCGCCAGACACCGTGAACGCGGTGAACCCGGGAGCGGCGTCGCGATGTTGCGCACGCCGAGGCTCTTCGCGTCGAAGAAGCGGCACGTAGCCCTTGTCGATTTCCGACGTTGTTGTACGTCGCGCGGAACGAGTTCACCGTGTTCGGCGCCAAGCAGATAGGTGTCGCCGAGCGACGAACGAATGGACCGCAGTCGTCGATCGGGCCGTTGGCGTAGGCGAGCACGTTGTTCGGATCGTTATCGGGCTCCGACGTCAGGCGCGCGAGCTGGTAGCGGCCGAACAGCGAGTGGTTGTTGTTCCACTGGTAGTCGACGCGGCCGATGGCCATGTGCTCGCTGCTCTTCGTGCTGGCGATCGAAGAACGACCTGGCCGCAGTCGTTGATCGGCTTCGGCAGCGGCGACGAGCGCGAGCGCCGCCGGCGAGAACTGCGTCGGCGAGATCGCTGGTGCCGACAAACGGCGCGCGCAGCGCGATCGTCCGTCCGGCGTTGCAGGCGGGCGAGGTGATCGTCGAGAAGTCGCCCGCCAGCATCGCCGCGGTCGGGACGAACTGGAAGAAGCTCGTCGGCGTCACGTTGACGCGCGGTGCCCTGGTAGCCGCCGAAGAAGAACAGCTTTCCCTGCACGATCGGGCCGCCGAGCGTGCCGCCGAACTGGTCGCGGTGCAGGCCGTCGTCGCGCGCGCTTGCCGTCCGGACCGATCGCGGCAAACGCATTGGTCGGCGTTCAGCGCGTGGTCGCGCATGAACTCGAACGCGTCGCCGTGCAGCATGTTCGTGCCCGACTTGGTGACCGCGTTGACGGCGGCAGCCGAGTGATGGCCGCATCTGCGCGGGCAGCGCGCTCGTTTCGACCTTGAACTCCTGCATCGCGTCGGGAAACGGCAGCGGCAGGTTCAGGTTGTTGAACGGATCGTTGTGCGTGCCGCCGTCGAGCGAGGTAGGTCATGCCGTTCGACAGGCCGCCGGCCACGACGATGGTCGTGTTCGGATAGCTGCGGACGCCGGTGTTCAGGACGTTGCCGCCCGGCGCGTCGGTCGTGCCCTTGCCGCCGGTGGCCAGGCCCGCCTGGAACACCAGCTCGGTGAGCTGCCGGCCATTGAGCGGCAGCTCGACGCACCTGCTGATTCGTGATGACCTGTCCGATGCCCGGGTTGCGCGTCTCGACCAGCGCGGCGGTCCCCTGCACGGTGATCGTCTCCGCGAGCTGTCCAGCTGCAGCGTCACGTTCAAGCGTCGGGTTCGCGTTCACCTGCAGCACGATGCCGGTCTGGACGAACTTCGGAATCCCTGCAGCTCGGCCTCGAACCGGTACGGACCGATCGGCAGGTTCTGCAGGACGTAGGAGCCCGCTTCGTCGGAGACCGCGCTGCGCGTCAGTCCGGTGTCGGTCTGCGTGACCGTGATCGTGGCGCCTGGAAGCCCGGCACTGCTCTGGTCTTTCACGGTTCCGTCTGATCTGATGCGGTGGAGACCGATTGTGCCCAGGCGGACGTGAAGGACAGCAGGAAAAGCAACAACCCGCGAGTGGAGAGCCCGGACGAGCCGGTGGCGCATATGTCCTCCGCTCCCGAAACTACGCAAAACGATTGGAAAAGCGCGGCAGAATATACCACAGGGTCTGCAATGGTTTATGCTTCGCGCGACCATGATCGCACCGCGATTTCGCTCGAAAGCGACGCTGGCGTGGATGATTGCGCGTGTCGCTCGTTGCAGCCGGACCCTCTACGCACAGCGGCTCGATGCCATTCAAATCCGCGAGCAACGTCTGGGGTGATCTTCGGCGCCGGCGGGAACGTCACCGTGCATCGTCGGTGAAGACGGCGTGATGCTTGTCGACAGCGGCTCCGGAGGCGATGGCCGAGCAGGACGCTCGAGGCCGTGAAAGCGATCACCAAGGCGCCGATCCGCATGATCATCAACACGAGCGCGGACTCCGGAGCACGTCGGCGGCAAACGACAAGGTGGGCTGCGGCGCGGTGTCGCGATCAACCCCGACAACTTCACCGACGAAGAGCGCGCCACCGTGCTGGCGCACGAGAGCGTGCTGCAGCGCATGAGCGTCCGAAGAATCGCAACGAGGAAGCCGTGCGCCGACGGCGATGTCGGCCGACCGAGACCTTACGTCGAAGCTCCGCTCGTTCTATGTCAACAACGAAGCGGTGCGCAGGTGATCCGGCAGCTGGGGCGGTGTCGCGGCGGCGATGTTCGTCATTCCACGCCGCGCCGACGTCATTCGCACGGGCGACATCGTCGTCTGCGCACTTCCCATGGATCGATCGCAAAGGCGGCAGCATCAGAGGACAGCTCAGGCGCTCGACTCGCCTCGCTTTCAGGCAGTCCTGCCGATGCCGCTCGTGCTCGAAGCCGCGGACGCACGCTCGTCGTGCCGGGACATGGCCGCGTGTCTGACTACGGCGAGCTCGTGGATTATCGCGACATGGTCACGACCATCAAGGACATCATCCGAGGACATGGTGACGCGCGGGTGATGACGCTCGAGCGAGTCAAGGCGCGACCAATCCCACCGCGGGATACCGCCGGCGCGTACGGCATCCGACTGCTGGGCCGTGGACGACCGACATGTTCAGTGGAGGCGATCTACAACGGACTGAAGAACGCGGAAGCCGGCGGGGAAGAACGGTTGAAATCCCAAGTCCCAAATCCCGAGATCCCAAATCTCTAGTGCCGCGACTTGGTGCTCGTCGTCGGCGCTTGCATCGCGGCGCGTGTTCAGCGCAGGGTCGCGGCAGGGCTCGCGGCGGACGCAGCGGCGGACCGCCGTTGAGCAGGCGCGCGCGGCGCTGCCATCGATCCGACCGGCTGCTGGGCGCGATCAGTCTCGGAAGACTGGCGCGTGGCGCATGGTCACGCCCGCCAAGGGAACGTCGTCAGCGCATTCCGTTGAGCGTCGAGGGCTTCGCGTCGCGGAGGCTGTGGAGCCCGGCAGCGAGACGGACTTGTAGCAGCCGGCGAGCAGCGCGTATGAATGGCGCCCGGACTGATGCGCGGTCCGACGCGGCTGCATCACCTGGCAGGACGACACACGCTCGATCGAACCGACTACGGAACTGCAGACCGCGCCTGCTCCGCTTCGGCGGTCGCGAGCGCGATCGGCGACCGGGGCGCGAAAACCTGGCAGGGCGTGACGACCGCGCAGCGTGGATCATGGCGGCCGGCGGCGGCCGGCCCGCGGCAGGGCCGCGTCGCGGATCGATCAAGTCGGTCACGACGCAGATGCGGCCTGATACCTGCGGAAGAACGGCGTGCCCTATGGCGACCGCGCCGTCTTCACCGAGTATGCAGGATCTGCAAGCCGAGACCAACGGCGATCAGTATCTCGTCGACACCAACCTGGTCGACGATCCCGTCTATCTGCAGACGCCGTGGATCACGGCGCTGCACTTCAAGAAGGAACCCGACGGCAGCAAGTGGGATCCTTCAACGTGCGACGCGAGGTTCCTGAACATGAAACAACGCTTTGGTGTGCTGCTCTTGCTGGCGTGCTGCGCGATGCAGCCGTTCCGGCCTATGCGCAGATCGAATTGACCGGCTCGTATGCGCCGATCCTCTACGAGGACTACATCGAACGCGGCCCGGGCTCCGATCTCGGCAGACTTCACCGGGATGCCGATGACCGATGAAGGACGCGCGAAGGCGCTGCTCTACACGTCGAACCTGCCGTCCACCATCGAGCGCCAGTGCCTGGCGCAGGCGCCGTCGGGTCCTCAGTATCGTCCGCTCGGGATGCGCATCTGGGCGGACGAGGTGGACAAGGACGACACGCGTCGTCGCGTGGGAAGATCGAAGGCGGCGACTACCTGCGCGACACGCTCACGATCTGGATGGACGGCCGTCCGGAGCCGTCGCCCAACGCGCTGTCGACGCGCTGCGGGCTTCTCGACGGGAAGGTGGAAGGCGACACGCTGACCGTGCGCACGACCCACGTCACGGACCACTGGATCCGGCGAGGGCAACGGCATTCCCGCCAGCGACCAGACCACCTATACCGTCCACCTCACGCGGCATGACGATCTCCCTGACCGTTGTCACGATTCAGGAGGATCCGTTCTCATCTGAGCGAGCCGCATGTCGTGAGCCGCGTCTTCAGATTCGACCCGCGAGCCAACCAGGGCGGACGCAGCATCTGCAACACGGCGAACGAGATCCCGCGCCTCGAGGGACTCCACATCGTGCCGCATTACCTGCCCGGCAAGAATCCGGAAGCGGACTTCATGATCGCGCATGCATCTCTGCCGAAGGAAGCGGCGCTGGGGGTGCGCCAGGTGCTCTACCCGGAATACCGTCAAGCTGAAGACGCTCTACAAGGCGCCCGAGTCATGCGGCCGGTATTGCGGATGGACCGTACGCGGGGCTGACTTCGGCGCCAAGGTCCTGGAAGAGCTGCAACAGGCGAGCGGGCTCGGCGAAGCTCAAATCCGTTGCTTGTGTCGAAGGCTGGGCAAGGCTGCCGAGGAAATCGGCACCGGTCATCCCTGAAACCCCGAATCCCGGTTCCCAGTGGCCCAGCTGGTTGGGAGTTCGTGACCTTTGCGATCAGGCACTCAACCACCGACCACCAACACAACCGGCTACGGCTGCACCTTTCGGCACGCCGCCACGTGGTGATGCTCGCGCCGAGGCTGTGGCCGTCCACTCGCAGCTTCTTGATGTCACGCCTCGGTCGCACACCACTGCCAGAGAAGATTCAGCATCGAATCGAGCGCATAGAAAACAGGTCGACACAGGTAATGAAACCCTGCCGACGCACCGCGGGCGCGCCACGAGGCGCGGGCCGCCCTGGATGTCATCGCGCCTCGCCACACTTCAGCCTGATGGCTGCCACGTCAGGTAAGTCGCCCGGTTTCAGTCCCTAGTGCGATCGAGGTCGCGGTCCCGGGGATGTTGTAGACCACCCAGAACATTTCCAGCTGTCGATCCCCTTGTTCGGGTGATTGCTCCGTGCCGTTCAGTGCGAGCCACGAAGCTTTGCGTTCCTTTGGGCACGTTCGTCCACGAGAACGGCGGATTGACGACGCTCGGGTTCTGCGCGTTGCCGCCGTTGGCGTAGCACGTGAAATCGAGCGAATTACGCGCCGCCGTCCGTGAAGCCGCTGCTACTCAGCTTCAGGCGCGGCACGGGCGCTTCGGCGGCGCGGCCGGCACCCTGTCCCCCACCAGCGCCCTCGCGTCCCCCGCGCTGCTGCGCCGCGACGGTCCCGGCGGTCGCGAGCAGTACCACAGCACCAACAAACCATCGCAGTCTCATATGCATCTCCTCCAACCCGGAAGTTCGAAGGTCGAAGTTTGAACGTTCGAACTTACGTCGCACTTCGAACTTCACGCTTCCAACTTCATTTTGTCGCGTCTCCGCCGTCGACGATGACATTCGCACCTCGCCGACCCCGTTGCGGCGGCGATGTTCGGCGGCGTCCCTACTCCTTTTGACTCGAAGCAGGCGACCACGCCTGCTCCGAAGGTCGCAAACTCGATGACGACGTGGCGGTGAAAGTACTGGGGCCTTCCATGATTTTGTAGCGGCCGCCGCGCGCCAGGATTTTCGCGCCGTGCTTCTTGAACAACTCGGGAAGGGATCCGTGTAAGCTCTTGTATTCGACCGGGTCGTTGATCTTCGAATGGGCAATCCAATATGCGGGCATGGGCGCTGATTATAAGGAAGTTCGAAGGTCGAAGGTTGAGGTGAGGTGGGGTTCGTGATCGTTCGGACCCGGCGGTCTGGTAATAACATCATCGGCATGAATGTGTCGCGGCGCGGCATGTGGCCGGCGTTGGCTCGGCACTCGTTTTCCGCGCGACCGATCCGGGCGGCTGAGTTCGCCTTATCGCAGCACCACAACCAGGTCGCCGAAAGCCCCCTGCACCGGCAGCTCGTCGCGATGTGGGACGACATCCGCGATCAGAACCGGCGGGCGTGTCGAGACGCGTGTCTACGCCCAGAACAACAACATCCCGGGGAGCGACCCGCAGGCGCTCAGGATGCTCGTGACCGGCGAGATCGACTTCTTCACGCTGATGGGCGGCGTGCTCGATCGCGTGGTTCCGGCCACCTCCGTCCAGGACATGCCCTTCGCCTTTCGGTCGGCGGAGCATGCGCATCGACGCGATGGACGGACCGCTTGGCGCGTATCTCCGCGAGGAGATGGAGGCGCATGGCGTTCACGGATTTGCCGTCGGCGCCTTCGACAACGGGATGCGGCAAGTCTCGATCACGACGCGTCCCGTCGTCGTCCCCGCCGATCTGATCGGCATCCGGATGCGAACGCCCGACGCGCCACTGATTGCGGACACCTTCAGAGCATTCGGCGCCGAGCCGGTGACGGTCAACAGCGCCGATATTTACGCCGCGCTCAAATCCGGCAAGGTCGACGCGCAGGAGAATCCGCTCGCGCTGATCGAACTGTTCAAGCTGTACCGAGGTGGTCCGCTACATCAGCGTCACCAATCACATCTGGTCGGGATTCAACGAGCTCGCTCACCTGCAGACGTGGAAGCGCCTGCCCGGAGGACATCAAGCACGTCATCGAGCGCAACGTCGCGAGCTACGCGCGGCTCCAGCGGCAGGAGCAGACCGCCGCTCAACGCGCGGCTGCGAACGACGCTGGCGCACAGGACCCGGTATTCAACGACGTCGACCAGGCGCCGTTCAGCGACAGCTCGCGCCGGTATACGCGAAATGGAAGAAACAGCTCGGGACGCGATGCTGGTCGCTGCTCGAGGCGGAGACAGGGCGACTTGCCTGATCAACCTGGCTGGCTGAAGCTCGCCACGAGCGCGGTCGGTCGTCCGGCGTGCGACGGTCAGTCGCAATGGTCGTTGGGAACGATTCTCGTCGCCATCAACCACGGCGATGCGATCGTCCGCGGGGATCTCAGCATGGGACGCCTGCTGCGCATCGCGTTGACCGTGATGGTCCCCTACTGCGTGTCGACGTATTCGAGTGTCAGCGCGCTTCATGCATGGCGGCTCGAGAACACCGCCGGGATGTTTCGCCAGGAGGGTTCCGCGGATGAAACACCTGTACGTGGTTTCGCGCTCGCGTTGCTCTGCAGTCTCGTCGCCTGTCGCGCGAACCCTCAACCTGACGATCAAGCCGATGGCCGCGTCTCCAGCCAACGTGACGGATATTTCGGAAGCCAGTCATTCCGCTCGATCAGGTCAGCAAAGAGCCAGGCGGCCCGCCATCGGGCAACGCGTGGCCACGACTGAAAATCACTGTCACCTACAGCCGTCCGGTCGCGCGAGGGCGCCAGATCTTCGGCGCGCTCGTCCCTGCACGGGCAGGTCTGGACGCCGGGCGCCGACCAGGCGACGGCAATCACCTTCACGAGGGACGTGCAGATCAATGGGCACGCACTCCCAAAGGGCTCCTACAGCATCTGGACCGTCCCTCGCGCCGACAACTGGACGGTGATCTTCAACAAGACAGCAAAGGCGCTACTCACGACCATTACCCGGGCGAATCGCAGGATGCACTTCGACTGGACGTGCGACCGGAACAGGGACCGGACGTCGACACGCCTCTCGTTTTCGTTTCTCGATCGTCGAAGGCAAAGATGCCGTATGCTGCGTCTGGAATGGGCGAACGTCAGGGGTGCCGCTCTGCGCATACGCGTTCCGTGAGCGTTGCGGTATAGTTCGCAGTCGAAGGTCGAAGTGGAAGTAAGTTGGAAGTTGGACGTTCGAACTGGTAGGAAGTGCAACCGGCTGGTCTCGATCGACGTTGGCGTTTCGCGTGCTCTGCGCACTCACCGCACTATCCGGTGCCTGCAGCTCTTTCGTGCGTTTACAGCAGGTACTACACCTGCATCTCCGGCGGCCATGCCGCCACCGGATCTGATCGAACGGACGCGCCAATTCGCCCTTGCGGTAATTTCGATTCTGCCACACCCTGCCAAGGAGCGACGAAGTGCAGGGAGACCGTCCGGCATCTATCCGGCGCGCGGCCAATGCAACACGTTCCAACTACCGGGCATCCCGGAAGGGCCGTTCACGCGCGTGAATTTCAATCGAAGCTTCAGATCGCATTCGAGGAGGCGGATGAATGCGAAGCCACTGCCTCGAGTTTCCCCGCGACGCGAAGATCGCGTCCAATCCCGCGCCTTCCAGTCGAAGCGCACGAAATCGCATCAATCCTCGAGCGCTGCCGTCAAACGGCGCGTAAGAATACGGAGCGCTTGAAGAATGAGGAGCAGAGAAGACAACCTTGAAGGCTGTGGTTACACTTCAAACTTCCCACTTCACACTTACTTCGACCTTCGACCTTCGACCTTGACCTTCGACCTTCGACCTTCGACCTTCGAGCCTTCGACTACCGGCCTTGCAAGGCCGGTAGTCGGCCGGTCAGGAGCCGGTAGTCGGTTAGCGGATCGTCTTAGAACCCGAGCCGGAACCCGAACTGCATCGTCCGGAACTGACCGCTGGTCGGCTTCTACATGATGGCGTGCTGCTCTCCTGCGTGCCGAGCGTGTAATTCGCGACGTTGAACAGGTCGAACGCCTCAGCGATCGGGTCGACCTGCACACGGCTCGGCAGAACGAACTTCTGCTGGAACCGCATGTTGGTCCGGTTCTGCACCGGCTGAATGAAGCCGTTGCGCGGAACGATGGTGCCGTCCGGACGCAGCCCGGCCTTCACCGCCGGGCCCGTAGCCGCGCAGGTCGCCGCCGTAGTTGGTCGCCGAACGGTTGCCGGCGCCGGAGTAGTGGTAGCCGCTTACCCAGCCCTTCCAGATTTCCCAGATGCCGTTGACGACGAGGCGATGACGCTGGTCCTGTGCGTCGAACGTCCACGGGCCAGCGAGATCGTCGGCGAGCTTGAACGGGACGATGATCGCTCCTCCCCGGGACGGCCGTCAGCGGATTCCCTGAACCCGTCCAGAGGCCGGAGAGCGAGTAGTTGATCGCGCCCCGCCAGTTGTGGCTCAGGCGCTTGGCGGAAGCTCATGTTCAGCGAGTGCAGCGCGCTCTTCCCCATGTAGTAGTTCTGCCCGATGGTGCCGTCGCCGGGGAACGGCCGGTTGGCGCGCACGCTTTGAGGAAGGTTCAAGCCGGTGTTCGGGTCGAACGTCCAGGTTGATGTTCGCCTGAGTGTGTTCTTCCTCGTGGCGGCCGCGGTTTGCAGAGGTAGTCCACCTGGTAGGCCATGTCGCCGCCGAGCTGGTGCGCCACGCCGAGCCGATATGCTGGTCGGTGTGCTCGATGTGAACTGATACTGCGCCGGCGGCCCAAGCTCCTGCGGTCGCGCGCTGGAGGCAACCGGTCGCGTTGTTGTTGTGAGGCGCAGAAGCGGCGCGAGCGCCTCGCTCGTGGGTCGGCACATCGGACCGTTGAACGGGGTTCACGCCGAAGTCCGCGCGTCCGTCGTTCGGCACGTCCACCTGCACGATGGAGCGGTATTCGAGCGCGTAGAGTTCCTGCGACGTGATGTTCTCGGCGTAGTAGCGGTCGCCGCCCGCACGGATGGCCGTCTTGTCGCTCAACGTGCGCGACAACCCATCCGCGAGTCGCGTAGTTGTTCCTCCTGGTTCGGCTGCCCCGGGACCATGAACGGCACGACCTCGCCGTCGTTGGCGAACGCGTTCGTCTGAATGTATCCAGCGCACGCCGAGGTTGAGCGTCCACTTCGCCGACATCCGCCAGTCATCCTGCAGCCACCATCCGGCGAGGTTCTGCCGGTCGGGCGTGCGGCGTCCCTTGTGGATGCCGATGTTGAAGTTGGTCACCCACGGGTTGGATCGCGCTTGAAGTTCCACGTGTCCGCACTGAACGGATCCGGAAACCAAGTCCTGGAACTGAGCAATACGTAAC
>ERZ1370068.9165-contig-7963_pt1 | contig 39044 bp, 65 predicted proteins | sample MGYA00561227_ERZ1370068 | MGnify/ENA primary metagenome ERZ1370068 (study PRJEB38410, sample SAMEA6850437) | metagenome | study: Metagenomic assessment of the ecological functions of the soil: analysis of the soil microbiota associated with the...
CGGTCGACCCAGAAAGCCTGCTTCACGTCCACGTGACCCACGGGGGTTGCCGGACTCCCACAGGGCGCGCAGGTAACGGACGTCGCGGAGGGTATCCATGCACTGCCAGAACGAGTCATGCCGGTAGGCGACCAGTTGGCCTTCGTCGGTGAGGTGTTCCAGCAGCTCCCACTCTCGAGGCCTGGTGGCATCCCCTTCGATCATCTCCGAGGACCTGCGGTTCGAGGACCATGAATCCGCCGTTGATCCACCCTTCCCCATCTGTGGCTTCTCCGTGAACCGGACCAGGTCCTTACCGTCGAACACCATCTCGCCGAACCGAGCGGGAGGATGCACCGCGGTGATCGTGGCGAGCCTCCCATGCGGTTCGGTGGAACGCCAGCAGCTTGCCGACGTCGACATCGAGACGCCGTCTCCGTAGGTCAGCATGAAGGTCCCGTTGCGCAGCCAGGGCTCGAGACGCTTCAATCGGCCGCCGGTGTTCGTCTCGTTGCCCGTGTCGATCAGGTTGACGTTCCAGTGTTCGTGGACGTCGTCGAGTGGGGTGACCTTCCCGTCCTGGAGCGACGTTGATGCTGCCGGCGAGGGCGTTGTAATCGCCGGAAGTAGCGCTTCCAGGAACTCGCCCTTGTAGCCGAGCGCAACGTAGAAGTCGGATGAACCGTGCGTCGCGTAGTGCTTCATGATGTGCCAGATGAGGGGTTGACCGCCCACCTCGACCATCGGCTTCGGCCTGACGTCGGTCTCCTCCGACAATCGAGTGCCCAGGCCCGCCGGCGAGTATCGCGCACGTTCACACCGCACCGTCCTCCGGCGTACGTCGCGCCACTCGAACATCGGGCGCACGACGCCTGGAAAATCACCGGCCCATTCCGCTCCGGACGCCGTCGCCCTCGCTGGCGTCGAAGACGTGGAACGCTACCGCATCGTTCTCGATCGCATGGACCACGTGGTCGCCTGCGGGACGAGACGGCCGCCGTGATGAACACGCCCCCTCCGCGAAGGAAGTTGCCCGGGATGCGACATCGGCTGCGAACCAGGCCCCGTCGGCGCCTCGCGGTGCTCCACGCCACTCCACGGTGTGTCGTAGTCGCTCGCTGATGAAGAGGTAAGTGCCTTCGGCATCGAAGAAGCGGAGGTTCGCGGACGGGCGGAGCTCCCGGGCTCGCTCTGAGAGGTTCGTGTTCGACCTCGACGACGACCGGTTCGCGGATGTCGAGCTCAGGAGCGGGTTCACCGCTTTCGTTCACGACCCGGACTGCCTTCAGCCGAACCCGTTCGTCACCGGGGCCGTCGGCATCCGGCTTACACTGCGGCTGCCCGCCGCGACCCATGTACTCCTCCACCACGTGGGAACCGTTGCCGTCCGCGGCCACATGACCCGTCGATGAGCATGACCCGCGGGGGCAGAGCCTCAGCACCGACGGCATGCTGTGGGAGACGAACAGCACTGCAGTCCGGCCCGTCCCGCTCAGCTCCTCCATCCGGCCCAGGCACTTCTTCTGGAACGAGGCGTCGCCCACAGCCAGCACCTCGTCCACGAGCAGGATCTCGGGTTCCAGGTGCGTGCGGCCACCGAGAACGCCAGGCGCATGTACATCCCGGTCGAGTAGCGCTTCACGGGCGTCTCCAGGAACCTGGCCGAGGTCCGGCGAACTCGACGATCTCGTCGAAGCGCCTCTGCACCTCCGCTCCTGTCTCATGCCCATGATCGGCGGCCGACAGCATGATGTTCCTCCCGCCGGTCAGCTCGAGGTGGCCGGTGCCGACCTCTCCAGCAACGAGCCGACGCGGCCGTGGTTCCCCCTGGCCCGAGGTCGGCGGCGTGATGCGCGCGAGGATCTGGAGCAGCGTGCTCTTGCCGGCGCCGTTCCGCCCGATGATCCCAACGGTTCTCGCCGGCCTCGATCTCGAACGAGACGTCCTTCAGCGCCCAGAAGTCTCGCTTCGCGCGTTCACGCTTCCGGCCTCTGTACGCGAGGCCAGCTCGGAGATGTCGCTCGCGAGAGCGAGCGGTACCGGCCGACGCCCTGGGTCGCCCCGATGCGGTAGCGCCTTGCCGATGCTCCGGCTCTGATCGCGATCTCAGATGACATCGGCGAAGAAGTGCTCAACGCGTCGGAAGTAGTACAGGCCGCCGCACGAGCAGGACGATCGTGGTGGCGATCGAGAGTCCGACCACGGGCCACGGCGACGACGTCCCGGTCAGCGCCCAACGACCGAAGTCGATCGCCCACGTGGCGGGGTTGAGACCCGTGATCCATCGGAAGCGCCTGGGACCGAGGACGTCGGGTACGCGACCGGCGTGATGAAGAGCCACGCCTGGATCAAGAACGGCACCACGTACTGCACGTCGCGGTAGGCGACGTTCAGGGCCGAAAGCCAGACCCCGACGCTGAACGCCGCGATCATCGTCGACACCATCACGATGGGCAGCAGCACGGCGGTGAGGGCGACGCAACCGGAAGATCGCCATGATCACGAACAGGAACGCCGAGCCGATCACGAAGTCCGGGATCCAGGCGAACACCGCCCCGGCCGGGATGACGAGCCTCGTGGAAGTAGACCTCGACACCAGGTTCTGGTTCCCGACGAGGCTGGCGCTCGAGGACGCCACCGAGCTCGAGAACATCGTCCAGGGAACCAGCGCCGCGAACGCGAAGACCGGGTACGGGACGCCTTCGGTAGGGACGTTGGCGATCCTGCTGAACAACGAACGTGAAGATGCCCATCATCACTCAGGGGCTGCAGCACGGCCCACGCGACCCCGAGGAGCGCTTGCTTGTACCGGACCATCACGTCGCGCCAGGCGAGGATGTAGAGCAGCTCTCGGTAGTGCCAACAGCTCGCCCAGCTGAGCGCTGACCGCCGCCTGGTCGGTCATACGAGGACGTTGACCCTCTGCTTGGGTGCTGAGTGGCAGCGGTCGTCCTATCGCGTCCAGACGCCTGGGGCCCCCGCTCTCTCGGCTATCTGGCGAGCTCGACGGTATCCGACGCCGCAGGGGTCTGTTTCGAGGCCCGTGGGGAGGTCGATCCGGGCGGTCCATCCGAGCCGCCATCGAGCTGGAGAGCATCCGAGCCGAGGCATCCCGTCGGGCATCCGTGTTGAACACCAGCTCCCTGCCAGCCCACGATCTCGGCGATCGGCTCGCCAGCTCGCGGATCGTAATGTCCCGTCCCGTCCCGACGTTCAGGTGGCTCTCGCCCTCGTAGTTCCGGAGCGCGAACAACGCGGCGTCGGCCAGGTCGTCCACGTGCAGGAACTCGCGCCGCGGCGCTCCCGGTTCCCACACCTCGACGGTGTGGGCGCCGGACACCTTCGCCTCGTGGATCTTTCGGAGCAGGGCGGCCAGGACGTGACCCTGACCGATCGAAGTCGTCACCTGGTCCGTAGAGGTTGCGGGCATCAGCGAGACCACGTTCATGCCGAACTGCCGGCGGTACATCTTGCCGAGCTCGAGCGTCGCGATCTTCGCGCATCGCGTAGCCCTCGTTCGTCGGCTCGAGCGGCCCGGTGAGGAGCGCCTCCTCCGCGATCGGCTGGGGGGCCTCCCGCGGGTAGATGCACGAGGAGCCCAGGACGACAGTCCTGGACACGCCGGCCCGCCGAGCCGGCCCAGGACGTTCGCCCCGATCATCAGGTTGTCGTGGTAGGAACTCGCCCTGGGCCGAGCGGTTTGGCCTCGATCCAGCCGACCCGCCCCGCCGGCGAGGGAAGATCACGTCGGGCCTCGCATCGGAGCACGAACCGCTCGGCCTGCCCTGCCTGCGCAGATCGACCTCGCCGGACGTGGCGGTCACGATCTCGCCCACCTGGCTCGCGCGCGAGCCTCCGCATCAGGGCGGAGCCCACGAGGCCGCGGTGGCCGCCACCCCACACGCGCCGCTGTCGGTCGTCAAACACGGGTCGGGACCGCCCCGCGGCCTGACCCCGGCGCGTCCTCCAATCCGATCCCCGGCCTTGGCCAGGTCGGCCTCCACCATCGAGGTCACGAGCTCGGGGAACGAGACGCTCGGCTCCCACCCGAGCCTGGACCGGCGCCTTGACGCGTCGGCCACCAGCGCATCGACCTCGGTCGGGCGGAAGTAGCGTGGGTCGACCTCCACGAACCGCTCCCAATCCAAGCCGACGTGGCCGAAGTGCGAGCTCGGCAGAAGTCCTGCACCGGGTGTGTCCATCGCCGGTCCCGATCACGTAGTCGTCCGGTTCGTCCTGCTGCAGCATCAGGCATGGCCCGCACGTGGTCCTCTGCGTGGCCCCAGTCGCGGACGGCGTCGAGGTTCCCCAGGTACACGCGGTCCTGCAGACCCCGACTGATCCGCGCGATCACCCGTGCTGATCTTCCGCGTGACGAAGGTCTCACCCGGCGCTCGCCTCGTGGTTGAACAAGGCATCCCCGAGACCGCGAACATGCTGTAGTGCCCCCGGTAGTTGCGCGTGAGCCAGTAGGCGTACAGCTTCGCAGTGGCGTAGGGGGATGCGGGCGGAACGGGGCGTGCCTCGACCGGGGGCGGAGAGTCCCCGAACATCTCCGACGAGGCCGCTTGGTACAGGCGCGTCTGGATGCCCGTCTCCCGGATCGCCTCGAGGAGCCGGGTCGCTCCGAGTCCGCTCACATCCCCAGGTACTCCGGTTGTTCGAACGAAACCATGACGGCCTGAGCGCCGAAGTTGTGATCTCGTCGGGCTCGACGGTCCGGATCAGGCGGGCGAGCTGGGACCCGTCGGTGAGGTCCCCTGGTGGAGGTGCAGCCGAACACCCGGCTCGTATCCCGGTAGAGGTGGTCGATCCGACCCGTGTTGAACGACGATGCCCGCCGAGATCCCGGAACTGTGCCTCGTTCTCCAGCAGGAGTTCCGCTAGGGTAGGACCCGTCTGTACCGGTGATCCCGGTTACGAGCGCTCGCCGCATCCTCGCCCCCTCGATCCGGGTCTGGCCCTTCGGCACCCGGGCGTTCAAGCATAGCTCGCGCACGTCCCGGCGGCAACGGTCCAGCTTTCCACCACCCCGCGACCTGGGTAGAGTCTTCGGAACAAGGAAAGACCAAGCGCGTCGGCCGCCCCCGAACCGGCACCAGTCTCGAAGGAGGCGGCTTCCCATGACGACCCCGACCCTTGGTGGGACACCTGACGCGAGGGTGGACCGAACCGCGAGGATGGGCCGGACCCGCGGAGCCTGCCGGTCCCGGGTCAGATCCGCCAGGCCGGCTTCGCGACGGTGCGTCGAGGCGGGTACGACCCCGAGCAGGTTCACGGGTACCTCGACAAGCTCGCGGACTGGATCGATCGGTTCCGTTCGGACTCGCCGCCACGCGGTCGCGATTGGAGCGGACGCAGGAGGAGCTGCAGGCTGTCGCACCGGATCCGGAGGACGAACGCCTACCTCCAGCTCGGTCACCACGCGGCGGAGGTTCTCCGGGTCGCCGACCAGCATGCGGAGAAGATCGGCCTCGAGGCGCAGCAGATCGCGGACCAGGAGATCGAGCGTGCGCAGGAGCGCGGTCGGAGCTCCTGGGGGACGTGGAGACCGAGAGGCGCGCGCGCCCGCCAGGAGAGCCATGAGTTGCTCCGGCAGGCTCAGGCGGCGCGAGCGCGATGCTGCCGAGTCTGGAAGCCTTGCAGCGAGGCCCGGGCGGGAGGCCGAACGGGAGATCTCCGCGGCTCGCGCGCGCGCGGCCCGATATCATCCAGCGCAGCGAGGCCGAGGCCGATCGCATCCGGGGCCAGGAACGGGTGGATCGCGGCTCCGTCCACGAGGAAGCCGACCCGCTCCTTGCCGCGGGAGGACGAGCTCCGTGCGACCCTGGAGTCGATGCGTCGGCGACTCGCGCGGTTCGCGCAGATGGGCTCGTCGACTCGTCCACGGCGGGCGAGCCGATCCTCACTCTGCCTCTCAACCAGAGCCAACGCCGACCGATCGCGCGCACGAGGCGAGACGGCGTCTCAGCCGACGCGGACCCGGCGCGACGAGCCCGACAGCTGTTCAGCGACCCGGAGACGAGCGACCCGGAGACGATGGTCGTGCGGATCGAAGGCCTCGGCGAAGGGCTGTTCGCCGACGACGAGGGTAGGTCACTGCTGAGGTTCGATCCATGCCTGAAGCGTGGTGGAACCACGGGGGCGCCCTGGTAGTGCGCATCTCCGCCTCGGATCGCCATGGGCGGGTCCGCTGCCTCGGATGGCGGATCCGGACGGCGGAACGATATCGACCGAGTACTCGTCGGGGCGGAGCGCCGGCGTCGGAAGGATGTCGAGCCTGTATCCCTCCGGTCTCCGACAGCGGTTAAGGCGTCGCGGAGCCGGTACGAGATCGTCCCGGTCACGCTCCGTCCCGGCGTCACGCGCAGGAGCTGCAGCATCGACGGGATGGCCGAACTCCCGCTCGATCAGGTTGACGCTCGGCCCGCCGAGGACCCGACCGACGCGATGTCCTGTGCCCCTCGGGAAGGTAGACGTTCGCGTACGCCCAGTACGTGCCGAGTCGGCACGCCCGCGCCCCGATCGCCGGAGGAGGATCGAGGGAGGGGCCCGAGGGAGCCGTGTTCCGCAACGTGAGCCGTATCGTCACGTGCGCAGGAACCGATCGGGTTGCAGCTCAGCCCGGTAATCGATGGACTTCTCCGCGAAGTAGCCGGCCCGGTTGGCCGTCGCACCGTCCCAGGCCACGAGGAGCGGATCCGGACCGAGCTCGACCCCGCCGGAAGCCCCGAGCTGCCGAAGCAGCTCCTCCTCCGTAGGGTCGGTCGAGTAGACCTGCAGGTGACGCTCGCTCGTTGCCCGAGCAAGCGCGCTCGCCGCCGCAGTGGGTGCGAACCGCCGTTCCAGCGTCGCCCGCAGCAGCGCCTCACCGAGCGCATCCTGGAGGCGGTCCGATGTCGCCGTGCGAGGTGGGGAGGAACGTGTCGTGGTTGATCACCGTCGACACGTTCTCCGCGTTGATGGGCTCCGGCCAGGCCGGGTCTCGACGGGGCCGATCTCCGCCAGGAGGTAGGAGGTCCACACGGAGTCCACGGCGATCACGCCGTCGAGCGGTTCGCGCCCGCTGCGTCCGCATCTCGAGCAGGAGCCGAGCCGAGGTAGGGAAGTCCGGCGAGTACGTGGTGGCGATGAAATGCGTCAGGGCCCCGAACCTCTTGTAGCGCCTCAGCACATCCGGCGGCGCCGAGACGGGAGGAACCACCCCCAGATCCGACGTCGGCCCGAACGCTTCCAGCGCGAGCCGACCGTCGTCGGCCTCAGGACGCCGTACGTTCCCGGGTAACCGCCGGAGCCTCGCGGATCGGGAGGTTCTGGGAGACGAGCAGGTATCGTCGAGGTCCTTCGCCGCCCAGGAACGTCGGCAGGAGATGGCCCAACGTTGCAGCGGACCGGACCGCGTGCTCGTTGCCGCCGAGCGTCTCACGGGCGCTGGCCACCGCATCGCGGACGGGCGTGATGAGTCCCTCCGACTCGATCAGGCGTCAGCGTTGCTTCCGCTTGCCCGAGGAGACCGGCAGCGGCATCGAGATCCGGAGCAGCCGCCTCGAGCGCGGTCAGCGGGAACGGCCCCCCTCGCCGAGCGCGAAGCTCGTCGATCCATGCCATCCAGCCGCTTGGGCGGCCCTGACCAATGAGCTCCCGGCCCTCGCGCCGAGCTCCGAGGCGGTCGCCATCGCCTTCACCGCTCGGACGTCGTCACCGATCACGGGCAGCTCGCTTCCGATCGCGGGCCGTGGGATGTCCCATCGCGGAGAGCAGCTCGGTCGGCCGAGGCGCCAGCCAACACGAAGGCGGCCCCGCGTCGTCGATCCGGCCCTCGACCAGGAAGGAGGCACCGCGCTGCAGGGAGTCGCGGGACGACCGAAGCTCACGGGTTGCCGTCGTGGCAACCCAGGCGGCGTCGAGGAGCGCCACGAGATCAGGGTTCCGAGTAGGGCCAGCGACCAGCTGGACCGAACGACGGCGCCACCAGGGGCGCGGCGGCGGCTTCTCGCTGACCCTTGCCCTGCTTCGGTTCCGCGTATCTGTGGGGGTCCGGCGCCCCGCCGACATCACGGCCTCGAACCCTAGCGGAGTTGCCTACCTCCCGGCCGGGGCATAACGTGATGGAGGGCTTTGCCGAGAGCCGCTGGTGGGGGCTGGTATGAACGGTCACGAGCCGGAAGCCGATCATCGCATCGTTGTTCTTCATCTGTTTCTCTTTCGTCCTGTCCAGCGGGGTCGCCGACGCGGCGACCACCGTCACCGCGACGCACCTCACGATCCGACAGGACGCCGCGGGGCAGCGTCCACTCGGGAACCGTGATCACGATCTTCGGCAGGCTGAGGTCCGAGCGCGCGAGCTGCAGATCGGGACAGACGATCCGGCTCTTCCAGCTCTGTCGGAGGCCCGATTGCTGGTCGCAACAACGGTGACGAACGCCAATGGCAGGTACTCGTTCACGCGGACGGTCAACAGCGATTCCGCGTTCCAGACCCACTTCGCGGGATCCGTTTCGGGCGTTCACCGAACACCCACGCCTGCGCGCTCTCCACCTCCGCGGTCGTCAGGGTCAACGTGATCGAGTCGAGTGTCTTGGGTGATCGGCGGTATGTGCATGGCGGCTGGCAGTGCAGTGGACTCCGGCACCGCGTTCACCGGAGGATCTCCGGTTCCCGTTCACCTCATTCGCGCTCCTGCTCATCTCCGGGGTAGCGGCCGTCCGCTTGAGTCGCCGACGCACGCCGATGAGATCGAGCGGATGATCCGCCGCCCCGGCTGAGACGGGGCGGCTCTACGGCGGGTTGCGGTCGGCCTCATAGGCAGCCACCAGCTCCTGCGGGCGCCCCGCCGATCTCGGCGAAGGCGGCCTCGCGGTAGCTGCCGTCGGCCAGGCGACGGGAGAGCGTCGCGACGGCACCGGGATGCCGCTCCTCCAGCCACGCCGAGGAGATCGGCGGTCGTCTGATAGCCGGCCGTGGCCTTCCCGGTTCGAAGTGCGCGAACGTCCATGACGTGTCGAACCCGAGCACGTCACGGACATGGTCGGCGACCTTCAGATCAACCAGATCGTTGAGGCGTCGTAGTCGGGGGCGCGCATGTAGGCGTGCGACAGCTCGTGCAGGACGCACCCGACGTCGTCCGGGTGCTCGCGGAACCAGCGCTCGCTGAGCGCGATCGTGAGTCCGCCGGTCACGCCGGGAGGTCCGTCCGATCCACCTCGATCGTCACGGTGGCAGGGAGGGTCGAGGCCGATCAGCCGCGCGACCGCCGCGCCGTGCTCCTCGACGAGTCCCTCGGCCCAGACGCCGGATCCGGTCCCGGTCACGCCGGCCCATGTTCCCTCGCGATGCGTCGCAGCTCGTCATGGACCGCCGGCCGAGCCGGCCAGGATGTCGCCCGACAGATAGCCGGCGCCGCCGCCCCAATCGGTGACGCGCCCGCCGGCTTCTTCCACCAGGAGCCCGCCTGCCGCGACGTCCCAGGGTCCGAGACCGAGCTCGAAGAAACCGTCGAAGACGCCGCACGCCGCCCAGGCGAGATCGAGACAGGCGGCGCCCGGCCGGCGGAGATCCTCGAACCGCTCGAACGCCCGCGGTGAACGCCGCGAGATACCTCGGAAGCCGGTCCTTCCGGCGGAAGGGGAATCCCGTCCCGACCACCGCCCGTTCCGGCGGACGCTCGGACACGTGACACGGTTCCGGCGTCCCCGCCGGCGGGTTCCCAGATCGCCCCGGCGCCGCGCGCGGCATGCCACGTGTCGCCGAGGAATGGCGCGTGGATCGCAGCCGGCGACGGGAACCTGGTCCTCGACGAGCGCCACGGATACCCCGACGGCGGGGAAGCGGTGGAGGAAGTTGGTCGTGCCATCGAGCGGATCGACGATCCATCGAAGCCTTCGGTCACGCCGCCCGACTCCTCGCCGAGCATCGCGATGTCCGGTGTTTCCTCGTGGAGGAACGACCGGATGGCGGTCTCGCTCGCGACGTCGACCTCCGGTCACCCAGTCTCCCGGAAGGCCCTTTGGCCTCACCCTCCGATGGGCCGTCGCCCGGCGCGGATCGCGTCGCCGCCCACGAGCGCGGCTCGCCGGGCGGCGACGCGCATCCGCTCGAGGTCCATCGGCATGATGGGCACGCTACCAACCGGGGCGGCATGACCGCTGCTCCGCTACACTTTCCGAGCACCTCACCTGGGCGGCAGGCACTCCGCCCGCCGACCTCCGCCCGCGGTTGACGCGTCGGGGAGTAGGTCGATAGCCTTACGTGGTTGCGCCTCGGCTTGGCGAGCCTGTCGAGCGTGCTTCGAACAACCGGAATGCGGTCGCTCCCTCCATGGCGCGTGCGCAGCCGGAGCGGCTCGCGAGCTGCGGTTCCCACCCAGCTCCGGTGTTTGACAACGACAGAGTGCAGACGAGAGACCATGCCCACGATCCAACAGCTCGTGCGGAAGGGTCGCGAGACCCCGAAGAAGAAGAACAAGAGCCCCCGCGCTGAAGGGCGAACCCTCAGCGGCGTGGCGTCTGCACTCGTGTCTGGACCATCACGCCCCGTAAGCCCAACTCCGCCCTGCGGAAGGTCGCGCGCGTCCGGCTCACCACGGGCGTCGAGGTCACCTGTTACATCCCCGGGGAAGGGCACAACCTGCAGGAGCACTCGATCGTGCTGGTGCACGGCGGCGGTCCGAAGGACCTCGGTGGTGTCCGGTACACGATCGTCCGCGGGACGCTCGACACGGCCGGCGTGAAGAACCGGAAGCAGGCTCGGTCGCGCTACGGAGCGAAGAAGGGCGGCGAGTAGGCATGCCCGCGGAAAGGCCCTGCCGTACGCCGTCCGATCCAGCCGGATCCTGTCTACCAGAACCCCTTGGTCACGCAGTTGATCAATCGGGTCCTGCTGAGCGGGAAGAAGACGGTCGGCCGAGCACATCGTCTACGACGCGCTCGAGCAGATCAGCCAGAAGACGGCCAACGACCCGGTCATCACGCTCAAGACGAGCGGTCGAGAACGTCCGACCGCTCCTCGAGGTGAAGTCGCGGCGCGTCGGCGGCGCCTCGTATCAGGTGCCGATCGAGGTCGAAGCCGCAGCGCGGCACCACGCTTGGCCATGCGCTGGCTCGTCAACTTCAGCCGTGCGCGCCGCGAGAACTCCATGTCCGAACGCCTCGTCGCCGAGATCATGGACGCCTCCAACGGGGCCGGTGCCGCGGTGAAGCGCCGCGAGGACATGCACAAGATGGCCGAGGCCAACAAGGCGTTCGCGCACTACCGCTGGTGATGGAAGAGCAACCTCACGACCCGCCTCCCGGGGCGGGTTCCCGCTGACCAGGGGTCCCGCTGATGGCGGCCAACCCCACGGAGATGATGCACGTGACGACGACCGAGCAGGACGTCAAGAAGGGTGGGAAGGGACTCGCGATCCGCGAGTACCCTCTCGCTCGCACGCGCAACATCGGGATCATGGCCCATATCGACGCGGGCAAGACCACCACCACCGAGCGGATCTCTACTACACGGGCGCGCCTACAAGATCGGCGAGGTCCACGAGGGCACCGCCGTCATGGACTGGATGGCGCAGGAGCGCGAGCGCGGCATCACCATCACTCGGCCGCAACCACGTGTCAGTGGAAGGGCCACTGGATCAACATCATCGACACGCCCGGCCACGTCGACTTCACCGTGGAGGTCGAGCGCTCCCTCCGCGTCCTCGACGGCGCCGTGGCCGTGTTCGACTCGGTCGCCGGCGTCGAGCCGCAGTCCGAGACCGTCTGGCGCCAGGCCGACCGCTACGGCGTGCCGCGCATCGCCTTCGTCAACAAGATGGATCGAACCGGCGCCAACTTCGACCGCACGGTCGAGATGATGGTCGACCGGCTGAACGCCAACCCGCTCGTCCTCCAGCTGCCGTGGGGGAGCGAGTCCGAGTTCCACGGCTGCATCGACCTCGTCCAGATGAACGCCCACTACTGGGAGGGCGACATGGGCGAGGAGTGGAAGGACACGGAGATCCCGCCGGAGTACCTGGACGCCGCGCGCGAGGCCCGTCACCGGCTGTTCGAGAAGCTCGCGGACCACGACGAGGCCCTGTTCGAGAAGTTCGTCCATGAGCAGGAGCCCACGGTCGAGAGCTGAAGCGCGGGATCCGCGCGGCGACGCTCGGCGGTCTCGGGGTTCCGGTCCTGTGCGGCTCGGCGTTCAAGAACAAGGGCGTCCAGCTGCTGCTGGACGCGGTCGTCGATTTCCTGCCGAGCCCCGTCGACGTTCCGCCCGTGGAGGGCCATCTTCCGTTCAAGGAGAACGACCGCGTCGAGCGGAAGCCCGACGACGCGGACCCGTTCTCCGCGCTCGCGTTCAAGATCATGTCCGACCCGTACGTCGGACGGCTGACCTACCTGCGCGTCTACTCAGGCGTGCTCCACAGCGGCTCGCACGTGCTGCAACGCCACGAAGGATCGCGAGGAGCGGATCGGGCGAGTCCTGCAGATGCACGCCAACCACCGCGAGGACATGGAAGCCGCCTACACGGGCGACATCGTCGCCGTGGTGGGCCTCAAGCACCACCACCGGGGACACCATCTGCGACCCCGATCATCCGGTGGTGCTCGAGCAGATCAGCTTCCCGACCCCGTGATCAGCGTCGCCGTGGAGCCGAAGACCAAGGCCGACCAGGACAAGCTGGGCGGCGGTCTGGGCAAGCTGGCGGATGAGGATCCGACGTTCGTCGTGCGCTTCGACGAAGAGACCGGGCAGACGGTCATCTCGGGGATGGGCGAGCTGCACCTCGACATCATCGTCGACCGGCTCCGGCGCGAGTTCAACGTCGACGCGAACGTCGGGAAGCCGCAGGTCGCCTATCGCGAGACCATCACCAGGCCCGTCCACAAGGTCGACATGCGCTTCGTCCGGCAGACCGGCGGTCGCGGCCAGTACGGCCACGTCGTGCATCGACCTCGAACCGACGGGCCCCGGCGGCGGCTACGAGTTCATCAACAAGATCACCGGCGGCTCGATCCCGCGGGAGTACATCCCGTCGGTCGACCAGGGCATCCAGGAGGCGATGGACAACGGCGTCCTCGCCGGGTATCCGCTCGTCGACCTGCGCGCGACCCTGATCGGACGGCACGTACCACGAGGTCGACTCGTCCGAGATGGCGTTCAAGATCGCCGGCTCGATGGCGCTCAAGGAAGCCGCCAGGAAGGCGTCGCCCGCGCTGCTCGAGCCCGTGATGGAGTTCGAGGTGACCACGCCTGAGGAGTTCCTCGGCGACGTGATGGGCGACGTCACCGCGCGCCGGGGCCGCATCGAGAACATCGACGACCGCGCGGGTCAGAAGATCATCCGCGTGTCGTCGTGCCGCTCGCGGAGCTCTTCGGCTACGCGACCGACCTGCGGTCGAAGACCCAGGGTCGGGCCGCGCACAGCCCGATGCAGCTGCACGCGTACAACGAGGTCCCGGTGCAGATCGCGAAAGAGATCATCGCCCGGGTGACCGGCGAATAGACCAAGGAGCTACGGCAGATGGCCGAAAGCAGAAGTTCGAGCGCACGAAGCCCCACGTGAACATCGGCACGATCGGGCACATCGACCACGGCAAGACCACGCTCACGGCCGCGATCACCAAGCGCCAGGCCGACAAGGGTCTGGCCGACTTCACCCCGTTCGACCAGATCGACAAGGCCCCGGAGGAGCGCGAGCGCGGCATCACGATCGCGATCGCCCACGTCGAGTACCAGACCGACGCCCGCCACTACGCCCACGTCGACTGCCCCGGGCACGCCGACTACGTGAAGAACATGATCACCGGCGCCGCCCAGATGGACGGCGCGATCCTCGTCGTCTCGGCCGCCGACGGCCCCATGCCCCAGACCCGCGAGCACGTGCTCCTGGCCCGCCAGGTCGGGGTCCCCTACATCGTGGTCGCGCTCAACAAGTGCGACATGGTCGATGACCCGGAGCTGCTGGACCTCGTCGAGCTCGAGGTCCGCGAGCTCCTGTCGCTCCTACGAGTTCCCGGGCGACGACGTCCCGGTGATCAAGGTCTCGGCGCTCAAGGCCCTCGGAGGGCGACGAGGACCTGGGGCGCAGACGATCGACGAGCTCCTGCAGGCCTGCGACACCTACATCCCCGAGCCGGTCCGCGACGTCGACAAGCCCTTCCTGATGCCGATCGAGGACGTCTTCTCGATCACCGGGCGCGGCACGGTCGTCACGGGCCGGGTCGAGCGCGGGACGCTCGCGAAGATGGCCGAGGTCGAGATCGTCGGGATCACCGACACCCGCAAGACCACGGCGACCGACCTCGAGATGTTCCGCAAGCTCCTGGACGAGGTGCAGCGCCGGGGACAACGTCGGGCGTGCTCCTGCGCGGGATCGACAAGGAAGACGTCGAGCGCGGCCAGGTCCTCGCCAAGCCCGGCTCGATCACCCCACACACCGAACTTCGAGGCCCAGGTCTACATGCTTTCCAAGGAGGAGGGTGGGCGCCACACCCCGTTCTTCAACGGCTACCGCCCCCAGTTCTACTTCCGCACGACCGACGTCACCGGCACCGCGAACCTGCCCGGTGGGGTCGAGATGGTGATGCCCGGGGACAACGTCGAGATGACGGTCGAGCTGATCGCCCCGATCGCCATGGAAGAGGGCCTGCGCTTCGCGATCCGCGAGGGTGGGCGCACCGTGGGCGCCGGCCGCGTGACCACGATCGTGAAGTAGGGACGAGAGAGAAGGCACTATCGATGGCGGGACCGAAGATCAGGATCAAGCTCCGGGCGTACGACCACCGGATGCTGGACGTCGCCGCGCGCGACATCGTCGAACACGTCCAGCGCACCGGCGCGAAGGTCGTCGGCCCGGTGCCGCTGCCGACCGAGCGCAACATCTACACGGTCATCCGGTCGCCGCACAAGTACAAGGACTCCCGCGAGCATTTCCAGATGCTCACGCACAAGCGGTTGATCGACATCGTCGATGCGACCTCGAAGACCGTTCAGGAGCTGCAGCGGTTGAACCTGTCCGCCGGCGTCGACATCGAGATCAAGCTCTGAGGCCACGATGGGTGACGTCAAGGGGATCGTGGGCGAGAAGGTGGGGATGACCCAGATCTTCGACGAGACCCGCGCCGTGCCGGTGACGGTGATCAAGGCCGGTCCGTGCGTCGTCGCGCAGGTCCGTAGCCAGGGGGACCGACGGGTACGACGCGGTCCAGCTCGCCTACGGCCAGATGCGTCCCCGCGACATCAACCGCCCGACGAAGGGCCACTTCGACAAGGCGCGGGACCGAGGCGCTCCGCCACCTCGTCGAACTGCGGACCGACGACGCCGCCACGTACACCCCCGGCCAAGAGGTACGGGCCGACGTCTTCGCGCCGGGAGACAGCGGTGGACGTCGTCGGGGTGTCGAAGGGCAAGGGGTTCACGGGCGTGATGAAGCGTCACGGGTTCTCCGGGCTCAAGGGCAGCCACGGGCGGAGAAGAAGCACCGTTCGCCGGGGTCGATCGGCGCCTGCGCCACCCCGTCGCGTGTCTTCGAGGGCATGCGCATGGCCGGACAGTCCGGCAACCAGCGCGTGACCGTGCTCAACCTCGAGGTGGTCCGGTCCGACCCGGAGCGCGGCCTGCTCTTGGTGAAGGGCGCGGTACCCGGCCCGAACGGCGGCCTCCTGATGGTGCGTTCTGGCCGTCAAGTCCCCGGCGCGGAAGGGGGCGTGATCGCGATGCCGACGATCGACGTGCTGAACGCGACCGGGAAGAAGGCAGGTTCGCGGGAGCTCGCCACCGAGGTCTTCGAGGCGCCGGTCAACGTGCCCCTGATGCACCAGGTGGTCGTCGCCGGGGATGGCGAAGCTCCGCGCCGGCACGCACAAGGTCAAGACGCGCGGCGACGTGCGCGGCGGCGGGAAGAAGCCGTGGCGACAGAAGGGGACCGGTCGAGCGCGACAGGGCTCGATCCGCGCACCGCAGTGGGCCGGCAGGCGGCGTCGCCCACGGACCGGTGGTTCGCGACCACGACCAGCGCATCAACAAGAAGATGCGCCGCGGGGCGCTCCGGTCGGCGCTCACCGACGCGCAGATGGGCGGCAAGCTCGCGGTGATCGACGCGCCTCACGTTCGAAGAGCCCAAGACGAAGCGTGCGGTCGAGATCCTCGACGCCCTGAAGGTGGAGGGACGGATACTCCTCGTCCTGGCTCAGCCGACCGACACCGGCGCGGTCGAGAAGTCGTTCCGGAACCTCGTGCATGTCCGTGTTTCCTACGCGGGCGGCCTCGGGACCTACGACGTCTTGCTCGCCGATCGCATCGTGGTGACCACCGACGCGCTCGATGCACTCGAGGGCGTCCCGGCCCCTGCGGCGAGCGCTCAGACGGAGGCGGGTGAGGGCTCGTGAAGTCCGCCCGCGACGTGATCATCCGGCCGGTGGTCTCCGAGAAGTCCTACGCGGGCCTCGAGCAGAACTCCTACACGTTCCTGGTCGACAAGCGGGCGCGAACAAGACCGAGATCAAGGAGGCCGTCCAGTCCATCTGGAACGTCCGCGTGACCTCCGTCAACACCCTCAACCGGCACGGCAAGGTGAAGCGGCGCGGTTTCACCAAGGGCAAGCGCGGCGACGAGAAGCGCGCGATCGTCACGCTGGCCGATGGCGACGCGATCGAGATCTTCGAGACGGGGAAATAGGCGATGGCGGTCCGCAAGTACAAGCCGACGACGCCGGGCAGGCGCGGCGCGAGCGTGTCCAGCTTCGACGAGCTCACACGGTCCAAGCCCGAGAAGTCCCTCGTCGCGCAAGCGGTCGGAACAAGGCCGGGCGGAACACCCACGGCCGGATCACGGCACGTCACCAGGGCGGCGGGACCAAGCGCCGGTACCGGGTCGTGGATTTCCGTCGGAACAAGGACGGGGTGCCGGCCAAGGTCGCTCATATCGAATACGACCCCAACCGGAGCGCCCGGATCGCGTTGTTGCACTACGTCGATGGCGAGAAGCGCTACATCCTCGCACCCGACGGCATCGCCCAGGGCGACCTGTTGATGTCGGGATCGAGGCGGAGATCCGGCCGGGCAACGCGCTCCCGCTCCGCAACATCCCCGTCGGTACCGTGATCCACGCGATCGAGCTGAAGCCCGGCGCGGGCGCCAAGATGGCTCGCTCGGCTGGCGCCAGCGTGCAGCTGATGGCGAAGGAGGGCGCCATGGCGACCCTCCGGCTCCCGTCCGGTGAGACGCGGTTGGTTCCATCGGCCTGCAAGGCAACGGTCGGCGCCGTCGGGGAACGCCGAGCATGAGTTGATCTCCTGGGCAAGGCGGGTCGCGCCCGCTGGCAGCGGAAGCGCCCTTCCGTTCGCGGCGTCGCGATGAACCCCGTCGACCATCCGCTCGGGGGCGGCGAGGGCAAGTCGTCGGGCGGACGCCACCCCAGCTCACCGTGGGGCAAGAAGGAAGGCCGCACCAGGAAGAAGAAAGAAGGCGTCGACGAAGTACATCGTCCGGCGCCGAGGGAAGGGTCGGAACTGATGCCACGGTCCGTGAAGAAGGGTCCGTTCGTCGACGAGCACCTGATGAAGAAGGTCGACGACATGAACAAGAAGGGCGAGAAGCGGGTCGTCAGGACCTGGTCCCGCCGTTCGACGATCGTCCCGACATGCTCGGTCATACGATCGCGGTGCACGACGGGCGCAAGCACGTCCCCGTGTTCATCTCCGAGTCCATGGTCGGGCACAAGCTCGGAGAATTCGCGCCGACCCGCACCTTCCGCTCCCACGCCGCGCGATGAGCGACGGACGGGGGCGAGGTAGATGCCGCAGTCGCGCGCCACCATGAAGTACGTGCGGACGTCGCCTCGGAAGATGCGGCGCGTCGTCGATCTGATCCGGGGCGAGCACGTCGAGGAGGCTCGGCGGATCCTCCGCTTCTCGAGCCTCGGTGCGTCGAACGACGTCGAGAAGCTGCTGAACTCGGCGATCGCCAACGCGGAGCAGAACCCGGGCGTGATCGCGGAGAACCTGGTCGTGGCGCGCGGCTGGGTCGATCAGGGGTCCGACGCTCAAGCGGTTCCGGCCGCGCGCGTACGGACGCGCAACGCGCGTCCGGAAGCGCACGGCGCACGTGACGTTGGTCGTGGAGACGATAGGAGACGAAGGCTAGTGGGACACAAGGTCCATCCGTACGGATTCCGGCTCGGGGTGATCTACCCGTGGAAGAGCAACTGGTACGCCAAGCGTGATTACGCCGAGCACCTCCATGAGGACATCTGGATCCGCAAGCACATCCGCTCCCGGCTGACGCGAGCCGGCATCTCGTCCATCGACATCGAGCGCAAGGGCGACCAGATCTGGGTCTTCATCCGAACCGCGCGTCCCGGCATCGTGATCGGCCGCAAGGGCGTCGAGGTCGACCGACTCCGCAAGGACATCGAGCGGTACACGAAGAAGCGGGTCGACGTGAAGGTCGAGGACATGAACCAGGCGTCCAGCGAGGTTCGGCCCGAGACCGATGCCGCGCTCCTCGCCCAGGGCGTCGCGGAACAGCTCGTCGGACGCGTGGCGTTCCGCCGCGCGATGCGACGAGCCGTCCAGACCGCGATGCGATCCGGCGCGCTCGGGGTGCGGGTCGCGACGGCAGGTCGTCTCGGCGGGACCGAGATGGGCCGCAAGGGAGTGGTACCGGGAGGGTCGCGTCCCGCTGCACACCCTCCGCGCGAAGGTCGACTTCGGCACCGCCGAGGCTCGCACGACCATGGGTGCGATCGGCGTGAAGGTGTGGGTCTACCACGGCGACGAGGTTCCCTACCGCGAGCAGGGAGACCGAGCGGGCCCGCGCGCGCCACCGCACGTGCGCGCGGCGGCGGCGGCGCGCGCCCGACACCCCGAACCGACGCTCCGGCGAGCCGGCGTCCGTTGAGGCTCGAGCGAACCCGCCCTCGCCGAAGGCGTGGCTCCGCCGGCAGCCGACGCAGCTCCCGTCGAGACACCGGTGCCGGTCAGAACCATCTGCGCCGGCCGAAAGCGTCAGCCGCTGGCGAGACATCAGCAGCCGCCGGCGAGACATCAGCCGCGGGCGAGACACCTCGCCAGCCTGAGCCACCCCGCCGCCGGCGACACCGAGGGCGGTGACGCCTGATGCTCGCACCCAAACGCGTGAAGCACCGCAAGGTGCACCGGGGCCGGATGAAGGGCAAGGCCAAGGGTCATACCGAGATCCAGTACGGGGACTACGCGATCGTCGCGCTCGGAGCCGGGTTGGATCGCCAACCGTCAGATCGAGGCCAGCCGCGTGGCGATGACCCGTCACATCAAGCGCGGTGGGAAGGTGTGGATCACGATCTTCCCCGACAAGCCCGTCACGAAGAAGCCCGCGGAGACCCGCATGGGCTCCGGGAAGGGCAACCCGGAGGCTGGGTCGCGGTCGTGAAGCCGGGTCGCGTCATGTTCGAGCTGTCGGGTGTCAACGAGCCACTCGCGCGCGAGGCCATGTTGCGAGCGCAGCACAAGCTGCCGATCAGGACGAAGTTCATCACCAGGGTGGGTGAGTAGCGATGCCGAGCAAGGCCGTCGAGCTCCGCGAGCTGCCCGACGACGATCTGTACGTCGGATCGAGGCGCGAAGGAAGAGCTCTTCAACCTGCGCTTCCAGCTGGCGACCGGGCAGCTCGACAACACGGCGCGGCTCAAGGAGCTGCGCCACGACGTCGCGCGTCTGGCGACGGTGCTCCGCGAGCGGGAGACTCGAGCTCGACAGGATCGCGGCGGCGCAAGCGCGCGAGGATGTGGCTGAGGAGGACGTCGGTGAGCGACCCGACGACGACGAAGGACGTCGCGAACGATCGCGGCCGGCGCAAGGTGCGCGTCGGCGTGGTGGTTTCCGATGGCATGGACAAGACCGTGGTCGTGCGCATCGACCGGCAGAGTCCGGCATCCGTTGTACGGCAGAGACGGTTCGCCGGTCTTCGCAGCTCGCCGCGCACGATGAGGAGAACGACGCGCACGTGGGCGACACGGTCCGGATCACCCGAGACCCGTCCGGTCAGCAAGACGAAACGGTGGCGGGTCGTCGAGGTCGTCGAGAGGGCGAAGTAGTCGTGATCCGGCAGGAGACGCGCTGCAAGGTCGCCGACAACACGGGTGCCAAAGGAGGTCCTCTGCATCCGGGTGTTGGGCGGTTCGCGCGCGTCGCTACGCCGGCGTGGGCGACGTGATCGTCGGGACGGTCAAGGACGCCCTGCCGAACGGCGCGGTGAAGAAGGGCGAGGTCGTGAAGGCGGTCGTGGTTCGCACGGCCAAGGAACGCCGGCGACCGGACGGTTCCTACATCCGCTTCGACGACAACGCGGTCGTGATCACGACCACGGACGCGAAGAACCCCCGCGGGACGCGCATCTTCGGGCCGGTCGCCCGGAGCTGCGCGAGAAGCGGTTCATGAAGATCATCTCTCTCGCTCCGGAGGTGCTGGTAGCCATGCCGGGTGTGGACATCAAGAAGGACGACAACGTTCGCGTGATCTTCGGGCAAGGATCGCGGGAAGGAAGGCCGGGTGGTCCGCGGTGATGCCGCTCGAGGGTCGGGTGATGGTCGACGGCGTCGCCCTCGCGAAGAAGCACTCCCGCACGGGCGCGCAGCGGACCCGCACCGGCCAGCAGCTGCAGCAGGGGCGGCATCATCGACGTGGAGATGTCCGTGGACATCTCCAACGTCAGCTGATCTGCCCGAGCTGCCACGAGCCCACACGGGTCGGCCACCGGCTCAACGCGGACGGGGTCAAGGTTCGCGTCTGCCGGAAGTGTGATTCAGAGCTCCCCGATGGCTGAGACCCCGTACGTTCCGCGGTTCAAGGCGCGGTACCGCGACGAGCTCGTGCCGGCGCTCAAGGACGAGCTGGGCTTCACCAACGTCATGCAGGTTCCGCGCGTCGAGAAGATCGTCGTCAACATGGGCGTTGGTGATGCCATCAAGGACGGCCGTATGCTGGATGCGGCCCTCGAGGATCTGACCACGATCACGGGCCAGAAGCCGGTGGTCACGAAGGCCCGCAAGTCGATCGCCGGGTTTCAAGCTTCGCGAGGGGATGTCGATCGGCGCGAAGGTGACCCTTCGCGGCGATCGGATGTGGGAAGTTCCTCGACCGTCTTGGTGTCGCTCGCGTTGCCGCGGATCCGTGACTTCCGCGGGCTCGATCCCGGCTCCTTCGACGGCCACGGGAACTACACGTTCGGCGTCACCGAGCAACTGGATCTTCCCGGAGGTGGACTACGACAAGGTGCTGAAGGTCCGCGGGATGGACATCACCATCGTCACCACCGCGCGGAACGACGGCGAAGGGCGGGCGTTGCTCGCGGCGTTCGGATTCCCGTTCGCCGGTGAACCCGCGGAACGTGCGAGCTGAGAAGCGGAGAAGGTAGAGACGGATGGCGAAGAAGGCCCTGATCAATAAGCAACGCAAGCAGCCGAAGTTCCGGGTGCGCGCGTACACCAGCTGCCGGCGCTGCGGCCGGGCTCGTGCGGTCTACAAGCGGTACCTCCTGTGCCGGATCTGCTTCCGTGAGCTGGCGCATCTGGGGAAGCTCCGGGGGTGACGAGGCCTCATGGTGAGCGCATCGACCACCAGGACGAGCACGACGACCACGGCGAAGAAGACGAAGTTCTCTTCGAACGTCTCCGGACCCGGTCTCCGGACCTGTTGACCGAGGATCCGCAACGCCAACACGGCGTACAAGGATGAGCTGGTGGCTCCCACGTCCAAGCTCTCGAAAGCCGTGCTCGCACATCCTTTGCGCACGAAGGGTTCATCGACGGGTACGAACGCGAAGGGGAGGGTGTGCACCAGCTGTTCCGGATCCGGTCTGAAGTACGGGCCTCGCAAGCAGCGCACCATCACCGGTCTTCGACGGGTGTCGAAACCCGGCCGGCCGGATCCACCGCGGACGTGGCGACCTGCCCCGTGTGATGGGGGCTCGGGATCGCCATCGTCAGCACGTCCCATGGCGTGATGACGGACAAGGACGCGTCGCGCAACGGTATCGGCGGCGAAGTACTCGCGTACGTGTGGTGAGGGACGGGGAACGAGCGGGACGATGAGCAGGATCGGGAAACAACCCATCGCATTGCCGGGCGGCGTCGAGGTCGCGGTCGGCGGAGACAACGTGGTCACCGTGAAGGGGCCGCGCGGGTCCCTGACCCAGGCCATGCACGCCAACATGCGGATCGTCGTCGAGGACGGCACGGCTCGGGTCGAGCGGCCCGACGACGAGGGCTTCAACCGGAGCCTGCACGGCCTCACGCGATCCCTGCTCGCCAACATGGTCGTGGGCGTTACCGACGGGTTCGAGAAGCGGCTCGCGATCGTCGGGGTCGGCTACCGAGCGGCCCTGAAGGGCAAGGATCTGGAGGTGCAGGTCGGGTACTCCCATCCGGTGCTCGTGGAGCAACCCGACGGGATCGAATTCGAGGTGCCCACGCCGACCCAGATCGTGGTTCGTGGCAACGACAAGGCCCAGGTCGGCGAGATGGCCGCCAACATCCGGAAGATCCGCAAGCCCGAGCCGTACAAGGGCAAGGGGATCCGGTACGAGAACGAGTATGTACGGAAGAAGGCCGGCAAGGCAGCGAAGGGGAGGTGCCGCCTGATGGACGCGAAGACCAAGCGAACGGCGCGCCTGCGTCGCCACGCCCGCGTTCGCAAGGCGATCGGGGGCAGCGCCGCGCGCCCACGTCTGGCGGTGTACCGGTCCAACCGTCACATCTACGCACAGTTGATCGATGACGTGCAGGCGGCGACCCTCGTGGCGGCCTCCGATCGCCGAGGTCAGGGTGACTCACCCGACCGTGCGCGCGAAGGCGGTCGGCGAGCTGATCGCGGGTCGCGCCAAGGAAGCCGGCATCGCATCCGCGGTGTTCGACTCGCGGTGGGCGTCTGTACCACGGGCGCGTCGCTGCGGTCGCCGATGGTGCGCGCGAGGGAGGTCTGCAGATCCGATGCGACGCTACGACGCCAGGAACGAAGACAAAGAGCCCGTACGAGGAACGGGTCATCTCGATCGACCGCGTGGCAGGTCGCATCGAGGTGGCCGGAGGTTCTCCTTCGCGGCGCTCGTCGTCGTGGGCGACGGAGCAGGCCGCGTCGGCGTGGGCTACGGCAAGGCGAAGGAGGTGCCGTCCGCGATCGCCAAAGGGGTCGAGGAAGCGCGCCGCAAGATGTTCGAGGTGCCGATGATGGGCACCACGATCCCGCACGAGATCGTCGGCGAGGCGGGAGCGGGCGTCGTCATGCTGAAGCCGGCGGCCCCGGGGACCGGCGTGATCGCCGGGGGCGCCGTCCGGGCGCTGGTCGAGTGCGCCGGCATCGGGACATCCTGTCAGAAGTCGCTCGGCTCATCGAACCAGATCGACATCCTGAAGGCGGCGGTTGCCGGACTGCAGGCGCTGCGCAAGCCTGAGAGGTCGCCCGCAGCCGCGGACGCCAGGTCCACCAGGTGGCTCCGCAAGCCGATGGTCGACGCGATCGCTTCCGCGGAGGAGCGCACCAACGCCGCGCGGGCGGCGGCCCTCCAGGAGCAGTACGGCGTCGCCGAGCCCTCGCCCGGAGGCTCGCGATGAGTCAGATCAAGGTCACGCAGGTGCGCAGCGTCATCGGCCGGCCGAAGGGCCAGAAGGACACCGTCCGCAGGCTCGGCCTGCGACGCATGCGCACGACAGCGTGGTCAAGGAAGACCGGCCCGACATCCGGGGCATGATACGCCAAGGTTCGGCATCTGGTCGCCGTCGAAGAGGTCGGCCGTGGCGCGAAGCGCCGTTCGAACGGGGAGGGAGAAGGATGAAGCTGCATCATCTCCGCCCGGCGGAGGGCGCCTCGACGGATCGGACCCGGGTGGGTCGTGGCCGGGCAGGAGCTCGGGGCAAGACCGCGGGGCGCGGCACGAAGGGAACGGGGCGCGGAAGACCGTCCCGACCTACTTCGAGGGCGGCCAGATGCCCTTGGTGCGGCGCGTCCTGAAGCTGAAAGGGTTCTCCAACCCGAATCGGAAGGAATACACGCCCGTGAACATCGAGGTGCTCGCGACCTACTTCGACGCGGACGTGACGCCCGAAGCGCTCTACGCCCACGGGCTCGCCCACAAGGGCCGCCCGGTCAAGGTGCTCGGCAGGGGACAGATCGACAAGCCGCTCACCGTGAAGGCGCACGCGTTCTCCGCTGCAGCGAAGGCGAAGATCGAGGCGGCCGGCGGTCGGGTTGAGACGTTGGGTGGATGACGTCAGGGTGATCCAGGGTACTCTTATGCCGCCGTGCTGAAGGCGTTCCTCAACTCGTTCAGGATCCCGGACCTCCGGAACAAGATCCTGTTCACCCTGTTCATCATCACGCTGTACCGGTTCGGGTCACACATCCCGGTCCCGGTCGTCGACACCAGCGTGCTGCAGAACCAGGCGAGCTCGGGTGGGTTCCTGGACTTCATCAACCTCTTCTCCGGCGGCGGCCTCAACCGGTTCTCGGTCTTCTCGCTGGGGATCATGCCGTACATCACGAGCTCGATCATCATGCAGCTGCTCACGGTCGTGATCCCCAAGCTCCAGCAGTGGCAGGACCAAGGCGAGGCGGGCGTCAAGCGGATCAATCAGGCCACGCGCTACGTGACCGTCGTGCTCGCGTTGTTGCAGTCGACGGGCCTGGTGTTCCTGTTCCACTCCGGACAGAACAACATCCCGGATCTCTTCCCGGTGGGAACGTTCAAACCGGCCAACGTGCTGCTGATCGTCCTCACCATGACCGCGGGCACGGCGCTGATCATGTGGCTCTGGCGAGTTGATCACCCAACGTGGTGTCGGCAACGGCAGGATGTCGATCCTGATCTTCACCAGCGTCATCAGTCGCCTGCCGTTCGAAGGGAGCGCGATCGCCTCCGGGCGGGTGGCTGGGGCAAGTTCATCGTCGTCCTGCTGATCGGCTTCGGGATCAATCGTCGCGGTCGTCTATATGGACCAGGGCCAGCGCAAGGTACCCCGTCCAATACGCCAAGCGCGTGGTCGGGCGGAAGCAGACGATGGGTGGGAGCACGTACCTGCCGCTCAAGGTGAACCAGGCCGGGGTGATCCTGATCATCTTCGCGACGTCGGTGCTCTACTTCCCGGTGCTGATCGCGAGCGTCTACCACGGGCAATGGTTCTCGGACTTCGTGAACAAATACGTTCAGAACCAACGAAGCATCCTGTACATGTTCATCCTTGCTTCGTTGATCGTCTTCTTCAGCTACTTCTATACGGCGATCCAGTTCGACCCCGTCCGGACGGCCGACAACCTCCGTCAGCAGGGCGGCTTCATCCCCGGGATCCGGCCCGGCGCGGCCCACGGCCGACTACCTCAACGACATCCTCGTCCGCATCACGCTGCCAGGCTCGCTCTTCCTCGCGGCCATCGCCCTGATCCCGACGATCGTCCTCGCGATGTGGAACTTCCAGCAGTTCCCGTTCGGAGGTACGTCGATTCCTGATCGCTGTGGGTGTGGCGCTCGAGACGATGAAACAGATCGAGTCGCAGTTGATGATGCGGCACTACGAGGGTTTCCTGCGGTAGCGGGGGAGCGCCCGATGCGCTTCGTGTTCCTCGGACTCCCCGGTGCCGGCAAGGGGACACAGGCCCGGATCCTATCGGAGCGCCTGGACATCCCCCAGATCTCGACCGGCGACATCCTGCGCGAACACGTGCAGGAGGGAAGCCGTCTCGGCATCGAGGCGCGCACCTACATGGACCGGGGCGAATACGTCCCGGACGACCTCGTCGTGCGGATGGTGGAGGAGCGTCTCGGCGAGTCCGACGCCTCAAAGGGGTTCATCCTGGATGGCTTCCCGCGCACCGTCCGGCAAGCACAGGCGCTGGAGGTTGCGCTCGCAGAGCTGGGGACGCCCCTGACCGCGGTGGTGAAGTTCACGATCTCCGACCCACGGCGATCCGGCGCATCACCGGTCGCTACACGTGCCCTACCTGCAAGCGCACGTACCATCAGGAGTGGAAGCCGCCGGCGAACGATGCTGGTCTGCGACGTCGACGGAACCCCCTGGAGAAGCGGAACGACGAGGACAGAACTGACGGTGAAACGGCGTCTCGCGATTTACCGGGAGCAGACCGAGCCCCTCGAGCGCTACTACGAGGAGCGCGGGCTGCTCTCGGAGAGGTGGATGCGGAGGCGCTGATGGATTCCGTCACGGAGGGCATGCTCGCGGCGCTCGGTGACGCGGTCTGAAGCGAGGGAAGCCACTTGATCGTCCGGAAATCACCCGACGAGCTCGACAAGATGCGGACGGCTGGCCGGATCGTCGCCGGCACGATCGATCCGGGTCCTCGAGGCCGTCGCCCGGGCGCGGACCACGCTCGACCTGGACCGGAGTGGCCGAGCGAGTACATCGCCGAGCAGGGCGCGAAGCCTTCCTTCAAGGGATACCTAGGAGCGTCACTCGCAGGCCGTTCCCCGCCACGATCTGCGCCTCGGTGAACGATGAGATCGTGCACGGGATCCCGTCCTCGGCGCGGCGGCTCCAGGAAGGAGACCTGCTCGTCGCTCGATTTCGGCGCGATCTGGCAGGGGTTCCATTCGGATTCCGCCGTGACGGTGCTTCGTCGGGGGATCGCCCCGAGCCGCCGAGGCGGAGCGGCTGGTCAAGTACCACCGGAGCCGCGCTCGTACGCCTGCGATCACGCCGTGATCGTCCCCGGTGGGAAGCTCTCCGACATCGGCAACTGCGATCGAAACGGTCGCCCGGCAGGAGGGGATGGGGATCGTGCGTGAGTACGGCGGCTATGGGACTCGGCCGGGCCCTCCACGAAGGACCCGTTCATCCAGAACTGGGGCAAGCCCGGCCGTGGGGCCGGAGCTCCGGCCCGGGTCTGGTCGTCGCCGTCGAGCCCATGCTCAACCTCGGCGAAGACGAGACCGCGTGTCATGCCCGGATGGCTGGACCGTGGTGACCGCCGACGGGTCCCTGTCGGCGCATTTCGAGCACACCGTCGCCGTTACCCAGGACGAGGCACGAGGTCCTGACGGCCCGGGACGACGCGCCGCTTACGTCCGGCGTGGCAGGGGACTCGCCTCGAGGTTAAGGAGCCTCTTGCCCGAGCCGACAACTCAAGGGTGACCGCACGTCGAGGCCAGTTCGTCGTGTCCCGTCATGGGACCGCTCAGGCGTCTCCTCTGTCTGTCCGTCATCGTCGCCACCGCTGCTGGCCTGTTGACCACGGCGTTCGTGACTCCAGCGAGTGCGAGCGATCAGAGTGACGCTTCGTAGGGGATGATCGGGCGGCCTCGACTCAATGCGCCGGAAGGCGTCGCGGTCGCCGCTTCAGGAGACGTCTACGTCACGGATCCGAGACGTCAGTGGCACCACGGTCAACGATCCGATTGATGGAGTTCTCCGCCGACGGCACGTTCCTGGACGTGATCGCCGGCCCGGGGCCAACCACCGGACCGGTGGTGGCGGTCGGGAAGGTGTACGACCAACCGCCGTCGCGGTCGCTCCGAACGGTGATGTCTTCGTCCTGGGCGGTACAGCAACTCGGTCAACCGGGTGCAGCGATTCGACGGCCTGGGCAACTACCGTGACGAGTTGGGGCGCCTCACGGAACCGGGAACGGTCAGTTCGTCACCCGAAAGGCATCGCGGTCGACTCGCTCCGGCGACGTGTACGTGGCCGATACGGGCAAAGCGACCGGATCAGGAGTTCGATGCCTCGGGCAGCCTCTTGACGCAGTGGAGCACGTCGAACCCGACCGGCGTTGCCGTCGACAGCTCGGACGTGATCCACGTCGCCGGCAACAACAACATCTATCCGGTTCAACACCTCGGGCGCGCCGCCTCCCGTCCTGGGCGCTCGCCGGGCGGTCGGTGTAGCCGCCGATGGAACGGACAACATCTGGGTCACGACGACGGGGAACGTGATCGAGGAGTACGACAACCTGGGCGCACGCTCCTGGGAACGTACGGCAGCGGCGTGCTGTCGGCCCCCAGTCGATCTCGATCGCGCCGGGAGGCAAGATCTACGTCGCCGACACCGGCAACGGGCGGGTCAGCTGGTTCTCCAGTGCCGGTGTTGCCGAGGTCGAGTGGGGCGAGTATCCGGGCAGCGGGGTTCCCGACGTGCCGACGGGGATCGCCGTCGACTCGTCGGACAACGTTACACATCACGAAGAAGGCGACCGATCAGATCCAGAAGTTCGACGTGGATGGCAACCTCCTGGCGGAGTTCGGCGGTACGGGCAACACCGACGGGAAGCTGAACGACCCCAGCGCCCTCGCGGTTCGGACCGGACGGATACCTGTACGTCGCGGACACGACCAATCAACGGATCCGAGCGCTCGACACTTCCAGGGGTTACGTCGATCAGATGCAGGAGCGCCGGCGCGAACGACGGTCAGGTGGCGATCCGGCGGGGATCAGCCGTGAGCGCTGGGCGGGAACGTGTGCGTCGCCGACACCGGGAACGACCGGATCCAGAGTTCTCGGCCTCCGGCACGTTCCTCACGTACGTAGGGAGTGTTCGGGACGGAGGACGGCAACTTCAAGGCGCCGAAGGGGATCGCGATCGACAGGTCCGGGAACGTGTTGGGTCGCGGACAGCGGGAACAACCGGATCAGACAGTTCAGCCCGACCGGCACGTTCCTGGCAGAAGTGGGGCAGCTCCGGCAGCGGCGATGGAGGTCTTTCGGGGCCGAGCGATCTCGCCATCGACGTACGGGGAGGGCACCGTCTGGGTGGTCGACAAGGGGACACAACCGGCTCCAGCGGTTCGCGACGGCGGGCACGTTCCTCTCGAAGCTCGGCGGGGTCGCGATCGGTCTCGACACCGGCCAGTTCAGCGTTCCGCTGGGGATCGCGATCGATTCCACCGGCCGCATCCTGGTGACCGACTCCGCCAACAACCGGGTTCAGGTCTTCGAGGACAAGAACGGTCCCGACACCACGATCGCGGGCCCACGCGACCTCGACACCGAGCAGCTCGGCCACCTTCTCCTTCACGGCCAACGAGCCGGGCGCGACCTTCCATTGCAAGATGGACGGAGGGTCCTACGCGCCGTGCACGAGCCTTAAGCCCTACTCGGATTGGTCGAGGGATCGCACACCTTCTACGCCTATGCGACGGACTCCCCTCGGGTTCGATGGGAACCCGACCCAATACCCGTGGACGGCGATCGACACGCACGCCACCGACGGCGAGCATCACCGCGAAACCCACGTCGCCGACCGGCTCACGACTGCATCCTTCTGCGTTCTCATCGAACGAGGGCGGCTCGACGTTCCTGGCGCGCCCGGGACTCCGTCACGTACCGTGGCGTGTCGCATCGCCGAGGCATGCCAGCAGCCTGGCATCCTGCGCCCACGTGTTCCACGTGAAGGCGTATCGACCCGGCCGGCAACGTGAGCAGCGCCGTCTCGTACTCCTGGGTTGATCGACACGACGCCACCCACCATCTCGATCACCTCAGGCCCGTCCGGGTACGCCCAGTCACACCAACGCGAGCTTCGCGTTCAGACTCAGGCTGATCGGCGCCGACGTTCCAGTGCAAGCTCGACGGCGTGGTCCTATCGCACGCTGTGCACCTCCCCCGACGGGCTACTCAAGCCTCTCGCCGGGGCAGCACACCTTCTACGTCTACGCGCGGTCGACGACCTTGGGGAACCAGAGCTCCCCGGCGCATCGGAGCTGGACGGTCGACACCCAGACCCACCGGCCGGACAACCAGATCGCGACCGGGGATCGCCTATGTCATCGGCAACGACATCTACTAACGCGTGAACGGTACGAACCAGACGCAAGACCCTGAAGGCCAAGGTGGGCAGGACCGTGAGCTTCAAGATCCGCATCGAGAACGACGGATCCGGGACGGACCCGCTCACGGTCCTGGGCGGCGGGTCGGCCAAGGGGTACTCGGTCACCTACTTCGCGCGGGACGACGAACATCACGGCAGGGTCGTCGCCGGGACACCTATAAATCAGCCTCGGCGTTGGGCGCCTCGACGGTGCTCAAGATGACCGTCAAAGGTGGGCTCGACGGCCGGCGACGGCCCGATCCATCCTGGTCAAGACGTCCGCTGACCATGAAGACCGACCGTCTGGACGCCGTCAAGGCGAGCCGTCAAGCGCGCGTAGCGCGTGGACGCATCGCCTGACCTGGCCGTATACTCAGCCTCCTGCCCTCCCGAGGCGCGTTCCGTGCGCCCTCGGGACGGGTCCCGACACAGAGGATCAGCTGGAGCGTGGCCAAAGACGATGCGATCGAGGTCGAGGGGACCGTCGTGGAGCCCCTCCCCAATGCCATGTTCCGGGTGGAGCTGGAGAACGGGCACAGAGGTGCTCGCCCACATCTCCGGGAAGATGCGGATGCACTACATCCGGATCCTCCCCGGCGACCGGGTGCGCGTAGAGTTGTCGCCGTACGACCTGACCAGGGGTCGTGTGGTGTATCGGTACAGATGAGAGGCACACCATGAAAGTCAGACCATCGGTGAAGAGGATCTGCGACCGCTGCCGGGTCGTCCGCCGGCGCGGTCGCATCCTCGTGATCTGCTCCAACCCGCGGCACAAGCAGCGGCAAGGCTGAGAGAGGAGCTCGAACATGGCACGGATCGCCGGCGTCGACTTCCCGCGACAAGCGGCTCGATATCGCGCTCCGCTACATCTACGGCATCGGTCCCACCAGCGCCTATCAGATCGTGAGCGGCGACCGCGATCGACGGCGGCGACCAAGGTCCGCGATCTCTCCGAGGAGGAAGTCGCTGCAGATCCGCGACTACATCGACCGGAACCTCAAGGTCGAGGGTGACCTCCGTCGCGAGGTCGGCGCAGGACATCAAGCGCAAGATCGAGATCGGCTGCTACCAGGGCATCCGGCACCGTCGCGGTCGCTCCCGGTCCGCGGCCAGCGGACCCACACGAACGCCCGCACCCGCAAGGGCCGAAGAAGACGATCGCCGGCAAGAAGAAGGTCGGGAAGAAGTAGGGAAGTAGGCCGCATGGCGGCCGCCCAAGGCGCAGAAGACCGAAGCGCCGCGAGAAGAAGAAGAACGTCCGCACGGGCAGGCCCACATCAAGTCGACGTTCAACAACACGATCGTCACGATCACCGACCAGCAGGGGAACATGCTCGCCTGGGCGAGCGCCGGGCAACGTCGGCTTCAAGGGCTCCCGCAAGTCCACCCCGTTCGCCGCGCAGCTCGCCGCCGAGAAGGCCGCCGCGGGCCGCGCAGGAGCACGGACTCCAGCAGGTCGATGTGTTCGTGAAGGGCCCGGGTTCGGGCCGAGAGACCGCGATCCGTTCGCTCGCCGCGCGCCGGGCCTCGAGATCGCCGGGATCCAAGACGTGACGCCGGTGCCGCACAACGGCTGCCGGCCTCGCAAGCGCCGCCGCGTCGCAGCGGCGGTACCGCGGCCAGCGAACAGCGGGCTCGGGAGTTCCGAGAGGTGGGGATGAATGGATGATCCCCACCGAGGAGGGATGCACCGTGTTCATCGTCGCGAGACCGCAGATCGCTGAGGACGTCGATCTCGCCGACCCGCTCGAAGTTCACGATCGAACCGCTCGAGCCTGGTTTCGGCTACATCGCTCGGCAACTCGCTGCGCCGTACCCTGCTGTCGTCGCATCCCGGGCGCCGCCATCTCGTCGGTGCCGCATCGACGGCGTGCTGCACGAGTTCGCCACGATCCGCGAGAGGTGACCGAGGACGTCACCGACATCATCCTGAACCTGAAGGAGCTCGTGGTTCGCTCCGACCTGGACGAGCCGACCACCATCTACCTCAAGGCGAAGGGCCCCGGCGAGGTCACCGCCGGCGACGTCGCGCCGCCGGCCGGTGATCGAGATCCTGAACCCCGACCTCCACATCGCCACGCATCGGCAAGGGCGGCACGCTCGAGATGGAGATGACGGTCGAGCGCGGCGTCGGCTACCGGATCGCGGACAAGAACAAGAAGGCGCGCGATCCGATCGGCGTGATCCCGGTCGACTCGATCTTCTCGCCGGTCCGCAAGGTCACGCTACACGGTCGAGAACACCCGGGTCGAGCAGATGACTGACCGCGACAAGCTGATCCTCGACGTCGAGACCGACGGCTCGATCGACCCGCGCGAGGCGCTCGCGTCTGCCGGCGGGACGCTGCTCGAGCTCGTTCAGCCTGTTCAGCGAGCTGGCGCGAGGCGCCGAGGGCGTCGCCGATCGGCCCGCGCCGAGGACGAGCGCAGCTGCCGAGCGAGCTACGCGATCACGATCGAGGAGCTCAACCTGTCGGTCCGCTCCTACAACTGCCTCGAAGCGCGAGGGCATCACACACGGTCGGGCGACCTGGTCGCACGAAGTCCGAGTCGGAGCTGATGGACATCCGCAACTTCGGCCAGAAGTCGATCGACGAGGTGCAAGGCTCAAGCTCGAGGAGCTCGGGCCTCGGCCTGCGGGAGGAGTGAGGCGAGTGCCGACAGCCGAAGAAGGGTCCTCGGCTGGGCTCCGGCCCCGCACATCAGCGGCTCATGCTGTCCACGCTCGCCGAAGCAGCTGTTCACGTCCATGAGGCCATCACGACCACCGAGGCCAAGGCCGGCAATGCTGCGGCCGTACGCGGAGACGCCTGATCACGAAGGCCAAGAAGGGGACCTCACGTCGCGCCGGAGGTGCCTGAAGGAGATCCCCAGGACCGCGACATCGTTGGCGACCTTGTTCCACGAGATCGGCCCCTCGGTTCGCGCCGAGCGCGAGGGGGCTACACGCGGATCCTGAAGCTGGGGCCTCGCAAGGGTGACGGAGCGCCCATGCCAGGGATCGAGTTGGTCGAGCGCTCGGCGTAGGCGGTCCGGTGGTACAGCGCCCGTCCCATGACGCGGGTCGTGCGTCTGTTGCTCGCGTACGACGGGACCGGGTTCCGGGGTGGGCGGCAGCGCGACCCGTCGATCCGGACGGTCGAGGGCGAGCTGACCGTGCTCGGACGCATCGGAACGAGCCCATCAAGCTTTCCGTGGCTGGCCGGACGGACGCGGGGTTGCACGCTCGGGGCCAGGTGACGTCGTTCACCGACGACGACGAACCTGGCCCTGAACGGATCCGCGACGCCGTGAACGCCATCCTCGGCCCCGAGCTCGTCGTCCGGCAGGCTCGGACGCGCCCGTCGGGTCGACGCGCGTCTCTCCGCAACCGCCCGGGAGTACGGTACGCGATCGCGACCGGCGATGTCGCCGATCCGTTCACGGCGCGGTACGTCTGGCATCGTCCCGCTCGGTTGCACGTGCCTGGATGCGACGGCCGGTGGTTGTGCTCGTCGGCGAACACGACTTCGCATCGTTCTGCCGCAACCTGACGAGGACGATCGACGGTCCGGTCATTTCTCAACGCGTCGCGGTGCGGACGCGATGGACATCAGGCTCGCGATCGCGTTCCGCGCGAACGCCTTCGCACCAGATGGTGCGCTCACTCGTCGGAACGCTGGTGACGGTGGGTACTCGTCTCGAACCGGATGCGGTCGAGCGGATCCTAGCGCGTGGGGATCGTGCGGCGGCGCTCGCGACCGCGCCGCCGCAACGGCCTCACCCTCGAGCGCGTCATCTACGTGTTCGCGCTCGATCAGCGCGACGACCGAGGCCGATCGCCTCCGGTCGTCTCACGATACGCTCAGCAGCAGCCCGGCGGGCAGCATCGGGGACAGCGACCGTCGAACCTCACGGCACACCTCCTTCCATCGATGACCGTCGATACGTTGACGGATACATCGATGACTGTCAATATGTCCGCACGATGCGCTTGATCCAAGAGATCGATCAGACGTGCCGCCCTGCTGTTGGTCGGGTCGCCTCTCGGAGACCGAGGCGGAGCGGCTGGCGGAGGCGTTGCGCGTCATCGCCGAGTCCGGCCCGGTTGCGTCTCGTCAGCCTCCGATCTCCGCGAGCCAGGGCGGGGAATCGTGCGTGTGCGACCTGACCGATCAGCTCGACCTCGGCCAACCCACGCGTTTCTCATCACCTCAAGCGTGCTCACGGACGCGGGCATCCTTCATCGCGAGAAGCGAGGGCGATGGGCGTACTACCGGATCGAGCCCGAGCCGCTGTCAGCTGCTGAGGCGGCACTGGATCCACGAACCGGTCGTGCCGGGACCATCGGCCCAACTGGGGGTGAGGTGATGGATGAGCTCCGCGAGGAGGTTCTGGGCGAGGTACGCCTCGGCCGCGACGGCCGTCGCCGAGGGACGGGGCGCGGCATCGGACGCCGACGCGTCGGGCTGTTGCGACCCTGCGGAGGGGCTCGGCCCGCAGCTCTACGACGTCCTCCAGCGGGATCAGCTTCCCGAGGAGGCGGTCTTGGCCTCCCTGGATGCGGAACCCGACGATGGTCGCCGAACTGCACGAGGGTGACACGGTGCTGGACCTCGGAGCGGCGGCGGGATCGATGTCTTGCTTCCGCGAAGCGTGTCGGACCGACCGGGCTCGCTTACGGCCTCGACATGACCGACGAGATGCTCGATCTCGCCCGCGCGAACGCCGCGAGAGCCGGCATCCGCGAACGTCGAGCTTCCTCGAAGGGACGTGATCGAGGACGATTCCGCTCCCTGACGACACCGTCGACGTCGTGATCTCGAACTGCGTGATCAACCTGTCCACCGACAAGCCGGCCGTGATCTCGACGAGATCGCCCGCGTGCTGAAGCCGGGCGGGCGGGTCGGGGTCTCCGACGTGCGTCGCCGACGACGAGCTGACGCCCGCCGGACCGAGCGCGAGCGGGGCTCGTACGTCGGCTGCATCGCCGGAGCGCTCAGCTTCGCAGGCCGAATATCGAGGCGCGACTCGGTGACCGCTGGGCTCATCGACAGGTCGCAGGTCGAGGTCGACGCACGCAGCTCACGGACGGGATGCACGGGGCGATCGTGCGAGCCCGCGAAGCCCTCCCTCGAATTCCGGTAGTCGCCGGCCTTTGACGCGGTGCGTTTCCGCAGGTAGCCTGGGTGTCCGGTCATCCCTCCCGGGCCGGCATCTTTCATGATGAAGACCTACTCTCCCAAGCCTGAGCACATCGAGCGCAGCTGGTACGTCGTGGACGCCAGCGGCCAGGTGCTTGGGCGTCTCGCCAGCGAGGTGGCCACGCTGTTGCGCGGCAAGCACAAGCCGATCTTCGCCCCCACATGGACACCGGGGATCACGTCGTCGTGATCAACGCGGACAAGGTCGAGCTGAGCGGGAACAAGGCACAGAGACAAGTTCGCCTATCGGCACTCCGGGTATCCGGGCGGGATCACGGGATCCGCTACGCCGATCTCCTTGCGACCCGGCCCGTCGCGGCCGTCGAGAAGGCCGTCCGTGGCATGCTCCCGAAGAACCGTCTCGGTCGGCAGCAGATCAAGAAGCTCCACGTGGCTGCGGGCGCCGAGCATCCGCACGCGGCGCAGATGCCCTGTCGAACTGGCCGTCGGCCAACGCCCGGCCTGGTCGGGGCTGCCTGCCGCGAAGCCTGCGCCTGCGGGAGGAGCCGGACGGAGACAACGTCGCCGCCTTCGCGCAAGCGCGGAGGACGCGGCGCCGGCCGAAGGCCGGTCGACGACGGCGAAGGAACGCGCCGCGAGACCCGCCGGCCCGAAGTCGAGCGCGAAGAAGCGTGCCGCCGCGAAGCCGGCAGCCAAGGAACACGGCAGGCACGTCCGGCGCGAAGAGAGTCGACCGCGTCGAAGACATCGGCGAAGAAGACTCTCCGCCAAGAAGCCGACGGCGAAGAAGCCGGCAGCCAAGAAGACGACCGTCGAAGAAGCCCGCGGCGAAGAAGCCCGCGAAGACCGAGGAGTGATCCGTTCCGTGGCCCTGACCCCAGTCAAGCTCTGGACCGGAAGACGCAAGGAAGTCGGTCGCCCGTGTGCGCCTCACCCCCGGCGACGGTGCAGTTCACGATCAATGGGCGGACGATCGACGATTACTTCCCGACCCGCGTGCATCGCATGGTCGCGGTTGCGCCGCTCGCGGCTGGTGGGTCGCGAGAAGGGACTACGACGTCGTCGCGTCGATCCGTGGCGGCGGGGTCGCGGCGGCAGGCGGGGGCCGTGAAGCCTCGGCGTCGCCCGCGCGCTGATCGAACTGGACCCCGAGCTCCGAGCGCAGCTCAAGGCCGAGGGGTACCTCACCCGCGACGCCCGCGAGAAGGAACGCCGGAAGTACGGCCTGAAGAAGGCCCGCAAGGCGCCGCAGTACTCGAAGCGCCGATCCCAGCGGGAACGGGCTTCAGGCCGGGGCGTTCGCCGGTGCTCTCCGACGACTCGGCGGGAGCTTCCTCGTCGGCCAGGGCGAAATCACCCGACTCGACCGCCTCCACGATCACCGCGGGCTCGCGTGGCATCCTGCGGCCGACACCCAGAGATAGCAAGGGTCCCATCCGATAGGGGCCTTCGCCCTCTCCCTTCACGAGCACCGGGATGTCCTCGGCCTCGAGTCGTCCTCGCATCAGCTCGGCGGCGAAGGTGTCCCCGCTGGCATACACCTGAACGAGCTCATCCATGGCCCCAATGGTCCCACGACGGCGTGGGCTCGGAAGGCTCGCGGGTGCGGAGCCCGTCGCGGAGGTCGGTCTTGCAGCGGATCCCATGCGAACATGGTCGTCAGTGATCCCGCGCGCAGCAACGGGAAGACACGAACGGTGTCCCCGAGGTCCTGTTCGTCTGCGTGCACAACGCGGGGCGCTCCCAGATGGCCGCGGGCCTGCTGGCGAAGTACGCCGGTCCCCGGATCGTGGTCCGCTCCGCAGGGAGCGCGCCAGCCGACGAGGTCAACCCCGCCGTCGTCGAGGTGATGCGAGAGGTCGACGTCGACGTCTCCCAGCGAGTTCCCAAGGCGCTGACCACCGACGCCGTCGAGGCTTCCGACGTCGTCATCACGATGGGGTGCGGCGACGCCTGCCCGGTCTTCCCCGGAAGCGGTACCTGGACTGGGACCTTCCGGATCCCTCGGGCCTTCCCGTCGAGGCGATCCGGCCGATCCGCGACGAGATCGACGCCTCGCGTTCGCGCGTTGCATGACGGAGCTCCTCGGGTAACGTGCCGTCCTGATGGGACGGCTCTTCGGCACCGACGGCGTCCGCGGCGTGGCCGGCACCGACCTGACGCGCGACCTCGCCTACCGGCTCGGCCGCGCGGCGGTCGCCGTGCTCGGCCGCCACGGCGCGACGCAACCGCCGACGTTCGTGGTCGGCCGGGACACCCGCGAGTCGGGTGCCTGGCTCGAGGACGCGCTCACGGAGGGCATCCGTCGGCGCGGGCGGCGACGTGTCTCCTGGCGGGGTCGAGCCGACGCCGGCGATCGCGTTCATGACGGTCGATCTGGACGCTTCCAGCGGCGTCGTGATCAGCGCCTCGCACAACCCGCCGGCGGACAACGGCATCAAGTTCTTCTCGAGCGAAGGGATGAAGCTTCCCGACCATCTGGAAGATGAGATCGAGGCGGATGCTGTCACGGGTCGTCCCTCGGTGTCCGCGCGGACGGCGGCGTCGGACGTCCCCGACGGCGCGCGAGCGGTACCTGCGTCCAGCACCTCGAGGCCGCGGCGGAGGCCCGGCTCGACGGGATGAAGCTCGTCGTCGATTGCGCGAACGGCAGCGGCGTCGGGCGTTGCGCCCGAGGTCCTGCGCCGGCTGGGTGCCGAGGTCGTCGCGATCAACGCCGAGCCCGACGGCCGCAACATCAACGTCGGGTGCGGAGCCCTGCACCCGGACGTCGTCGCCGCGGAGGTGGTCCGGCTCGGGGCGGACGCGGGCGTGTCGCCCATGACGGCGACGCCGACCGAGCGCCTGTTCGCCGACGCCGACGGGGACGTGATCGACGGCGACCAGGTGCTGGCCGCGAGCGCGCTGGCGATGCAGCGAGCGGGGAACGCTCAAGGGCGACGTGGTCGTCGCGACGGTGATGTCGAACCTCGGGCTCGTGCATCGCGATGCGCGACGCGGCATCGAGCTCGTCCAGCAGCGCAGGTCGGCGACCGCTACGTGCTCGAGGAGATGGAACGGCGAGGCGCGATCGCTCGGGGCGAGCAGAGCGGGCACGTCATCTTCCGGCGAGCACGCGACGACGGGCGACGGGCTGCTCACGGCGGTGCGCTTCCTGCTCGCTGGCGGCCGGCGAACGGCGTGTCGGTCGGGGAGCTCGCTCGTGCGATGCTTCGCTACCCGCAGGTGCTGATCAACGTCCCGCTCTGACCGGGGCGCGGCCGTCGATGCCGAAGCGGTGGAGCGCGCGATCGCCCGCGCCGAAGCCGAGCTCGGCGACCGCGGTCGCGTGTTGGTGCGACCCTCCGGCACCGAGCCACTGATCCGGTGTGATGGTCGAATCGCAGACGGAGGCAGATCCGCAGCGCCATGCGGAAGCCGTCGCCGACGCGGTCCGCATCGGCGCTCGGATGAGCGGACATCCGCTCGGCATCGCCGCGCTGATAGCCCCTGCCCATCTGATGTGGCATCGTCGGCTACGTCGGCCCGGACCGAGGCGCTTCCGATCGTGATGGAGGGTCTGCGCCGGCTGGAGTACCCGCGGCTACGACTCCGCGGGCATCGCGGTCGTCGACGCGGCCTCTCGGTCGCGCAAGCGTGCCGGGAAGCTCGCCGAGCTGGAGGCGCTGCTCGGTTGACCGGCCGACCCGCGCCGGCGACGATCGCGATCGGGCACACGCGCTGGGCGACCCACGGTGCGCCGACGGAAGGCAACGCCCACCCGCACCTCGATTGCGACGGGCCGGGTGGCTGTGATCCACAACGGGATCATCGAGAACTTCCAGGAGCCTGCGCGCCCGGCTGGACAAGGACAGGGTCACGTCTTCGCGTCCGAAACCGACACCGAGTGCGTCGCGCACCTGCTGGAGGAGAAGCTGGCCGACGACCGGTTCGTTGGCCGACGCGGTGCGGATGGCCGTCGGTGAGCTGCAGGGCTCGTACGCCCTGGTCGTGGTCTCCTCGGACCATCCGGACGAACTGGTGGGCGTCAAGGTGTCGTCGCCGCTGGTGCGTGGCGATGTGGGACGACGGGGAGGCGATGCTCGCGTCCGACATCCCGGCACTCCTCGGGACCCATCGCGCGTGGATAGCAATACGTAACTGAACGAAGTACGCAT
>ERZ1370068.7899-contig-6791_pt1 | contig 39033 bp, 60 predicted proteins | sample MGYA00561227_ERZ1370068 | MGnify/ENA primary metagenome ERZ1370068 (study PRJEB38410, sample SAMEA6850437) | metagenome | study: Metagenomic assessment of the ecological functions of the soil: analysis of the soil microbiota associated with the...
GCTTCAGCGATCAGCCGATTCGGCAACGCTGCCTACTCGGCCGAGTTATCAAGCGCCTCCGGTGAAAGCATGACAGCGCTTGCCGGCCTCGACGTCTGGATCGTCGACGCGCTTCGCAAAAAACCCACACCCGTAAAGCCTCTCACATTTCAATCTCGATGAAAGCGTTGGCGTGTGGATCGTTTGGATCAAACCGAATGCGCAATCCTTCTGATCTGAACCTGCACAGTGATCTGGATACGAGCGCAGCACTGCGCGGGCAATTGCCGGCATCAATCGAGCCGGCCTTACGACAGGATGAGTTTCGTGTCATCCTTAGAGAGTGCGCAGCAGCGAACACGCCGACCATAATCATGGCATTGATGATCTACGACCACTCTTTCGTGCTAACAAGCGCCGTCGCGTCGAGGTCTTTACCTTGACGAGCCGACGTCCGCAGGCCATGCGCGCCCGCTTCGGCTATTGCTTTACGACACCGGCCGGTGCAGCGAGTACCCACCCATCGCCCATGAGAAACGCCTCACGCCTGGCCAACGGGTTACGATCGAGGGGCAGGGTGGCCCGATCGAGGTGTTGCCAGTCCTCCAGAACCACGGAGACATCTCGTCCCTGGGCTTTCGATTTGGCAACGTCGCCTACTCGGCCGATATCAAAAGCGTTCCTGGTGAAAGCATGACGGCGCTTGCCGGCCTCGACGTCTGGATCGTCGACGCGCTTCGCAAAACCCACACCCAAGTCATTTCAATCTCGATGAAGCGCTGGCGTGGATCGCTCGGGTCAAACCGAAACGCGCAATCCTGACCAACCTGCACAGCGACCTGACTACGCGGCGCTGCGGCGCAACTGCCGGCATCGATCGAGCCGGCCTACGACAGGATGAGTTTCGTGTCATCCTAGAGGCGCGCAGGAGAATACGGCTCCGGTCCCTTCTGAGAGCACATTGTTTGTCTCAAAATCTACCGATCCATGGTTCCTGCACGCAGTGTTTCCAGGCCATATTGGAGATGTTCCATAATATGTCTTATGCGAATCAGGTGCTGTTGTCGCAGCCACAGCTAGGCTTTGCTACGGTCGCGCAGCCCAGTCACCGAACGCAGCCGCACACCGCTCTCCCGTGAAGCCCTCCCGCGACATTTCCCGCCTGATAGAGATCATGGCGGCGCTGCGCACGCCCGGCCTGGATGCCCGTGGGACCTGGAACAGAATTTCGCACCATCGCTCCGCTATACGCTCGAAGAAGCCTATGAGGTCGCCGATGCCATCGCTCGTGATGATCTTGCCGGGCTGAAGGACGAGCTGGGGATCTGCTGCTGCAAGTCGTTTTCCACGCCCGGATGGCGCAAGAGCAAGGCGCCTTCGATTTTGCCGACGTCGTGGAAACGATCACCACTAAACTGGTCCGCCGCCATCCGCACGTGTTTGCCGACGCCGAAGGCAAGACCGCCAAGGCGGTCGAAGGCTTATGGGAGCGCATCAAAGCCCAGGAGAAGTCCGACCGCGGCGAAGAAGTGCCGAGCGGGGCCTTGGCCGGGGTCCCGGTTGCCCTGCCCGCGTTAACCTCGTGCCCTGAAGCTGCAGAGCAAGGCCGGGCGCGTCGGCTTCGACTGGAACGATCCGCGCGCTGTCCTTGCCAAGATCCGCGAGGAGGCGGACGAGATCGAAGCAGAGCTCGATCGCAACGACAAAGGCCGGATGGCGGCCGAAGTGACGGCGACCTGCTGTTCGCGCTCGTCAATCTTGCCCGCCATCGTCGACGCCGACCCTGAAACTGTGCTGCGTGAAACCAACCTCAAATTCGAGCGCCGCTTTCGCAGCGATCGAACTCGCGCTTCGCCCAACGTGGCAAGACGCCGCAAAGCGCGACCCTGCTCGAAATGGATGAGTTGTGGAACGAGGCGAAGGCGAGCCGAGAGGGCCGCCTCCGATCGGATAGACGACGGCCCTATGCGGTCGCCCGCGATGCGGTAGCCCCGATGAGACTCGCGATAACGACACGCCTGACATCGCGGCCTGAGAATGATTTGCTTTGCCATTGTTCCTCGCCCCTTTTTTTCTCCGGATTTAGATCGGCGGTTTCACCTCCGTCGTTCCCGGATATTTGTGCTTCACCATTTCTGCGTTTTTCGCGTCAGCGCGGACACTGACCTCCAAACGCCCGTCATCTCGCATCTGACGCGACAAGACTTCTGAATGGCGATAGAGCCAACTCAGACCTGCGCCGTCGGAAGGATCGATCGATAACTGAAGAGTCCGCCGCGCTTCGCCAAGACGTGTTTCGATCGCGGCGAGCAGACGCTCGACCCCTCACCGCTCAATGCTGACACAAGAAGCGGGTGGCGTCGGTCCTGCTGGCGTTCGGCCAAAGTTGGAAACTCGCAGGCGCTGGTCCGAGTTCAGTCGAATCGATCTTGTTCCACACCTCGAGCAATCTTGGATCGCTGGATTCAATGCCGAGTTCGCCGAGAACTTTTCCCACGTCGTGAGACTGCGCTTCCAGAGTCATCGTGGGAGATATCGCGTACGTGCAAAATCACATCCGCTTCGATCACTTCTTCAAGGGTGGCGCGGAAGGCTGCCACCAGCATGGTCGGCAAGATCGGAGATGAACCCGACCGTATCCGAAAGAATGATCGCGAGCGCCGTGCGGGAGTTGGACGGCGCGCAAAGTCGGATCCAGGGTAGCAAACAGCATGTCCGCCGAAAGCACGCTTGCCGCCGTCATCCGGTTGAAAAGCGTTGATTTGCCGGCATTGGTGTATCCGACGAGCGCAACGATCGGATAAGGCACGCGTTTACGGCTGTCGCGATGCAGTTTGCGGGTGCGCTTGACCTTGTCCGAGTTCGGATCTGATGCGCGCGATACGTTCTTCGATAACGCGCCGATCCGCTTCAATCTGCGTCTCGCCCGGGCCGCCGAGAAAGCCAAATCCGCCGCGCTGTCGCTCAAGATGCGTCCACGAGCGAACCAGGCGGCTTTTCTGGTAGGTGAGATGCGCCAGTTCGACCTGCAACGCGCCTTCGCGCGTACGCGCGCGCCGCCCGAATATTTCGAGGATCAAGCCTGTACGGTCGATGACTTTGGTGTTCCAGGCCTTCTCACAGATTGCGTTGCTGAACCGGCGAGACCGGGCAGTCCATGACCACGACCGATGCCGACAAGCTTTTTGCAAGTCCGGCAATTTCGTCGACTTTGCCTTTGCCGATATAGGTCGCAGGCCGAATTTCGTTGAGTGTGACCAGCCCCGCCTCGACCACGGTCAGGTCGATGGCGCGCGCAAGACCGACGGCCTCGTCGAGGCGCGCTTCCGGCGTACGCTCGTCGGAAGACGAACGTATTGCACGCCTTTGCGGGCGGTCTCTTGAGCCACGGCTCGATAACGATCGCCCGGCCGGTCTCTGACGCCCGATGTGGTCGGGCTCAGCAGATCGGCGCGCTGGTCACGACGGCGTACTTCCAATCAGACCTTGTCTCCGGCCGGTGGCTCCGTCAGCCCCTTCGAAGAGCTGGATCGGGATGACCCGGCATGATGGTCGAAATTGCGTGCTTGTAGACGAGCTGGGAATGTCCATCCCGTCGCAACAGCACGCAGAAATTGTCGAACCAGGTCACCACGCCCTGCAATTTGACGCCATTCACCAGAAAAATGGTGAGCGGATTTTGCTTTTGCGGACGTGATTGAGGAAGGTGTCTTGCAGATTTTGCGCACGATCGGCTGCCATTGCCGTGTTTCCATTTTTGCTCGCGTCTAGCGCGCGAGACCTTCTTTGCCCAAGTCCTTCCGCATGCGAGTTGAGACGCATGCGCCGCTTGCCCCTCGCAAAACGGTGCGAGCCCGGGAGGCCACTATTGGATTGGCAGGTGCCTTCCGGCGCAAGCATAAGTTCAGATGAGACCGTTCAAGATACTGAAATAAAAAGTGCTATTTTCCCATTTTCACGAGCGTAGGCGACCGGCAACTGATGCGCAAGTGGGCCAGCGGTAGCTAGTCGCTGATCTCGGCGTGGCGATGATAGTCGCGCCGCAACCCTTGACGATCAGCCTCCGGCGCGCCATTGCCGACCGGGCGGCCATCGATGCTTACCACCGGCAGAACGAGTCTGGCTGGCCGACGTGATGAAGGCCTCCCGCGCGGCATAGAGCCTCCTCGACGCGTGAAGGTCCGTTCTTCAAACGCAAGGCCCTGCGCCTTGATTGCATCGATCACGACCGACCGCGTGATCCCGGGCAGGATGTCGTTGACCGAGCGGATGCGTGATCAGCTTGCCGTCCCGGCTGACGATCCAGGCGTTCGATGATCGCGCCCTCGGTGATGCGGCCCTGACCATCGACAAGCCAGGCCTCGCGTGCGCCGCTGCTCCCGCGCTGCCTGCTTTGGCCAACACGTTCGGCAACAAGGCGACCGATTTGATGTCGACGCGCTTCCAGCGGATGTCAGGCACCGTAACGACCGCTATTCCTTCGGCCGCAACTGTCCTCAAGGCGACCGCTGATCGCTGTTGCGCGCGGTAACCACCAAGAGATGGTCGTGTACCGGCCAGCGGAAATGGAAAATCCCGTCTCGCCACGCCGCGGGTAACCTGAACATAGACGATGCCATCGCGCACCCGGTTGCGCCGGATCGTTTCGCGCAACACGACCGCCAGCGCAGCATTCGACATCGGGACGCGACAATGCGCAGTTCGCCAAGCGAGCGGTCGAGCCGCGCCATGTGACGACGTTCGTCAACGAGGCGGCCTCCCCTCACCTCGCAGACTTCATAGACGCCGTCGGCAGATTGATATCCGCGATCCTCGACCGCCACCTTGGCGGCGCTCGCGCGGCAAATAACGACCATTGACGTATGCGATGCGCGACATTGAATTGCTAGTCGATTCCGAGGGCCTTGAGTTTGCGATGCAATGCCGGAGCGCTCCATGCCGACGAATTCGGCCGTGCGCGAAATATTGCCGCCAAAGCGGCTGATCTGGCGACCAGAGTACTCACGTTCGAACACCTCTGCGCGCGTCACGCAGAGGCAGGCCCATCAGATGCTCGCCGCCATTCCCGTTCGGCATGCTTGGCACCATCGAGCCGACATCGGGCGGCAACATGCTTGCATTCATCACCGCCTCCGGATCGCCGCCCGCGAGAATCATCAATCGCTCGATGTTATTGCGCAGCTGCCTGACATTGCCCGGCCAATTGTGCGATTGCAGTAACCGCCATTGCGTCCTCGCCGATGCGCCGCTTCGGCAATCCGGTCGCTTAGGAAATCTGGTCCATAAAATAGTCGACGAGGTCGGGAATATCCTCGCGCCGCTCGGCCAGAGGGGGCACACGGATCGGAACAACCGCAAGCCGATGATAGAGATCTTCGCGAAACTTGCCTTCGGCGATCAGCGCTTCGAGATTGCGCGCCGTCGATGATACGATGCGCACATCGACCGCAGATCTTGGCGCTTCCGCCTACACGCTGGAATGTTTGATCGACCAGCACGCGCAGAATCTTGTTCTGCGTCTCGCGCGGCAGATCAGCAATGTCGTCGATGAACAAGCGTGCCGCCGTGCGCCTCTTCGAGGCGCACCGGCTTTGCGCCCTTCCGAGCCGTTGGACTGGTCGACACCGAAGAGTTCGATTTCCATGCGTTCCGGTGTGATCGCTGCGGCGTTGATCACGACAAAGGGCCCGTTTACCCGACCCGACAGCTGATGGAGCGTTCGTGCCGCGAGCTCCTTGCCCGCTCCTGACGGTCCCACGACCAGAACGCGGCTGTTCGTTGGCGCCACGCGTTCGATCGCCTGGCGTAACTGCCCGACCATCGCCGAGCGACCGACAAGCGGTGGATGGTTGCGGCGACAGCTGCTTGAGCTGCTTGACCTCACGCTTGAGCCGGGAATTTTCTAACGCGCGGTCCGCGACGAGAACCAGTCGGTCCGCCTTGAACGGCTTTTTCAATGAAATCGTATGCGCCATGCTTGATGGCGGCGACCGCGGTCTCGATGTTGCCGTGGCCCGAAATCATGACGACTGGAAGCTCGGTATGTTCCTGCTTGACGCTGTCGAGCAATTGGAGCCCGTCGAGCTTGCTGCCCTGCAACCAGATGTCCAGAAAGACGAGGTTCGGCCGGCGCGTCGCGATCGCGGACAAAGCATCATCGCTGTTGCGCGCAGTGCGCGTGGTGTAGCCCTCGTCCTGCAGGATGCCGGCAACCAAATCGCGGATGTCGGCCTCGTCGTCGACTATCAAGATTTCGGCGGCCATGGTGCTACTCGCTTACAATCTTTGGCTTTTCTGGCTCGGTCGTTCTCGGCTTTGCCGGCGGCGGCAATTCGCATGCGAACCCAGGCGCCCCGCTGGCCGGGAATTTTCTCGGCGGCGTCACGCAGTTCAATCGTGCCGCCGTGTTCCTCGACAATGCGTCCTACGATGGCAAGGCCAAGACCAGTGCCCTTTTCGCGGGTCGTCACATAGGGTTCGAGCAGTCGGTTGCGATTTTCTTTCGGCAGGCCGATGCCGTTGTCGATGATATCAATCACGATATCGTCGCCCTCCCGCGCGGCATTGACCTGAATCACGCCTTTGCCGAGTTCTTCAGACGGGACCGCTGCAATCGCCTCAGTCGCATTCTTGATCGTATTGGTCAGCGCCTGTGAAATCAGACGTCGGTCAAATCGCGCCGGCATCGGGTCTTCGCTGATGTCGGCATTGATGTCGATTTCCGAGTTGCCGACGCGCATCAAGAACACCGCTTGCCGCACCGTATCGGCCACGTTCTCGGCCGCGAGCACCGGTTTCGGCATGCGGGCGAAATGCGAGAACTCATCGACCATCCGCCTTATATCGTCGACCTGCCGGACGATGGTGTCAGTGCACTGTTCGAACACGCCGCGATCTTCATTGATCATCTTTCCGTACTTGCGACGCAGGCGTTCGGCCGACAATTGAATAGGTGTCAGGGGATTCTGATTTCGTGCGCGATACGGCGCGCGACGTCGGCCCATGCTGAGGTGCGTTGGGCGGCAACCAACTCGGTGATATCATCGAGCGTCACCACATAGCCGCGGTCGGAATCCGCCTGACTGCTCGCTTGTAACGCGCACCGATAAATTGCGTTCGCGATTGTTTCGGCTGATGGTGATCTGATCCTGCGGGATGCGCCGGACTGAACTGCCGCCATCGTCCCCACGAGTTCGGGCAGCACTTCGGTCAACGGCTGCCCGAGTGCCTCGCTTTCCGTTCGCCCGATCAGCTTCTCGGCCGACCGGTTCAGAATGCTCACATTGCCCTTGCTGTCGACGCCGATGACGCCCGCGCTGGCCCCAGAGAGCACGGCTTCCGTAAAACGCCGGCGGCTGTCCATGACGATCGCGCGCATGCACGATGTCGTCGCGCTGTGTACGCAATTCCTGGATCATGCGGTTGAAGCGTTTCGCCGAGATGCGCGAGATCGCCTTCCGCCTGCCGAACCGGAACACGCACGTACAGATTTCCGGTTGAAACGGCGTTGGCCGCGCCGATGAGCCGGCGGATCGGCGCCACAAGCCGATTGGCGAAGTTAAACCCGATCCAGACCGCTGAGAGTAGCACGATCAGGGCGATCACGGTGTACATCAAGGCGAAGGCGACCTGCACACCGATACGACGCGCCTCGAGTGCGGCGTATTCGGTGACGCTTGCACGAGTTGCCTGCAATTGCGGTACGACCCGCGGATCGAGGAGCCGCGTCACGTAAAGGTAAGTGTCGTCGAATTGTTCGAGCTTGATGATTGCCGCAACATAGTTGGCGTCCGGCAACAAGACGATTTGCGGCTCCTTGGCGGTGATGTGCGCCAGCGCATCGCGCGGCGGTAACGCGAACGTCTGATTGATATTAACGTTCGCACGCGCAATGACCTTGAGATCTTTGTCGATGACGATCGCGGCGCCCAAGCCGCGGGCCGCCGCCTGGAAGGTCAGAAATTGACGAAGCTTGTCCGGGTCCTGTTCGAAAACCGTTTTGCTGCGCGCGATCTCGAACGCGATGATCATGATATCCGAGCGCACGAACTGCGCATGGTCGCGCAGGTAGGCTTCCGCGACGATGAGCGAGTTCTCGACCGCAGAGCGTGTCCGTGTGGAAAACAGTCGATCAAGGCCCCGATCGAGATGTGACGCTCGCAACAATCGCAACGAGGATCGCCGGCACGGCGGCGATAACGGAGAACAACCCGACGATACGGACATGCAGGCGCGCGGCGGCACGCGCCGCTGCGCCGCGCCTGCACCACTTGCCATACCTCGCGCAGAATGATGCTGAGCAGCAGCAGCACCGTCACCGCATTTACGAGCAACAGCGTCACGACCACGTTGTGCGTGGGTGAGATTGGCGTCAGGTCGGCCAGGACGATGAAGGTGATGAAGGCGGAAAGCAGAGCCAGTCCACGACCACCGGTCCAACAGTGCGCGACTCGCTCCGCTTCGCTGGAGCGGCGCCAAGTGTTGCCTCGGCGGTGGCAGCTTGTTCGGCGGTCATAAATCCCCGGCGGAAACGCACGGGAGCAACCGCCCTATTTGGACAAGGACGCCAAAGGGCTCGAGGCCCTCCCGGGACTGATGCTTTTATACAACAATGTTGCCGAATTGCGACAAATCCGCGGCGCAAAAGACCATATTGCTGGCCTTATCAGCTGCCCCCGCGAAACACCTGGATGTCGAGATCGCGGATTTTCTTCCGCAAAGTGTTGCGGTTGAGACCCAGGAGATCGGCCGCCCGGATCTGATTTCCGCGGGTGGCTGCCAGCGCGGCCGTCAGCAGCGGGTACTCGATTTCGCGCAGAATACGGTGATAAAGCCCGGCTGGCGGCAAGCCGTCCTCGAAGCCCGTGAAATAGGCCGCGAGGTGCCGTTCGACCGCGCCGCTGAGATTTTCATCTCCCCGTGGCTCCTCGCTGCCGACAGGAAGTGCGGGCTGCGACAGTTCCGCATCGATCACTGCGCCGGTGATCGTCTCCTGCGGGTAAAGCGCCGCCAACCGGCGCGCCAGATTTTCAAGTTCGCGAACATTGCCGGGCCAGCGATGCCGCCTGAGGCGATCGAGCCCGGCCTGATCGATCTGCTTCGGCGGCAGACCTTCGCGCTGAGCCTGCGCGAAGAAGTGCCGAATGAGGTCGGGAATATCTTCGGTACGTTCGCGAAGCGGCGGCAGTCGCAGAGGAACGACGTTCAACCGGAAAAATAGATCTTCACGGAACAGGCCCTGCTGAATCAGCAGCCGAAGATCCTTGTTCGTTGCGGCGATGATCCGGACGTCGCTCTTGATGGGCGTGCGGCCACCAACGGTCGTGTACTCGCCCTGTTGCAGCACGCGCAGCAAGCGCGTCTGGGCCTCCATGGGCATGTCGCCGATTTCGTCGAGAAAAAGCGTCCCGCTTTCCGCCTGCTCGAATCGGCCTGCGCTGCGACTGTTAGCGCCGGTGAAGGCGCCCTTCTCGTGTCCGAAGAGTTCGGATCTCGATCAGGTCGCGCGGGATTGCTGCCATGTTTATGGCGACAAAACCGCTGGCACGGCGTTTCCCATAGTCGTGCAAAGCGCGCGCGACCAATTCCTTGCCCGTTCCGGACTCGCCCGAGATCATCACGGTCAGGTCGGTTTGCATCAGCCGCGCGAGCACACGGTAGATTTCCTGCATGGCCGGCGATCTTCCGACTAGCGGGATCCTTCAAACTCGTCGCTTTTCGGAATTGCCGCGCGTGGCTCTTTCGGTTCCGACAGCGCCCGGCCGACAATGCCAATCAGTTCCTTAAGGTCGAAAGGCTTCGGCAGATATTCATAGGCGCCCCTTTCCGACGCGCGGATTGCGGTCATGAAAGTATTCTGCGCGCTCATGACGACGATCGGAAGGTCGGGGCGTGCCTTGCGAATACGCGGAATCAGATCGAACGCATTCTCATCCGGCATGACGACGTCGGTGATGACCAGATCGCCGTCGCCTTGCGTAATCCAACGCCAAAGTGTTGCGGCATTGCCGGTCGACCGCACTTCGTATCCGGCACGCGAAAGCGCTTGATTGAGCACTGTGCGGATTGCTGCGTCATCGTCGGCAACCAAAATGCTTCCAGTCGGCATATCTAATCTCACGGATTGGGAACCGGCGATGCGATGTTGGTGACATTTCCGTCGCCGCTATAGATGGGCATAAGCACACGAAAGACTGTCCGCCCCGGCTGCGATTCACACTCGATGATGCCGCCATGGTCGCCCACAATCTTGGCGACCAAAGCGAGACCAAGGCCGCTGCCGCTCTGCTTTGTCGTGACGAAGGGATCAAACAGATGCGGCATCAAATCTTCTGGGACGCCCGGCCCGTTGTCTTTCACGCAGAACTCCAGAGGCAGAGAAACGCGTGTTTTGCTGCCAGGGACAGATAGGCGCACACCCGGGCGAAACGCCGTGGTGAGCTGAATTTCCCCGTCGCTTGCCCCTTCGCCGATGGCTTCGGCGGCATTCTTGAGCAGGTTAAGAAACACCTGGACGAGCTGGATCGCGATTGGCAAGGACCGGAGGCAGCGAGGGGTCGTATTCCTCGGCGAACTTGATGTGCCGGGCAAAGCCGGACTGTGCGAGCCGCTTCACGTGATCCAGGATCACGTGAATATTCACCGGCTCCCTGTCGATCGGCCGCTCGTCCGCGAAGACTTCCATGCGGTCGACAAGCTTTACGATCCGGTCTGTTTCGTCGCAGATGAGCTTGGTGAGCGGCCGATCGTCGTCGGCAGCGGATTGCTCGAGCAGTTGCGCTGCACCGCGAATGCCCGACAGCGGATTCTTGATTTCGTGGGCGAGCATGGCCGCCAATGCGATAACCGAACGCGCCGCGCCGCGATGCGTGAGCTGCCGATCCATTTTGTCGGCGATCGTACGCTCCTGCAGCATGACGATGACATGTTCCGGATATTCGGGAAGAGGCCCCACGTATAGATCGACTAGCCGCTCGCCGGGGTTTCGTGGTGTGGCCAGATCGACCTTGTATTCGTTGACCGCCGCACCGCGATGTCTCACCTGGTCAACCAACGTGAGCAAAGGCGAACCAAATGGCACCAGCTCGCGTAGCGAGTGTCGGCGCAGCAGCGACGTTGATGCATCAAAAATTGTTCGGCGGCCACGTTGGCGTCGGCGATCTTTCCGTCGGGTGACACCATGATGACCGGATGCGGAAGCGCATGCAGCATCGCATCGGCCGCTGTATTGACGATTGCGGAAATCGCTTGCGCCCGTGTCATGCCGCAGCCCTCCGACCGAAATCGTCGAAAGCCTCCGCCAACATCTGACGCGCGCGTCCTGGCTCGTCGGCGGTCAGTACACGGCCGCGATGATGCTTGAGCAGTTCGGCGGGCACATTGGCCGTGACGGCTGCCGAGTTGAGCGCCCAACCGAGATGTTTGCGGGCGTGACGACGGCCGATGGCCAGTCCATGGTGACGCAGCATTTCTCATAGAGCACAGCAATCAGATTGAATTGGTCGTTGAGCGGCGGCGTGTCGGCGCATGCGCCGGTTGTGAAGTGCCGCGCGATCTGACCGGGTAACCATGGACGCCCTTGAACAGCGCGGCCGATCATGACCGCATCAGCGCCGGAATCGACCAGGGCCTGAACAGCATCAGCGCTGGAATGGATGTCGCCATTTACAACGACGGGAATCGAAACAACTTTCTTGACTTTTCGCACCGCGCGCCAGTCGGCTCGTCCGTCAAAGAACTGACACCGGGTGCGGCCGTGAACTGTGATGAGCTTGATGCCGGCGGCTTCGGCGCGCTCCGCAAGCCCGGGCGCGTTGATGGTGGATGTGTCCCAACCAAGCCGCATCTTCAGCGTAACCGGCACCTGAACGGCATTCACCGTTGCCTCGATCAGACTCATGGCATGATCGAGGTCGCGCATCAGTGCAGAACCCGCAGCACCATTCGTCACCTGCTTTGAAGGGCAGCCCATATTGATATCGATGATGTCGGCGCCCTGCGCCTCGGCAATACGGGCGCCTTCGGCCATCCAATGGGGTTCGCAACCGGCAAGCTGCACCACGTGGATACCTATGCCGGACCCCTCACTGCGAACGCTCGCCTCGCGCTCCCCTCGCGCCAAGCCCGCGCACGCGGTCATTTCTGAAATCACCAATCCTGCCCCGAGCCTTTCCGCTAGACGGCGGAAAGGTGCGTCGGTAATGCCAGACATTGGGGCCAAAACGACGCGATTTGGGAGCACAACCGGCCCAACGGTGAGCGGATCGCCAAGCAAATAGTCCACTTCCTGTGCCGGAGGCTTCTTGCCTACCATTTAGGCTGTCCCTTTTGTTGCTCACAGATTAGCCATTTTGCTTTGCAGCGCAAGTGCTGCAATGCAAAAACTGTTCATGGTGGGTGGTGGTTACCGCGTTTCCGCCCCGCTCGGAAAGCGCTAAAGCAGAGTGGTATCAAGGAGCAGCAAATGGCGCATGTCGCAGCCATCGTAGTGGCGGCCGGTCAGGGCGTACGGGCGGGCGGCGATTTACCCAAGCAATTCCGTCGTATCTGGGGCGACACCCTGCTCCAACGCGCCCTGTCCGCCTTCGCCGGCGTTCCCGCGGTCTCCCTCGTACAACCCGTGATACGGCCCGACGACCTCACGCTCGTACGATCGCTAACTGATGGTATGGATGTGCTCGCGCCTGTTTCGGGCGGTGCCACCCGCCAGGCATCGGTACGGGCGGGTCTCGAAGCGTTGGAACCGCGAAAACCTGACATCGTGCTGGTCCATGACGCGGCCAGGCCATTTGCCAGCGCGGATCTGATTGCGCGGGCGATTGAGGCGGCCGCGCAAACGGGTGCAGCAATCCCGGCGCTGCCGGTGACAGACACGGTCAAACGCGTCAACCAGACTGGAACTATTGAAGCGACCCTCGATCGCAATGCCCTCAGGCTGGTACAAACGCCGCAGGCATTTGCTTTTCCTCCCTGCTTGAAGCACATCGGCGCGCCGCAACGCAGGGTCGCGATGATTTCACCGACGATGCGGCGCTCGCAGAATGGGCCGGAATGAAAGTCAGCGTATTTGAAGGAGAGCCTGGAAACATCAAGCTCACGACGCCGGACGATTTCGTGCGCGCTGAGGCCATGCAGGCGGCTTCCTTTGGTGATGTGCGCACGGGCTCAGGCTTCGACGTGCACGCTTTCGGACCAGGAGATCACGTCACTTTAGGCGGCATTCGAATTCCCTGCGACAACGCTCTCACCGGACATTCGGACGCCGACGTTGCGCTTCACGCGCTGACCGATGCGATCCTTGGTGCGCTCGCCGACGGCGACATTGGCGCACACTTTCCACCGAGCGATCCGCAATGGCGCGGAGCATCTTCCGATCGCTTTCTTGCTTTCGCGGCCGATCGGGTGCGTGCACGGGGTGGCCTTATCGCGCATCTCGATCTCACGATTGTTTGCGAGTTTCCACGCATATCCACCCATCGCGACGCCATGCGGGCGAACATCGCCAGGATCGCGGGCATTGACGTAGGGCGTGTTGCAGTGAAGGCGACAACAAGCGAAAAGCTCGGCTTCACCGGCCGTGGCGAAGGTATTGTGGCCTACGCGACTGCAACTGTCCGGCTCCCGTGGGCTGATACATGGCGGACAAAGAATACTTGTCGCAGCTGAGACCGTGCTCAATCTCTGCAAATCGAAAAAGCTCACGCTGGCGACAGCCGAGTCCTGCACCGGCGGTCTGGTGGCCGCAGCCCTCAGTGAAATTCCTGGGTCTTCACTGGTCCTCGACCGCGGCTTTGTGACCTATTCAAACGAAGCCAAGCAGCAAATGCTCGGAGTAACGCCGGCAACCATCGACGTCTACGGCGCGGTGAGCACCGCGTGTGCCGAGGAAATGGCCAAAGGCGCTCTGGCGCACGCGTCAGTCGATCTTGCGATCTCGATAACCGGAATCGCAGGACCTACGGGCGCGGTTCGCGGAAAACCTATTGGACTTGTCTATTTCTGCGCAGCATCACGCAGCGGCCGCGTAATCGCCCACTATCGCAAATATGGCGACATCGGCCGCGCCAATGTGCGGCGAGAATGCGTTCTGCAGGCACTGGCTATGCTTCAGGAGTTGGCCGAAAAGGAAGAGCCTCGCCCGCCCGGCGGAAAAAGCTAGCGGCCGTATATCTCATCCGCCCTCTGCTCGAAGGCAACGGCAAAACGCCGGAAGGCCGCGTCGAACATTGCTCCCATCAGCATCGCAAGTGTCCGGCTTCTGAATTCGTAGTCTATAAAGAATTCAACGTCGCAGACCTTGGTTTCGACCGAATAAAAGGTCCAACGATTCTGCATCCGCTTGAACGGACCGTCCAGATATTCGACCAAAATCGTCAGGCTTTGCCGGTCCAGTGTGACGCGGCTTGTGAATGTTTCACGAATGACCTTGTAGGCAACGGTCATGTCCGCGACCAGGACCGTACGTCCGTCTTTCTCCGCACGGGTCTTGACTGTAAGCGCGCTGCATAACGGGACGAATTGCGGGTACTTCTCGACGTCCGCCACCAGATCGAACATGTCGGTAGCAGCGTGACGGACGCGTCGCTTCGTTGAGAATTGAGGCATTGAGCTCTTAACGAGCGGCCCGCGCGGCTTTCAGTCGCGCAAAGTCATCGCCGGCATGATGCGATGAACGGGTTAAGGGCGAAGCGGCAACCATCAGGAAGCCCTTGCTGTAAGCAATTGCCTCAACGCTCTTGAACTCGTCCGGCGGCACGAAACGTTTGACTTCATGATGTTTGCGCGTGGGCTGGAGATATTGCCCGACGGTAAGGAAATCGACTTGGGCCGAGCGAAGATCATCCATGACCTGCAGGACCTCGTTCCGCTCCTCACCCAGACCGACCATGATCCCCGATTTGGTGAACATCGTCGGATCGAGCTCCTTCACCCGCTGCAAAAGTCGCAAAGAGTGAAAATACCGAGCGCCGGGGCGCACCGTCAGATAGAGCGAAGGTACCGTTTCCAAATTGTGATTGAACACATCGGGTCGAGCCTCAACGACCGCCTCAAGCGCGCCGTCCTTGCGGAGAAAATCCGGGTCAGAACTTCAATGGTGGTCTGTGGGCAGCGCGCACGGATGGCCCGAATGGTCTCAGCAAAGTGTCCCGCTCCGCCGTCGGCGAGATCGTCGCGATCCACCGAGGTGACGACAATGTGGGCGAGGCCAAGCTTCGCCGTTGCATCAGCAACGCGCGCCGGTTCATTTGGATCGAGCGCGCCGGGAAGCCCGGTTTTGACATTGCAGAAGGCACACGCGCGCGTGCAAGTGTCGCCCATGATCATGAACGTCGCGTGCTTTTTCTCCCAGCATTCGCCGATATTCGGGCAGCCCGCCTCTTCACACACGGTGTGCAGACCGTTTTCGCGCATCAGCTTTTGCGTGGCGAAATAGCCGGGCGAGACCGGCGCCTTGACGCGAGATCCAGTCGGGCTTCGGCGAAACAGGTGAATCCGGCTTGTACGCCTTTTCGGGTGGCGCGGCCGCGGGTTGTTCACGAGATCGAGGACGACCGCCATGGCTTCTACTTACGGCTGCGGGTGCGTCCCCGCAAGGTCGCGCGATTACGCTTTTCGGATCGCCCGCCAGATCAGAAGAAATACGATGGCGCCGATGGTGGCGGTAATCAGATTCCCCAGAAATCCGGCACGACTTCCAGTCGAAGCTTTCAAAAAGGAAGCCACCAACGATGGCGCCCACAAGCCCCACCGCGAGATTGTACAATAACCCTCCACGCCCGCCGAGAATTTGCGTGGCAAGCCAGCCGGCGAGCAATCCGACGATGATCCAGGCGACAATGCCCACGGTCTTCTCCCGAATTGAGGTGCGGCGAGAAATGGAAATCTATACAACTGGCTGCGAAATGGGAGCGCTGCACTCGGCCATCGCCGCCGCCCCATCAAGGCCGTGACGAAAGCTTCAGGACGACGTTCGAAAGCGAGTGGCCATGCGCTCATCCTCGGCGTTTACGTCGCCGCAGTGTTTTTGAGCGCGTTGTTGCTTTTTGGCGTCCAACCAATGTTCACGCGCATGGTGCTGCCGCGACTTAGGTGGCTCGCCATCCGTGTGGTCGGTAGCGATGGTTTTCTTTTCAGTCAATGCTGCTTGTGGGCTATGCCTACGCGCACCTTTTGATGAGTTCGCGGAACCGTTACGTCCCCATCGTCGTCCATATTGCTCTGCTAATTGTTGCTGCCCTTACCCTTCCGCTCTCGATTGCGGACTCTGGGGCACGCCTCCGACCGGTGCCGCCGCGCCATTCTGGCTGCTCGGATTGTTCGCGGTGTCGATCGGTTTGCCATTCTTTGCGCTCGCGGCCAACAATCCACTTATGCAGGCATGGTTCGCCGAAACGCGCCATCCCGACGCGCGGGACCCATACTTCCTGTACGCAGCTTCCAATATCGGCAGTTTTCTCGCGCTGCTGTCTTATCCGATCTTGTTCGAACCGGTCTTCACGCTGCGCGCACAAGGCCGGCTGTGGACTATCGCCTTCACGGTGCTTGATCGTGCTGATCGCCGGCTGCGGCGCACTGATGCTTCGCAATCGGCGTCGCATCGCCGCAAGCAAAAACTGCGGCTGACACCAAACCGGGCTGGGCTGTCATCGGCCGTTGGATTTTCATCTCAGCCGTGCCATCGGGGCTCCTCGTCGCGGTCACGGCCTATGTCTCGACCGATATTGCCGCCGCGCCCTTGCTATGGGTCATCCCGCTATCGCTCTACCTGCTCACGTGGATTCTCGTGTTTCAGCGACGGCCGCTGATTCCGCACAGGATCATGTTGCTGTTGCAACCATTCGCGATCGCAGGGATCGTTCTTCTGCTCTATTACGCCGGTTGGTGCCGCTGCTCGACAGTTTGGCGGCGCATCTCGTGGCCTTTTTCATCATCGCAATGGCTTGCCATGGTGAGCTCCGCGAACGCGCCCGGCGCCGCAACACCTGACGACGTTTTACGTCTCGCTGTCTTTTGGCGGCATGGTCGGCGGCCTGTTCTCCGGTCTGCTGGCACCTTACGCGTTCTCGTGGATCGCCGAATATCCGATTCTGCGGCGATTGCCGTTTTGTGCCGTCCCTTCGGACAAGAGGGCTGGAAACCATTCGAGCGCCTGTTGTGGCCGCTTGCCCCCTCCTGTTGGCCGCAGATCAAAGCGCGCTTCTGGCCCGTCGCTATGGTCATTGGGCTCGCCTTGCTGTTTTCACGCCATATCGGCTTTTGACCTTGACGAAGATCCCCAACTTCTCAAGGTCATCATTCTAGCATTGGCCGCTGCATCGCTTGTCTTGCTCCGCGACCCTCCAAAATCGGCATTCGCGGTGGCCCTGGCCCTGGCCATGATCTGGCTGTACCCGCCCAGCGAGACACATCCTGAATCGGTGCGCAGTTTTTTGGTGTCCACAAAATTTACGAAAGCGAGGACGGACGTTTCCGATCTTGAAGCACGGATCAACCATCCATGGCGCCCAGCAGCTCGAAAACGATAATGGCGAACCAGCGACGGGGCGGCCGAAACCGATCACCTACTATCACGACAAATCGGCGATGAGCCGGGTGATCGAGGCCCTGCGTGCGCGCAAGGGCGGACCGTTGCAGGTTGGCGTTATCGGACTCGGAACCGGAACGTTAGCGTGCCTCAGTGCGCCGGGTGAAACCTGGCGCTTCTTCGAAATCGATCCCACCATCGTCGAGATCGCCCGCGACTCGAACCGCTTCACTTTCCTGTCGTCATGTGCGCCGCAGCTGCCGATCGTGATCGGCGACGCCAGGCTGACTTTGACGAAGGAGCCGGATCATCGATACGATCTCATCATCGTCGATGCCTACTCGTCAGATGCGATCCCTGTGCATCTGGCGACGACTGAGGCGATGGCGCTCTACAAATCCAAGCTTACGCCCCACGGCGTCGTCTTGATGCACATCTCAAACCGGCATCTGGAGTTGCGCAGCGTGGTTGAAGGTATTGCCGCCGCCAACGGGCTCAAGACCTGGATCTGGAGACGCGACAAGGATGAGGCTGACGACGGAAACTTCGTTTTCACATCCGACGTCGCAATTTCCGCGGAAAACGCCGTGGACATCGGCACGCTCGCGCGTGACGGCTCTTGGGTTTGGAACACGCCCGATCCCGCAGTGCGAACCTGGACTGACGACTATTCTAATGTGGCCGGCGCGATCTGGCGTAAATATGCCAGATAATTTGCCTTGTCACATGTTCAGTACCCGACCATACGCATCAAGCACCGCTTCCTTCATCATCTCCGACAGTGTCGGGTGCGGGAAGATCGTGTGCATCAGCTCTTCTTCGGTGGTCTCCAGGTTCATTGCGACCACATAGCCCTGGATCAGTTCCGTGACCTCTGCGCCAACCATGTGCGCGCCGAGCAATTGACCCGTCTTTTTGTCAAAGATGACCTTGACCAGTCCCTGATCTTCCCCAGCGCAATCGCTTTTCCATTGCCCACGAACGGAAAGCGACCAACTCGCACGTCCATTTTCTTCTCTTTGGCAGCCTGCTCGGTCAAGCCGACTGAAGCGATCTGCGGCGAACAATACGTACAGCCGGGGATCATGAGCTTGTTCATGGGGTGCGGGCTTAGGCCTTTGATTGCCTCGATGCAGACGACACCCTCATGCTCAGCCTTGTGGGCGAGCATCGGCGGTCCCGATACGTCTCCGATCGCGTAGATTTCCGGAATATTGGTCTTGTTGAATTGGTCGACGACGATAATCCCACGATCCGTCTTAACCCCGAGCTTCTCCAGCCCAAGGTTTTCGATGTTGCCTACGACCCCGACTGCAGAAATGACCCGCTCGACGGTGATCGACTCCGTCTTGCCGCCTTCCTCGATCGTAGCGGTTACGCTGTCGGCCTTTTTGTCCAGCTTGGTCACTTTCGCTTTCGTGTGGATCTTGATGCCCTGCTTTTCGAAACTCTTGCGTGCAAACGTCTGAATCTCATGATCTTCGACCGGCAAGAATCTGCGGCAAGACTTCCACGATCGTGACTTCGGAGCCAAGCGTCCGATAGAACGATGCAAACTCGATCCCGATGGCTCCTGAGCCGATCACCAACAGTGTTTTTGGCACGCGATCGGGAACCATGGCTTCGAAGTAAGTCCACACCAGCTTCTTGTCGGGTTCGATGCCAGGCAACACGCGGGGTCGCGCGCCGGTCGCAATGATGATGTGCTTTGCCTGGTATTGACCGGCGCCGAGCGCGCCTTTGGCGCTTCGCTCTTTGAGGCTTTCACCGAAACCTTGCCGGGCGCATCGATCGAGGCTTCACCCCAAATGACCGAGACCTTGTTCTTCTTCATCAGGAAGCCGACACCATCGTTGAGCCGCTTTGACACTGCGCGTGACCGCTGCACGACAGCCTTCGGATCGTAGGCGACATTGTCAGCCTTCAGGCCGTAGTCTTTGCGTGCTGGAGATAATGAAAGACTTCCGCAGAACGCAGCAGGGCCTTTGGTCGGGATGCAACCCCAGTTGAGAGCAAATGCCGCCGAGGTAATCGCGCTTCGACGATCGCCGTCTTGAAACCAAGTTGCGCCGCGCGAATGGCCGGTGACGTAGCCGCCGGGGCCGGAACCGATGATCAGGACATCAAGAATTCGTGTCAGCCATACGCCCGTCCGCCTCCTTCGCGACCCCGATTGAATGTAGCTCAAATTAGGCATGTAATAACCGCCATAACAGGGGAGACGTCATGAGCAGGACAATGAGCCGCCTTGCGGCTATCGCAGTCTTTCTGATCGCGCAAGCGGGCCTTGTGACAGCCGCCGAAGTCAAAGTGTTCAGCACCATCGGCGTGCAAGCCGCCCTCGAAGAACTGGCGCCAAAGTTTGAGCAGGCAACCGGCAGCAAACTCAATATCACCTGGGCCACCGCTGCCATCCTGGTCAAACGTGTTCAGGCCGGCGAGACCGCGGATCTGATGGTTTTGACCAAGCAAAGCCTCGACGCGCTCACAAAGGACAACAAGACGACTGCCGGCGCCGACGCGGTTTTCGCAAGCTCTGGCATGGCTGTGGTTGTGAAAAAGGGCGCACCCAAACCGGACATCTCCACACCGGACGCCTTCAAGCAGGCTCTGATCAACGCAAAAACCATCGCCTATTCCGATCCGGCTGCTGGTGGCGCACAGCGGGCGTTTACTTCGCCAAGCTGCTCGAGCGTATGGGCATCGCGGATCAGATGAAGGCTAAGACGAGGCATCCACCCCCGAGCGGCAATTCGGCCAACCTCGTCGTTAACGGGCGAAGCCGATCTCGCCATCCAGCAGGAACCCGAGGTGATGTCGGTGGCAGGCATCGACATGGTCGGGCCGCCGCCCGCCGATCTCACACAACATCACGGCTTACTGCAGCCGGTATTGGCGCGGGTAGCTCAACAGGCCGACGCGGCGACTGCGCTGATCCGTTTCCTGCATTCGCCGGAAGCGTGCCGCTGTTCAAGGCGAAGGGACTCAAACCGGCGGACGCGCCGAAAGGAACCTAGCCGGCGAATTAAGTAACGTACTGAGCGATACCGTTGGCCGAACGACCAGTTTTCCTTGTCAACCTCTACGGAGGTTGATGAAGACGTCCTGCGGCCGCAATCCGGGCTGCTGCAGCGAGCAACTCGACGATGCGCGCAAAAAGCGCTTTCTTCTGATCGACGTTGCGCGAATTGGTGACGGTGAGCTGGATCAGCACCAGATCATCCGTGCGTTCGATGCTCGAGGTAAGCTCTTGCTGTAGAAAAGCCGTCTTCATCGTGTTCGGTTACGACCATGAAGCGATCTTCATCCGGCACTGATGAATGTCTCGCGCATCGCGCGATAGATAGCCGTCACCGATGGCCTTTTTGTAGGCGGGCGGATTTGCCCTTTCGCAGGTCGATCCGGACCAACGGCATCAGTTACGACCATCATCACTGGGTTCTCAATCAACGTCTTGAACGCACCGATGAGTTCAGCACCGAGCGCGCCATCGACCGCGCGGTGATCGCAGGACAGCGTCACGCTCATGATCGTCGCCGGCCTCGATTTTGCCGTTGCGCACCACTGCGCGTTCTTCGCCCACGCCGACCGCCAAAATGGTCGATTGCGGTGGGTTGATGACGGCGGTGAAATCCTTAATGCCGTACATGCCGAGGTTCGATACCGACGACGTCCCTCCCTGGTACTCATGCGGCTTGAGCTTGCGATCCCGCGCTCGCTTCGCCAGGTCACGCATCTCGTTTGAGATCGTCGATAGAGATTTGCTTTCGGCATTGCGCACGATCGAGTGTGATGAGACCGCCGGGCAAAGCCACGGCCACGCCGATGTCCGAATGCTTGTGCTTGAGCATGACCGGCTTCGGTCCAGCTCACATTTGCGTCCGGAATGCGCTGGAGCGCGAGTGCGAGCGCCTTGATGACGAAATCGTTGACCGAGAGCTTGTAGGCCGGCTTGCCGTCTTTGTTCTGGGCGCAGCAGCGTTGATTTCCTCGCGCGCAGCCATCAGTCGCCCGATGTCGCAATCCATCGTTTCGTAGAAATGCGGTATCGTCTGCACTGACGCCGTCAGGCCGCTGCGCGATCGTACGGCGCATGCCGTCATGCGGAATCAGTTCGTACGACCCCTTCCTCGTAAAGCGCGCGAATCTGCGCATCCGACATCGCCGGCGCCACGAGGCCGGCACCCCGCCGGGGCGGCGCTGGTGCGTACGCAATCCCTTGCCGGACTTTGCTTGCTCAATGTCCCGCGCGATGACGCGGCCGTGCGGACCCGGAGCCCTGCACGCGGTTGAGGTCGATGTTGGATCCCATCGCCAGGCGACGCGCCAAAGGCGAAGAGAAAATACGGTTATGCCCGGCGGTAGCTGAACACTTTCGCCGTCTTTGAACGAGGCTGGCCTGACTTTGCGCCGCCGGCGTAGCCCGAGTTTCAGGGGCCGGAGCGGCCTGTTTGTGCGTCAGGCATTTTGGTCTCTTGCTGCGCAGCTGGGCGCTTTAGCGCGGTGGCACTCGCCGCCGCACTTGCAGCGCCGTCCTCGCCTTCGCCTGCGAGCACGGCAATGAGCGAATTCAACGGCGACGTCCTGGGTCCCCTCAGGTACGACGATCTTTGCGAGCGTGCCGTCATCGACGGCCTCATACTCCATGGTCGCCTTATCGGTCTCGATCTCGCGCAATGACGTCGCCCGACTTGATCTTGTCGCCTTCCTTCTTGAGCCAGCTTGGCAGATTGCCCTTTTCCATCGTGGGCGACAGCGCCGGCATGAGGATGTTGGTGGGCATCGCGCTGGCCTACCGATAGCAGAACGGCCTTGGCCGCCTCGACGACTTCGACGACCGACGGCAGCGCCAAGCTTTTCAAGATTGGCGGCGTAAGGCATCGGCACGTCTTTTCCGGATACGCGCGCGACCGGCGCATCGAGATAATCGAAAGCGTGCTCCATGACGCGCGCGCGTGACTCTGCGCCCACGCCGGACTTTGCTGCCAGCCCTCCTCTACAGTCACAGGCGCGTCCGGTCTTCTGCACCGAGGCGATAATGGTTTCGGTGTCCATCGGCTTGAGCGTGCGCAGGTCGATCACCTCGGCATCGATGCCGTCTTTGGCCAGTTCATCGGCCGCCTTGAGGGCATAGCTCATGCCCATCGACCAGCGAGATGATCGTCACATCGTTTCCCGGCCGAGCGATTTTCGCCTTACCGATCGGCAGGACAAAGTCATCGAGCTTCGGCACCGGCGACGGAGTGGCCGTAGAGAATCTCGTTTTCAAGGAAGATCACCGGATTGAGATCGCGGATCGCGGCCTTCAGCAAGCCCTTGGCATCGGCCGCGGTGGATGGCGAAATCACCTTCAGGCCCGGAACGTGCGAATACCAGGCCGAATAGTCCTGGCTGTGCTGCGCGGCGACGCGTGCTGCAGCCCATTCGGACCGCGGAAACACAATCTGGCAACCCATCTGTCCGCCCGACATGTACAAAGTCTTGGCGGCGGAATTGATCAGCTGGTCCATCGCCTGCATGGCGAAGTTGAATGTCATGAATTCAACGACCGGTTTCGAGTCCTGCGAGTGCCGCGCCGATGCCCAGGCCCGCAAAACCGTGTTCGGTGATCGGTGTGTCGATCACGCGTCTCGCACCGAACTCCTGCAACAGGCCCTGCGTGACCTTGTACGCACCCTGATATTCGGCGACTTCCTCGCCCATCACGAAGACGTCCTTGTCGCGTCGCATTTCCTCCGCCATCGGCGTCGCGCAAAGCGCTTCGCGCATGGTCATCGTGACCATCTCGGTGCCTTCGGGAATATCAGGATCGCTTGCGCACCTGCGGCGCCGGCGCATCCGGAGCCTTCGGTGCCTTGGCGCAGGCGCTTCCTGTGCTTTCGGCCTGGCTCTTCTGAGCTTTTGCCGGCGGCCGCCGGTTTCGCTGGCCTGCCGCTTTATCGCGGCCTCTGTCCTCGCCCTCGCCGAGGATCGACGGCGATCGGGCGTATTGACCGCGACATCGGCGGTACCTTCGGGCACAAGAATTTTTCCGAGCGTGCCCTCGTCCGCCGCCTCGACTTCCATCGTTGCCTTGTCGGTCTCGATTTCGGCGATCACATCGCCTGATTTGACCTTGTCGCCCTCCTTCTTGAGCCATTTCGCAAGATTGCCCTTCTCCATCGTCGGAGAGAGCGCAGGCATGAGGACTTCGGTCGGCATGACGTCTATTGCTTTCCGGACAACAGGAACTCAGCGATAAACGTTGGTATAAAGTTCTGACACGTCCGGCTCTGGATCATGCGTGGCGAACTCCGCCGCCTCGTTGATCAGGTCACGGACTTCGCCGTCGATCCTCTTGAGTGCATCCTCGCTGGCAAATTTTCTGTCCAGGATGCGTTGACGCGCCATGTCGATCGGATCGTGATGTGTGCGCACTTCGTCGACCTCCTCGCGGGTGCGGTACTTTGCCGGATCCGACATCGAATGTCCGCGATAGCGATAGGTGAGCATTTCGAGAATATAGGGGCCTTTGCCGGATCGGCACCACTGCGGCCGCCTGCTCGCCTGCGGCCTTCACGGCGCGCACGTCCATGCCGTCCACCTGGTCGCCGGGAATATTGAACGACAATCCGCGGCGAGACAGGTTTACTTCGGCGGACGGAGCGCGTGATCGATGTGCCCATGGCGTAACGATTGTTCTCGATTACGTAGATCACCGGCAGCTTCCAGAGTTCCGCCATGTTGAAACTCTCATAGACCTGACCCTGGTTAGCCGCGCCGTCGCCGAAATAAGTAACGCTGAGGTTTTTGTTGTTCGCGGTAACGATTGGCAAAGGACAGGCCCGTCCCGAGCGGAACCTGCGCGCCGACAATGCCGTGGCCGCCGTAGAAGCCCTTCTCCACGCTGAACATGTGCATGGAGCCGCCCTTGCCTCTGGAATACCCATGCGCGCGACCGGTGAGTTCGGCCATGACGCCCTTCGGGTCCATGCCTGTTGCAATCATATGGCCGTGGTCGCGGTAGCCTGTGATGACCTGATCGCCTCCGTTGAGAACCATCTGCATGCCAACGACCACCGCTTCCTGGCCGATATACAGATGGCAAAAGCCGCCAATCAGACCCATGCCATACATCTGCCCCGCCTTTTCCTCGAAACGGCGGATGGTCAGCATGGTCCGATAGGCGGAGAGCTCCTGCTCTTTGCTGAAATCGGCGACGGGCTTGGCGTCGGCAGCTCTGAATTTTTGGGCGACCGCCATTGCACCTCCTGCGAAAGCGTCCGGCTACTGTGACGGGGCGTCGGTGAGGCTTCAAACCCCAATAGCTTAAATCGCCCGGCGGCGAGCGCGCGAGACCGTCGCGGAATTGCGCAAAACAGGCTGAAATTGGCTAAAATTTCAAACCGTACCGTGGGTGACGCCCATGCCCGGTTGCGTTCGCTATCGGGGGCGCAAAGCAGGAGGGTCATCGCGTGGGTCGGCATAGCCAGACCAGGTGCGGGCACGTTCGTCCAGCATATCGGGATCGATGCTGTCGGCACGCAGAAGCGCGAACCTCGACGTCTCCCAGTGCGTCCTTTCAGCTTTGAGCTCCGGCAAGTTCACCTTCATGGCGGCAAGCTGTTGCTCGAGGTCCCGCTGGAAGCGCAAGCCCAGATTGCCGGTAGGCCTGCCGCGAAAGAACAGAACAGGGCGACAAAATATAAAGACCGAGCACGGTCAAAACGGCGGCGGCGGCGATGAGTTACCACGACGCGCCAAGATCGCAAGCCCGTTAAAGCGGCTTTTAAATTTGAACTTTTGTGATTGCTTGAAGTAACCTTTTTACCGCCGCCCTGCGCCGCCGGAATCCTAGCCGCGCGGTTCACAGAAAAGAGGTCCAGCATCGACTGCGGAGGCTGACCGTCCCGTAATGATTTTGTAGCCAGTTTGTTTGCTGCAGCTCGTTCCGACGCCGGTAGTAGCAGTATTATGCCCCGCCCCCAGTGCCACGCAGGATTCTCGCCTTCCGAGCTGGGCGTCTAACAATGCCATGTATCACCGGTCCATCAGGAGCGGGTCAATTTATCCTTGTGGGCAAATTCATATTTCTGTATCCGATCCAGATTATTGCTGCTTCCCTTAGCGGCCTTGTCGTGCTCGGTCCCGTATTAGCTTGGTGCTAGATCCAGAATAAGTTTGTTGAGCACGAAAATTGGTCGCCAAGCGCTTTACAGAAAGATAAAAGGTAGAACTTCTAGGTACTTCGTGACTGACAAATAGTCAGCAATCAGAGTCATCATGCTTACCTGGTCGCGAACTGGCCTGATGGAACGCGTTAAAAGCCGCGCGAACCTCGCAAAGGTATAGCTTTTGGACAGCGCAATCGTGATCTGCGCTTTCGAGATATTGAACCCGTCCGGCAATCTTTCGTGAATGATCGTGCCGATGGCTGGTGTTGGCATCGTTCCTTCGGGAGATAAAAGCCGGACCGTGATGTCTTCCAATGCGTGTCAGTATGCGGCGTGATGAGGTAGCCGGGAATGTCCCGGCCAGTGAATCGGATCGGCATACATGCCGACTTTGGCGAAATTGCACACCGAAGCGTTTCGATGAACCCAGGCGCAAGACGCCGAATGAACGCCTGCTTGACGGACTCGGAGCATAACGCGCGCCCGACCACGTCCCATAGACCGCGCTTTCGGCGGGCAGGTTTCGAATGTATTCCGAAACAGATCGATCTTCACGCGGGTGTGGGTGCCATCCTCGAGATCGTGTCCCTTGCTTCGGCCATGCATCGGGCGATAGTCGCCGGACTCGGGCATGAGAGTCAGAATCTGCGCATACACATCGTCGGGAAACACGCGGTCGAATTCCAGATGGAAGAATGGTTTTTCAACCGCCTGCGCTCCATCAATCGACGCCACCGATGAAATTGGCCAGGCGCTCGGCGGCCCGGCGACGGTCGTAAGCTGAAAGCGTCGTAGTCTGGTCCATCACGGTAACTCAAGTTTGCGTGTTTCGATGAACAATTTGCAGGCGAAAATGGCGGTCAAAGGCAAGGTCGCAAACGCCAGCGAATTACCGTCGCGATCTCAAGACCTCGCGTCCTGGCATATTTCGCCTGCGAACCGAGTTCCTCCTCGATCCGCAGCAATTGATTGTACTTGGCCGTTCTGTCAGATCGGGCAAGCGATCCGGTTTTGATTTGGCCGCAATTCGTGGCGACGGCGCAGATCGGCGATAGTGGAATCTTCAGTCTCACCTGAGCGGTGTGACATCACGGCGCGTAGCCAGCTTTGTGTGCCATTTCGACGGCGGCGAGCGCGTTTCGGTGAGCGTGCCGATCTGGTTGACCTTCACCAGGATGGAATTGGCGATGCCGTCCTTTACTCCTTTGGCCAATCGCGTGACGTTGGTAACGAACAAATCGTCGCCCACGAGCTGGCACTTTTTCCCGACCAGATCGGTCAGAATTTTCCAACCTTCCCAGTCGTCTTCAGACATTCCGTCTTCGATCGAGACAATAGGATAGCGCTCCGATCAGGCCAGCAAAGATATTTCGCCTGATCCTGGCGCGAGCGCTTCTTGCCTTCGCCTTCGTAGACGTAGGTTCCATCCTTGAAAAAATTCTGTCGCCGCGCAGTCGAGTGCCAGCATCACATCGTCGCCGGCCTTGTAGCCCGCCTTGTCGATCGCCTGCATGACGAAATCGAGCGCGGCTTCCGCCGATTTGAGGTTCGGAGCGAACCCGCCTTCGTCACCAACATTGGTGTTGAGCTTGGCCGCATGAGCTGCGCCTTGAGGGTGTGGAAAATCTCGGCACCGACCGCGCAGGGCCTCGGCAAAATGTCGGTGCCCTGACCGGCATGATCACTGAATTCCTGGAAGTCGATCGGGTTGTCGGCGTGCACCCCGCCATTGACGATATTCATCATCGGCACCGGCAGCGTGCGCGCAGCCGTGCCTCCGACGTATCGATAGAGCGGCGCCTTTGCTGGCGGCGGCCGGCAGCCTTCGCAACGGCGAGCGATACCCCGAGGATTGCGTTGGCGCTCCAGCCGGCTTTTGTTTGAGCGTGCCATCAAGAGTAACCAGGGTTTGGTCGATCTTTGGGCTGCGCCCGGCGTCCATTCCGCCAACCGCGTCGTAGATCTCGCCGTTGACCGCATCGATGGCCTCGTGCCCACCCCTTGCCGCCGTATCGTGCCTTGTCGCCGTCGCGCAGCTCGACCGCTTCGGTGCGCTCCGGTCGAGGCTCCTCGACGGAACAGCGGCGCGGCCCCTGGAGCCGTCTTGGAGGATGACGTCGACCTCTCCACAGTCGGATTGCCCCGGCTGTCGAGGATTTCACGGCCGATAATGTCGTGTGATGACGGCGGTCATGGACGGGCCCGGTACTGGTGATGCGGGGCTTCTACAGGATCGATTATCCAGTGACTATCATTGTTTTCATTGATAATTGCCCCTCATGTCGCGTGTATGTCGCGTTGCTAGCACCCTCAGCCGATCAATAACTTAAGACACGACAACAGGACCACTAGCCCCGAATGTATTCACGCCAGCAGCAGCTTTTCCGCTTCCGCCATTTCACGCCCGTCGCCAGTGCGTGGAAATAAGTGGCCATAGACATCCGAGGTCATGAGGACCGATGAGTGTCCGAGCCGATCCTGTACCGTCTTCAACGGCAACTCTAACCCGCCATCAGCTTTCCGGTTGATGAGCCATGAGGCATAAATGCCGTAAGGCATGCAGGTGTCGTAGTTCGCTTCGCCCTTATCGTCCACAACACCCGCCGCAACCATCGTAGGCCAGCACGTAACGCTTACACGGTGTGCGTGATCCCACAGCTTGCCCAGAGTATTCGGGAATACTAAACCCAGTTCGCCCTTCGGACAGGCCAGCCGCTATTCCTTCAGCGTGTTCGCAATGAGTGGCCCCACCGTGGATGACGCGCTCAGCCGGACTCGGATTTAGGCTTGCCGATCTCGTTATAGCGGCTCGGCACGCATGGGAACATGCGGTTCGCCATTCTTGAGATCGACATCGGACCAGCGTAACCCGCGTAGTTCTCGAACTACGCAGGCCGGTGAATATCACCGTGACGAAGGACAGGCGAACCCGGCCAGTTGCGGCATGGACAACGCGCTGATCTCGTCGGGAGTGGAATATCGACGCCACTTTGAGTTTTGATCTGGCGCGATTGTCGCGTTTCGACCGAGACGCCGAGCGCGACATTCTGAGCCGTATTGCCCCGAGCTCGATGTTGCTGCGAGTGAGTTGTGGAAATGCGGCGGGATGGCAGTTAATCGGCTGAATGGTCTCACTGAGAAGCGTGGTCGCGATGCCAAGCTCATTGATTGGTTCTCGATGAACTTACAGCCGAGTGCCCAAAGAAGATTGGCCCGCAACATGAATGACTGGCCGCGATCTCGGAGAATCGCGGGATGATTGGGTGGAATTGTTCGGCCTCAATCTGTATTAGCCGTAACATGACAGCCCCAGATAATGCGCTCTCGTTCTGGAAGCAGGCTACAGAGATCCGCTTGGTCGTTTGAGGAAATCGATGACCAAATTCTTCGCCGGTTTGACTCCGGATTGTTCTATTGGGATTTGCGTCACTTCGTACGCGGCCACAATAGTCGGCAATACCCCGACCCTTGAAGGCTGGACGTGCTGACGTATGGTGACAACACAATCTGCACTGACCCGGAGGTCAATTTCTAAAGACAAAAGAAATTGAATGCGCGGGAGCGCGATCCGCGCGACCGCCATTGACCCCCGAATCTAGCTTTGAGACTTTGCCGCTATGACGCAATCATCTTCAGCGGTCTCACCGGCAAGCTCGATCTGTTACGCGTCAGCTGTGGTGAGAAGTGCGGGGGCGACGGTCGTTAATTTACTATACGGCGCTTACGGCCCACTGCACAGGTATTTGTGAGCGTTGTGACGACGCGGTAATCCGCAAACCTTTACCGTCAGACATCAGCGATGATACCTCAGGCCGAAATCGCCCTACCGTATCGTCCCATTGTGCTTTCAAAATTGAAAACTTGTTAGAATGGCTGCACGCCGCTCGCATAACTCTGTTCGACCTTCCAAATTGGCTCACGCCAAGCGAGCTTGCCGTTCCCGAACAAGTCCTATGAACGCTGAAATCACCATCAAATGTTTGCCCGACGTGCGAGGAGCCTGCTTCCACAAAAACTTAAGAAATCGGGACCCCGTGACCCAATCTGAAAATTATGAGTCTGGTGATCCCGGAGTCGGCTCAAATTCGTATCCGTTGCGTTTCGCTAGGGAGCGCGCGTCACCTTGGCTCATACCCAGCGTGAAACCGAAATGTTCAGCTGCGTTTGCGGTGGAGGCAGCACCGCAAGAGTCATCACCTGCCGCGATGAGAGCACTACCGCCCAACATTCTGAAACATTGATAGGCTTCCCCGACTCTCGAGATGACGCCAGTAGCCTAGCCTCACAACTAGAGCAGGAGTCTTTAGCGAATTAGAGCGGCATTCGTCGCCTCAAAACAGCCGCCAAAAAATAACTAGAGGTAGAACTGATAATCGGAAACCTACGCCGATCAGAAAAACTAATGGGCCCCTGCGGCAGGCGTACCAATAATTGCTTTAATTGTCGTCGCCAGCGTGTTTGCTGCGAGGGATGCGCGCCATCTGACTATGATTAGGGCAGCCCCAGCTTTGGCGATGATGTCCGTCATCACAAAAAACCGCTTTCGACCCCTGCCTGATAGACGGCGCTCGCCTAATATACGGCTCGCCACCATGGTGCGGCCTGCTCCGGTGATAGCGCCGACATACAGCGGATGAAATTGCGCCATGCGGTGGCAGGTGCCGAGATCGGCGAGCGGTGCTGTAAACGCCCTGCTTCTTGTTGCGGCTAAAAGGCCGCCGCCGCTGACGTTGGCCCGATTGCCGTAAACCGCGGGTAGCTTGTCTCGGCGCGATCTGAATAAGCAGTTCCAGCCAATCTGCTTGGTGGGCAGCGAGCGCCCGACGAAACAACATGTAGCGACCCCGTTGTCGAAGGCTGTGAAGTGTGTTGCCGAAATACAACCACAGGGATTGCCAGCGGTACAAACACCTCCGGCTAAGATGTTCACATGCGGGGCCCCATGAAAAATTCCTGATTGCGGTTTGTTCGATTGTTCTCGCCATTGGCGTCAGTGGATGCGTTGGCAAAGCCCCGGTGGGAAAAGGTAAGGGCTCCGCCTCCGGTCGTTACGCGGGGCTGATTGACGACAGACCGTTCGCCTTCGACTCCCGAGTCCCGCTGCGAGCGGTTGAGAGGCGGCGGCAAGCTGTTGCAACCCGGCTCTGCCGCCTTTCTTTTCAAAGCGATGGCTGCCGACGCGCAGGCGTCCTTGCCGCCTTCGCCTTGAGTGAGTCAAGCCATTTTCCGACAGGACACGGCATCGTACCGGCTTAAACTTGCACTAGGAAAGGTCCGCCGTGTCCGGCTTTGGCTCATAAGCAGACATGTGCGTGCACCGGCATGTCTGCTTTAACTTCAATAGCGGATATTCTTGGTGGCCCACGCGGTGACGTTTATCCGGCGTACCCGCGTGGGTGTTCTTGGTCGCTTTTCCCGCAGCAACCGAAGAGCCGATTTGGCCTCACGATGCCCACGAGGCGGGGCACCGATGGCGCGGAACTCGCGATGGCCGAGAAGTCCCATTTGACGAATTCAGAACCCGTCGCCGCACTATAAGTCCGAAACGACGCAGGCGGGCCAGCGCATGTTGTCGGCCCCCAACAACAGCAAGCGTTCTTGCTCAAATTCCAGCCCTATGCCGAGCGGGCCTTGGCAATCGCACGCGAGCATCGTCTCCAGGAACAGGCCTCATTCAGTTCAGGGCAGCGGGGGGCGAAAGGCTTTATTTTCGATCGTCATTTTTCCTAACCTGAGCAACCAATCGAGACGGCGGCACCGGAAGCGCCCGCCCCGGCTGAGCCACCGCAGCACCACCGCCGCAGGCAGAACAGCCGGCTTCATGCCTTGAAATTCGGTGGCGATTTGCAACGCCGATTCAATTTCTGACGTTAGGCCTACGCTCATTTCGGATTTAATCTTCGCGGTCATCGTTTTCCTCAGTCTCCCTGAGTGCTGCCCCGGTCATCCCCGGTGGTGACTGTGTCTTGCCGTGTCACACCAAGCTTTGCTGGGTCCGTGTTTAGCGCCACAATCCCGTCCGCAGCAATGGCGTAGTCGATGCCCGGTGTGGGCGATCGTCGTGGCGTTACCCTCCGGTCGCGGAGATCGCCAACACCGAGAAGGTCTACGACGCGCTTCCTGCTGGACGGCAGCAAACGGTTGATTGTCAATCTATCCGTCCGGCGAGAATTTGCTTACGCGCGCCATCATCTCAGGCCAGAAGCATAAAACGATAATTGATTGCACCATCTGCCTCCGGCGCTCACGTTGCGCGATCTCCTTGGAGACAGCGGAAACTATAGCTGCGCGACACTCCATAGTAAGCGCCAACGTCAATCACCAGGACAGTATGTTGCAGTCATGTTGCACGGAGGTTTTGGGAGAGATCGGGAACCGTTGAAAACAAAAGGAGAAAATCTTGGCAACATACGCAACATGAAAAAGCCTCGGCTGCAACCTCGAGCTATTTCGTTTTTCTGTTTTGCTTTCAGTTCGTTATGCGAAGAGCACGGAACGGAAACGAGTAGCGTTCAATCGGATCGATTACCCCCTTGTCATGCCCCGCGCGAAACGGGCATCCAAGGGGGTTCAAACCGTGCGATAGACGCTGATGGCGAAGAAACAGTTGCAACTAGGCCGCCCAAGCCCAATCCCCAGTTCCCTGATCGGGCTTGTTCTCGATCGCGTCCCGAACCCGCACGCGGGCGCGAACTATATTGCGCGGTTTACTGTGCCTGAGTTTACGGTCCTCTGCCCTACCACGGGGGCCAGCCGGATTTCCGTGCAGCATCTATGGTGACCGACCATCTGCCTGCGCGCATTATCCGGTCGATCCATGGTTTCGCTCAAGCTTCATATTTCAAGGGCCAGCTTTTGGCAACCACGGCGCATATCCATGAAGACCTTCGCACGTCGCGTGATCGGCAAAACCGAACTCGCGCTTCTCAAACCGGGAAATGGCTGACTGGATCGGCGGCTACGGGGTATCCGCGGGAGAAACGCCGACTGATGTGCCTGCGGTGGACTCGGCAACGGCATCAAGGATGCGTCCAAAAGCGGGGATCATGCAAAGAGAGCCCTTATTTCTGTGGCTTATGGCTTAACTCCAAGCAGAACTCCGCTGCTGGTAACACTTGGGAGAGGTAATAGATCTGATCCACAATGCAGTGGAGGCTGTGACTGCTCCAGAACTAAGGCATGCAAAACACGCCGATGCTGGAGCTAAGCGCCAGATACAAACGGCACTGACTGAGGTAGAGTCATGGAATTGCGCCACGTCGCTGAGTTTTTTGGAGAGCGCTGGTTGCAGTCCCCGTAGAGATAGAACTTGAACAAAATCGTGTGGTAAAAAATAAAACCATGATAAAGTAACTATAAACCTGACTTTATGATATGGAAAAATCAGATTGATGAGTGAAACTTTATATCAAATACAATGCCAGTAAGCTTTTGAAATGCTTGAGTATATATCTTTGCAAGGAGTATCTGCCACCATAGAGAATCACTGAGCGCCAATCCAACACCAGAGCAATCGTGGATCATTTATCACCCCAGGCGCCACTGGCATTTAACTCATGAAAGTTACAACTGAAGAGAAAATGAGCCTGTGTTAAAAACCGCCAGCTTGAAAGTTATAGACTTAAGCTTTTACCTGACTTCAGTATGAAGACTTGTAAAACATAGTCTGAACCAACGCCAGATGTGGCTTCAGAAGCTGGTCCTGGTTTTACTGGTGGCTTCCCATGTGAAACTGACAAAGACCAGGAGAAAGGTAGATAAATCGATCGGTGCCGGTGGAAAAAGAACAAAATGCCGCAATCCAAAAACAGATTCCGACACCTTGTTTCGACAAATTCTGATGAGGTCTGCTCACTTGTGTGGTAAATAGATGATCGCCTGATCGTGAACCCGCTGCTGCTACTTGAACCCAGTCACTGGTAAAGAGTTTCAGTAATCGGAAAATGCCTCGCCAGTGGTAGCCCTGCTGATTGACAGATTTAACGAATGTCCGAAATCAGCTGGGACCGTGGTGGTGGTAAGTTATAGTTACGCCACAACTGTATGCAGTGCTGACTAGTCCTTATTCACGGAAATGGGGCCATGGAGCGCCAGAGTAATAACTGATCGATTTTTATAAAAAGCGTATCCGTTTGGTGCGCTTAATCACGCCAGGAGCTTCGTTTCGTCGGAAGACCCAGTAACCCGGGTGATCCGTGATAATTTAACTGATGAACGCCGGTGCGCTGGTCAAAAGATCAGTTGAACGCCATGGATCGAGAACGCGTCCATGGCGACCTGATTGCGCGCTTCTCCCGTATTCGGAGCCCAGACTGAACCTGATCAAATCAGTAAGAAAGGCCCATTCTATTCTTACTGGAGGATAATAAAGCTTCATTTGATTGAAGGTGCCTGTTTGAACCTGCACCTGAATGAAACATATATCAGATAATCAGACCAGGAATGCGGGGATGCAGATGAAAATGAACCTGGTATTCACCTGATTAGATGCAGCTCTTTTTCCCCATATTGCAAACGAGGGGTATCAAAGATTTACCTTCAGCCCCGTGGTTTGTTTGTGGATCGGCAGATATCGCAACGATAACGGAGGTGGCTGAACCAACCGGAGTATTCGCCAGTGTAAGTCTCAGATCTGCGCGACTCCTGTTTTTGAGGATCTTCAAAATGTAATCATTGCGGTAGATATCCCGATGGAGCGAACCACTTCATGCTGATACTTGTTGTCCAGTGGATGGCCGCTTAGAAGAATATCCATCTGGTAGATGAGAAATGGATCCGGTAGATAACATCCCGCCGTTGATGCGCCGCCAAATTTCGTTCCGGCAGCCGGAAGATCGGTAAAGTAGACACCTCTAGCTTATTTAGCTTCTGAAATGATTTGAAAAGAGGGAAGGCTGTCTGAGTCCTGAGCTGCGTGCAGAGTTTATTGAGGTAACATCCATCAATTTGTATCAGATGCCTCAGTGTTATAGATGAGGCCACGCATAACCCAAAGCCAATTTGAGTGCCACCGCCATCCTGAAGGGTGGCAGCCCTGGCTTGATGGAAACGCACTTTAGTGACTTAATGTAACGCGGCCATTAGAAGGAACGCTCGCTCCAATAGATAGAACCACTTCATCCGATCTGCTTCTTCGGCAGATCGCAGGTCATGGATGGTTGCTGATTGGCTTTTCGCGGTTTGCTTAGGTCATAAAGATCAGATCAAACAACAGCCCTTGACCGAATAATCGTGGATTGCCGGCGCGAGTAGATTTAATGCCGGCAAGCTCCGGCAACACCGCAGACGGCTCGGGGACGTCACCGGAAAACGAGTGCAGCAAGTCGAGCCCACGGATGTCCGGCGCCTTGACGCCGAAGCGCCGCAAAAAGGCGCCGGGTGTCGCCACCTCGATCGCTCCCCGTGGCGTGGCGATGGCAAAGCCTTCACCGCTTGCGGTGGTCGCGCCGGCATCCGCAAGGGAGTTCGAAAATCGCTGGTGCTCCTTCGGCTGCTCGGCGACAACGACTACGCCGGCGACGCCGGCAACACCGTTAGGATGCTGCTGAAACGCAGGATTCCAGAAATTCTCCGGGTAGAGTTGCTGGCATGTCGCGAAATGAATATCGCGCGTGGCGCTGTCCTCTGCGAAAGCGGAGAGAACCCGACCTTCACCGACGTTCCGTCCGGCCGTTTTGCCTCGCGCTCGAAGCGCAGCGTGTCCAGCTGGCCGACGCCAGCAGACGAAAACGTGGCGGCATCGCGGGCCGCCTCTTTCGATTCGAGAATGAGCAGCGAGAAGCCATCGCCGCGCGCGATGAAATCGCGATTGTAGATCCCGAACATCGTGGAGAACCCGTCGCTGCCGAGCTTCTCCGGTTCGCCCAGGGTCAGTAATTCAATGAAGAAGCCGGGCAGTTGAACGATGTGATTGTACGTCCCCCACGGATGCTTGTTGCGCGCTCGACCGTGAAGCCAAGTCGCCGATAAAGATCGGCGGCGGCATCAAGGTCGCCGCACTGCGTGGTTACGATATGATCGAGGCCTCGAGCCATCGCTCAGATACTACGACCAACCGGCTCCGCTCGACCGCTGCACCGATGAACGATGAAAACAGCGGATGCGGCCTCGAAAGGCCGCGACTTCAATTCGGGATGAAATTGCACGCCGATGAACCAGGGTGATCTTCGTACTCGATGATTTCTGGCAGGATCCCGTCCGGTGAGCATGCCGGAAAAATGCATGCCCCTCTGCTCAAAGGCGGCCTTTGTAAGTCGTATTGACCTCGTACCGATGACGGTGGCGCTCGGAAATTTCATGTCGTGCCATAGATTCTGTGACACCCGGCTTCTGGCGCTAATACAGCTTCATAAGCATCCGAGCCGCATGGTGCCGCCGAGATCGCCACTCGCCGTGCGCTTCTGCAACTCATTGCCTTTGAGCCATTCGGTCAGCGAGTCCCACCACCGGCTCAGACGTCGCACCGAACTCGGTGGAATTGGCGTTTTCGATGCCGCAAAGGTTACGTGCTGCCTCCAACTACGGCCATCATCCGGCATGCCGAAGCAAATTCGAAATATGGCACGTGACGTTCGCGCGCGAACTGCGCAGCCTTGATCTTGCCTTCCGCACCGTCGCTGACCAAATCCGCCGGGCACCAGAATGCCGTTGACGTGTTCGAGGAACGGCGTTGGATCTTCAGTTCTCGAACACTTCAGACTCGATCCAGCTCGAGATTGACCTTCACCTTTGCTGTTGGCATGCCGCCGTGGGACAGAGCCTCGATCAAAGATTTGTGGGCATCCTTCATACCGGTGAGTATTTTGACGATGGCGGCGTGATCGTGATGTCGCCCTCGGAGATGGTTCGTGATGCGGTTGACTGTCAGGCGCCAACGATCGAGATCGGGGAACTGACGCGGCTCAATCCCGAAAGCGGCCAGCACCCGGCGTCCAACCCCTCGGCCGAATAGGCTTCGGGCACCGCATATGATTGTTGCCGACGTCGCGCGCCTCGATCACCGCGCTCTCGCGAACATTGCAAACAGCGCCAGCTGTGCGCGCTCACCTTCCGGGATTAGCCGGTCGGTGCGACACAAAAGAATATCCGGCTGGATGCCGATCGATCGCAGTCTTTCACCGAGTGCTGGGTCGGCTTTGTCTTGAGTTCACCTGCGCTTGGGAATAAACGGCAAACAGGGTAGAGATGGTATATACATGCGCATGTCGCCGTGACAGGTCATTGCCGAGTTGGCGGATCGCTCCTCGAAGAACGGCAGACCTTCGATGTCGCCTACTGGTTCCGCCGATCGATCGCTGCAGCACGAAGTCAAAGCCGTCATTGCCCTCTTTGATGAAATCCTTGATCGCGTTGGTAACGTGCGGGATTACCTGAATAGCGGCGCCGAGGGTGATCGCCGGCGCGCTCGTGCGCGAAAGGATGTCCTGGTAGATGCGGCCGGTCGCATGTTGTCGTGGCGCGTGGCGGGCCGGCCGGTAAAGCGCTCCTGTAGTGGCCAAGGTCGAGGTCGGTCTCGGCGCCGTCGTCGGTGACGAAGACCTCGCCGTGCTGGTACGGCGACATCGTGCCGGGATCGACGTTGAGATAGGGGTCCAGTTTACGCGCAGGCGAATCCCGGTAACCAGCCGCGCCCGTAAAGCGCGCCGAGGGCTGCGGACGCAAGACCCTTACCGAGAGTGAGACCACGCCGCCGGTTATGAAAGATATACCGCGCCATGGGACCCAAGCTTTAGCTCGCGCGAATCGATCCGACGAGGCCGAAAGCGCAGAGCTGCCCGCGCCTGTGCGTAGCCTCGATAAATTTTATACTTTCCAACTGTTTGGTAAACGATCTTCATGCCGGCTTTCAGTTCACCCGAGGATTCTCACGTTGAAGGGAAGCCGGAGTTCCGGCCCTTCGCTTCTGTTTCATTTGTGATTGCGGCACCTGCGGCCCGGAGTGGAGCTGCCGGCGCGGCCGGAGGCGTCCCGCCTTGCAACTGATTGAGCAGCCCGCCGCCGCCACCCCCAAGCGGAGCCGGTGCACCGGCGCCGCTGGCGCACGTTTTGCTCGCCTTGCAGCACTGATGTCGGCTTGCGGTTGATGCCAGCCAGGATCGACAGCAGCAGGCTGGTCGACGAAGAACAGACCGGCCAGGATGGCCGTCGCCCGTGTGAGAACGCTGGCGGTGCCGCGGCTGGTCGTGAAGCCGCCGGTCGAACCGATCCGCAAGTCCCCACCCTCGGAACGCTGCAAGAGCACCACGCCGATCAGGGCGAGTACCAGCATCAGGTGGATGACGATGATCACATGCTGCATTCGTTCAATATCCGTCCAAAGATCGCCGGGTCCGGGCTTTCCGCCAGGCGGCGTTTACTGGTCCATATAGGAATTCGCCGCGGTCTCTACACGATCGTTTTGGCTTTTTCCACCCTTGCGCCCGCTAAGCGGTAAATCGCCGCAATCCCAAGGAAATCGGTCGCTTCGAGCGCTGGCGCCGCCCACCAGCGCGCCATTCACGTCGGAAATGGTCAGAAACTCCCCAGCATTGGCAAGCTTCGACCGACCCGCCATAGAGGATCCGGATGTCGCCTGCCAGCGGCGCTGAAAAGCTGATCGCTTAGACGCTTACGGATAAGAGGCGTGAACTTCGGCGACGTCGGCAGGTGTGGGCGTAAGTCCGCTTCCAATCGCCCAAACAGGCTCAGTAGGCAATTACAAGCTGTGCGGCCGTGGCCCCGTCCGGCAGTGAGCCCTGAGCTGAGCACCGACGACTTCGAGTGTCTTGCGCGCCTCGCGCTGGCCGCGGCTGCTCGCCCACGCAAACAATGGCCGTCAGGCCGGCACGGAACGCTGCCTGTGCTTTCGCGCGCACCATCGCATCGGTCTCGTGGTGGTCTGTTCGCCGCTCGAGTGTCCTCACGATCACAGCCCCGGCGCCCGCATCGGCCAACATTTCAGCCGAGATATCTCCGGTATGCGCACCGGACGGGTCGGCGTGGCAATCCTGCCCGCCGATCGTCACGCCCGAACCTCGCGCCGCGCCGGCAAAGTCCCTGATCAGGGTCACGGGCGGACATACCATCAACTCAGCTTTGCCTGTGAGTCCTGCTGCGCCGGCCAGAACTTTGGCGAACTCGGTCCGCGAGGCCGCGAGCCCGTTCATCTTCCAGTTGCCCGCCACCAGTGGGAATTAAGCTGCCCGCCGCCATCGAAGAAAACCTCTTGCGCGTGCGGTATCAGACCCGCCCAGGCAACGCCAGCACGCCAGGTCAGGAGCCGATCCTTCTTGAGTTGCAAGGAGTTGGCTCGGTCACTATGGTGCCCCGCCTCGCTTGAGCGGAGGCGGCCATCCAGCAGAATACGCGAATTGAACGGGCGTATAACGATGAATTTTC